>Ga0315280_10012732_pt1 | contig 10116 bp, 8 predicted proteins | sample YL17G06_40_MG_FD_203697 | JGI IMG/M metagenome (GOLD analysis project Ga0315280, IMG submission 203697) | Sediment microbial communities from Yellowstone Lake, YNP, Wyoming, USA - YL17G06_40 | ecosystem: Environmental > Aquatic > Freshwater > Lake > Sediment | place: USA: Wyoming | collected...
GACTGTGGAAAAGGCGGAGCCAGGCGTGCTGTTACCCCCATCGAAAGGAGTATAGGGACGTGAAGAGACATCCATAGCCAGGCGGCACAAGAAGACTATCAAACACGTTACATACGCGCACACACGCATCACCCGCTCCCATTACGGTTCAAACTTGAATGCACGCACTAGTCCTTCGAAGCTTGTTTCTCGTATATTATCGGCGGTGCAGTTATTGCGTCGTTCTATTGCTGGGAGAAGGCAAGTGGCTGTTCCTTCATGCTTGAACCCTGTTGAGGCTTTTCGATGCTTGGACTCTGCCTGAACAGGTAGCTCACGAACATCTGGGTGGACTCTTCCTCGTCAGCATCGTCAAGTTTCTGCGCTTGCTTCTCTGCCCACCATGACCTGAACATCTTGCTGAATGACGCAGGCTTGCCTGTGCTTTCTTTGAGGTATCATTCGAAGTCGCTTGAACAGAGAAGAATGCCGCCTTGGCTCAGCATATATTGGGCAAATTTGACCTTCTTCAATTGACGACCAACCACCCTTTCGATACAGCAACCGCCTGAGTAAGACCATTCAGGTATCGAAGATGCCATACATGGACCAGCCTAGCTCCACCATGACGTTTCGCTAGAGGGACATGTGCATTTCCCTACCCTTTGTCCGGAGTATTCTTTCATGACTATTGCCGTCATTCGCTCAAGCTGTTTGCGAAATCCTGTGCTTTCATGTGAAGGCTCCCGAAGTCTCGTGAACTCCTTATCAGGCAAGTCATTAATCGCTTTCTTCAGAAGTTCTGGATTTAGGGCAAGTCCTTGGTTCTTGAGATAGTCAGATGACGCCGTGAACAGTATCAGCTTGGTTCTCGCCAAATTGGCCGCTTTCGTGAGTGCTCCCTCGACTCTCTCAGCACTCTCTCGGTTCTCAATATCCAACTCAGGCCACCATGTCAACGAGTTCCGTTAGGCTGTCTTCAAAAAACCCCTGGAACAAGTGAGACTGATATTTCCCAACTGGTTCCCCCAGAGGCTTATCAAAGAACCCAATCTGCGACAAGTATGAGGTGACATCTTTCACTCCGGCGCCAATCAGCCTGTTCACGGCTTCCTTCTTTGCTTCCTCGACCACCTCGGTGGAGGAGATGGAGCCGGCTGTCTAATCATGCGTGCCACCAAATCTCGATGGTTGTAGGCTCCCCTGAGTACTTCAATTACGGGAGCCAGACCGGGCTGAGCCACGATAATGCTTCCCAAAGATAGATTCACTGCTGCGTCGCGGATTTTCGTTGTCACTATCCTCGGAACGTGAAAACTTCGTACGATGTGAGAGGTTCGTAACGATCCGCTACGCTTGAGGATGTCGTATCCGCTGCCTGTCTTCTTCGAGTATACAAGTCCCTACGATCAGACGACAACTGTTGTTCCAAATCCTATGGCAACAAGTCACAGTTGTTGGAATTGGGGAGAAGATATTCGATTCTTGTACGATCATGCCGATGACTACTCGCATCACAGTCCTCTCATCTCGAGTGACGAATCGTGACTGCTCGGGCTCCACTATACTACATATCCGTCTTCACTTCCAACGTGGCTTACACCCGTCCTTCCTTCGGAGACGAGCTTCCGAAGATGGCTGTTTACGGTGCATAGCGCCTGAGCTGTTACGGAACCTCCTGTCATCTTCCTCTGAACATGCGCTGTTATCGTGGGTAGATCCAGAGGTTTGCTGGCTTCTTCGAGGCACTCTAGTACGGCCTTTCCGAGTCTCGCAACTGCGTTCACACTCTGATCAAGCAGATCGAGACCATCTCGACGATTGAGTATCTGCTTAGTGTGTGGTGCGAATGGGTGTCCAGGGACAAGATAATCAAAATCGACTTTCGCGAGCCTTTCCATCGATGCAAGGTAGGCGTTGATGTCCTCGTATAGTGGTAGTGAGGGGAATTGCTTCGACGTTACTCCTGATCCCTGAATCGCGTCGCTTGAAAATAGAACCTTGTCATTCCTATCGTACACGCACAGCATTGTAGCATCATGGCCTGGGGCCGCTATCATCTCGAGCTCTATTCCGTCCACAAGAACGACTTCTCCGTCGGACAGGAGTCGGTCCGGTCGTGATGCCCGACCTCGCTCAGCGTAGTACCCCTTCTTGGTTTCCTCAACCGTTTCCGCAGGAAGGTACTTGAAGTACCTCACAAAGAATGCGAGGAGGCCGGCATCTACCTGCTCGAGGTACTTCGCTGCATCTCTGTGACACATGATCTCGGTGCCGTATTTCTCTTTGAGCTGTGCGTTGCTTCCAATGTGATCTTGGTGGCTATGAAGGTTGATCGCCTTGTGGATCTTTTTCAGGCTCATGTCCTTCATGAACGGCAGTATCGCGTCCTCAAACGTGGTTCCCGTTCCAGTGTCGAGAATCACAACCTCATCTGTTGCGAGGAGGCCCAGGCGAACGCCAATATCGTAGTATGGGGCCTCGATCACATGAATGGATTCTGGCCTATCCATCTTCCTGCCAACTCTGCCATGAGCACCATGGATCGGATACTTAATCTACCGGTGGTACCTGTTTCCCGAGCTTCGTCCATGAACGAGCCTGAGCACGACAAACGGATTTGAGCAGTGGGATGTAACTCGACCGAGGTGAAACTCCCCTACGGCAACACGGAGCTACGTTTTGATGTTCCCGAAGAAAGGCTTATCGGGGTCCTTCGTCCTCGCGAAGTTGCAGCAGCCGTGGATCCTTACTCCGCAGTCGTGCGGGCTCTTCAGAACCCCATTGGCGGTCCGGATCTCGCCTCCGCTGCAAAGAAAGGCGGGACCGTTGTCATCATTACGGACGACTACACGAGACCGACCCCATCGGGTTTGATCTGTGAGCCGATAATAGATCAGTTGAATGTGATGGGGATCGACGACTCTCACGTCACAATTCTTGCGGGTGGTGGCCTCCACCGACCGATGACCGACAGAGAGATCCGGGGCAAGTTCGGCCGCAGGCTAGTTGATCGAGTGAAAATCTTCAGTCATGACGCATGGAACGAATCTCAAGTGGAGCATCTTGGTAAGACTTCACGAGGTACTCCCGTATGGGTCAACAAGTTGGTTTCGAACGCCGACCTCCGAATATTGGTCGGAATGATAACCGCACATTTCGTCTCGGGTTACGCGGCGGGACCAAAAACCATCCTCCCCGGCGTAAGTGGATACCACACCATCTTTCACAATCACGGCGTCGTGGCAGCGTCCCCATCCGCTGGAATTGGAGTCACAAATGGAAATCCCTGCTGGGAGGATATGGTTGAAGTGGCCGGGTTTCTCGGCCCGACCCTTGCGGTCAATGTTGTCCTGAATACGAGGGACGAACTCGTTGCGGCTTACCATGGAGATCCAGTGTCAGCCCAGAAATCTGGACTCGAACTGTATCACAGCATCTATGCCTTCAGTCTGAAGCAAAAGGCGGATATTGTGGTAGCAAGCGCGAACCCGATGCATGCGTATCTAGACCAGTGCCTGAAGACAATCATTCACGCTTCGATGGTGGTCAAAGACAATGGATGGAGAATCGTCGCATCACCATGCCAGGAACTTCTTGGCCCCCAGTTCCTGAGAGAATTGTACTACGAATCCCTCACACCCAAGTGGCCGAGCGCAGAGCAGTACGCAAAGATGATGCAATCCGGGCGGATAACGGACATCGCTGACGCAGTTGGCATCCTGAAATTCCTGCAAACCAACAATTCTCGGTTGATACTGGTTTGCGAGCCTTCTTTCGATCAAGACCTAACCAATATGGGATTCTTGCACATGCGCAGCGCTCAAGATGCGCTCGACGAAGCAGTCGTCAAATCGGATCCTAAGTCGAAAGTGTTAGTGATTCCATATGGGGCGATAACCCATCCTATCCCCGAATAAGACAGAGTGCGGTAGTTCTGAGCATTTCTCCCGCTGAACAGATCCTTAGACTCGCGCGACATTGGGTTCCGTTCATGACCAGGCTCGGCTGCAACGTCGGTTGGAATAAGGACAAGTCTTGGTGCCTGACTTATCGTCGCGGAGACCTCCGCGAAGGTGATGGGACACGGAAGCCAGCATGACGAAACGGAATCTCGACCGGTCAAGGGAACTCTACAACAGGATCAACCCAGTTGTCCCCGGAGGAACGCATTCGAATATTCGCTTTATGGATCCTCACGCGCTCTGGTTCGAGAGAGCGAAAGGGTCGAAAATCTGGGACGTTGATGGAAACGAGTACATCGACTGTGTAATTAACATGTCCGCGCTCATACTTGGGCATGGAGATGAACGAGTCACCGAAGCCGTGAAGGAACAAGTCGAGACAGGCTTAACCTGTGGAGTCGAGACAGAGCTCAATGTGAAGGTGGCGGAGAAGCTTAGGGAGATGATCCCTTGCGCTGAGTCAGTGAAGTTCTCCAACACTGGGACAGAAGCAGTGATGAAGGCCATTATGATTGCACGAGGTTATACTGGCAAACAGAAGATCGTGAAGATCGAAGGAGGCTACAACGGCTGGCAGGACCAGGTGGCAGTCAGTCACAAGCCTCCTCTAAGAAGAGCGGGACCAAAGAGTAGTCCGCGTGGGGTTCCCGAGAATGCAGGCCTTCTGAGAAAAGCCGTCGAGTCAACCATTATCATGCCATTCAACGACCTTGAGATTGCTGAGAAGATCATCAAGCGCAACCGAAGAGACCTTGCAGCGGTCGTAGTCGAGCCGATCATGTTCAACATAGGATGCGCGCTGCCAAACCAGGACTACTTGAAGGCACTCAAAGAGATAACGACCAGGAATAATGTCATTCTGATCTTTGACGAAGTAATCTCAGGCTTCAGGGTCGCACCAGGGGGCGCACAAGAGTACTATGGGGTTGTGCCAGACCTCGCGACATTTGCTAAGGCAATTGCGAATGGTTTCCCGATGAGTGCCGTCGCGGGTCGCGCTGATGTTATGGAACTTACGAGGCCTGGCAGTAAAGTTGGTTGGGCGGGCGTATACAACAGCAGTCAGGTCTGCGTCGGAGCATCCCTCGCAACACTCGAGGTCCTTGCAGATGGACAAATTCAGCGCAAGTTGAACGAGGAGTCTGCAGATCTGGGGACAAGGTTTACTGAACTCGCTCAAGAGGAGCACGTCGCCGCAAGGCTACAAGCCCTAGGTGGCCAATTCCAAGTATACTTCGCTGACGAGGAAGTCATCGACTATAGAACCGCGGCCAAAGCAGATCCTGAACGGTTCAAAATCTTTCAAGGTGAGATGCTCCGCAGAGGTATCTACACTCTTCCGATTCCACTCTTCCACCACGGCCTTGTGGAGGCACATTCCCGAGAAGACATCGAGAAGATCCTTGGCGCAATGCATGCGGGCTTGAAGAAGGTACGTCAGGAAGGCCGATCTTAGTCGCGAGACAACTCAGTCCTGCCCACAACGTCCCAACCTATCCTTTTGTATTACTGTCACTGCTGATTCTTTGTGTCAACGAGGCCGGTGTATGCCCCAATCAGAGAAACATGAAATCGACTAATTACGATATTCTTTCCGATATCGTGAAGACCGCCCTCCACAGCGCCTATCATGGCTCTAGCAAGCGTTTTCGCCACGGCCCCTTTGGCGTGTGGCTGTAAAATCTCGAGACCTTCCTTCATCGCTTGGAGGGAGGTGCTGTCCTATGAGCAAAACGAGAGAGAAGAGACATGCTCACCCCTGAATCTATCACGGACGCAGTAATCTCCCTCTTCCCCTTATTGACGTATCAGAATTTTAACTCGCGAAGGATCTTTCATTGCTGTGTCGAATGCTTCCGTTATTTCATCGAGTTTGAAGCGATGTGATATGAGTTCTGCCCAGTTGAGAACTCCAGAAGCGAGAAGGTCTATCGCTCTCTGAATAGTGAACGGACATGTGAAGGCTGACGTGATTTGAAGCTCCTTCCAGTAGATCTCGTAGGGCCTTATGCGCGCCTCACTGTCCTCAGGGCTAAGCCCGAAGATGTTGACGCGCCCGCCTCTCCTTGCGAGGTGAATTGTGTCTTCGACGATACGTGGATCGCCGACGGCGTCGATTACCAGGTCAGCGCCTCTTCCAGTGGTCAGTGAGTTCACGACGTCTTGAAGCTTCTGTGTTCGAGCATTGACTGTGACAGTTGCTCCGAGCCTCTCCGCTCTCTGCAGCCTCTGGTCGAGAATGTCCGCAACAATTATCTTGGATGCTCCCTGGGCGTGAAGAAGCTGAATCAAGATCAGACCCATCGGACCGGCACCTATGACGACTACATTCTCGCCTGAACGTAGGCCAGCGTTATCGATCGCTCTGATGGCGCACCCGACGGGTTCTGCTAGTGCTGCGGCTTCAAGTTCAAGCCCGTCTGGGATAACGTAGACGTTCCGTGCTGGCGCCTTGCAGTATTCTGCGAATCCCCCTCCGTAGCCAGGCGACCATCCGACCACCTTCCTGTTCTCGCAAAGGTGGTTTCTCTCGCCCGTTCGACAGTAGAAGCATTCCCCGCAAACAATGTTCGGCTCAATGGTTACCGCTGATCCAGTCTTGATCCATTCTACCCTCTCCCCTACATCCTCAACAAGTCCTGAAATCTCGTGCCCCAAGACAACCGAATCGGTCGAACCTCCCAGAGTCCAATGGCCGCTGAATATGTGGAGGTCCGATCCGCATATTCCCGCGGCCTTCACTCTGATCAGGACTTCGTCCTTGTCGATTACTGGTTTGGGCACCGATTCTAATCTGACTCCGCCCTTTCCGTCGAATAATGCAGCTTTCAATGGACCTCGCTTGCGGCCTTTTCCTCAGATCGTTCTTATGACCTTTCATGTGTCACCACACCAGATTTGGCACACTCATAGGTCGAGAGACCGAATGTGCTTGCATGAAGAAGCCTAGAGACGTTGTGAAGCTGCGACGGTGGTGCATCCTAAGGATAAGGGATGGGGGGCGTTGGTCAGCGAGATATGCACTGGAACCCAGATACCTATTTGGATGGCCTAGGATGGGGGACTTATTTTCTATCTCATCAACTTGACGACGGACTTGCTGTATTCAGTAGTAGACCCGAGAATTAGATATGAATAGGATCTGAGCTGAGTATGCCCAGCTATCGCCGAATCACCTTAATCATATTGCTTACGACATCTACCACATTGCGACATGAACAGTGAGACCTAAAAGAACAAAGAACCTTCAAGTAGCCTATCGAACATGACATTTCCTATTTTCCCTGTGACTGAGAATCCGTTTTCACAACTATGGCGGAATAAGCTTAAGGAACATGTCGCAACCATTGAGGTTGCTGGAGATAAGGAAGCGATGGGCAACTTCGACAAGGTTGAACTCTCCGGGACTGAGCGAGAAAGGGCGCTCGCAGCCATCCAAGAGCAGATAGCAGCTTGGGGCCTGACAATGCCTGCCGTTCAACCCTTGCCACTGCATTTTGGTCTCAATCGCTTCGAGGAAATTGGGGAGACAGAGTTCTGGGTTGCAAACGAAGAGCAACACGGGTATTGTGGCAAATTCCTCTTTGTCTTCGACGGTCAGACCTGTCCTTACCACCACCATCGCATCAAGCACGAGACCTTCTTCGTTCTCAAGGGCAGCATCCGCATGAAGCTGGAAAACGAACAGCGAGTCATGCGGCAGGGGGAAGTACTGAGCATGCCACCGGGAACAGGTCACTCATTTACTGGTCTGGGTCCGGCGCTCGTGCTGGAAGTTTCTATGCCTTCCATCTCGGAGGATAGCTTCTTTACCGATCGCAATATCGGGGACAATGGCGTTATCTAAGGTCGTACCATAACAGTGCAGTTTCGGAAGAAGATAACAGCCCTATGCGCCGTAAACAGCCATGCCGCACAGATTCGTTCCGATTTGCAACTCTTGGAGAAGCTAGTAGTTCGTTATGAATCTTGATGCAAGTCTCCATGGGAACAGTAGTACTCCTTTCTTGCTTGTTCTGATACAAATCTCTACTCTATTATCTCCACCTTGACCTCCGCATGAACCTAGATCTCGCAAAGTGGCTGCCTTCAGATCGGGGTAATCGGCGGGTAGATTTGGCTTACCCAGAATTGAGGTGGTGAGGGCTCAGTTTTTCGGTTTGGATTTTTGTCGTTGGGGGTTTTCAGCGTGCGCTTCCTCGCTATCATGTATTGCATCGCCCAGAACTAAACCGGATCATAGGAAACGTCAAGACACCATAGATTCCAAACGACTGTCAGACTGTCCGCCATCAGGTGCAATTCCCCGCGGACCCGCCATGTCACCTGGTTCGCCTCTATTCTCATACAGACCTCGTAGCGGATGCCTAGGCTAGAGGAGAGACGTGTGATCCTGTTGAGCAGATCTCTGTTCAGCGTACGAAGAGGGCTCACAAATAGAATTGCTATCCCCTTCTTCTGGCCCTTCGTCAAGTATCGACTCAGCACAGGGAGCAGTGCTGCTTCCGTCTTTCCGCTTGCCGTCGGCGCAACAAGAAGGAGATTTTTCTTTCTTACCATTGGCAGTATAGCCAGTGCCTGAGATTGAGTGGGCGCGCGAAGTCCTAGATCAGGGAGAATCTCTTGGATGGGTTTCGCCAGGATCTTGAACGCCAATTCTGGACCCATACACAAAGGCCTCTCGACACCCATCAGTCAGCCTTGGCTCGATGCCAGAGCTGAGATAGCACAGAGAATGGCGCCACGGGATCTGTTATTGCTCTTGAGGGTGATTCCCCGGTTTCCCCATACAGGCTCAGAAATTGGCGACAGTGAACGACAATCTGAGTATCAGGTCGTGGAAAAACCCGTTGTGATCTTGAAGTTCCGGTGGTCTTGATCTGTATCTGTATCGCTACCCTTTTCTATTCAATTCGCGTGTAGGTGGAGATCTATGACGCTGAAAATCGGATACTATGCTTCGACTGAAGTATTTTCGCCCACGCAGATCGTTGAATACTCGGTACTTGCAGAGAAGGTCGGGTTCGATGATGTCTGGATCTCCGATCATTTTCACCCGTTCGTCCACACGGGTTCCAGTTGCGGTTTCCCATGGGTTATCCTATCTGCCATAGGGGAGAGAACCCGCAAGGTCCGTTTTGGAACAGGTGTTACTGCCCCAATACTGCGGTATAATCCGGCTATTGTGGCTCAAGCATTTGCGACTTTGGGGGCCATGTATCCAGACCGTGTCTTTCTTGGGCTCGGCACTGGCGAGGCGGTGAATGAGATTCCTGTCGGCTGCGATTGGCCCAGCTTTCGCAAAAGAGTCCAAATGCTTGAGGAATCAATCCAGGTCATCAAGCTTCTGTGGTCCGGCGAATTTGTGAACTTCAAGGGCAAGTACTACCGGCTCAAGAAGGCTAACTTGTATACCAAACCCAAGCGACCGATTCCTCTCTACTTGGCGTCTTGGGGCCCGATGGTCGCGGAGCTAAGCGGGAAGTACGCCGAGGGGCACATCACGCTCCCGTCCGATCCAGAACATTACAGGAACGTCCTCTTGCCTGCGATCGAAAGAGGCGCTAAAGCAGCTGGAAGGGATCCTAAATCGATCGAGATGATCTTCGAGATCGGCGTCTCATTTGATGAGGACTACGATAAGGCGGTCCAAGCCACCAAGATCAGAGGATACGGGGCGCTCCCGGCGCTCTTCAAGTACCCGATCTTTGATCCCCGTGAGATAGAAGACTACGTAACGCGTTTGAGCACGGAAGCCATCACGAAAGCCGGATGGCAGATTGCCACGACCGCCGAGGATCTTATCAAGGGGATCGAGAAGTACGTCAAGTTTGGGATCGACGAAGCACACTTTGAGAGCGTTAGCCCCGACGAGAAGAAGTTCCTAAAGATCTTCGGAGAGAAAGTGATTCCTTACCTGCACACAACATATGGTGAACAATAGAACTCTGCTCCCACGAACTAGACAGACTTCCCGACTAGCAGCTGGCTAACCCAGTGAAGACAAGAGCCATTGCGGAGGCATGAGTGAAAACCGATAAGCTGGACGGCGCGCCGAGGAATCTCTGTGACTAGCCGATGTGAGTTCGGCTCTGGGAAAGGTGGATTCACCCAGATAGCTCCTGGCACAGTCAGCGTAGCGATGCGTTGGCTGAAGCTGCCATGTGAGCGA
>Ga0315280_10012733_pt1 | contig 10116 bp, 9 predicted proteins | sample YL17G06_40_MG_FD_203697 | JGI IMG/M metagenome (GOLD analysis project Ga0315280, IMG submission 203697) | Sediment microbial communities from Yellowstone Lake, YNP, Wyoming, USA - YL17G06_40 | ecosystem: Environmental > Aquatic > Freshwater > Lake > Sediment | place: USA: Wyoming | collected...
GCTGTAGCACACCTCTATCTCATACTCCCTCCGGAGAAAAGGGGATTAAAGGTCTGTAACCATAATAGTGATTCCCCCTTTAAATGAGAAGGAGCCGAGTAGGAGCAAGACTAATTCAAAAAAATCCTTTGGGATCGTTTTTTAACTGGTATTCTCTACCAACAGCATCTGGGTTTAAACGAAGAAAACGAAGCAGCACTGGCGCTGCGTGCACCTTTTTAGACCTTCTCTACTATGTATTAATAACCCTTAACGATCTGCGATCAAAGATTCTAAATGTTTAATATTAATAGTCACCGGCTTGTCGACCAGCTTATCGTCATCCCCTGGATCCCTGAAACCGAATCCGGAAACAATTAGCACGATTTTCTCCTCCCTGTTTACCTTCCCGAGTCTTATAAGCTTCCGAAGTCCTGCTAAGGCAATCGCGCCAGCCGGTTCGGCGCAAACCCCCTCCATTCTTGCGAGGTCCCGTTGAGCAGCAGTGGTCTCTTCGTCGGGCACCGCGATCGCTGTTCCGTCCAGTTCTCGCAAGAGCTTTAAAACACGATTTCCACTTGGCGGAAAGGGATTTCCTAAAGAACGAACAATGGAAGCATACTCATGATTTACCCGCTCGATTGTGTCCACCCCCTTGTCAAAAGCGCTTACTATCGGTTTCCCACCTTCAGGCTGTACGACCGCTATTCTCGGAACATTTGAAACAATTCCAAGCTCTTTGAATTCAAGGAAACCTTTGTACAAAGCTGAGACCAAACCTCCACTACTAGCGGGTGCCACAACCCAATCAGGACCATTCCACCCAAGACCCTCGACAATTTCGAAAGCCAACGTCTTTTGCCCTTCTATCCTAAACGGACTGTCGGCATTTATGAATAGGACCCCGTGGTTCTTAGCTATTTTTAAAGATTCGTCATACATCGAATCGTACTCGCCCACCACCTGTATAACCTTTGAACCATAAACACTTAGGAACAATAATCTTGCGCTGATGATGTCCACAGGCACAAGGAGATAGCACGTTCGCCCTGCTCTGGCCGCATACGCTGCCACGGAGGTACCCATGTTCCCATGAGAGACCACCCCCACAGCACGAAATCCACGTTCAACAGCTACAGTCATTCCCACGGTGCTCCCCCGGTCTTTGAAGGCACCCGTCGGATTCTGCCCTTCGTCCTTAAGAAAAAGGTTCGCAAGTCGGAGGGAACTTGCAAGGGTTTTTGCCTCATGCATCGGCGTAGCTCCTTCCCCCAGGCTTACAGGCTTAGTGGAAGGGCTAACCGGGAGGAGCTCTCGGTACTTCCAAACTCCTGGTCGCCTTGCTGCAAGGCTTTCCACCGTGATTTTCTTTGCCAGGCTTTCATAGTCATAGGCGACCAAAAGTGGACCATTGCACGAATCGCACCTATATCGAATCTCATCCGGGGCAAATTCTCGGTCACAGAGACCGCATCTATACGCTTTGAAATTCATGTTCCCTCCGTAACAAAACCACTCTTTCCCAGGTCCATCTTTACTCTACCAAGTGTAATTCAGCGATTTCGTTAGGGCCAGGGAAGAAATGATAAGATCTTCCGTGCCAGACTTTGAGTAAAAAGGTTTAAAAAGGTTTTCGGTATCGTTATACGTACTGCCGCGGACATGTGTTTCTCCCCTCAGCGCGCATATAGCTTGGGGTCAGTGATGTCCCTTAAGCCATCGCCCAGCAAGTTGAAACCGAAGATCGATATCAAAATCGCAAGTCCGGCGAAGACAGATACCCAAGGAGCAACCGCTAAGAAGTCTACACCCATCCGAACCATGTTACCCAAGGTGGGAGTTGGCGGCGGCACTCCTACACCCAAGAAGCTCAAACTAGCTTCAAGCCTAATAGCCGTGCCAAGCCAGAGGGTGCTCATCACAAGGATCTCGCCGAAAATGTTGGGCAGGATGTGGCGCATGATAATACGAAAGTCGCTTGCCCCAATTGCCTTGCCTGAGGCGATATAGTCCACCTCTTTTATCCCCAGGGTTGGCGCATGGGCCATCCGAGCAAACCTGGGAATCATCAAGACCGTGATCACAATGATCACGTTTTGCATTCCAGCGCCTAAGACTATCATAACCATAACGCCAAATACCTCATCGGGGAAGGACATTATTATATCCAGCAATCGCATGAGCCCTGTTTCCACCCTGCCCCCGGCATAACCCCCGATCACGCCCATTGCTGTACCGATGACCATTCCTAAGGCTATTGAGATCACACCAACCAAAAAGGAGATCTGCGCTCCAGTAAAGATTCGGGAAAGAACATCCCTTCCGTATTCGTCTGTACCCAGAAGGTGACTTCGTTCTGGGGAAGTAAGACGATAATAAACGTTCTGCTTCAGGGGATCATAGGGGGAAATCCATGGAGCTGAGATGGCTATTGAGAACATTGCCAATGAGATGCATGCGCCGATTATTGACGTTCTATTCCTGAAAAAGGTCCTCAGTATTTTCCCTCGCATGCTAGGTTGTCTCATTGCAACTCTTCCAATTTCTTAAGGGTTTATTTATATCTTACCCTTGGGTCGATGAATCCATACGTCAAATCAGTGATGAGATTAATAAGGACTACAAAGCTCGTGAAGGTAATCATCACAGCTTGCAAAGTTGTATAATCACGCTGCTTCAAGGCCCCGATCATCATCTTACCCAAACCGGGACGAGAGAAGACGATCTCAACCATGACCGAACCACCGATAAGCACAATGGCATAGATCCCGATAAGGGCGGTAATGGTAAGTAATGCGTTTCGCAACAAATGTATGTAGATCACTTTTCGCTCTGTGAGCCCCTTTGCCCTTGCTGTCCTGACGTAGTCCTCATTGAGGATGTTTAGCACAGACGAACGCGTCATTCGTGTAACATAAGCCGTCATAATCAATCCCAAAGTAAGCCCTGGGAGAAAGAGGTGGTAGAGATTTTCTGCGAGGTTACTGAGGTCTCCGCCGCCTACAACCGGGAAGATAGGTATTTTAATTGCAAATGCAAGCATCAACAGTATCCCCAAGTAGAAGGTCGGAAAAGATAGCCCGCCAAGGGACAAAGTTCTCCCTATGTAATCAGCGAGGGTGTTACGCTTCAGAGCAGTGTACACTCCCGTAGGTATTCCAAACACCGCCCCGAAGATAATTCCCACCAGAGTGAGCTCCAACGTGTATGGAAGGCTACGCATCAGGTCCTTAGAGATGGGCCTGCCATTAACTATTGACCTACCAAAATCTCCCTGGAGCAGACCTTTCAAGGTATCAAGATATTGAATCCAGATCGGCCTGTTGAGGCCCATTTCCCTGCGCAGAGCCTCTACTGATTCTTTGGAAGCGTAGTCGCCAAGCCTCACCTCGGCTGGGTCTCCAGGCGCAATTCGTATGAGTACAAAGGTAATCGTCAACACTATGAGAAGAGTGGGTATTGCGATCAGGACTCGCCTAATGATGTAAGGAATCATCGACTATTCCTTCGGGTTCACCAAACATAGGAGGCACAGGTTTGCGATAGCAAACCCGTGCCTCCCTTTAAAAGACCTTCTACTTAGTCATCTTGGTCAACTCGTTGATCTGCGGGGAGAGGATCAGAGTCGACTTCAAGTCATATCCCCAATCTACGTAGTCCTGTCTCGCAAAGGTGAATTTCTTGATAAAGAGAGGATAGGCGACGCACCAGTCAAGGGCCTTGAACTGTGCTTCTTTCCAACGCGCCAGCTGTCCCTTAGCGTCCAGCATGTCGCGGGCGGACTCGATAAGGGAATCTACACTGTCCACCTTTCCGTCCCCGTCAGCATCTACTGCCCCGACATGTGAGAAGTTGGTAATGGGCTTCTTGCCAGTGACGACGATTGAGCTTGAATGGCAGAAGTGCGTAAGACGCACATCCGCCGTTGGCCTCCAGCAGTTATAGAGCACAATGGTGTTCATATCTGCTCGGATGTTGCTGTGGTATGTGGCATGATCGACCACTTTGAGCTTGACATCAATTCCGGACTCCCTGAGCTGTGCCACAACATTCTGCATTGGCACCTGATATTCTCCTCGTTCCGTCAAGGAAATTTCCGTAGTTAAACCTTTTGGAAAACCAGCCTCTGTTAAGAGCTTTTTCGCCTTATTACGATCGAATGCATAGAGATAGTCTTTCTTGTCCTTTTTGCCACGTTGAATGAGTTCGTCACGAGTGATCCATCCCGGTTGAGGGTTTGGAATCTCAGAGTACACTGGTTCAGCAATGGCTTTGCCAATGGCAGTTGCTACTTCATCACGCGAGAGGGCATATGCTATTGCGCGCCGAACTCTGATGTCGTCAAACGGCTTCTTGGTCATATTGAAGTGGAGTACTCCAGACTCACCAGGGCCAAAGACATCCACCTTAACCCTTGGCAGCGCCCGCATCTCCTCAACCCAGGGCTGCGAAGGCGGACCTTCAATCACGTCGAGCTCTTTGCTTTGGAGTCCAAACTTCCGGCTGCTCAGCTCCGACATGAAGAAAACCTCTACTCCGGTTAGCTTCGGCACGCCACGGTAGAATTTTTCGTGCCGCACCGTGATGATCTTCTCCTTAGGTAGATATTTGTTGAAAATGAATGGGCCCGTTCCCACGGGATGCGTCCTAAAGCCTTCTCCAAGTTCTTCCCCTGGCTTCTTGGGTATGATGAGGCCACCCGCATAATCCGCCACTTTGGGAAGAAACAATAGCTCCGATAGCGGTTTCTGCAAGGTGAACCGCACCGTGTACTTGTCGACCGCCTCGAAAGTCATTCCTGCGTACTCAGCAGCCCATGCAGACCGCTTTGAGTCTGAGGCTGATTTGAACGAATAGACCACATCCTCTGACGTCAACTCATACCCAGGATTGCCCTTCCAGGGATGGACCATCACTCCTCGACGGAGATGGAAAGTCCAGGTCAACCCGTCCTTGGAAACCTCCCACTTTTCGGCCAAGTCCGGCTCAAACTTTCCTATATCACCAGGCTTGTAACGGACAAGACCTGTGAAGATCAAATGTACAACTCCCCTGTCCTGGGTAGTATGGGCTAGGTGTGGATTGAGATCCGTAATATCTGCTGCATCAAATGCAATTCGTAGAACTTCACCTGAAGCCCAAGGCGCTCCAATCCAGAGGAACACAGCAACAGCAAGCACATTTATAAATGCCATTTTTATCGTTTTCATCATTATCCCTCCTTTTTAACCAAAAAAACCCGCTGAGCAAAGCCTACCCACAAGGCGAAATCTCTCGTTTATCACCTCCCTTCTGACCATACTCCCAAAACATACCCTTGAACTAAATCTCTTATTTGTCACCTCCTTTCGGTAATGCCCTTCTCTGAGACAAGAATCTATCTTTGTTGATGAAAATCTACCCAAGAACCGATAAAAAGTCAAGAACTAACTTTTTCGCGGGGCAGATTCAGGAGCCTCCCGAAGTCTGCACTTCCAAAAATTCTGAAAGGGTGTATATTCCAACCGCAAATTAACAACGGATATACCCAAAACTCAACCGAATAATTCTTCTGTAAATTATGCTGATGCGGTATCACATTTTTTTAAAAAAATTATTTTGTAAAAGGTGTTGTTTTGGTCTATTTTAAACCAGAAGGGGACTTTTAGATACATAATAAAGTTAATCCCTTTAGAAAATATCGTAGCAACATAAAAAATAATGTTGGTCTGCACTCATTCATCCGCGATATGCCCATTTGGAGCATTAGCACGTTGAAGGGACGAATTAACTCATGGATAGCCTGACTCTGAAGCTCATACTTACGCCGACATTGATCGGGGCCGCCAGCTTGGCTGGGCGACGCTGGGGGCCAGCCGTGAGCGGCTGGCTCGTGGGCCTGCCGCTCACGTCCGGCCCGATCGCTTTCTTCCTCGCACTGAACCAGGGGATGGCGTTTGCTCGCGCCGCTGCGGTCGGTACTTTGACCGGTACTATCTCACAAGCGGCCTTCTGCCTGGCTTATGGGTGGCTCGCCTCGCGCTTTGCTTGGCCGCTCACAGTCTTGGCGAGCTCTCTCATCTTTGCGGGCTCAACCGTTGCCCTGCAATACCTGACCCTCCCCTTGGTCACGCTCTTCCTGACCGTGATTCTCCTCCTCATCCTCGCCAACTTCCTAATGCCAAGGCGCCCCGAAGTCTCGTCTTCAGCGGGCATGCTACCTCTTTGGGATATTCCCGCTCGGATGGTGATCGCGACCGCTTTCGTCTTGCTGTTGACTGGCCTGGCACCTATGCTTGGGCCCCATCTGACCGGGCTCTTGTCCCCATTTCCTCTCTATGCAGCTATCCTCGCGGTGTTTGCGCATCACCTTCGGGGACCAGCGCCAGCAGCCGGGGTGGTCAAAGGCTTGTTACTGGGACTGTTCGCCTTCGCGAGCTTCTTTCTCGTACTGGCTGCCCTGATCGAGCAAGTCGGCATCGCGCTTGCTTTTGCGGCCGCTATCATGGTCATGGCTGTGTTTCAGGGTGGCTCACTCTGGGTGCTTCAACGCATGTCTGGGTAACCTGCAGCCCAACCCCTCGCTGCATCGGACCCGGCTAACGCGCGCGAACGGCAAGTTGGCGCGCCTTAGACATCCAATCCTAATGAGTTAGCCTTGCCCGCATGCCGCGCCGGTGAGCCCGAGGCCGTTATGAAATCTTTCACTTAGTAAGTGCGCCACGAGGTTGCACAGGAGATGAGGGTAGACCCCTCGGGGCCGGCTTGCAGGAGCAGGCTTCAAACCACCTTAAGCTGCTCTGGTCAAAAGTCAGGGTGGTGAGCGTTAAGGAAAAGGCGTACGAGATACGTCAGGTATGAATCAAGAAGGTGAGCGATAAGCAAACCGATGGAAGCGTCGAAAACGTTCTTTAGATGGTGTCAAAATTGGGGTTTAGGTTCTACTCCAAGATGAGTTTAGGGGATACCTGCTTACTGCCTAAGTGGCACCCGGCGTGCAGTTGGCACGAGCTTGATTCGGGCTCTTTTGTGGAACGTGGGAACTCTTTATGGGATGGGAAGATAAACCCTATAAGTGAGGTCCACGAAGGGAGAAAGTATCGATGCCCATGAAGGGGGCGGATCATCCTACAGTAGCGAGGAAGTTCTTGTAATGAGAATGGAGCGAAGGGGATGAGTCAGCTCATAGAGAGTATGGGTCAACCAGATGACTGGGAGGAATCCTATCGCTCTATGTCGGCTTGTGGCTGAAAGGTCTCAAGAGGAAGGCTGGCACGAGCCGTATGAGTTGAGAGGCTCACGTACGGTTCTGTGGGGGACTGGTGGTGAGATTCCACCGGTCTACCCGGCGTCGTTCCGATGGTAAGCCAAATTGATGGGCCGTTTCCCGCCCAAAACTTTCGAATTTCTTTCTTCCACCAAATCACATAGCATCAGATCACCTGAAAAGAAAATGCACCAGGCTTTAGGCCATACTGCATTTGGCACAATTCCCGAAACATGTCCATACCGTAAACGGTCCTCTCATCTCCCCTTTCGAGGGGCTCGGCTTCCAGTGCATGTACCCAAAGCTCTGCCGAGGGAATCTGTTTGAGAATATCAGCGAGACAGCCGATATGATCAAAATGGGTATGGGTCATGATGATCCTTTTTATCGCTGCCAGTTCAATTCCCATCTTTTGGATCGACTGAATCTTGTATCTGCCCTTGCCGAAAAGACCTGCGTCAATCATTGTAAGGTCTTGAGAGGAAGGGTTACCAATCACATAGACATGGGAGTCAGGAATAAATTCATCCTGTCCTGGGATGAAATAAACACCTTCTATTACCTTGGGCATCGGTCATTCCTTTGGAAAAAATTCAACCCATGTTTTCAGATAAAGGTATTTTTTATATAACCCATTGGGCTTCTCCAATCCAGCATACTTGGAAAGAAATTCCACCCGAAAGGAGAAGCTTTCTAAAAGATTATTTTGTTTGGGACTTACGGCATACACTCATGATCGCCTTAAATATTTTTTTTAGATTCTCTTCACGGAGGGGGCCTTTATTCTTCATTTTTAACCTTTCGAGAACCTCTTCTTCTCTCTTAGGATCGTAGATCTTTTTCCCCAGCTCCTTTTTAATTTTCCCGATCTCCAGGGCAATGCGGAGCCTTTGGTTGAGAAGGACTAATAATTTTCTGTCGATGAGATCGATCTCACTCCTCTTCATTTTTAATTTTTTAAATAAATCAAGCCGAGCAATTTTTTCCATTCTTCAGTCCTTTTAACCCAATCAATAAGGGTGAACAAATCATTGCTTCCATGGAATAAAGAAATGCTCCAGTCTTTGGAACAGCCAGTTGAAGAAGATTCCGAGGAGAGATAGGATGATGAGGCCGACCATCAGCTTTTTAGTCTGCATGAGGTCAGCCGCAGTCAGGATCATAAAACCGATACCGGCGTCAGCAGCCACCATCTCTGCTGCCACAACGAGCAATAAAGCAATCCCAATACCCAATTTCATTCCTGCAAAAACTATCGGTAAAATGCTTGGAAGAATGACTTTCTTGATAATCCTTGTCCGATTCGAGCCGAGACTCAAAGCAGCCTTGATCAGAAGAGGGTCCACATGTTTAACACCGGTATAGACATTAATAGCCATCGGAAAAAAGACACCTAAGGCAATCACAGCCACTTTTGATGGTTCACCGATGCCCAACCAGAGGATGAGCAGGGGAAGGATGGCAATCTTAGGGATAGGGAAGGTTGCTGCAATGAGTGGATTCCCAATGGCTTCAGGGATGCTAAAAAATCCGATGAGGATGCCGACAATCACCCCCGAGATACAGGCAATAGAAAACCCCCAGAGGATCCGGCTGAGGCTGGCAAAGACATGTTTAAATATTAAGCCTGTCTTCAACATGATCCAGCCTTCAGAGAGGATTTCGCTTGGAGAAGGGAGAAATAGAGGAGGAATCCATTCCATCCGACTCACCATCTCCCACAGGAGAAGGATGACAATAAATGAGCCAATGCTAAGCCATGGATGCTCCTTCATCTGGAGGAAATAGGTCTTATCCTGAACGATCGCCTTCTCAATTGGTTGTTCAATGGAGCTTTCCTGGAATCCACCTGAAAAGAATTTCTCTCGGTTCATTTCATCTCCTCCAAAACCTCCTTGGCCTGATCCTTGATGTATCCCCAAATCAGGTCTACATATTCCAAATACCGTTTCTCAGTGGTGAGATGTTCTTTTCTTGGCCTGGGCAGGTCAATCCGGATAATGTCCAAGATTCTCCCTGGCCTCCTCGATAGGACAACTACTCGATCTCCCAAGAAAACGGCTTCCTGAATATGATGGGTAATGTAAAGAAAACTCTTTCGTGTCTCCTCCCAGATTCTGGAGAGTTCATACTGCATCAGGATTCGGGTCTGGGCATCGAGGCTAGAGAAGGGTTCATCCATAAGGAGAAGGAGAGGGTCATTGGCAAGGGCCCGTGCAATAGCAACCCTTTGTTTCATCCCCCCGGAGAGTTGGTGAGGATACTTGTTTTCAAAACCTTGAAGCCCAACCATGGCGATATATCTTTGAGCGATCTTCTGCTGTTCCTCCTTTATTAATCCCTGCTCTTCCAGGCCGTACACAATATTTTTTAACACCGTCCTCCAAGGGAAGAGGGCGAAGTCCTGGAAGACCACTGAGGTATGAGGCTTTGAATCGATCCGGCTGGCCTCAAAGATCACCTGTCCTGAAGAGGGACTGAGAAGCCCAGCGATGATGTTGAGCAGGGTCGTTTTTCCACAGCCACTTGGGCCTACCACAACGACAAATTCATTTTCTTCGATGGCGAAGTGAATATCCCGGAGGGCTTCTGTGGCCTCTCCCTTTCGATCCCTGTAAACCTTAGAGATATGGTCGATGAGAACTTTCATTTTCCTAATTGTCCGAGAGCTTCTTTCCAAAAGGAGAGGTCCACCACCTCACTACTGGATATTTTCTTCGAAACCATTCCATTTAGATAATACCAATCTAATTGTTTCTGAATGTCATCGGTTAAAAGCTCACCATTTCTATCATTGTACGGGAGTGCTAAGGCAATGGCATCGGGTTTCTCTTCCGTATATTTAGAGATGAGTTCGAGGATTTCCTGATAAGTTGGCCCCCCCTTTTTAA
>Ga0315280_10012735_pt1 | contig 10115 bp, 4 predicted proteins | sample YL17G06_40_MG_FD_203697 | JGI IMG/M metagenome (GOLD analysis project Ga0315280, IMG submission 203697) | Sediment microbial communities from Yellowstone Lake, YNP, Wyoming, USA - YL17G06_40 | ecosystem: Environmental > Aquatic > Freshwater > Lake > Sediment | place: USA: Wyoming | collected...
GATCATCGAATATCGTTTGTGGATAAACCTTCTATTGCACCTGTGTGCGAGTGGTTGAAAGCGGTCGGCTTCTGAACAAATGAATGCCATGAGTCTAGAGTAATAGTCATGCTGTTTTTCCGTAGTTATCGCGAGAATTATGGCGTCGTAGATGTCTACCTCGTTGTCACTGTTAATATCCGCGTTCCAGTTCCAGCGCGAAGTGTACGGCATTGCACCATACGAGTTAGGCAACTGAATGGCATCGTATATGTCTACGGGGCCGTCGCCGTTGATGTCCGCGTTGGGGTTCTAGTTTGGACTGCCTGGTCTAGGGTTGTCGATCGATCGTGGTTGTGTGTGAGGTTGTTTTTGAAGGGGGTTATCGTGGAAAGCCATGTCCTGTGGGCTATCTGTGTTATTCAAGTGAGTTTGACGACGAAAGTGACGACGGTTCTGACGACGAAGATTTGGCGGTGACGGTTTTTCGAAGAAGAAAATGACGACGGGCTATGGGTAGTGTTGGTTGTAGTGGTTTGCCAGTATGATCGCATCGTAGATGTCGAGGATGTTGTCGCCGTTGATGTCGGCATTAGAGTTCCAGTGTGAGCTCGTGGGTACAGAGTTGTAGGCGTTTGCAAGGACTATCGCATCATAGATGTCGACTGTAAAATCACCTTTGATGTCGCCTGGAACAGTAACCACCACACATCCGCTCGTGCAGTTGTTGTTCGCCATGTTTGTTTCGCCCTGAACAGGCCACGTATAACTGATTACGGTGTAATTGCCATAAGCAAAGCCAGTGGTGTCCCAATTGAAGGTGAGAGTTGCTGAAGTTCCATTGGACAGATCGAAAACTGTCTGTGTTCCTATGGATGTTGCGTTGGCGTAGCCAGTGACGTTGAAGTTTTCAGCAAAGTCACCTTCATTCACAACACTTACGTTTACTGGCAAAGTAAATCCCTGTCCAACAACAGTCTTGGAAGGTGCAATATTCGTTGCGGCTAAATCGTGAGCGCCCAAGGTGACAATGACTGGTGTATCAGAAAGAAATGATATGCTCGTTATCGCAGACAAATTTCCCTTGAAAGCTTCAAGCCTCAAAGTGTCAGTGTAGTTGCTGTCTGCAAAAGTGAGACTAAAGTCGGCGTATCCTAGGCTATCCGTGTGTCCGTTCCAAACGACTGTGTTGTTTTGGTCAATTAGACTCAGTTCGACATTCTCAAGTGGGTTGCCACTCGCGGTTTTCGTTATGATGTTGTAGTTTCTGGTGATTATTGTCGAACTCCAGGCGGCTATATAGTAAGAAGCATTGAAATCGCCCATTAAATTGAAATCGAAGTCTCCTGTCAACAACGTTGTCGAGTTGTAGAAGGATATGCAACCGAAGTCTGGTGCAAAATTGACTCGATCGAACGTTAAGGATCCGACGTGTCCATTAAGTTTAATCCAATTAATGTACGAACTTTGGACTACTACTTGAGATGAACCTTGCACAACGAGCCCTGACCAACTACCAGTACAATTTGAAATCGTTGCAACTGAGTCGATAACATAATAGGTCACGCTGTTAACAAAACAGCCTTGAAGTCTTATGAGATTCAGGCTCCAATTAGCGCAATAGCCAACATGCATGTCACTTAGTTGAAGAGTCTCATGCATGACGAACGTTAGTCCTACCGTTGAATTCTCGACCCTGACGTTTGCAGCCACGTCGACTTCAAGATCCCAGCTTTGTATAGTGCTATTTTCGATTGTTAGTTCAAAACTAGGACGTGAAACTCCTGAAATCGTACTGTTCTCCCAGAGTCTCCAGTATCCGTAAAATCCTGGTTGCATGTCGACGACTTCTACTGTTGAGTAACGATCGAAAGACAGTAATATGCCGGAAACGCGCGAACCCGAAACTGAGGCTTTCGATCCACCAAAAAGCGAGAGGTTCGGGAAAGTTGAGTTTGAAATACTCAATGTAGCTTCATTATCTAAAAATATTCCGAGCGCTGTATTGTGGAGCGACGTTAGAGCGTCCACATTCGCATTGGCAGCGCTATTGATAACGACAAGAATGCCAAAGTTTGAATCCATGGTTACGTTCTGTACACTCAAAAAAGCATTATTTGTTACTAAGAGATACGCCCCTGGGAACTTGTAGGATTCATTGAACTCTAACTGCACATTTCTCAGCGTTAGGATTGCAGAGTCTTGAACCACAATTGTGCCTTCCTGCATGATATACGTGCAATTCTCAATCAGAACCGTCTCGTAACCACCAATCACTAGGTCTCCTTCATGGGCTGTAACGTTGGGTGCAGTATAGGCGAGGCGTAATCGATTGAGACTACATCCAACTGTTGCTGTGTCATTAAGAAGCCCAGCAATGTCGTTGCTAGCCTCCAAAGTAAAGCTTAATTTAACTATACTCAGCTTGTCGAAGTGAAGATTGATGAAGTTGCTACACGCTCTCTCGATGAATGCTTTCACATCTATTTTCCATCTTGCCGAGTTATCGAAATAGGCCGTTCTTTCTACAAATTCTGGAAACCAGTCCAATGCGACTAGGTAATTGTACGTTTTGTCGAAGGGTATGTGACGGAACCATTCTCTGCCTCCCGGCCAGGCTAGATTCAGACCACGTCGGAGAAAGTACATTTCAAGCATGAGTACATTACCATTGGGGTCCGAGCGGTTTTCAGCTGCGAAGATATCAAATTTAGCTCCAGTCCAACCAGTAGCTCCGTTATAGTCGGTGTACCAGTCGCGTACCACACCTTCGAGAGTAATTGTGTATTTGTCGCTTACTCTGAGGGCTGGAGGCTGGTAAGTGGGGGAAATGAAAGTTTTGTGACCGAAGAAGTCACTGAAATTCGGTGATGCATATAGCGTTACACATGAGCCTTTATCTAGTTTGAGCGATGATGCTCTGTTAGCCCAGCTAGCCAGATTGTCGATGTCTTGTCCGAAAGTAATATTGCTGCCTCCGTATCCGACGTTTTCATATAATGTCACATTGCCACAAACTCGGAGGCTAATTGCGCGATCGTTCCAACCGTAATCTCCCAAGTTGGATATTTCATCTTCGTTTCTTTCGAATCCCTGGTCAAAGTTGGAGGCTTTCCAAGGATCTCCACTTCCCGAACATCTGGCGTTAGACACGACCAGACCATCTTGGGTCCAGTTCACATAGTTGTTATTGTCTCCATGAGAAGTGTCTGGTTCAAGATCTATTCCCCAATTCCACAATCTTTTGTCCCATGCATCACTTTTTGTCAAGTTGGGATTTGCATTCCATTCTGTTCCAGTGTTATCATAGGAAGGATTACCACTGGTGAAAGTTATCTTTCTCCCTTGATAGCCTAAATCTTCGAAGAGCGTAACTGTTCCGTCAACTTTTAGAGACTTAACGGCGTTGTCCCAGTTACCAGATCCTCTTGCATAGGCAGTCAGATTCGGAATAGAAGTGTTCGTGAAAGTAATGGTGGTTGCATTCGGTTCCAGATTGTATTGATCACTTAAGATGACTGTCCCGGACACTGTCAAAGAAGAAACCACATCGGCCAAGTCATAATATGCCATGTTCGGGAATTCCACATAGGTGGCTTGGATTGGTTGAATGTTGAACGCGAATATTGGCAGGCCATTCAAGAGAACTATGAATATTAGTGCAGAAGCGGTTCTCTTCAGCAACTCTATTACCAATGTCTCCTTGGTTGTACCTTGAAAATAACGTTTGTGGATAAATCTTCTATAGCGTTGCGACGCCCATCTCAATTCACCTTTAACGAATTTCGCATGATTCTCGAAATTCGCGAGTGGTTAGCGCGCGCGCTACGAATGCCCTATGCCGATCGATCGACGTACGGCATATGTTGTGTCGGAACCAAGAATACGGTTTTTATACGTGTTAGAGATAAGAAACAGATTGCGATAGGGATGAGATGGCTACTCGTATGCGCAGCGCTTGCGGCAACACTTGGTCTATTTGCGCCATCCGTAGTTGCTTTTGATTGCCCTGGCGGAGAAATGACGATCACACCCAGCGATGTTTTGGTTCTTTCTGGCCCTGCAACGTTCAGCATCGTGTTCAACTATTCTAGCTCGGCCAATTTTCCGAACATCCTGCTGGTCATGACCAAAGCCTCATACGAAGGCTTGACAGGTCCAATTTTCGTGAATTGGACTGGCGGGTCGACGAGTTTTGTGAAGGCAAATTTTCAGATAGCAGATGACGGGTACATTCCTTCTCCGATGATAACAAGTTATGGCAGTGGACGATACGGGCTCTCAGAGCTGAGGGAACACTTGGGAGTGAACGACACAGCCAACGACGTGCTCTACTATGTGTTTGGGCCTTTTCTGTCGGGGGCCGTGGGGCGAACGGCACAGGCGTTTAATGTTACGCTGCCCTCGGAAAATCCACGGATGCTTGTGCTGGCCATAGCCCGAACAGTCTGCTCGACATCCTTTGACATACGTGCCCTCCTGATCTCACCGATTATTCCAGAATTCAATCCCGTTATCCTAGGGCTAGTGTTGGGGGCACTGGGGTTCTGTTTGGTCAAGGCAAAGATTGATTCGCGGTCTAAGAAACGAGCAGCTCTCACATCAGCGCACGCGCTAACAAATTAACGTCTTGAACCAGAGAACTAGGTTGTTTTTCCGTAGTTGCCTGCAAGTATTATGGCGTCGTAAATGTCCACGATGTTGTCTCCATTTATGTCTGCATTGAGATTCCAGTTTGGACTGATGGGCTTGGAGTTGAATGCTCCAGACAGCAAGAGAGCATCATAGATGTCGACTGTGAAATCACCTTTGACGTCGCCTGGAATCGTCACTACGACCCAACTGCCGCAAATGTTGTCTGCGGTGTCTGTTTCGTTCGGAACTGGTTCCACACTGGCAGTTAAGGTGTAGTTGCCATCAACAAACCCAGAAGTGTTCCAAACAAAAGTAGCCGTTGAGGAGCCTCCAGCAGTCAGCGTAACTGCGTAATACCAAGTCGCAAGTTTAGGGTTCGCATTTACATATGCGTCGACCGTTACCTTGAGAGTTTCCTCGAAGTGCCCCCTGTTGACAACACCTATGCCTAGGTTTGTTGCGAAGCCTTGTCCAATGACCGTTTTGCTTGCTCCTACGCCTTCCACCGCAATGGCATGAATGCATGGATACGGTTCGACAAGCGGATAGTTGTCCATGTTGTTTGCGCCTATGATAAGAGGTGTGTCTCCTATAGAGTCACTTCCTGTCACGTTCTGGTACGGTCCAGTAAACAAGTCTGTTCTGTTGTAGTCACTCCAGTAGTTTCCACCGGAAGGATAACCATTGTCCCATATGCTGGTAGAGTTGCAGCTGAGAACTTGTTCCGCGTTGCCCACGAGGTTATTGTGGTAGACTATGTTATTGTTGGATCCGTCGATCTCTAGGCCTATGCTCGCACCACTGAAGTTGTTCGCGGAAATCGTATTATCATTGGAATAGTAAAGGGCGACGTTATCCCGATCATTTTCCGCCAAGTTGTTTCCGGTTATGGTACTTTCGATCACGTATGCGAACAATATGCCTTGTGCGTTCCTTGATATGTTCAGTTGCGCTGCAGTGATGTTGACGCAATTGACTGCGGCTAAGTATCCTGCGTCTCTTGGAACCTGCTTGTCAAACTGATCTACCCAATAATAGACCGGCTTTCCATCCACAGTATTCGACGTGTCTACATCATTCGTCAAATCATCTAATCGTGTGCCTGCAACGCCGAAGTTGAAACGGTTGCCAGTCATATTGTTGCCCCTAAGGGAATTGTGGCCTGAAGTTTCCAAATAAACGCCATAGGTGTTGTTTATCGCTTCAACATCATTGGCGACATTGTCGCGTGAATTAACTATGTCAAGGCCGAAAGAGTTGTCGCATAACTTGCTGAAGCTAACTGTATTGTTGCTTGAACCAACAAGATTAATGGCCTCCTCATTATTCATTAATGAACTGCCATTAATTCTATTATTCATTGACTCGTAGAAATAGATGCCAACACCATTACTTGATGCATTCACGTTCTCTATGGAAGAATCAACAGCATGCACAAATAGGATGCCCTCAAAATTCCCCGTTAGGCTCATATCCTTTACGTTTATGTTTGTTGAGTTCACCACTGCTATGAAGCCAGCATCTGTAGGAACGCTCAAGTCATGTTGGTCAACCAAATAGTAGATAGGCCGGCCGTTCACAGTGTTAGAACTGTCAATATCATGAACAAAATCCTCGACATATTCACCGTCTGACCCAAAATTGTAGGTGTTATTGACAATGATATTGTTTCGCAGCGTGGTGTTTGGAGAATGATCCAAGAAAATTCCATAGGTGTTGTTGAGAACTACAGTGTTATTGATTGTGTTCGCGTTCGAACTAATTAGCCATACACCAACATTATCCTGGCCGCTGTTTTCAATTGTGAAGCTGTCTATTTTCACATGATCCGCGACTACGGTGACAACGTTGGTCTTTCCACTTCCGTTGATAAAAGTGTTGTTTCGATTCTCTCCGATAAGTGTCAAACCTTTCGTGGTTATTTGAATATTCTCGTTGTAAGTTCCTGAAGCCACATGAATGATGTCCCCTTCGTTGGCGGCGTCCAGTGCACTTTGGATCGTGCCATAGTCGTTCGGCACCTTGAGAAAACGTGGAGAACTGACTGTTATCTGTCTGGAAAAGGCATTGTTCTCAAGAGAAGTCTCACCTTGTGCAGGCAAAACATATGCGGTTACGTTGTAAATACCCTCAGCAGATGCGTTCCATGGAACGCTTAACGTTTTTGATGCGCCACTTGCTAGGAATCCGATGCTGAAGGAATGTGCAAGAGTGTTATTAACGAGCAACTCAACTGTAGTGTTACTTTCAAGGTTTCCCATGTTGAGTATCGTGGCGTTGATGGTTGCTTCCATTCCAGGACTCGCACGCTGAGGAGCTTCCATTCTTAACACTAGCAGATCATTATCAAGGGGAGCTTGCTCCACAGCCTTTCTCGCATTGAGTCTTCCGAATCCAAAGTACATGTCGAAACCAGGGTCTCCCAAATCGCCCGCAGTATACTGCAACTGAGCCCACACCTGATCTCGCGTCATGTTCGGAAACCTGGTCCAGATCAACGCTGCAACCCCAACAACGTGCGGACTTGCCATTGAGGTGCCGCTCTTGTATGCATAAGAACCATCTAATACCGTCGAGTAGATGCGGACTCCAGGCGCGGCAATATCTATCCATTCCCCATAGTTGCTGAATGAAGCTAAAGTATCACGAGCGTTGGTGGCGGTGACGGCGACGACTTCGTCATAGCCTGCAGGGTATTGTTTAACGTTTGTAGCATCGTTTCCTCCAGCTGCAACTACTAGAACACCTTGGTCGAAAGCGTATTTCACAGCCTCGTGTAATATCTCGCTGTTAACAGGACCACCTAGGCTGAGGTTAATTATCTTTGCTCCACTGTCAACAGCATGAATGATGCCCAGTACCACATCACTCAACCATCCAGTTCCATTCTGATCCAAAACCTTTTCAGCCATGATCCTGACGTTCGCCAAACCCGCGATTCCAATGCTGTTGTTGATTGCAGCTGCTATCGTTCCAGCAACATGGGTTCCGTGCCCGTTGTCATCCATAGGCGCGGGATCATTGTTCACCCAGTCATATCCGAGCTGAACATAGTTCGGAGCAAGATCCGGATGATTCCAGTCAATTCCCGTGTCAACAACTGCTACAAGTATGGAAGCACTACCTGTCGTGATGTTCCACGCCACATCAGCCTGAATCTTGGCTGGTCCCCACTGGATCGACCAGTAGGGGTCGTTCGGAATAAAATCAGCCTTGAACTCTAAGTTTGGTTCGATGTATCTCACCCACTTTGACAGTCTAGCTTTGAACGCAAAAGCAGACATTGCGTCGAGCGGAATCTTGGCCACAATAGCACTCGCCTTTCCATGCATCGCAATAGTTTCAACAAGTCTACCCTTACTGCCCGCAACAAGATCCGTCAGCTCAGAGCAATGACTTGGTTCCACATTATCAAACCCAATCACTAACTCGGAAAAATCACCTCCAGGCAGATCAGAATTGTTCCAGAGATTGGGTCTTAGCGGCATCGGCCTATACCTATTCCAAAAGCCATCGGATGTTGCCACATCTGCCATTGATGGGGAATATCGCATTGCTGTGAAGTCTGCAGACACTTCATAGAATGAAGTGCAAACTTCCTGACCTGACTGGGCAGGTTGAAAACTGCATGCCAGTGACAGCGGGCCGATCAACAGCATCAGAATCGCGGAGAGCAATAATTTATTCAACAACTCTCTCTTCTACTTTCCTAGAAAAAAGGACCGCTTCAAATATCTTGTGGATAAATCTTCTATGGCACCCTATGAGTGGTTGCATGCAGTCAGCAACTCGATCGATCGTGGGTGGGCGTGTTGCGTCTGTTATGCGCTTCTGTTGAAGTTGCCTGCGAGTATTATTGCATCGTAAATGTCAACGATACTGTCACTGTTGATGTCGGCGTTTGGGTTCCAACCGGGGCTTCCAGGTGTAGAGCCGTATGCCCTTGACAATGCGATGGCATCGAAAATGTCTACGGCGTCGTCACCATTGATGTCTCCCATCAATGCAGTCGCTCGCACCCGAATGGTCTTCGTCATGTAACCCGTGAACGTGTTTGCATCCGTAACATTTAGCTTTGCCGTGTAGTCTCCATAGGCCTTGTACTGGTGAATTATTGTGGGGTCGGGTACGTGAGTAACGTTGCCGTCTCCGAAGTCCCACGTATAGTCTAGGATTGGAATATGGTCCGTGCCGTTCCAGCCTGGCTTCGACATGGTGGCATAAAAAGTCACGGTTTGGTTGGCTCTCGGCATCGCAGGATAGCACAAAAAGTCTGCCGTGGGTCCCAGAGGGGTCAGAATGGTTAGGTTGTGGGACTCCGCCGACCAGGCGCCTCTGCTATTTGTGACGTTTAAGGTGACAGTGCAGTTGTTCACTTGAGCAAAGATATGCGTCGTTGTGAATGATGTCTCAGCAATTTTGGGTGTTCCGTCTCCGAAATCCCATTCAAACTTGGCAAAGGTATCGTTGTGTCCTCCTGCCGTGGACGTTGAGGCGTCGAACGTGATTGTCAAGTTGACATAACAGTCAGTAGGAGAGTACGTGAAAGAGGCCTGTGGCGGAGTCGTGACGTAATGCGCAGTGGCTGTATGAGTTGTGTTCATGTTCACTATAATTGGATTGACATCTTTGGGCTGGATAACGTCATCGATATCCCAATAAGCGAGCTTATATTCTGGAAGAGGTGTGGCTGTCAACGACACGTTTGTTGATGCAGCGTACCAGCCTCCGCCGGTGATTGATGTGACGTTGGTCGGATCAGTTTGGACGGTCAAGTAATGTTGAGTCTCCCAGTTTGCCACTGCGGTTTCTGGTCGATCCATCGTCATCGGGAAACTCTGTACGTAGTCTGTTCCAGATGCATCGCCTCCCCAGCTAGTAAACACTTGGCGGCTCCCATTTTCGTAGTCGATGATGCCGGTGTCTAAAGTGGCAAACGCCAAAGTGCTGTCATTATACCAGCCTTCTCCACCTTTTGTTCCATATGTGGAATGGACAGTCAAATAGAATTGAGCTTTGTATTTGCCTGTAATGTTTCCTGAGCCTGAAACCACTGTTGAACCGTTTTGCACTGTTGTCAAGCCAATCGTTTCCATCCAAACATACTGTTTAAGGCAAAGTTTGACTGTTAGTGGCGAATTGAAGACAAACGTATGAGTTGACTGATTGTACCACGCGTAGGAAATAGGCATGCCTGCAACTTTGCACTCGGTTCCGTCGACAACCAAAACGATGCCATTAAAATCGGTGAGTACTCCTGCCTGCCTGAATGTAACTTGACACGATGCTGCTGTAATAGTTGCGTTCCCGTCGCCATTCCTGTCAACAGTCAAGGTTGCATTGGGTCCAAATTGAGTGCCAATAGGCCACTCTGCCTTGATCGCATATTGTCCAGGGCTTAAGTAGCGACATATAGTCACCATGCCGCTTTCATTTGTGGTTCCGAAAGACGTAGGAGATGGATCGAAGACATAAACTTCGGCGCCACTCCTAGGAAAGCC
>Ga0315280_10012738_pt1 | contig 10115 bp, 10 predicted proteins | sample YL17G06_40_MG_FD_203697 | JGI IMG/M metagenome (GOLD analysis project Ga0315280, IMG submission 203697) | Sediment microbial communities from Yellowstone Lake, YNP, Wyoming, USA - YL17G06_40 | ecosystem: Environmental > Aquatic > Freshwater > Lake > Sediment | place: USA: Wyoming | collected...
ATCCATAGCTAGACCAAATGCTATTAGTAAAACCGTAACTATATTCATGGAGAATATTTTAATCTAAGTAGCTTAATAAAGCAACGACACAAACTTGCACTTTCCAATATCTTACTGTATAATATTAAAGACAGGGGAGCCCTTGTATTAGGGCTGAGAAGAAAGAGTAATCCTTCGACCCTTTGAACCTGATCTGGGTAATACCAGCGTAGGGAGCAATAGTTTCCAGAAACTTGAAAAGCTGTAAGCTCTCACGTTTACAGCTTTTTTGTTTCGTGGTAGGAGGTGTATTTATGAATAGATTTAGTATAAGGCTTATTGCAGAAATGGGTTTAACTCTAGCTTTAGGGGTTGTCCTTCACATGACCGTTCTCTATCATATGCCTCAAGGAGGAAGCATTACCCTCGGTAGTCTAGTACCAATATTTCTCATCTCTATAAGAAAAGGTTATAAGGTAGGTATGATAACAGGAGCAATCTTTGGACTTCTAATTTACTTCATAGAGCCATTCTTTGTCCACCCTATTCAACTTATACTAGACTATCCTTTAGCATTTTCTCTTCTAGGACTATCAGGACTATTTCCAAATATCCCAGCACTAGGAATAGCTATAGGGGCTCTAGGAAGACTTCTCAGCCATATCATTTCAGGGGTAATTTATTTTGCAAGTTATGCACCCAAAGGAATGAATCCATGGGTATATTCAATAACTTATAATGTAACCTATGTAGTGCCAGATGCTATATTAGCTTTAGTAATTACACTACTTATACTACCAAGGCTTTCTAAAAGATGATAGGAATACTTATTGCTAGTGGAGAATATTGGGATAGAGAGGCTTTAAAAGAAGAACTTAGAGAGGAGCGATTTATCATCTGTATAGACGGAGGAATGAATTTCGCCTACGAGCTTGGTATCATTCCGCACCTTATAATAGGAGATATGGATTCAGTTAATCCTTCAATAAGAGATTATTATGAGAAGCTCAATATACTATTTAAGTTATACCCAAAAGAAAAGGATAAGACAGACTTCCACCTAGCTATGGAAGAGATTGTAGAACAGGATATAAAAGAGGTCTCTATATATGGAATAGCAGGAACAAGGTTAGACCATACTATAGGGGCTCTAGGTGTTATAAGGAAATTTATAAGAGAAGAGAAAATAGATTTTGCCCATATCTCTTTTGGGAAAGGCATAGTTGGCTACGTATTTAGAGATACAGTAAGTATATCTGGAAAGACTAGCGATATTGTATCTCTATTGCCTCTAACAGAAAAAGTTACAGGTATTACTACTTATAATCTCAAATATATACTTGAAGAAGGAACACTGGAATTAGAAGAGAGTATGGGTGTAACGAACGAGATTACAGAATCTCCCTGCAGTATAAGGATAAGAGATGGAGTCCTTTTGGCTATTCACTACGCAAGAGTAACTTAGGTAGTATATTTGCAACCTCTTGAGCCAGAACTCTCTCTCTATCTTTACCTAAAATATCTCCTGCTAATCCATGGAGATATACTCCAAGGAGACTAGCATTAAGGGGCTGAATTCCCCTAGAAATAATGCCTCCTAATAACCCACTTAAGACATCTCCCATTCCTCCAGTAGCCATCTTTGGATTACCTGTAGGGTTTATAAATATCTTCCCGCAAGGAGAAGAAACTATAGTTCTTGCTCCTTTTAATATAGTAATGACATTAAACTCTCTGCTAAAATTACGAGCTATTTCTACTCTATTAGCCTGGACAAATCCGGTATCTTTCTTAATAAGTCTTGCCATTTCTCCAGGATGTGGTGTTATTATTATAGGTACCATAGCTTTTTTAAGGATATCTAAAGAATCAGATATATTATTCAAGCCATCAGCATCTATAACTAGAGGAACAGTACTTTCTTTGATGATAGACTCTAAAAATGAAGGGTCAATTCTTCCTAAGCCAGGGCCCACAACTATTCCTGTAAGAGAGGATAGGATACCTTTCCAATCTTCTCTTGGATAAAAAGTTACTTCAGGGTCTATTGAATGTAAAATAGGGCCAATCTCTTGGGTAATAAAGAGGGTCACTAACCCAACACCACTTGCTAATGCTCCTTTCGTAGCCAAAATAGCAGCTCCAGGATAACTGTATGAACCAGCAATAATACCTACCCTTCCATAACTTCCTTTATGGGTATCTGGTTCTCTTGGAAGGATTACTCCTTCTAATACACTTTCATCGATAAGAGATAAAGGGGTATCTATAAAATTTTCTAGAGGAAAACCCAGATTTATAATCTCTATACTACCTGAATATTCTGCCCCTGGATAGATAAATAATCCTAACTTAGCTAATCCTAAAGTGAAGGTATAATGAGCTCTTATACATTGAGAAGCAATTTTTCCTGTTGATGCATCTAGTCCAGAAGGGACATCTATAGAGAAAACAGGTATCTTGCTTCTATTTATCAACTCTATTATAGTTCTATAAGGTTCTTCTACCTCCCCCTTAAACCCTGTTCCAAAGAGTCCATCAATAATGAAATCTCCTTTTAATAAGTCTTCTGAAAACTCTAATATGCATTCAGGATTTAAACATCTAAATCTCTCAAGCTGAACTTGAGTTAAAGGAGAGAGGGTTTCGCTCTTATCTTTTATTATAAATATTTTCACTATAGCACCATTTAAAACTAGATGTCTAGCAATAGCTATAGCATCTCCACCATTTTTACCCTTTCCAGAAAAGACAAGAAAGACTTTTTCTCTTATATCCTTTATTTTTTCAACTATGTTGTCTGTAACCCTAGTAGCAACAATCTCCATAAGTAATTCTTCATTAATCTTATATCTTTCTATTACTTTCCTTTCAGCTTCCCGCATAAGATAGCTATCTACTAATAGCATATTATCCTCCCTAGTTAAATACTGCTCTTAACAGCTTTGCCATCATTGGTACTTTTATCGAGGTTAAAAGTTTATATGCAACCTTCCATGGATGGTCTATATGCCCAGTAGAGAGTATTATTGACTTCGCTTCAGGATTGTCTAAGACCTTCAAGAATTCTGCCCTTTCCTGATTAGAAAGGTTCAAAAAAATCTTTCTTAGCCTCAATCCAAGAGAGATTTCTTTACCTACAGATTTTACCCATGTCTTATGGTATTTAGATAACATAGATTCAGAAAAATTACCATCTTTAAAAGCCTCTACAGCCACCTTACTACAGATATCTGCAGATATAAGCCCTAAATATAAGCCACCACCAGACAGTGGTTTTAACTGACAAGCAGCATCACCTATAAGCATTACGTTATCTGTATAGCTTTTATTAATAAATCCTATAGGTATTAGCCCAGCCATAACCTTCCTTATATTATTCTCTTTGAAACCTTTAAGCACCTCCCACTTTGAACATAACCTTTCGAAGTAGTCTCTGGGATTTTCTCTTTTCGTTATCCCTATTCCAATACGAATACAATCTTTACTTACTGGGGTAATCCAAGAAAACCAACCAGGAGAGATATTATCATCGATAAGGACATCTACCTGATTTAGACTATTAGATGGGAACTCCGCCTCAATCTGGAAGGCATATATAATTTCTGGAGGTAAAGGTAAACCTAACCACTTCGCCACATTTGAATAAGCCCCATCAGCACCTATGACTAAAGGAGTCCTTACTCTTTCTTCTATATTATCTTTTATAAAAACTACATCTACCATCTTATCTTTTCGTTCTACCATAATGGCTCTAGCATTTAATAGGATTTCAGCTCCATTCTTTTCTGCCTGTTGGGACATCTTCTTATCGAAAAGGACTCTATCAACTACTACTGCATAGACATCATCGCCCATAAAAGAGAGCCTCGTATTGTCATAAGCATAAATATTAGCTCCATTTATCTTATTTAAAATTACATCCTCTCCTACCTCTCCTAGAGAAATAACTTCATTGGATATAAGACCAGCACAGTGTGATGGTTTTCCTATTTCGGGATGTTCCTCCAAAATAAGGACCTTATAACCTTCTTTAGCTATTCCCTTCCCTACTGCACATCCAATAGGACCTCCCCCTATTATTACTACATCACAATCCATATACGTCTCCTCTATTAAAAGATTTACAATATTTAGAAATCCATCTTACCCTTTCTATCCCCTCTTCATCTACACCTTCAGGGATTTCATCTGAGATTCCTAAAATAAGACTAGGATGAAAGAGTTTTATTAACTTCTCTACACACTGGTATAGCTCTTCTCTTGAATAAGTAGGTAAGAAGAGGATGGCTGGAATTCCATCCAATAAGATTTTATCTCCTATAGCTTCCTTCATCTCTTCTATAGAGACATCTCCCTGTGGTAGAGGAGTCAAAGCCTCTAATCCATCAAAAGGTAAATCTTTTAAATACGTAAGAATAGGTCTGAAATGTCCATCTATATGGATATGAGTATAAATACCGTTATTTCTTAACTTATTAGACCTCTTCTCGTAAAATGGTATTAGATACTTCTCGAAATACTTAGGAGAGAGAAGATATGCATCAATATTTTCACCAAAATTTACAATTCTGACCTTATCTTTATATTTTACTATCTCTTCATATAAAGAATCATAAGAATCATCTATAGCTTTCATTAGCTCTTCTACATCTTTTGTATAGTCCTCTAGAGCATAGACAAGGGCTTCTAAGTTCATTAAGGAACTATCTACATGGAGCGACTGGTACGGACTTCTAGGCAAAAAGAACTGAGGTTCTCCCCTATCTAAGATAAAATTTACACCCTCTTCAAATCTATCTTCTAAGAAATGATAGCTAGTATTTCTAAAAAGCCATATGGCTTTTTTAATATCTTCTCTAGTCCTTATAGGAGGTTTAGAAGTTCTCCAGTTTCTATCTGAAGTTAATTTTAATTCTCTCACTAATTCTCCATAAGGTGTATCTATTACTGTCAGTATCTCTTCACTACTCTTTTGGATATTCTTTATCTTCACATCTCTATTATATTCAGCTTCTATAGGGCTTGGAATATTTGTATAGTAAGCTACATATCTCATAGAAATATCTACGTCATCATATAAATCCAAGAGGGTATAATCTCTATACTTCTCAGGTAACTTATCAAACTGTTTATGCCAATGATACCAGGATTCTATCCTTGGCTGAAACAAAGGATATGGAATCTCTTTTCTTTGGAAAACTCTTAAATTCATCTCTTTTTTAGTCATTTCATTCACCCCCCATTATAATAGGAATAGATAGGACGAATGTCAAGAGAAAAAAAGAATAACCCATTATATGATATAATTAGTCTTAATGTTTATTTCTATTTTTAGGAGGAATTATGGTCTTCAAATTTAGTGGTGGATTAAAGATAGAAGAGCATAAAGAATTTACTGAGTCTTCTGGCATAAAAGATTTACCAATACCTAAAAGAGTGGTTATTCCACTTAAGCAGCATACAGGAGCTGTCTTGGAGCCTTTAGTAAAGAAGGGGGATAAAGTAAGGGTAGGAGATAAAATTGGGGACAGTAAGGCATTTGTTTCAAGTCCTGTGCATAGTGCTATTTCTGGAAGAGTAGCATCTATTGAACCACATCCAATCCCTACAGGCGAGATGGTCCCTTCAATCATAATAGAGGAAGAAGAGTTAGACCCCATAGAAGAGACAGTTCTCGTAAAGAGGAACTGGCAAGAATTGAATAGAGAAGAAATTATAAATATAGTCAGAGATGCTGGAATTGTAGGACTAGGAGGAGCAGCATTCCCTACCTCTGTAAAACTCTCTCCACCAGAAGGGACTGTAATGGATACAGTGATTTTAAATGGAGCTGAATGTGAACCATATCTAACCTGTGACCACAGGTTGATGATTGAATATCCAGAAGAAATCTTAACTGGACTTCAGATACTTGTAAAGACTGTAGGAGCAAAACAGGGAATCATTGGAATCGAAGATAACAAGCCAGATGCTATAGAGATAATGACTGAAGCAGCTAGAAAGTATGGAAACATAAGAGTAACTGCTCTTCCAACAAGATATCCCCAAGGCTCTGAGAAGCATCTTATAAAAGCCATTTTAAATAGAGAAGTCCCTTCTGGGAAATTACCATTAAATGTAGGTGTTGTTGTAAATAACGTAGGAACCGCTTTTAGTATAACCAAGGCAGTATGCGAAGGAATACCTCTCATATCTAGAGTAATAACTGTAACGGGAGAAGGGATAGAGAACCCTGGAAATTTTAGAGTAAGGATTGGGACTCAGTTCAAAGATGTATTAAACTATACTGGCCTTAAGCCTGAGACTAAAAAAGTGATATCTGGTGGGCCTATGACTGGTGTAGCACAGTGGACATTAGATGTTCCTGTAATAAAAGGGACATCAGGAATCATAGCCCTAACAGAAGCCACAGATGAAATGTATCCCTGTCTAAGATGTGCAAAATGTGTAGATGCCTGTCCTATGGGGCTTTTACCAGTAGAATTAGGAAGACTGGTAGAACAGAAAAGATATGACGATGCTGCTAAACTTTACATTATGGACTGTATAGAATGTGGTTCTTGTGCTTATGTCTGTCCATCAAGAAGACCTCTAGTTCATCTATTTAAGCTTGCCAAGTTAGAAATCAATAAGAGAAGAAGAAAATAATATGGAAATATCTAAAGAACTTGAAAGCGAGATAATATACATATCTGCCAAAATAGAGGAAAATCTCTTGTCCTTTTTTGATAAGCTTCCCAAAGATGATATGACAAATATTATTCGATACCATATGGGCTGGTTAAATAAAGATTTTCAGGCTGAAGAAGGATATAAAGGGAAGAGATTAAGACCATTCTTGTGTAGTTTTATATGTAAATTGACTGGAGGGAATCTTGAAGATTCATATCCATCAAGTACTGCATTAGAATTAATCCATAATTTCTCCCTTGTACACGACGACATCCAAGATAAAGACCTCTTTCGTAGAGGAAGAGAAACTGTTTGGAGTATATGGGGAGAACCTCAAGGGATAAATATAGGAGATGCAATGATTTTTCTTGCATATAAAGCCATTTTAGAATCCTATCTTCCTTTAGAAAAAAAGCACAAACTTACAACAATTCTCAATAGTTCGGTTTTAAAACTCTGTAGAGGACAATTTCTCGATGTAAGCTTTGAAAAGAAAGATTCTGTGAGCCTAGAGGAGTATATAGCTATGGTAGAAGGTAAGACATCAGCAATGTTTGAAGCAAGTGCTGGTATGGGGGTTATTTCCTCAGGGAAAGAAGAATTATTAGATAGTTTCTTAGAATTTGGTAGAAATTTAGGAATAGGGTTCCAAATCTTCGACGATATATTGGGTCTTTGGGGAGACCCAAAGGTTACTGGAAAACCAGTAGGAAGTGACTTACTCCAGAATAAAAAGACCTATCCAATCATCTTAGGGATGAATCAATTGCCTCAGCTTGTGTCTCTTATCTTAAAAGAAAAGAAAGATAAAGAAGAAGTAAAATTTATTATTTCAGAGTTTGAAAAGAACGGAATAAAGAACCAATGTAAGGAGAAAGCCTCTTTTTACATATCTAGGGCAAGAAATATTATAGAAAAGCTCCCTATTGAACAAAAAAGCAAAGAGTTACTTTTAGAATTTACCTACTATTTAGAAGAGAGAGAAAAGTAGGGCCATTGAATTATACTATCAAGTTGTGGTAAAATATTAATATGCGCCCGTAGCTCAATTGGATAGAGCAGCAGACTACGAATCTGCGTGTTGAAGGTTCAAGTCCTTTCGGGCGTGCCAATTGCCCCAGTAGCTCAATGGATAGAGCAGGGGACTCCTAAGCCTCTGGTTGGGGGTTCGATTCCCTCCTGGGGCGCCAGCAGATTTACAAACCAAAGATTTACTCTTTTATGCACTTTAAGAAATGGAATCTCTCTTTTAAAATATTATAGAGTTTATAGTCTGCTGTCCAAAAATCACATTCCATCTTTTCTGCTAAAGCAATATAAACTGCATCATATATATGCATAAAATTTAGCTCTCTTGATATTTTCCATGCTCTATTAAGTAATTGAGAATTCATTTCATAGACCTGTAAAAAAGGTAATATATCTTCTAGGAATATCTTTACAGCCTCCTCTTCTGTATTGGGTAGGATTAATTCCCTTTTCCCTAGTCTCCTTAAGGCTGATAATACTTCGACTGTAAAGAAGGAAGGAACAATCCTTTCTGTTTGTTCTAGGACCCATTTTTCCCAAAGAAGGTCTACTCTTTCACTAAGAGATTCATTTATAAGAAGCTTCAGCATTATACTTGCATCTATACAGACCTTCAATCCTGTAACCTTTCTTCTCTTATCTCCCTTAAGACTTCACTAGAATTAATCTCTATTAAATTACTCTTCGTTCTAAGGTGGCGTAATTTTTCTATTACTTTTTTTTCATATTCAATAGAATTCCTATCTAAGCCTATTTTACCTATAATATTCTCTATAGCTTTAATTGTAAGATATCGAGGGTGACGCTTTCCTCTTTCCCATGCATATATAGTCATAGGGCTTACCCCTAACATTCTAGCCATTTTGTCTCTTGATATCCCTAATTTTTCTCTTCTTTCTCTGATCTCTTCTCCTATAGACATTAATTTCACCTCTATCTTTAATATATCTCTGTTATATATCTTTGTCAAGATATCTGGACTCTTCAACTTTTTGCGTGTTAGGTAAACCTTCTCGGATGACAGATAATTGGACAGGCAAGGATGCCTGTCCTACCAATTCCATTAATTTTGAAGATGAGGAAGATGAAAACAATCTTCTCTATTTTAAGTTCCACGCAAAAGTTTATAGAGCCTATGTAACTATAAATTTGGATAAAAATATAATACATATTTCAATAAAATTTGAGTTATACATATAAAGTTAACATAGAATTTACATAGATATTAGCGAAATTTAGAGATCAATAGAAACTCACTAAAATATTCGCCCTTTTCCAATTTCCTAGAAATTGAACTACACTGTAAACTTACAGGAGATAAAGTCTTAATCATAGAGCAGGGCTAGCCAATTTGAAAGTCAAAACACTAGCTCCCCTGTCATCATTTTGCCTACCCCCCAGAAATTACTCAATTAATTAATACCCTCTTGCAGGGTATGGAAAGATACCCTATTTCATAAAGTTTTGTAAAATAAAAACTTCCTTATAGAACCCCTAGCCCAGTGGAGATAAAAGTTTTTCTTTTTAATGGGTTCTATGAGGAAGTAAACTGTGCCCTTTTCAAAAAGACAGAGAAAAGGGGTAAGGGGAGGTATTGTTTCATTTTTAGAGACTAAGATTATAGCTTTTTCTAAAGGTTATCTAGTTTGAAATGAGTAATTTCTGAGCAATAATCTAAACCCTTGACGTCCATGCATAAATAATTTTTCATCTGGATCATTACCAAATGTAAAATAAGATTCTGCGTCGTTTCGTAAATTAGGCTTTATAAGCTTTAGTACAGGGTTTTTTGGAGGTCCCTCCGGAAATAAAAACTTTTCTGATTCTTTTTCGTTTTCTCCAATTTTTTTACCAATCCATTCCTGCAATGCTATCTCTCCAACATGCGCAAAAGGAGGATGTCCTATATCGTGGCCTAAAGCTATAGTTTCTATCAAATCTTCATTTAACTGCAAGCCTCTAGCGATAGACCTTGCTACTTGCGATACTTTTAAAGTATGTGTAAGTCTGTTTTCTACCAAACTTGTCCTCTCTGAAGTAAAAAGCTGCGCCTTATGAGCTAATCTTTGAAAGAAAGACGAGTGCATAATCCGATCTCTCTCTACCTGCAAAGGGGTACGATATCTATTTCTATCTTTGTTAAATTCGTCGTCACCATTGAATACATTTGAATAATAATCCTCGAAACTAGTTCCATCTAAAAACTCTATTTCAATGCTTTTAAAAGCGTAATCTGCGTATTTACTTTCAATATTTATAATCCATTCTTTATACTCTTCAAATTCTTCTCTACCCATTTTGTCCTCCTTGACAGAATAGATAATTCTTTCTTTGCCTTTTTTCTTCTATAGATGCTCTGGCATAGATAACCGCACGCACACTAGAATCCTTCTACTTTTACAATTTTATAATACTTAAAATTGTTATTAAGG
>Ga0315280_10012740_pt1 | contig 10113 bp, 13 predicted proteins | sample YL17G06_40_MG_FD_203697 | JGI IMG/M metagenome (GOLD analysis project Ga0315280, IMG submission 203697) | Sediment microbial communities from Yellowstone Lake, YNP, Wyoming, USA - YL17G06_40 | ecosystem: Environmental > Aquatic > Freshwater > Lake > Sediment | place: USA: Wyoming | collected...
GTGGTGGCTTCGAAATATACGCAAAGTTCAATGGCTGAACCTCGTCGTAGATCTCCTTCAGTTTCTGCGGAGCCACGGTTTGCAGTGATGGATCCTTAGGGTCGCCACGTATGATCTGGAAGTAGTGGCCGTCCAAGTTGGTGTTTTTCTGGAAGTATCTTCCGAGGTCGACGATTTGATTCTGGTTTTCCTGAGTTATTACGGAATTGACGTAGAGAGTGAGGTGGGGCCACTGGGAGCGCAGTGCCTCGAGTTCAGAGAGTGTGTCGATTGCTTTCTCAAAGTTGCCCGGTACTCCTCTGATTCTGTCGTGTATCTATCGAGCTTTTCCCTCATTCCCAGTTCTTGATTCTTAAGCTGGTCAGCGTCTTTCTTCAACTTCCTAGCCAGTGACTCGGCATTCGTCGCACCCAGTTTCGCTCCGAAGTCTGCCCAAGCCCGAAATGGCTTTGCGCCCAAGATTGTTCGCAGCTGCCTCTCAGCCGTGATTAGCTGCTATTACGTGGTCTCCAAAACTATCGGAATGGACGATAAGCTGGCGCGTTAACCCATCTGCCGTCGGGCGTTCGGCCTATGCCATAATGTTCATAGAGTTTGATGTGTTTTTGATAGATCAGGTCTTCGTCTTCCTTCCTTTTCTTGTTGGATTCTTTGTCCCTGCTTCCTTGGTGAACTCTGTAGTTATAGAGGGGCTCGTTGACTCCCTTAGCGGTCCAGCCTTTCCCGATCACTCTTATCCAGAGCTCCCAATCCTCGAATACGTGCTCCGCGTCATACCCCCCCGCCTGTTCTAGCGCGCTCCTTCTCGCCATGGCTGGTCCCATGATAATGCAATCGACTAAGAGCAGCTTTGGGTTAAAGGTTGGAAGGTTAACCACGCGGTTCCGTTCTCCGAATTCAACATAATCTGAGTATGCTATCCCTACCTCTGGGTTCTGGTCCAAGAGTGCCGCCACCTTCTCGAAGTACCATGGGTTCAATACGTCATCCGAGTCAAGAAACATGACGTAGTCCGATGCAGCTGCAACTATGCCCTGGTTCCTAGACCCAGCTACGCCACGTCTCTTCCTGTTGAATATGCATCGAACCTCACCGAACCTTCGACTCAGTTCCTCGGCGACAACCTCCGTACCGTCCTCCGACGGGTCAACCACGATACATACCTCCCGCGGTGGCCGCGTCTGGTATACGATAGCGCCTTCCTCACGTCTACAGGGTTCTTACAGTCGCCTACAATCAGCTTGACGTTTCTCTTGGATTCAAGGACCTGCCGAAGGTTGTCTCTAGTTCCCGATGAAACATTGTTCAGTATCTTGACCTCTTGACCGAGATTTAGTAACGCTTCGCATAAACAGCTCCCTAGGAAGCCAGATCCACCAGTAACGGTTGCATTCAAAGACAAGGCAGTTCAGCCGAGTTCCATTCTCAAAGTCTTCTCGCGAGCTGACCCGAGAGCTGTGAGTGAGAGCTTTTCGTAGGTTATAACAGGTTTGATGACTAGATCGACGACCTGCGAAGTTTCTAAAGGCGTCGCACGTGAGACCTCACACTGTGTTGAGGTTTAATTGGTAATACGCTTAAGAATTTGAGTCTCGTCCGATCCAGGGCTGAGTATCCTATTGATGAGTCGTAGGAACCCTTTTGAAGCTGGGAGGCTGCGGCGCTAGACATTCTCATCTTATTTTCTCCTTAGAACTCTCCTTCCAACATCTGATCCTGATCGATTTGGAGGGGGGGCTTTTGGCAAATTGATCCGAATCTCTGAAGGTGAGAAGGTCTTCGTCTTCGGTTAAGAGTTCACCGACGGTGAAAGCTTCGGACAGTATGATTAGGTCGAAGGCGTCCAGGCGTTTCGCAAAGGGGAGGAGTTGGTTTAAGTATTCGTCGGCTTCGCTCGTATAGTCGTGGAACACGAACTTCTCGTCCGAGCGGAGCACGTTTAGGTTTTGACCGAATACTCGAAGGACTTGCTCGTATCCTCGGCGAACTTTAGAGAGTCTCAAAAGCTTCGCTTTGGCTTCATATATGGAAAGCTCTGCTACATGAAGCTTCGAAAGATTTGCGACCAACCTCTTGAAGTTCGTGAGCTCAAAACCTTCAACTGCTATCGGGACTTGAAAGAAAGGCAAGACGTAGGTAGTGTCAACGAATAACTCCGATCGTTTCGAGCCTTATCTCTCTCCAAGATTCTTTGCCAGCTTCCTTCTCAGCTTGGATAGTCGCTCTGGGGTGATCGGTGGAACCTTAAATCTGGTTTTCTCGAGGAGATGCTCCCCACTTTCTTTGGGCCTCAGTAGAAGCTGCTTTTCACCGACCTCCGCAACGACCAGGGTCCGCGGTTCTATTCCCGTTGCGCGTCTAACCTCCTCAGTCGTATAGATTTCGCCCTTCGCTCCGACCGTTAGCTCAAGTCTCTTCTGCACTAGGCGATTCCCTCCGACGTAAGAGGCTGATCCGACGGTATAAGTGATTCGGATGAGCACTATAGGTCGGAATAAGTAGTATGAAGCTAGACTCTAGTGGGAGTAGGGCATTCCAAAGGTCGTTTCCGTAATAAAAGTGCCGAAGATGCAGCCGGCCAATTGTGATCTTCATCTGGTCCGTCCCTACGCTTTCCCCCCCACTAGCAAGGCGACCGAGAAAAGGGGCGTCTCTTGATTCTTACCAGTTGCTTTCGGGATGTGAGCCATCTCATTTTCCACTTTACCCAATATTCCTCAATTAAGACTCGTAGATTGGCGACGTCACATGGAGGCATCGATCGGCTTGGTGTCGAATACTCTTCTCCTCTAAACTCGCTAGCACCTCAAACTTTCGACGCATAGTAGCTCTATGCTCTTAGAGTGGATTCGTCCGCGACGGAATTCGTGCGCTCTCGGCTAGGAGTCTCGGTAAACCCTGTGATATGACTATGACATATCTAGAAGCTCTAGGGCTTTTTTCAAGGATGAGGCTGCGATGCGGATTTCTTCATCCGTTATTCTAGGGCCGCTGGGGAGGTTTAATCCTCTTGCAGACAGTTGCTACTGTAGCTTCGGACCGCGGTTGTATGGAGGTAGCGTATGGGTGGGGTAGAAGAAAGGTCTAGTCTCAATGCCCTCCTGATCTAAGTGGGCCATAAGTTTGTTTCGCACTCTAGAATGAAGTAGTGTGGAGTAGAGCCGATAGGCGTTCTTCGCCCAAGACATCTCAGGCGCGTGAGATATGGCATCGGTGCCCACGAGCAGCTCTCTGTAAGTCTTTGTGATTTCTCTTGCGGATCTATTTAAATCCACGGCGGTTTTTGCAGATGTGTCGGGACTCCTTGCCAGCCGACAGTACACTCTGTAATCTACTCGAACACGAACCCGACCGGATGCCCCGAACAGAAGCACTCAACAAACTCGACGTATATCGCAACCTCCTCAGAGAAGAACTAGCCCGAAAGAGAGGTCCACTTCGAGATGCAGTTCGGGGTAGCTTTCGAGAATCCCTTTGACCGTTAGTAGCGTTTGCTCGGTTGGGAGTCCATTCGTTGGAATCCTGACGTCTCGGATGTGGTTGTGGCGATAGAACAGCTCGATGATTCTAGCGAGGTCTTTTCTGAGGAACGGTTCGCCTCCGGAGATCCAGAGGTCGTGGAATTCAGGCATGGTTGAGGAGAGTCTCGATAGCTCCTCGAACATCATGTCACCTTTGCGGTTCAGCTCCAGCCAGTAGAAGCAGGTTCTGCATCGGGCGTTGCAGATTGAGGTTACAAAGAGGATGACGAGGTCCACCCACGCAGGATGAGTTCCTTCAGGCCGTAAGCGACTTCTATTATCACGCGGTCTTCACAGCCAAACATTTGCGTCGTGGCGAAATTTGGTGGGCGAAAATGTCGTCAGGCTGCTACATGCAACGACTGATGCTGAGGATGGTCGAATGGCATGCGCGCGCACTGCATGGCTGGAGTTACGACACTTGGTTCAATGGGCGGTTCTTGGAAAAATGGGCGGATCCATCTGTTCTTGAAGCTATGAAAAGCGTTTTTGCGCATTACGATACGAAGGACATTGCAAACGCTCTGCTAGCTTCAATGTGTCTCTTTCGCCGGATAGGTACAGATGTTGCCTCCAAGCTGGGTTTGCAATTCCCTGAAGAAGCTGACAAGAGTATCACTAACTGGGTCGAATCGTGCCTTCGTGCAATGTAGAAGTGAACCCATGTTTTCTTGTGCGTTTGTAGCTCGATGCGCACACCGTAATTTGAACCAATGATTTCGCGGTCTCCCTCTGTGTGTGTGGTACTACTGGTGCGCACACACACGATGTCAAACATATAATGTTAAATACATGGAATACATGCTTTACATGATAAGTACGATTGGTCGGATTTGAAATGTCAGAGATTGGTAAAGGGAAGTATTTGTACGGCGTCGTCACGGTAGCAGAGAGAGGGCAAATCGTAATTCCGAAGGAAGCGAGAGATCACTTCAACATCAAACCAGGGGATAAGCTGCTAGTTACGGGCGATATCAAAAGAGGCATAGGCATCGTTAAGGCCGAGAAAATGAAGGAGTTTGCGCAGAAGATCATGGGAGCGATCGGCGGAGCCGAGAAAACTGAGTAGAGTCACACACCGGATGAATCCTGTACCTAGTGCTTAGCTGTAAATCTAGTGCCCAGATTTTTCTTCAATGCGCAGTGGACGCTACGCCCCCAGTTCGGAATTATTCTGTGTTTGTGCGCACCACTAGACCCACACACACGAACGTAGCATGTATGTTGCTTACGAACTTGATTGGGGGGAAGGGCTGATTGGGCTCTCAATCCTCAAAGCCTTCTATCATAAGCTAGCGCTGGGCAAACCGCTGACGAAGTTAAGGTATTTCGTTGTAACACACCGCCGAGGCCAATCAGCTCTCTATTGTCTCTTATCTTCTCCTCTCTAGAACGATCTCTTTTCCGGTACTTCTGAATCTGCCACCTGAAACATGAAGTAGCGGTCTTATCTTGTCGAGTCCCCCTTGTTCTGTTTCGGCGTGTAGAACTTCGCCTACGAGAATGAGGCGGCCGCCATTCAACTCAACGAACTGACTTACTTTGCACTCCAAGACCGCTCTGGCTTCTCTTATTCTCGGAACATTCACCTTCTTGGATCTTTCAGCATGCAACCCCTGCTTTTCCCAAAGCTTGTCCCCCGGCTTGTGTGGTCCTTCGCAGTTGACCGCTCGTTGACCAAAATCCTCGGAGACAACACATACAACGAATTCCCCAGTCCTCTTGGAGTTGATGTAAGTTAGCTTTTGTTTGCTACCTACGCCTACACCGACTAACGGCGGATTAGCGCCGAGGGGGAAGGCGAAAGAGTAGGGTGAAGAGTTCAACTCACCTTTTTCATCGAGAGTATTAACTAGGACAGTGATTCTAGGTGATAGTAACCACACAGTGTCCGGAAGCGGAACTTCAATCATCATGCCACATCCATACGCACGTCACATCCGCGCGCGGTATTAGCGCTTTGGATGTCGTATGTCATCCGCGTAATTCGAAAGAACAGGAACAAGTTGTGATTCGCAGAAAACTATGAGAAAGTGTGTGTGCGCACCATTATACCCACACACACACGAAAACGACGAAATATTGATTCATCGGCAAGATTCTGTCCGGAGCAATTCAGTAATCATGAATGTACTACGCGGCATCGATGTGAATGAATCATCCATTGAGTTTAAGAGGGAATACGCGTGTTGCCGTTAGACAAAGAGGTGAGATGTTTTGGGTTTCTTAGGGACGATAGCATTGCAGGCTCGTGGAGTCCCGTTTGGTCCCTCGTATGGAGGCTTCATCTTCCAAGCAATTTTCGCTGTGTCCGTGCTAATAGTGAGTGTGGGCATTCTCTACGTGCTCCTTAAGCTCGGAAGCTTCCTGGAAGCAATGAAGGGTAAGACGTAGATCAGAGTTCGACGCCGAACCTACCTTTTTTTGACCATCGGACTTCTGGACCTGAGGCTCTGAATTGGTTTAGGACGATTCTTGCGTAGAGTTCACTACCTGCTGGTGCGACCTTGTGTTCGGGGGGTGGGTCCTATGGTACGGGCAGTCAAAATTGAACTCTGATTTTCTGTGTGTGGTTAGCTGGTGCGCACACACACGGGCTTAGTACTATGCGCTTGCCTTGCGCCGATTAGTTAACTTGATCGTAACTTCTACCCTTCTGCGAAGGAGATGAAGACGAAGTGCAATGTTCAATTTTATCAATTGATAAATATCCGATCTCGCACTAAACCCCGTTAGTTACAGATAGCGAGCTCTTTGGCAGAATCAAACGATTGGTTTCGTGTTTCTGCTGATGATCTAGATGAGGCACATAATTGCTTTCAAAGAAAACGACACGGGTATGCGTTATTCTGGCTTCAACAGGCAAATGAAACTCTTGCCAAAGGTTTGCTGGAATTTTTTAGACTAATGGACCCAGGCAGACCCGAATCTTGGATCACTACACTGAAGGAATTAGATCTTGATCTCCAACTTCCAGACGCCAAAGAGTATGGACATCTTTGCCGAGATTTCGTCAGGTTTTAGGACAATGATTCCAGCGTGATTACCGATTAGGTCGATCCGGAGGATTTTGTTTGGATTTTTCAGATCGACTTTCTGGGCGATGAGTTCCGCGGCTTCCTTGATTATGTCGATCGTGTGGAGGCCTGTGTATCGGCGTTTCTCAACGGTCATGCGCCAGATTTCGTTTGGCCCTATCCTCTCTCTAAGTCTTCTCACTCCTTCCTTTATCGAATCAATGTCTGAGTTCGTCCAAAGGTCGATTGGAACCCACTTCAGCGTGCGCCGGATAACTGGTTTCTTCTCAGAGAGTGAGCGGAGAGCTTGAATGACAGACCGAGCGTCCAGTGTGGTCTTGACACCGATAATTCCGCGGGCCAAAGTCATCTCAACATTCGGGGTCTCATCTCCGATTTCGGAGAGTATGTTCAGGATTTCCGATCGTGGCCTTGCGTGCTCGCCCCAAGGGCATGATACGAGCAGATTGAAGTCATACTTGACAGGAGACACTACTCGATACCAGTCATTCCTTACAATTCCTCCTTGAAGTTCCGCATTTGATGGTCACTTGAGGAGATTGAACATGAGGGCGGCCTTGATGACAGTGGTTTGTGTCACTGCGTCACTGTTCCGAGTCGCTATCAGCGAACGCATACACATCGAACCTGTTCCGGGTCTTCTTGAGCACGGTTAGGAGCGCGCCAACCTTGCCGCTGGCGCCAACGTAAGTTTCGGACGTGTGCAGTTCCGCCTTGGAGGCTGGGTATTGTGCCATAACGGATTTCGCCACCGATACCGCCGGACCCTCCGCCGTGTCTGTTACGATTACAGTGTGGTAGCCTTCGTACGCCTGATTGAGTATGGCGCGAATATTCTCCTCCAAGTGAGGCTCTTTTCCTTTGCAAGGCACTATCAGGCAAACCTTGGGACGGAATCCCTGCTCTGGCCTCAAAAGGGCCTGGGAAGTTTTCCGATCAAAATCGAAACCCAGGTACAGAGAGTATGTTGATGCGAGGAGAGCGAGGAATCCGATCAAGAGAAAGAAGCTGAAGATTATCTCTGCTAAGGACAGAGAAGGTCCTCACAACTGCCTAGAATCTGCTAGAATCACGCTTCGATGACTTCGCACTTTATCTGCTTCAGAAGTTCCGCGGCCTTGTTGGGGTCAACTTGAATTGTGTAGAGTTGTTTGACGGTTCGAAGTTTCAGTTTCACAACAGCCTTCAAACGCTTTACGCGGCATTCGGTGGCTCGTTCTGATATTCGAACGAACTCTTCTGAATCAGATATCTCGGATGGCATTAATAGATCCCGTTCTTCCGGCGCTTACACAACTATGTGGCCAATATAAATCTGAGACCATCACTGGGAGAACAGCAACAATTCCTCTTGATAGCGCCTTCCATCAACAACCGAACCGGGCGGCTTCCTTTCCACATGCTTCACAGCGAGCATCTCACCCAGTTTCTTCTCAGCCTCGACGCGGGATTTGGTTTGGTCTCTGAGTAGTTCCAGGGGGATGTCTACGCGGAGAGGACGAGAAGGTACCACGTGTCGTGTGACTTTGTGCGGTAGGAGGCGTTTCTGCAATCCGAATTCGCGGATCTGCTGCTTCGAAAAGATAGGGAGCGAGATAACAAAATTGGCACGACCAGACTTCAGACGCTCAAAGGCCACTATCTCTGAGTGATACTCCACTGAATGTCCGGCCTTCAACATTGCCTTCTCCAATCGCACAGCTGTTTTGGCTCTATCGATCATCTCAACTGATTCAGGTAAAACGAACCGAGATCCTTTGTCGGTCAGGATAATTGCGTGTTGGTTGTAAGTCATGTTCGCAACCTCCCTCTCTTCTTTCGAGCCTTCGATTCCGTTGTCGCTTAGCAATTGTTCTGCAGTCGATTCAGGCTCCTTGACCGCGAATAATCGAAACCAGGAGCCGACTTGAATCTTGGAGCTATCGTAGTCTACTAGGCAGCATGGAACGAAACGGCATTTGAGATGCTTCAATGCGCCGAAGCGATGCATCCCATCGAGTATCACGTACTCTCCTTGATCGACCATCAAAGGGTCGCGAACCAAACCCTCCGCCAACATTTCCTTGGCGAGGGATTCAACGATTGACTCGATTACCTCTTCATGGGGGCTCAGCGCGTCTATCTCGACCAATCCTATTCGGAAGCTGAGACTTGACGAGCTGATCTCCAATCGCTGAGCCTCGAAGCGTACGTCGCTTCGTTCAGGGTAGGCTCTAAGTGTTACTGAAGAATATTCGGTTTGAAAAGGGCGGGAAGATACGCTCGGACGGATAGAGGAATGAAAACTGGGCTGGCGTTGTGCTTGGATTACAGACGTGTTACTTCGTGAACTTTGTCATCTTGGTGCCGCAAGTCGGGCAAACGGCGCGCATCATGTTGCGACCCTTCGAAGTCTTCTCCATAGTGGTCTGATCGTCCGGCACAGTCTTCTTCACCTTACATTTCACACAAAACATTTCGGCCAATGAGTATTCCCTCCCTTCCTGAATCAACTTGGTCTAAGCGGATGGTGAGGCCATAAAAGGCTTTTCAAACGCAACGGGTAGGTCGCAACAATTCTTGACGAATGGCCCCAGAATTGATAAGTCAGCATCAATTCTTGCATGAAAAATCAAGTATTTTGATGGCGCGTTCAAAGCGATTAAACCATATCTAAGTAACCACTTTAGAACTTAGGGTGTAACCATTGTCCGCGCGTAAACTCATCTCAATCATCGGGACCGGTAGACTGGGAAGCGCCGTGGCTCTTCAAGTCGCCAGCCGAGAACTTGGTGACCTCAGACTGGCTGTCTCTCCGATGAAGCCCTACATCCTCAGCTATCTGACATACGAGTACCGAAAGGAGCTAATGCTTCTGATGGAAAAAGCGCTGCGTGAGCATTGCCGAATGGGATATCCGACTTGGACAGCACTTCCGCCAGAGTTGTCTCGAGCAGGGAAAAAGACGATATGACCGCCGCACGATACTCTCTCTTGTCCAGTAGCCGCCAGGGTTCGTCAGAGAGTTGTGGACGCAAATCTGTGGCAACGCGTTGGAACCAAATCTCAAGCTTTTGCAGGAATTCGTGAGGAATGGAATACAGGTCTTCTGGCCTGGTAATCGCCATTACTTCCTTGAGGTCAACCGACAGAGGTGCCTTCCTCGAGGATAACCAGAACGACCGGTGGGTTCGGCGTACGAGACATGGTCATGTTTATTTTAGACAGGACCCACGGACTCCCAGGCTCCGCAACGACAACATGTGTTCTGTCTAGTAGAGCCGCGAAACGTCGCGCATACAACAAGGTACTCGTTGCTGTCGCATAGAGGAACAGCATCGGATGGTCTGCGACTGGTGATGATCTGTACAGTGTGTGCACTATGACCGTACGAGTACGCTAGGGTATGATCCGACTCCGCACCATGAGGAGACATCTTCGAGAACGGTCAGCTATGGTTTCTCGAATTGATCGTGTCCCTTGACTAGCAGCGTTCTGAGGCGAGAGATTATACTGCCCGTGTCGATCTTGACCGGGCATCTTTCCACGCATCTCGCGCAACGCAGGCACGTGTA
>Ga0315280_10012741_pt1 | contig 10112 bp, 11 predicted proteins | sample YL17G06_40_MG_FD_203697 | JGI IMG/M metagenome (GOLD analysis project Ga0315280, IMG submission 203697) | Sediment microbial communities from Yellowstone Lake, YNP, Wyoming, USA - YL17G06_40 | ecosystem: Environmental > Aquatic > Freshwater > Lake > Sediment | place: USA: Wyoming | collected...
GTTGGCCGCCCCCCCCCCCCGCGGGGGGGTTTTTGGGGGGGGGGGGGGGGGGGGGGCCCCCCCCCCCCCCCCCCCCAACCCCCAACCCCCTTGGGGTGGGGGCGGGGCCGGGCGGCCCCGCCAAAGCCAATCGGTATCAGCCAAGCCCGCAGAGTCGGCGGGATGAACGAAGTCGGTAGACAGAGAAGGGAGAGCAGTTGACCGATCAGTTGGCCATCCAGTTCGTGCGAGACGCCCTGACGACGACGATCCTGCTGTCCGGGCCGCCGCTGGGCTTCGCCCTGGCCGTCGGCCTGGCGATCAGCGTCTTCCAGGCGGTCACGCAGATCAACGAGATGACGCTCAGCTTCGTCCCGAAGATCCTGGCGGTGTTCGTCTCGCTGATCCTGTTCGGGCCCTGGATGCTCAACACGATGCTCGCGTACACCAACGCAGTCCTCGCCTACCTGCCCCAGTTGGCAAGGTGAGGCGGGAGCAGGAGATAGACGTTTGCCGGTAGACTTCATGCCAAGCGACGTCCAGACCTACTTTCTGGTGGCCGTTCGGCTGACGGCGGCGCTGATGGCCGCGCCGGTGCTCGGCTCCCGGCTGCTTCCGGTGCCCGTCCGGATCGGTCTGGCGCTGCTCCTCGCGGTGGTGCTCGGCCCGGTCATACCGGTTTCCGAGGTGCCGACGACGATGGCCGGGTACGTCGTCGCCATCGGCCGCGAGGCGCTGCTGGGCCTGCTGGCCGGGTTCGGCGTCCAGGTCATCTTCCTCACCGTGCAGTTCGCCGGCGGGCTGGTCGGCCTTCAGATGGGCCTGAGCCTGGCCGGGATGATCGACCCGCTGTCCGCCGAGCACGATACCGTGCTCGAGCGCTTCCTGATGGCGCTGGCGACGCTGGTCTTCCTGCAGGTCGACGGGCTGCACCTCTTCCTGCTCGGCCTCCAGGGGCTGTTCGTGGCGATGCCCGTGGGTGGGCCGATGCTGCCCGGCCTCGGCGCCGAGAGCCTGATCCAGATGGTCGGAGCCACGTTCGTCGCCGCCGTCCGGATGGCCGTGCCGATGCTGGGCGCGCTCCTGCTCGCGGACGTGGGCCTGGCCCTCGCCGCCCGCACAGTGCCCCAGCTCAACCTGTTCGCCGTCGGCTTCCCGCTGAAGCTGACGCTCGGCTTCTTCAGCCTCAGCCTCGCGCTGCCGCCGCTCGCCGTCCAGCTCGTCGACCTGTTTCGCCGGCTGCCGTTCGACATGCGGCTGCTGTTCCGCTGACGACTACTCGGGGATAGGTTCGCAATGGCATCACAGGAGAAGACCGAAGACCCAACCCCGCGACGGTACGAGGAAGCCCGGTCGCGCGGCCAGACGGCTCTTAGCCCGGAGCTTGGCTCGGCCGTGCTCCTGCTGGCGGCGTTCGGGGTGCTCCAGAGCACCACCGGCGACGCCTTCTACCGCCTGGCCGAGGTCATGCGCGCTAGCTTCCGGTCGCTCGGCACGGACGATCTGACGCCCCGGATGGTCTACACCGCCAGCATCCAGACCGAGCTGCTGATCGTCCAGATTCTCGCGCCGCTCTTCGCGGTGCTGATCGCCGGGGGAATCGTGCTGAACGTGGCGCAGACCCGCTTCCTGCTGACCCTCTACCCGCTGCGGCCGGACCTGAACCGGATCAACCCGCTCGCCGGCTTCCAGCGGCTCTGCTCGACGCGGTCGCTGGTCGAGCTGGCGAAGACGCTGGGCAAGGCCGCGGTCATCGGCCTCGTCGCCTACCGCAGCGTCGTCGACCAGTTCCCGCAGATGGTGCTCCTCTCCCGAACCGACCTCCGCCAGGCCGTCGCCGCCCTGGGCGGGGCCGCGGTGTCGCTCGGGACGCGCGTCAGCCTCGTCCTGCTCGTCCTGGGCGTGCTGGACTACCTCTACCGGCGCCGCGAGTACCTGCAGGGCATCCGGATGACCCGCGAGGAACTACGGGAGGAGATGAGGCACTCCGAGGGCAGCCCGGAGGTCCGGGCGCGGGTCCGGCGGCTCCAGCGCGCGCTGGCGCAGGGACGATCGCTGCCGAAGGTTCGCCAGGCCGACGTGGTGGTGGTCAACCCCACTCACTACGCCGTCGCTCTCCAGTACAGGCCCGCCGAGATGCGGGCGCCGCGAGTGGTGTCCAAGGGGAGGGGGCTGATCGCCCAGCAGATCCGGCGTATTGCCAGGCTGGCCGGGGTGCCGATCGTCGAGAATCCGCCGCTGGCCCAGACTCTCTACCGAACCGTCGAGCTGGGCCAGGAGGTGCCGGTCGACCTGTACCAGGCCGTCGCCGAGCTTCTGGCGTTCGTCTACTCGCTGAGAGGAGGCAAGCGTGGCCGAGAGGGTTAGCGCGAGCGCACCGTCGGCAGGCCTGCGCCGGCTCCTCGAGTACAGCGACGCCGTCGTCGCGATGGGGGTCGCCGGCATCGTCGGGATGATGATCATCCCGCTGCCCGAGGGTCTCCTCGACATCCTCATAACCGTGAACATCGCCGGGGCACTCGTCGTCCTGCTGGTGTCGATGTACACGCTCGAGCCGCTGGAGTTCTCCGTCTTCCCGTCGCTCCTGCTCATCGCCACGCTCTTCCGGCTGGCGCTGAACATCTCGGCCACCCGGCTGATCCTGCTCCACGCGCACGCCGGGGCCGTCATCGACTCCTTTGGCTCCTTCGTCGTCGGCGGCAACTACGTCGTCGGCATCGTCGTCTTCCTCATCCTGGTGGTCGTCCAGTTCGTCGTCATCACCAATGGCGCCGGGCGCGTTGCCGAGGTCGCCGCCCGCTTCACCCTCGACGCGATGCCCGGCAAGCAGATGAGCATCGACGCCGACATGAACGCCGGCCTGATAACCGAGCAGCAGGCCCGGCAGCGGCGCCAGGCCATCGAGCGAGAGGCCGACTTCTACGGCGCGATGGACGGCGCGACGAAGTTCGTCAAGGGCGACGCCATCGCCGGCATCCTCATCATCTTCGTCAACATCCTCGGCGGGCTCGTGATCGGCATCCTGCAGCTCAGGATGCCGGCGCTGAAGGCCCTCCAGACGTACACGCTCCTGACCATCGGCGACGGCCTGGTCTCGCAGATTCCGGCGCTGCTCCTGTCGACCGCGACCGGCATCATCGTCACGCGGGCGGCCTCCGAGTCGAACCTGGGGCGCGACGTCATGGCTCAGGTGCTCGCCAACCCTCGCGCCCTGGGCATCGTCGCCGGCCTGCTGCTGACGCTCGCTCTGGTGCCGGGCCTCCCCAAGGTGCCGTTCCTGGCGCTGGCCGCGATCCTCGGCGTCGCCTATGTGGTCCGGCGCAACCAGATGCGGGCGCCCGAAGCCGAGCCGGCCACGCCGGCTCAGGCGACCCCGGTGGACGCCGACGGGCTCACCCGGCTGCTCCGCGTCGACGACATCGAGCTGGAGCTGGGCTACGGGCTGATCCCGCTCGCGGACCCCGACCAGGCGGGCAATCTGCTGAGCCGCGTCGGGCTGGTCCGTCGGCAGATCGCGCTCGAGCTCGGGTTCATCCTCCCCACCATCCGCATCCACGACAACATGCAGCTCGGGGCGAACGAGTACGTCATCAAGCTCCGCGGCACGGTGGTGAGCCGGGGCGAGGCCCACGTCGGCCACTATCTGGCACTCAACCCCGGCACGGCGGAGGGGGCAATCGAAGGCATCCCCACGACCGAGCCAGCCTTCGGGCTGCCGGCGCTCTGGATCGACTCCAGCGCGAAGACCCGGGCAGAGATCGCGGGCTACACCGTGGTCGACCCGTCGTCGGTCATCACCACGCACCTGATCGAGATGATCAAGCGCCACGCCGCCAGCATCCTGAGCCGGCAGGACGTGCAGTCGCTCGTCGACAACGTCAAGGCCGAGCACCCGACCCTGGTCTCCGAGCTGGTTCCCGATCCCCTCAACGTGGGCGACATCCACCGGGTGCTGCAGAACCTCCTGCGAGAGGGGGTCTGCATCCGCGACCTGGTCACCATCCTCGAGGCCCTCTCGGAGTGGGCGCGCCTGGTCAAGGAGGCCGACGTCCTCAGCGAGCACGCCCGGGAGGCGCTGGGCCAGGCCATCGTCAGCCGCTACGTCGACGCCGAGGGTCGGCTCCACGCGGCCACCATCGCCCCCGTCCTCCAGCAGTCTCTGCTCGACGCTCTCGAGCCGGCGCGGCAGGGGCTGCAGCTCAACCTGGAACCGGCGCGAGCGCAGCGGCTGATCCGGCAGATCTCGCAGGAAATGGAGAAAATGGCGAGCGCGGGCCATCCGCCCGTGCTCCTGTGCCCCGGGCGATTGCGCTTGCCGCTTCGCCGGCTGACCGAGCGGTCTCTGCCGAACCTGGCGATCCTCTCCTACTCGGAGGTGCCGGTGGCGCTGGAGGTCCGACCCTGCGGGATGGTCGACGACGGTACGGGCGAAGTGGAAGCGATGGGAGATAGGAGGATCAGGCAATGAACGAAGACTGGGCGCAGGCCATACGCCGCCTGACGATTGCCCTCGCCGGAGTGGCCTACGTCGCCGTCTTCCTCACCGCGCTCTCCGGGGGCGCCGCCGTCGAGCTGGCGCTGATCAAGGCGGCGGCGGCGATGGTCTGCCTGGGCGTCATCGGCAGGATCCTCCTTGCCCTCGTCGACGTGCCCCAGAAGGCAGGGAAACCAGAGCCCCGCGCGGAGGCCCCTCGGCGACTCGACGTCGCCGTGTCGGCAGCGCCGGATGAGACGGTCGGAGAGAGCAAATGAGCGCAGAGACTCGCTCCTGGCCCACCAACCCTTACCGGCGGGTCGCAGCAGCGGAAGGCAACGCCGCGGACCTCTGGCAGGCCTACAGCAGCAGGCGCGCCGACACCGCGCTGCGGGAGCAGCTCATCCTGCGCTATGCCCCGCTGGTCAAGTACGTCGCGGGACGTCTGGCGGTGTACCTCCCGGCTGTGCTCACGACCGAGGATCTGCTCGGCCACGGCACCGTCGGCCTCATCGAGGCTATCGACCGCTACGACCCCAGCCACGGCGCCAAGTTCGAGACCTACGCCATTCGCCGCATCTGGGGCGCCATGGTCGACGCCCTGCGCAGCCTGAGCCTGCTGCCGCGCAGCACGACCCAGCAGGTGCGCGCCCTCGACCGGGCGTTTGCCGACCTCGAGCGCGACCTCGGCCGGTCGCCGACGACGGCGGAGGTGGCCGAGCACCTGGGCATCGACGAGAGCGCCGTCCACAGCCGGCTCGTCGCCGCCAACGTCAGCCTCGTCTCGCTGGAGACGAAGGCCAGCGGAGACGAAGACAGCCTCACTCTGCTGGAGGTTCTGGGCAGCGATGCCGAAGATCCAACTGCCGGGATCGAGAAGCAGGAGCTGTTGAGCGCTCTCGCGCAGGCGATCGAGCGCCTGCCCGAGAGAGAGAGGCTCGTCCTGTCGCTCTACTACCATGAAGAGCTGACGCTCAAAGAGATCGGCAAGGTGCTGCGGGTCTCCGAGTCGCGCGTGAGCCAACTGCACGCGGTGGCGATTGGACGGCTGCGCGCCAGCCTGGGACCCCACTGGGCGGAGCCCGGGCGAGTCGCGGAGCCCGGTCGAGCGCGTTGATCGACGATCAGGAGGACACACGCATGCGTACATTGGTCGCAATCGCCCTGGGGTTGTGCCTGCTGCTGGGCCCCGCGGCTGGCGCCGAGGCGAACGGCAAGCCCTTCAAGGTGGTGCTCACCTACCTGCCCGAGGTCTCCAACTGGGGGCCGAAGGGGGCCACCGGCATCGCCGAGCTTGTGCCCGCCGAGGGCGAGGTGAGGGTCACGACCCTGGGGCTGCCCCGGCTCGACGGCGAGGCTTACGACGTCTGGCTGGTCAACAGCAAGACCAGCAAGGTTCTCGAGCTGGGCCAGCTCAACTCGGACGATCAGGGCGAGGCCCGGCTGGAGAGGGTGCTGCCGGAGGCGATCCCCGACCTCAAGTGGGACATGCTCCTCCTCACGGTCGAGAAGGCGGGGTCGCCACCCGCGGCGCCTGGCGCGCGCAAGGCCATCGCCGGGTACATCGAGGACCGCAGCGGAACGGGCCTGGGGCCACAGCAGTTGCCCAAGACCGGCGGCGACGCCACGGTGGTCGCGCCACCCAGCCAGGGCGCGCCGACCGGGGGGCTGATGGACGTGGCAGGGCAGGCTGGCCCACCGCTGGCGGCCGGCATCCTCATCGGCGCCGGGGTGGCCGCGTACGCGGCCCGCTGGCGCCGGTTCGGCAGAGAGGGCCCCGCTAAGACGGGCCGCGGACAGGAGGGGCGCCGATGACGACGAGAGGGCTCTATCTTTCGGTTTCGGCGGCGAGGGCCGAGGAGAGCCGCCTGAGAACCGTGCTGAACAACATCGCCAACGTGCAGACGACCGGCTACAAGCAGGACAAGACGGCGACGACCGACTTCCACGAGATGCTGCTCTCGCGACTGGGGGGCCCGCCGGTTGGCGACGAGGCGCTGCCGGCGCTGGGCGCGCTCGCGACCAGCGCCGCGGCCCAGGTGCCCGTCGTCGACTTCTCCCAGGGACCCCTCGTCGACACCGGCCGGCCGCTCGACCTGGCACTCAGCGGACCAGGGTTCCTCGCCGTCCAGACCCCGGAGGGCGTCCGCTACACCCGGTTCGGCAGCCTGCGCACCGATGCTTCCGGCCTCCTCACCCAGCCGGACGGCAACCCGGTGCTCGGCGTCGACGGGCAGTTCCGCCTCGGGCCGGGGACCATCCGAGTCGACGGCGAGGGCACCGTCTTCGTCGACGGCCGGGAGGCGGGCCGACTCCGGCTCGTGGAGATACCGCCGGACGCGATGAGGAAGGCTGGCGCCAACTACTTCGAGGCCCTGGACGAGACCGCAGCTCGGCCGGCCCGCCGCACCGCGGTCAACCAGGGCTTCCTGGAAGGCTCCAACGTGGACTCGGCCCGCGCCGCGATCGAGCTGATGGAGGTTCTGCGCTCCTACAGCGCTGCCCAGGAGTGCGTGCGCTTGCAGGACGAGGTGACCGGGCGCGCCGCGGGAGAGCTTGGTCGGCTGGGGTAAAGGCATAGGCAAGGAGGGAAAGATGGACTCGACCTTGCGGATCATCACCACCGGAGTCATCGCGCAGCAGCGCAACCTGGACACCATCGCGAACAACCTGGCCAACGTGCACACGCCGGGCTTCAAGCGGGCTCGCGTCGAGTTCAAGGACCTGCCGTACTACGGGCCCGGCCAGGCCGAGGCCGGCGAGGGATGGGCCAGACTGGTCGAAGGCTCCGAGGGCGAGGGCGTCAGGATTAACGCCACGCAGCTCCTCTTCGGCCAGGGACCACTCGAGGAGACGCAGAACCCGCTCGACCTCGCGCTGGACGGCCCCGGCTTCTTTGCCGTCCAGATGCCCGATGGCACCACCGCCTACACGCGCAACGGCAACTTCACTCTCGACCAGAGCGGCCGAATCGTGAGCCACGACGGACTGCCGCTCTCCCCGGAGATCGAGGTCCCCACGGGCGCGACCGACGTCCAGGTCGACTCGCAGGGCGTCGTCTGGGCGAAGGTCGGCGATGGCGAGCCGCAGAAGGTCGGCCAGATAACCATCGCTCGCTTCGCCAACCCGGAGGGACTTGCGCCCATCGGCCACAGCCTCTTCGTGCCGACCGTGGCTTCTGGCGAGGCGACCTCCGTGCGAGCCGGCACGCCGGGGCAGGCGAACCTCCACTCGAAGATGATCGAGGGGTCCAACGTGGACCTGGGGGACGAGATGACCCGGCTGATTCAGGCGCAGCGCGCCTACCAGCTCGGGCTGCAGGCGCTGCGCGTCTGGGACGAGCTTGCCTCCCGCGCGACCAACGTGCGACGGTAGCGAGGATACGTGAGAGCCGTCATAGCCCACAGGGGTCGGTGCCCAGAGGGGTCAGTAGGAATGTCGTTAAGGATAGCCCGAGGGGGCGGCGCTGGGGCTAAAGCGGCGAGGCTTCCCGCCGATAATGACCGCAGAGGCATTTGCACAGGACCAGACACAAGCACAGGAAGAGAAGGGCAATGCACGTAGAGGGAGTGGAACCCAACCGAATCCCCCACCCGGCCCGCGCCGTCAACAAGGTGGATGACCACGGCCGAGTGCGCCCGGACAGCCGCCCCGAGCAGCCGCGGGAGGACCGCTTGGCGCTGTCGGACCGGGCGAAGGAGCTGCGAGACGCCCTCAAGGTCGTCCGGGCGGCGCCGGACGTCAGGGAAGCCAGGGTCGCCGCGCTGCAGCAGCGGATTGCCCAGGGCGAGTACAAGGTGTCGGCCGAGACGCTCGCGCGCGACATCCTGGGTGGAGAGTAGCCCGTGCCGGGCACCTTCTTCGGGCTCGAAAGCGCCGTTCGATCACTCCGAGCGCAGCAGACGGCGGTCGACGTCGTCAACCACAACATCGCCAACGCCAACACGCCCGGCTACAGCCGCCAGGAGGCCGTGATGGCGGCGGCAACTCCCTACACCGTCCCCGCGGTGAACCGCGACCCCTCGGCCGGCCAGGTGGGCACGGGAGTCGAGGTGACGCGCATCCGGCGCACCCGCGACAGCTTCGTCGACTACCAGCTCCGCAACGAGCTCGCCACGATGGGACGCTGGGAAGCGGCCCGCGATAGCTTCCAGCAAGTCGAGTCGGTCTTGAACGAGCCGTCCACCTCCGGCATCAACACGCTGCTCAGCCGCTTCTGGCAGTCCTGGGAAGAGCTGGCCAACGCCCCCTCGGACGGCGCCGTTCGGGCGAGCCTCGTCGAGCAGGGCAAGGCGCTTGCGACGGCCATCGGCTACGCATACCAGCAACTGGGCAAGTTCGCGCAGGACGCCGATCTCCAGATCAGGCTCACCGTCGACGACGTCAACTCCATTGCCGACCGCCTCGCGGCCCTGAACGCCCAGGTCGCCCAGGTCGAGCTCTCCGGCCAACAGGCGAACGACCTGACCGACGAGCGCGACCTCCTGCTCGACCAACTGAGCAGACAGACGAAGGTGGCGGTGGCCATCGCCCCCAACGGGATGGCCCAGGTCTTCATGGGCAACCGCCTCCTCGTCGACGGCTCGAGCGCCCGGCACCTGCAGGCCGTGACCACGATGCCCTACGGCCTGGCCGAGGTGCAGTGGGCGAGCGACGGCGAGCCCGCCAACGTGACCGGCGGATCGCTGCGCGGCCTCCTCGATCAGCGCGGCGACACAGCTCAGACGACCGGGGTCCTGCCCGACCTCAAAGCCAAGCTGGACGGCATCGCCAGCGACCTCATCAGCGCCGTCAACGGCCAGCACGTCCAGGGCTTCGGGCTCGACGACGCCGGCTCGACTCCTCCAGGGCGCCTCTTCTTCGCCGGCTCCGGCGCCGCCGACATCGCGGTCGCCGGCGACGTGGCCGACAACCCGCGCAACGTCGCCGCCGCCAGCCAAGCCGGCGCTCCCGGCGACAGCTCGAACGCGATTGCCATCGTCAGGGCCCTCTCAGGTAGCGGCGTCAGCGCGAAGTACCAGGCCCTCATCGCCGGGCTGGGAGTGCAAACCCGCACCGCCTCCGAGACCGTCGATAACCAGGACGTCCTGGTGAGGCACCTGCAGCGGCGACGAGAGGCGCTGTCCGGGGTATCGCTGGACGAGGAAACCGTGAATCTGTTGAAGTACCAGCAAGCCTACGAGGCATCTGCTCGCGTGATCACCGCCGTCGACCAGATGCTGGACACACTCATCAACCAGACGGGCGTGGTCGGCCGCTGACGACGTAGCAGGCGGGAGGGGACAGGCAAATGCGAATCACGCACGGCATGCTGGCCGAAACCACGCTGCGCAACCTCAACGCCAACATGGCGCGGCTGGAGAAGCTCCAGAACCAGCTCACCACCGGGCGGCGGATGAGCCGGCCGTCCGACGACCCGATCGCCGTGGCGCAGGCGCTCAACTACCACACCGCCGTGGACCAGACCGGCCAGTACCGGCGCAACATCGACGCCGCCACCGGATGGCTCGCCGCCACCGACTCGGCTCTCGACGCGGCGGTCCAGTCGCTGCAGCGGGCGAGGGAGCTCGCCATCCGCGGCGCGACTGACTCACTCTCGAGCGAAGACCGCCGGACGATGAGCGTGGAGGTCAAGCAACTCAGGGAGCATCTGATCCAG
>Ga0315280_10012743_pt1 | contig 10112 bp, 7 predicted proteins | sample YL17G06_40_MG_FD_203697 | JGI IMG/M metagenome (GOLD analysis project Ga0315280, IMG submission 203697) | Sediment microbial communities from Yellowstone Lake, YNP, Wyoming, USA - YL17G06_40 | ecosystem: Environmental > Aquatic > Freshwater > Lake > Sediment | place: USA: Wyoming | collected...
CTCCAACCCTGGGGCCAACCCCGTGCGAAATATGCACATGCCCGGAGCGGGGGTTGGCGGTCACTGCCTGCCGAAGGACTCCTGGCTGCTGAAGTATGGGGTGGACACCTACGGAAAATCACCTGTGGAGGCGAAAATCCTCGTGGGTGCCCGACAGATCAACGATTCTATGCCGTTGCATATGGCGGATCTAACTGAGGCAGCGCTTCGCCAAGCAGGGATCACTCTATCCTCGGCCCGGATTGCGATATTAGGGTATGCTTTCCTGGAGGAAAGCGACGATACACGGAATACTCCCGCAAAACCGCTAATTGACACCCTTCGCCTGCGCGGAGTGAAGCATATCATCGTCCATGATCCCTTCGTTCGCGAAAATGAATTACCCGGTGTGAAAAGGGATCTAGAGCAAGCACTAAAAAACTGCCATTGCGCCTGCCTAGTGACGGCACACGCAATTTATAAAACTATGGACCTTGGGAAAATGGCGAAGAACATGCGCCATTCGATCATCATCGACGGTCGCAATATAATCCAATCCAAAAGCTCCGGCTGCACCGTAATAGCCCTTGGAAAAGCGCGCGCATGGGAATAAGTAATTTGTCTCCCCAAACTGATCGAAGTATCGGATTCAACCTATTCTTTCAGGATGCTTCTGATGCCGAATCTTTTATTTTCCGGGGCATCAACCTTGCCAAGCTCTTCTACGACCGCCACGCCTCTAAAGCACGGACCTTACAGAGCGACTCCCAAAGAGTCAGAAGAGCCACGATATGGGACCTTATCCTCTACTGTGGTCGATTCTTTCAGGTGCCCTTTGTGGTTTGGAAGTGGAAGAAACGCAACAGAGGAAGTCAGGCCTACATTTTCTTTGGGGCCTCTCGGATCACGCGCATGCATGGTAGCATCTATGACCTCTACAACCCTAAGATTGTAGAAGCGATCGGCCGGGAGCGGATCCTGCTGATTGAAAGGCACAAAAACAATACAAGAAAGACTTACCTACCGGATCTCTACGCCACTGATTTGTTCCCGATCATCAGGATCTTGGATTTGCTCTGTCGACTTCTGCTCGGCAGCCAGATTCACAGCTTTCATAATCGGCTGAGAAGATGCAATCCAAAGTTTAAGATTAGCGAACAGCAAACAAAACGAATAGTAGCAGATTTCTATTCTAAATTTCTGGCGCAGAGATCATTATTGCGCCTAGCCTCTCCGGACTGTGTTCTGCTTATATGCCACTATGGATTAAATGCTTTTATCGCGGCCTGCAAAGACCTCAAGATCAAGACAATCGAGCTAATGCACGGTTCAATTCTGAAGCTGCACCCTCATTACAATGCGCCTGAAGCCAGCCCTTCATTTCGAGCGGCTTTTTCCCGTTTCATGCTGCCTGATGAGATCGGTGTATATGGGCTTTTCTGGAAGCAAAATTTGCTCGCTGGTTCGCTATTTGCGGAAAAAGATGTATTCATCCTCGGCTATTACTTGCAGGCCGAGCAGCCTATGAGATTTACGCGAAAGGACGACAAGATTGTTCTGCTTATCAGCACGCAGGCGCCTTTTCAAAGGATTTGGATCGATTACCTTGAAACTTTAAAGCGTAACCTACCGATGCAACAGTGGCGGATCATAATCAAACCCCATCCCGCCGAGAAAGACGAGGAATATCGAAAGCTAGCTTGCCCAGGATTCTTAGAAGTAAGCCATGATAGCGTTTATGCCCTTCTCAACCGGGCGGACATCCACATGAGCGTTCGCTCTACAGTACTTTTCGAGGCATTGCGTTATGGAGTGGCCAATTATATTTTAGTAGTCGATAGCGTAGCTAGAGAATGTCAGGAAATGATTGATAGCGGAATCGGCCTACCGATACATACGGGACAGTTGCCAGCCGTTGCTGCGCCTGCCGCCAGATCGAGCAGCTACTTCTTCGCGTCTTTCGACCCCAAACTTCTTATTCGTCACCTTTCGGCTGGCAGCGATGAATGATTTAACCGTAGGCGCAGTCGTACTCTGTCGCCTGGATTCACAAAGACTACCGGGCAAAGTGATGGCCGACGTCCTCGGCAGGCCCTTGCTCTGGTACGTGCTGACGCGTTGCTTCGCCGTGGCCAGTATTGGCCAAGTCATTGTTGCTACTAGCGATAGAGCTGTGGACGACCCAATTTACGAGTACTGCGCAAGCCAAGGTATCCGTGTTTTCCGGGGTCCTGGGGAGAATGTAGCTGGCCGAATGCTTTTTTGCGCGGAAGATGCTGGCCTTGACTATTTCTTCAGAATAAATGCTGATAGTCCCTGCCTCGAACCCTGGCTTCTCGAGAAGGCAGTAGCTCAGATAGGCGAACGCAACTGGGATTTCATAACCAACTTGTATCCACGCAGCTTTCCTTACGGTGTCAGCGTGGAGTTGATCAAATCGGCAACATATAGAAAGATTTACCCCTCTATTCTTCAATCTGGCCAGAGAGAGCATCCTACGCAATACCTATATCAGCACTTAGATCTTCTCATATGGCGCAACATCATCCGAGAAGGCAAAGACCTCAGCTCGACACGATTGACCGTTGACACGGTTGAAGATCTCGTTTGGTTTCGAAATCTGGCTGTAAAAACACAGGATCGCTGGTCAAGCATAGGCCACGAGGAAATCGTAGCCAATTATTGCGAATTACGCGTGAAGCCAGAATTGACCAGAAAGGATTAGGAATGATCAATCTTTTTTGCATTCGCCCCAAAGGCTTCAATGTGGGTAACGATGTCATTTATATCGGTTTAAAGATTTTCATCAGCCATGCTTTTGGCGATTTTGTCAACTTGATATCTTTGCCTGCTACGTCCCGTTATGAAAGCAGTGCCAAGTCCGGATTAACATCGAAAACTATCTACGAAATGAATCAATATGGGCACGGTGTAATCATCGGAGGCGGGAATTTATACGAGAATGGAGAACTTGACGTCGATCTTAACGCCCTTCAGGCGTTGGAAATTCCCCTCTTTCTTTTCAGCCTTTCTCGCGGTCGGATCTACAATCGCAATTTGGCATTAGTTGATCGTACGGATGCTATGTCTGACAGGGTGGTCAAGGCGCTCAACGATAAGGCTATGTTTTCCTTAGCCCGCGATCGAGCAACTCTTAGCTACCTTAAATCCATTGGAGTAGACAAGGCGGAGGTGAGCGGTTGCCCGACGGTGTTCCTCGGAGAGATGCTACCCACTCCGACGGTTTCCACCCCGAAGTATAGAGAAACGGTGCTCATATCCGTGAGGCACCCATCTCTCATGAACATACCTCCATTCTTGCAATCCGGTGTCTATTCGGACATCCCCGCAATTGTAGATTTCTTGCGAACAGAAGGTTTCCGTGACGTCAAGCTGCTCTGCCATGACCATCGTGACATTTCCTTTGCCATCACCTTTAAGGGTCTAGAGTACATATATACAGAAGATGCTAACAGCTACCTTGAGATGCTTAGAAACTGCGCCCTAAACATCTCCTATCGGCTTCATGCTTCCCTTCCTTGCATTTCCTTCGGGATCCCGACGATTCAAATTAATTACGACGAACGAGCAATAAGTCTCATGGAGACGCTTGAACTCGGTGATTGGGGCATCAACTTATGCACGGAGAAAGATGTGATTAATGCTGTCCGCGACCGATACCGAAGACTATCTGAGCTAAAAGCCCTGGTAAGTGCTGCTCGAAGGCAATGGAATATTCTATATCGGACAATAACCCGTGCCTTCGCAGGTTTTGCATCAAAGATACAAGAGGAGGGTGTGAAGTGAAAGTATATGCTATCGCAGAAGCCGGCACGAACCACAACGGTTCGCTGGAAAGGGCACTTAGGCTAGTAGAGGTTGCTAAGCAATCCGGTGCCGACTCCGTCAAATTTCAGATGATTATCCCGGAAGGTCTCTACCTGCCAAGCTTCATCAAGGATGGTCGCTATGTTGAGAACACGGTTTTCCAGAAACGTAAAAGGATGATGCTGCAGCCTGAGGACTTTCAACGCATCTCACAGTACAGCAGCGAGCAGGGAATTGATTTCGGTTGTTCTGTTTTCGATTCAAAAGGTCTGCAGATTCTTGCGCGCCTTCAGCCGGCCTATATCAAGTTCGCCTCGTGCGACTTGAACAATTCTAGACTGCTTACCGAAGCGGCGCAATTTGGCCGCAAAATGATTATTTCCACTGGCATGTCGACCTTAGGTGAGATCGAGCGAGCAGTTATGGACATCATAGCTGCGGGTAACAAAGATCTAGTCCTGATGCACTGCATCTCAGTATATCCAGCAGAAACGGCACGAATGAATCTCGCTTTCATAAGAACGCTGCAGTCCGCATTCGGCTTGCCAGTGGGTCTTTCAGATCATACTGAGCACAGTTTGGCGGCAGCAATCGCCATCGGCATGGGAATAACTTACATAGAAAAACATATCACACTAAACAGGAGCGATGAAGGATTCGACCATGCCTATGCAATGGAACCCAAGGAGATCGCCCAATACTTTTTAGACGTGCGCCAGTCTGAACAAGCTTGCCAGCTACAGGTTGGGGAAAAAGTCAGCGCTGTGGAGCGAGAAGTTCGAAAACGGGCTAGGCGCGGACTTTATGCGGCAAAAGATCTCGCAGAAGACTCGATTTTGACGGAAGCCGACGTACTTGTTGTCCGCCCTGAGGGCGCGCTGCAGCCAAATGACCTACCGTTGCTTTTGGGCAAGCGCATTAGGCGAACTCTTCGTCGCTTCGAAGAATTATCACTGGACTGCTTTGAATTATGAGACTATTATTTTTTTGCAGGGGTTCAGTCCAAGAGGGTCTCGGCCATTTAACTAGGACCCGAAATGTCGCGCGCCTGATCGCCCCCAAAGCTAGCGTCCGAATAGCTGCCGTCGGCGATAGCATCGCAGAGAAGATTCTGGCAGACTGTGAATGCGAGTACAGAGTCTTCTCAAATGATGCGGAGGCGTTTCGCTGGGGATTCGATCTTCCACCTGATGCCGTGGTCTTCGATGCTCTTACCCTATCGAGGGATTGCTTTCAATTGGCTCGTCGATCTCCTCTTATTGTCAGTCTTTCGCCGATATTCGAGCACCTTCCAGATGTGGATATCGTGTACCACCGAACCGCGATCCGAGATCCGGGTTGGTCCTCTATAAACACTTCACCCATGATAAAGTGCGGTTTACGTTATGCTGTTATAGGCGACCATTGCAAAAGGATTTACTCATCCGCATATCGCAAGGCGCTTCAGTCAAATACATTGTCTATTGCTGTTTCGATGGGCGGTGCCGATGCCTCAAACCGGACTCTGACGGCTGTCAGGAAAATCCGCGACTTTGAACAGAAACTGCGTGTATGGATTATTCTTGGCGAAGGCTACTCGCACTCCTACCAGGATCTCGTCGACTCCGTAAGAGGCAGCAAACATGAAATCATCCTTGCCAAGACCAATGATTCAATGTGGCGAATATTATCCGACTGTGCCCTAATCTTGCTAGCCGGCGGCGTTAGCACATTTGAAGCTGCGTTCGTCGGTCTGCCATCAATCAATATTCTGGAAGATGAAAACCGCTATTTTCTCATCCAGGAATTGGTCGAGGCTAAAGCCTGCCTTTACGCTGGCACCTTATCGAGTTCGGCTTTTTCTAACGTCTTTTGTATTCTCGAAAAAGCCTATGAAGACCGCAAGTGGCTTTTCGAGATGCATCTCCAAGGCACCAAGCTAATCGACGGTAAAGGTGCGAAACGAATTGCCTCAGATATACTACGCTGCAGCAGCAAGTGACGGCAATAGGCCGCAGCAAGCATCGGTTTCGTTTGTATACAGTGTCCGCCCGATTGAAGGAACGCCAACCATTCAGGTAGAGGGATAATATGACTCGTCCCAAGAACTACATTCGGAAAGTGATATTTCTTCTCACTGCAGGAGAAAAGCGGCGGTTATGGGTTGTGGGGCTTGGCTCCATATTCGCTACTCTCGTCGAAGTGGTCGGAATTGGTTCAATAATGCCGTTTGTGACAGTTGCTTCAAAGCCGTCGGTTATTCAGCATAACAAGTACCTTCATTTGATCTTTACTAGCTTCAATTTCAAAAATGAGACATCCTTTTTGATCTTTTTAGGAGTCGGTGTTCTCGCCATGCTGATTCTCACGAATGCAAGTCAGGCCTTATTGCATTATATCAAAATTAAATTTACGAGCATGAGGAGGCATACCCTCTCTGTTCGACTGCTTACAGGATATTTAAGGCAGGGTTTCGTCTATTTTCTAAATAAGAATAGCTATGAATTGGCCAAAAATATCAATACTGAAATCGCCCAAATAATAAATACCACACTGATGCAACTTGTGGAATTGATCTCCCGTATCATACAGGTTACGCTTCTCGCCTTTTTCCTTTTGCTAATTAATCCAACGAGCACCCTTATCTTCGCTGTCGCGATAATTGGAATGTATGGCTTCATCTACTCATCCACTAGGCGAAAGCTTCGAAGATTGGGCGCAGAAAGATTCGAACTCAATACAGAACGATCCCGGATAGTGAACGAAGCGTTCTGGGGTTTCAAAGAAATAAAGATAACCGGAAACGAACGAGGAATCATCAATGAATTCACAAAGCCATCGTTACAACTTGCGCGCAATGAGACCATTTCCGCTGTTATCTCCGACGTTCCCAAGTTTGCACTAGAGACTGCGGCTTTTTCAGCAATAATCGGATATGTGCTGTTCATGATACTCAGGTCGGGTGGCTTTCGAGACGCAGCTGGGGCAATCACGCTTTTCACATATGCCGGGTATCGTTTGATACCAGCTATTCAAGCTTTATTCAGATCCTTAGCGCAGCTGAGGTATGGAGCGGCAACCGCAGAGAAGATCTCAAAGGAATTCGAAACTGTATCAAATGGTAGACTCCCGGCTATCAAGAAGCCCTTAAGACTTCCGTTTCAAAATAGATTGGAACTGATAAATATCAAGTTTACCTATCCCAATATGGATAAGCCTGTTATTCCAAACCTTTCATTGGCTATACAATCCAACAGCCTTGTCGGCCTCGCGGGTAAAACCGGTTCGGGGAAAACCACGCTTGTAGATCTTATTCTAGGGCTGTTGACCATTCAGGAAGGTTCCATCCTTATTGACGGGGTTGAGTTGAGCGAAGATTCTCTCTGTAACTGGCAGGCAAATCTTGCCTATGTGCCTCAAGCGATATATTTATCTAATGATACGATCGCGGCGAACATTGCTTTCGGTGTTGAGAAAAAAAACATAGATATGGAGGCGGTTGTCCGTGCCTGCCAGCTTTCGCAGATCCATGAGTTTATTGAGGGGGAGCTAAAAGACCGGTACGAAACGAGGATCGGAGAGCGAGGTATACGTCTTTCAGGAGGCCAGAGGCAACGGATCGGGATCGCTCGAGCACTATATAGAGAACCCTCTGTCTTGATCATGGATGAAGCAACGAGTGCACTTGATAACTATACGGAACGAGCAGTGATGGACGCGATAGACACTCTACAGGGATCTCGAACAATCATCCTGATTGCACATCGTCTATCCACTCTGAAAAAGTGCGATGTCATCTACCTGCTAGACAAGGGGAAGATCATAGATAGAGGCAAGCATGATGAGCTATGCAACAGGCATAGTCTTCTTTTCGATTAAGGGATTATCTATGAAGGGTAGAGCTAGAGGTGGCACTCCCTAATCCAGCGGCAAGATAATTCTCTAGCCTATACCTGGCAATTATCTCTGCATATTTGAGTAATTCCCATATGAAGAAAGCAGTATCGAGTTACCCCATCATCGTGGAATGCAGCTTTCATATCGGGGAACTCTACTTTATGCTACCTTTTTTGCACACTATTGCAGCTGATAGACCTATCGCTTGCCTGTTATTCACAAGTCGTAAAGTCTACTTGCAGTACCGGCAGGACCGTCTGCTACGAAAAGCTGTCCAAGACGCAACTATTGCCACCAAGTGTCTTTTTTGGGCCCTATTCCCATATACAAAAAGTCATAACCCTGTCTTCATCATATTGCGAATACTGGACAGTATTTACCGACATTTTCTACATATCGAAGACCGAATTGTGCAGTTACTAAGAGGCTCACAGTATTGTTTGGTGCAAATCGGGGGTGGACAACTGGATAAAATTGCTGCTCAGCAGAATATTGATTGTACATGTGTCATTAAGTTTCCCCACACAAGTGGGCCCTCACTTTTCGATCTGAGCAAAGCGAAGAAGCGTACTTACATAAGGCGCGGAGGTCCAAATGATATTCTACTTGTGCTCGATCCTGCCTCTGTGCCGTATTATCAATTGACAGGCATCGGCAATTTTCTGCCAATAGGATATCACAGTCTTTCTGATAGATGGATGACCCTTGTAAGGAGCCTTGTTACATTCGATACCGACTATGCGCTAGTTTTCAGCTACGAGGCACGCAATGATGTGCTCCCGCTGGCAAAATGGGAGATGCTGCATGCCACTACTTACGAAGCCATTCGAAGGGTGTTTCCGGAGATTCTGATAGTCGTGAAGCCTCACCCAAACCAAGATGTGGCCCACCTTCGCCATTTCGCTCGAAAACAGAAATGGACCGGTGTAACAATTTCCATAGATAATCCAATGCTTCTTTCGGCAGGGGCGCGCTTCGCAGTTGGATTCTTGACTTCGGGCATATATAATTCACTGCTGTTCGATGTCCCATCTGTAAACTACTTCAACGCCAAGGAAGAGTATGTAAGGGCGCGTGGGGAATACATACAAAACTATGAAAAACTTGGTGTTCCTGACGTGGAGACTGAAGAAGGCCTAATGGAGTGCTTGAGGAGAATTCATAGAGGTCAACTCATTCCCAGGTTTGCTGAACTCCTAAAGCGAGTAGAAACAATAAATAGCTTCGAGGAATTCGAGAAACATGTATCATCGCTGCGTGATGCTAAATAGTTCCTCCGACAGGCTATTGGTAGCATATGCCCTGCCCAGTTTAATGTATTGGAATTCTTGACAGGGTTACCGGCTTTATGAGCCGCGACAATGACGGGGTTGAGCCGGCGGACAAGATGGAGCGGATTATGACCAAGCCGCAGACTGAGCGTCGCATCGTGACAGGCATTCGCCCAATAGGCTTGAGTCCCTTCCTTTTCCTGCTGGCACTGGCACTTCCGGCCGCGGAGTGTTTGGCAATGGACTTGCAGGAAATGCTGGCCCAGGCCGTGGCGAATGATGTTCGGACCAAAGTCCTCTCCGGTGTGCTGGCCAACACGCTGATCGACATTGAGCGTGCCAGCCTGGCGCCCGGTTTCCAACTGAAACTGTCCACGGGCGAAGTGAGGTTCGGATACGCCTTCAATCCTGATCCCGGCTATCCACCCTGGCTGATCTCCATCGAGCCCTCCGGAGCGCTGATCCTCGGCAGGAAGACGGAAACCCAAGTGAACGTGGCGCTGCCCCTGACGGTGTACTTCGGCGAAGGCGAAAAGACCAAGCCGGCGCTGCTGCCGAGGATGAACATCCGCCAGCCCCTGGACAAGCTGAAGCGGGATGCGAAGAAGTTCACCAAGGTCCAGGAGGAGCAGAACCGCTATGCGGCCGAAAAGGCGCGTATCGACGTGCTGAACCGGGTGAGCGAAGTCCAACGCCTGCTGCTCAGCCAGATGACCTCGCTCCTCAAGTTGGAGCAGGCCCGCAAGGAGCTGGAGCAGAAGTTGGCTGAGGCCAGCGACACGCTGGAGCAGGGGAGAAAGCTGAAGACTTTCGCCGAGGGCAGCGTGCAGCAGCGGCAGGCGGAGTTCGCCGTGGTCAAGCTCGAGAGGGAGCTGGAGCTCGGCAAGCAGCGGTACGCGAACGCCTGGAAGCAGCTCGAACGGATCGTCGGCCGGCCGGTGGATTCCCTGCCGGCCGAGCTGCCCGAACCGGTCCTGGCGCTGCCCGATGGCGATCAGGCGGACCGGAACCCCGACGTCTATCTGGCCGCGCTGTTTTCCGAAGTGGAGCGCTTGCGCCTGCAGGAGAAGGTCCAGCCGGCCAAGCCGAAGTTCTTCCTGGGCGGCGCCGTAAACAGCCTCTACAGCGAGGTCAGGGATAAGTTTTACTATACGGTGG
>Ga0315280_10012744_pt1 | contig 10112 bp, 9 predicted proteins | sample YL17G06_40_MG_FD_203697 | JGI IMG/M metagenome (GOLD analysis project Ga0315280, IMG submission 203697) | Sediment microbial communities from Yellowstone Lake, YNP, Wyoming, USA - YL17G06_40 | ecosystem: Environmental > Aquatic > Freshwater > Lake > Sediment | place: USA: Wyoming | collected...
GTGGGGGAGCTCAAACTTCAGGACCTTTTCCCAGGCTTTCTGGCATTGCTCAGGAAACCCGTGCAGGTGATTAAGCATTCCTGACTTATCAAATTGCCGGTAAACTGAGGCATTATCTAAATCAACCATGGTTAACCTTTTATATTTTGCTACCTATGCCCTAATCGGCTGAGCTATGGTTCCTGTTTAGAAGAATACTCTAATTAAGTAATTCAGGCAACCCGAATTGTCATTGCGAGCGAAGCGTGGCAATCTCAAGAGATTGCTTTTGCGAGTTCTCTCGCTTGCGGTTGTGACGCCTCACAATGACGCGCGGTAACTAGTAAACAGTCTCCTGATATTACATTGACATTTGGATAAACTAGCGTTAACCTTATTAAAACAAGCAAAAGTTCCTTTAGTGTGAGATGGCTATGGGTGGAGACAAAAAGAGAGTGCTTATCCTGGGCGCGGGAGCGGCGGGGATTAGCACTGCATTGGAGTTGAAGAAGGCCTCCGCTGGTACACCGGGGCTGGAGGTAACACTGGTGGATCAGCGGGATTATCATCACCCCTTGCCCTTTATATGGCATGTAGTTAGCGGGAGCGTTGAACCCAGTCATATTTCTTTCCCCTTGCCTGCCCTGCTGAGACAAAGGAGTGCTGCAGGACCAGTTAAGTTCAGGCAGAGCCGGATACAGGGCATAGATGTGGGAAGGAAGGTGGTCAGCACCGATGATGGAGAACTGGAGTGGGACTATCTGGTGGTAGCTTTGGGCAGCACTACCAATTTCTTTGGGATGGCCAATGTCGAGGAAAGTTCGCTAATCTTGAAATCTCTGAGCGATGCTGTCAATATCCACAATCACATTTTGGACAACTACGAGGCAGCGTTGCGGGAGGAAGATGAACAACTCCAGCATGAGCTCCTCACTTTTGTGGTGGTGGGAGGCGGACCCACCGGTGTAGAACTGGTGGCGGCTATTCAGGACTTCGTGCGCAAGGCGCTGATACGGGATTATCCTTCCCTGATGTCCCAGACTCGAGTGCTCCTGGTCGAGGCACAAGATGCTCTCTTATCTGGCATGAAGGCTAAAATGTCGGAACTGGCTATCAGCCGGCTACGCTCTCGAGGAATTGAGGTTTTATTGAAAACTCGTATTACCAAGGTCTGGTCAGGTGGTATCCAGACTGCCGATGGGCAGACTATACCGACTCGCACTGTTATTTGGGTAGCGGGAGTGAAGCCAGTGGCTGTTGTGGAATCGCTGCCTTTCAATAAGGCGAAGGGTGGGCGCATCACGGTGAATCAGTATCTGGAAGTCCCTGAGTCACCCGGGGTCTACGTACTCGGGGATTGTGCTTATTCATTACAAGAACGTGGCTCGGTACCCTATCCCCCAACCCAGCAAGTAGCTCAGCGACAGGGCCCGGCCTGTGCCAGGAATATCGTCTGTGCCATGCGAGGTCAGGGGCAGCTTCCTTTCCGTTACAAGTTTAAAGGGCAGCTAATATATATGGGCAGGAATCTTGCGTTGGCTCAGTTAGGGGATCGTGTCTTCGATGGTTTCGCTGCCGCGCTGCTGCGGCGAGTCTATTATCTATGGGTATTTATCTCATATCTTGGGCTACCGACGGAATTCAGGAGAAAGCTAGGTGCCGTTCATGATTGGATCCCTGCCTACTTCTACCATCGCAATACAGCTCACCTGGAGTGAGTGGCATAGACTACGTAAGCCTGAGAAGATAGATACGGACGCCTACTCCGCTACTCTTAGCCATAGCTTTTCACCATCGGTAATGAGCTCGATGGTACCATCCTCATCTGTCGCGATGTGCATTGACTATTGCTAGCACGTTGGCTATTTGACTACCCTCGACAGCACCTGCTAAACTGCCGAAACATTCTAATATAAGCGCGTCAAAGGAGGTGAAATGGCAGATCCAAGAGTTGAAACTGTAGCGAAAATCCTGGTCGATTATTCAGTAAAAGTGCGACCGAACCAGCTGGTGCGGATCACCGGTGCCCCTGAGAGCGTGCCGTTGATTTTAGCTGTCTATCAAAAGGTTCTGGAGCGCGGTGCTCACCCTTTTCTCCAGGTTGAACTGGAAGCTGCAGAGGAGCTTTTATACACCTATGCCAGCGATGCCCAGCTTGATTACGTCCCGCCGTTTATGAGGGATGTCTTTGAGCAAATCGACGCAAACATCGGGATATGGACGGATGTGAACACCAAGCGGCTCACCAATGCCGACCCTGTCAAGCAGTCCCGCCGGTCAGTGGCGATGCGTCCCCTCTCCGATCGCTTGCTCGAGCGGGCGGCTAAGAAGGAGCTGCGCTGGACCGGGACCCTCTACCCTACCCAGGCATTCGCTCAGGACGCTGAGATGTCGCTCCGCGAGTTCGAGGATTTTGTCTATAAGGCTTGCCTGGTCCATGAACCTGATCCAATCAAGGCCTGGAGGACGGTCTCTAAAAAGCAGCAGCGCCTCGTTGATTGGTTGAACAAGGCCAGGGAAATCCATGTCGTTGGCCCGGATACCGATCTTAAGCTCGAGGTCACAGGTCGGGAGTGGGTGAACTGCGACGGGCACGAGAACTTCCCCGATGGGGAGATCTTCACCGGGCCGATTGAGCAGAGTGTGAATGGGCATATCAGATACACTTATCCCGCTTGCCACTTCGGCCGTGAGGTGGAGGATGTCCGACTCAAATTCAAGGATGGGGAAGTCGTTAAGGCCACGGCGGCTAAGAACGAGGAGTTTCTGTTGAAGATGCTGGAGACCGACAAAGGGGCACGCTATGTGGGGGAGTTCTCCTTCGGGACCAATCCCGGGATCCAGCGGTTCACCAAGAACACACTCTTCGATGAGAAGATCGGCGGGACGATCCACCTGGCCCTGGGGAAGGGTTATCCTGAGTCAGGGAGCAAGAACAAGTCCGCCATCCATTGGGATATGGTCTGCGACCTCCGGGATGGCGGAGAAGTGCGTGTAGATGGGACTCTCTTCCTCAAGAACGGGAAGATCCTGATCTAAGCCCCGGTTCGTCACAGTCCCTGTGATGGGCTATCCCGGCGGTTTGGTTGTCGCTTCACGGGACAAAGCAGAAAGATACATCTCGGTAGGAGGAGGGCCAGGAGCAACCCTGCATGGTGTCCTGCTATGGCAGGAAGCCTCCCATTGTAAGCGCCTGGCTACTGAATAAATTTCCTAGCTATTTGCCTTCACCCACAACTTTGCCCCATCGGTAATGAACTCGATGGTGCCATCCTCGTCTGTGCGATAAACATTGTCCTCACCCAGCCTGTCAATCAATCTCTCCGACACCTCAGGGCTGGGATGCCCAAATGGGTTGTCTTCTCCCACGGAAATTACCGCTACTTCAGGGTCAACCGCTGCCAGAAACTGCGAGGTGGTGGAGGTCCTGCTGCCATGATGGGCTACTTTGAGCACAGTGCTTTTCAAATTAGCTCGCTGCCCGATAAGTTCGAATTCCACTTCTTCTCTGATGTCGGCAGTAAACAAGAAACTGACCTTGCCCCAACTCAGCCCTAGCACAACTCCATTGTTATCAACATCATCGCTGGTGCCCTCCCATAAGCTTGCTGGCGGATTTAGCACTTCCAACTTAATTGCGTTGCCCAAATCAATCTCCTGGCCCACCTGGGCTGTATCCCGCTTTATTTGCTTCTCTTCAACAAGATTGCACCATTCCTGAGAGATAGAGGAGTTGTAAGATACTCCAGGCTCAAGCACCCGCTTCACTTTGTATCTCTGAAGGACCTCTACCAGGCCTGTGATATGGTCGGCTTGAGGTTGAGTACAAACTACGAGATCTATCGTCCTATCCCAGAAGGGGAGCTTTCTGCTCAGCTCCAAATTGATTTTCTGGGGGTCAGGACCGCCATCAATGAGTATGTTCTGGCCATTGGGCGTCTGAATCAAGATGGCATCTCCTTGCCCCACATCAAGAAAGCTTACATGAAGCTTGTCATCAGGTGTGGTCAGGGCCACAGACCACACCAGGATAGCTACTACCAAAAGGGGAAGGACAAGCCATTTCATAGAAAAGGCGAGGCGAGGTTTAGGAATGCCTTCAGCGACTTTCTTTATTCCTGAAGTTAGCTTGGAGGAAAAATCAGCCAACTGTTTTCGGTAATTGAAGCTTGCTATAACTCCAGCCAATATAGCATAGTACCCCCAAATATACCAAGCGGAAATGATGCTCACTTGGAAGGACGAGAAAGGCAAGGCATCGAAGCCCTGAACCACCGAAAGGAAGTAGCTGAGAAAGAGCCAAGCCAGCCAGCCGAGTATTTGAGCCATGAGCGGGGCGAAGAGTCCCACGAAGGCAACTAGGGCTGCTGTGACTATGATAGCAGGCAAGGCAGGCAGGGAAAAGAAGGTTGCTGGCAAGCCGACTAAGGAGACTATACCCAAGTTATAAGCTATAAGCGGCCAGACTGCTATGATAGCTGCCAGGGTTGCGGCAAAGCCGTCAACAATTACATTGCCTGTAGCTGCTAGCGCCTTCCTATCCCTAAATATAGCAGCAACTCCTCTTCTCCCCCACGCCTGAAAGTAAGGATAGAGGAGAACAAGCCCGGCCATGGCTAGAAAGCTGAGCTGGAAAGAGACGCTCCACAATAACTGAGGCTGGATTCCCACCATCACCGCGGCGGCGAAAGCCAAGGCAATGATGGCACTTCCCTGCCTCCCCAGATATTCAGCTATTAAAAACAAGCTTCCCATGATTGCCGCCCGAATTATTGGCGGATTCATCCCGGCGAGCAGGGCATAAAGCCATGTAGCCACGAGAGCCAGCCAAATATATGTGGAGTGCTGCCGGCCAAAGACCAGGATGCCCAAGCTGAGAAGGATGGCGATAACGATGCTGATATTCAAGCCAGAGATGGCTAATATGTGCGCTGTCCCCGTCTTGGAAAAGGCTTGATTGAGGGAATCAGGTATGTTGCCTCTCAGTCCCAGCAGAATACCCTGAGCCAATGAACCTTGGGGCTCAGGCAAAGCTCTGGCTAAGGAAGCGGAAAGTCGCTCTCTCAAAGAGTAAATCCACTGCCAAGGCTTAAAGCCCTGGCCACGGTCTAGAACTTCCACCCCGGGATAATAAATGACCGAATAAATTCCTTGGCGTTCCAGATAGCTTTTGTAGTCAAAATTGTCAAATGGTTCCGGCGTCTCCAGCTTTCCTGTTATTTTAAGGACATCTCCATAACGGTAGGTGGGGTATCTGGGCGCTTGAATCAAAGCAGTTCCCGATACCTCTTCCCTTTCGCCATTCACAGTTACTTCGCTGGCTGTGAATGTCAGCAGACAAAGTCTATCCCGAATGTCAGGCTCCTCTGCCACCATGCCTTGAATCTCTACGGTCCCTTTGTCGTTATAGAAGCAGAGGGAATGCTTGTCTACTGGAGGCAAGCTTGATGGGAAGCGAAGCCCGCCGCCGAAGAGGGCCAAGAGGCATAACCCGGCTACTATTAAGGTCTTCCTGCTGCCATGGAGGAAAGGTATAAGCGCGAAAGGGATAAGTCCCAGGGACAAGGACAGCAAAGGCAGGCTCACCCTTGAACCCAAAAATATCCCGGCGACCCAGGCACAGCTAACATAGAGAAGCCACACATTTGCATTATACCAGAGCAGCTATAACGAGAATGTCTAGTAATGTCATTCTGAGGAGTCCCGATACATCGGGACGACGAAGAATCTCTAGACGCCTTTCTGAGCTATGCGAAGGATTCTTCGCGGAGTCTGTCCTGAGCATTACGAGATCCTTCGCTTTGCTCAGGATGACAGAAAGCGAAGGGCTCAGGATGACAACTGAATGTTATTAGACAATCTCCTATAACTAGCTTGGTCGTTTGTGGTAAAATGGAATTATATTGAAGGTTCAGCAAGTGCTATAATCTATAAAAATCATAACGCCTGCGGAATTGTTATAGGAGATGAGATTATGGGTAACGGGCAAGTAGATTGGAGAGATTATATTGTAAGCACACCTGATGTACTCCGGGGTAAACCACGCATTAAAGGAACTAGAATCCCAGTTAGCCTCATACTTGGATATTTGGCAGCAGGTAATACCATTGACAAAATCGTAGAAGAATTCCCCGACCTCACGAAGGAGCATATTGCTGCTTGTTTGGATTACGCCCGTGATTTATCAGAGTTTGAAGTAGCAGCCGCATGAGTTTGAGATTCTTTACAGACCATTGCGTCTCCAACTCTATAATCCAAACGTTTCGAGACGCAGGCTATGAAGTTCTCCAGTTAACGGACTACATTCCAGCAGATTCGATTGATTCAGTTGTGATTTTAAAAGCACAGGAGCTTGATTCCATTCTGGTTTCTTTAAATGGGGATTTTGCCGATATAGTGGCTTATCCTCCAGCAAATTATAAGGGTATTATCGCCCTTCAAGTTGGAAATCATCCGGAAGTCATCCCACGGATTGTGGCAGCATTGAAAGATTACTTATCAGCCCACCCTGATATGAATCATTATAAAGGGAAGTTACTTTTAGTGGAGGTTCATAGAATCAGAGTTAGGGAATAACTCATATTAGCATCAACGAGGACCTTTTTCCTCAGGGAAGCTCTTACAAGCGAGGCACCATGGTAGCGAGGCAGTTAGTGCTGTAGATAAAGCTGCCAATTCCGATTCACTGAGTGGTTATAATTATAATTACTTGGCGAAGGGTACCTTTGCCTGATCGGAGGCGTCGATTGGATTTGGAGAGGTGAGCTATGGATAAGAAAGAGCCTAAGAAACCGAAGAAAGCACAGAAGAAAGGAAAGGGCAAAGCTGGAGTCAAAGTATAGTCCAGCCAGCGGATTTGGAGAGGGCAAGCAACTAATTCGCAAGGAGGAATTGAAACGATGATACTCGTACTAAGGAGAGGTTCAGGGCTAGTGAAAGCCCGAATGCGAGCAAGGAAAAAAAGGCTAAGAAAGGCACGAAAAGTAGGGAAAACCTGAACCAAGGCTTTTGAGTTGGTGCCTAGCCAGTGGGTTTTGAGGAGAAAGACAATGGCAACAGCTTACTGTATGAAGTGTAAGAAAAAGGTGGAGATAAAATACCCAGTCCCGGTCACCGTAAAAGGTGTCCATGGAATAAATGGGGTTTGTTGTGTTTGTGGCACTAGGGTATTCCGAGCAGCAAGAGCTTAAATGTGGAAGTGTAAGTTACTTATTCTAGCCATCATAGCTCTTAATAGTGAGTGCCGTTTGTTTGGCAGTTTCTAATAGCAAGGCCTTTGGACTGCACCCCTATGTTTGGACAAGAAAAGTTAGAAGGGTCTGGCAGGAGGCATCATAATAGTGCTATAATATCTAACGGGGTTGCTACTCATTACCAAAACAAATAAAAGGAGGTGTTTAAATGTCAATCAAACTTGGAGAAGTTCAGGCCAAGATGTCTGCCGATGTCAAGAAAACAGAGGACATGACTGTTAGTCTGAAGGTCAGCTGGTCAGATAAGCTAGAGACAGTCAAGTTCAAGCCCTCTGAAGACCTCAAGAAAGGTGACACAGTAAAGATTACCATTGAAAAGGTGTAAAGATTGATAAGGTGGAAGCCAGCCGGGGTAGAAAGACAAAGCAACCCCCCATTCTCCTACCCACGCTGACCTCCCCAACCACTTAACAACTTCCTAACCTAAGCTGTCCAGTCCCAGGGGTTCACTCCACTTCAATTGCTGCTACCAGCCTTCCTAGTAACGAGGTAGCTATAAGACAAAGTGAAGCGAATAATAGCTCTGCAAGTGCCACAATAACGATTACGATGACTGGTATACTTGATAAGTAGCCCAGCCAGCGGATTTGGAGGAGACTAGGTGATGAAAAAGGAGATGAACAGGATACTTCAGGACGAGATACAACACATCTCCCCTGCCAAAGCCAAGCGGTGGCAACCAGTATTTCGGATGACATATAAAATGATTCGCCGCCAAGACCTGGATGGAAACCCAGCCACAAAAAGGCGGGAATCTTTCTTAAGGTGTATAGAGAACATAAAGCGGACTTTTCCCGAGTTTAACCCCGTTGACTTGGACTATGACACAGCTTTCTTCGGCCCTGTGCCGTTGGACAACACAAGGCCACTGGATGCAAGCGATAAGGAAAGGCTGGTATTGATAGCCGAGAGAGATAAGGTGATGAGGAGATGAGAAGACTTTGCCGAGCGCAATAATTTGAAGCTGGCGTGCTTCCGCGACCTTATCTCCAGGGCAAGCCAAGCTGTGGAGCAAAGGGGAGCTTGCCCCTGTTTGCCCAGAGAGCGCCCCCTGTGCCCCTGTCCTGAGGCCATAAAGGAATGCCAAGAAAAGGGGGAGTGTTTCTGTGGGGTGTTCATCTCCCAGGGCTCTGAAGTTAAGTGAAAACAAAGGCTTGCTTCGCTCTCCGAACGGTAGAAGTTTGTGGCAGAATTGAGCAGGAAGCAGCCCAGCCAGCGGATTTGGGAGGGAACATTCTGGCTAAATGTTCATGAAAGCATAGTGGTAGCTCAAATAGTTTTCTCCCTTGCCTTTGGTACTCTTCCTCAGCGTACCCACGGAAATGTCTGCACTAGTTGCCATTGAGCACTGGTAGCCCCCAATGACATTCCCTCTAGATACGATGTCATAGTAGAAGTTATTATTTTGGAGTGCGTGGCAAACCCTCGTGGAGTTCAACTCCGACCCATAACGTTGCCGAAGCAGGGACATGTTTATGTTATGAGGCTTTACCTTCGTCTGTCCGACACTGCCTGTGTTATACTGCTGAGAAAGTAGGCTCATGTTGATGGAGTGGTGCGTCACTCCCTCCGCGGCACCGGAGGTGTGAGCCCAACTGGAGTGAGCCACAGTGTTAGCGCCTTCATAGTTTTGGGAAAGCCACACCCTATTTATCGTGTGGTGAATCACCTTTCCTGCTTTAGAGGATGTATTAGACCAACCGGACTCAACCTTGAAACTATCACCAGCCTTATAGTGCCCGGAAAAACTTTGCATATCCGTTGTATAGTGTGCTGTACGATGCCGCATATCCTGCCAATTCTGCCAGACTGAGGGAGCAAGGTTAACTTCAAAGCTGCGGCTGCCTGTAATTTGGCCAAGAATAGCACGTTCCTCACTCAGGGTGTAGCGTGTCGCTGAGCCCAGGGCGCTGGATTGGCCGTCAGCATCATCGCTAAAATGCTCGGTATGAGCCAGATAATACCTGACCATTTCTTGGAGGCGATTATTCTGACTGGCCTCACGTCTTTTGGATAAATAACGTGCGACCAGTATAAGCGCCACACCGAGCGGTGTGGTAATAAATTCTGGTGAGAGTGTCAAAGCGACGCCCAAGCGCCTCAAAAACTTGATGTGAGTTCTACCCTCAATCATTTGACCAATAAAAACACATCCCCGCCCGTCTCTACCCCTCAGGGTTGCGATGACTGGCGGGATAAGCAAACTACAAAACTCGTTTGCAGATGTACTTATTAAAGTGTAGTGCGTGTGCCGAGCGTTGTCAATAGGTTATGACAATTTATTTTAAAAATTGATTGAGAGCAGAGAGAGTAAATGCGTCAGCCGCACCAATACGCTTCCTAAGAGCCAAATCCTTCCTCAAAAGTTCATTTACACTATCGACTTATGAGGCCTCAGACTATTCTCAAACCTTATGTTTCTTGTGTGTTGTCTACCAGGCTGCTATAATGTCGCAAAGGGAATTGCGTTTACTAGGAGATGGATGGCTCAGAAGAAAGCAGCTAAAAAGACAGGAAAGAAAGCGCGGAAGAAAGCCGCGGAATATCTTCGGAAGGGCCCGAAGAAGTGATGAGATAAGGGACGATTTATTTGCAATCTTGAGCGGATTCTGTTTTATTGTTGCCCTACGGATAGCAAGGGAATAGAATGAACGTAGCCCAGCCAGCGGATTTGGAGAGAGCTTCCTAATCCGACACGGTTATGTAGTCTTTTATCTTGTCTAATGTCCCTTGGCTGATGCCGCTGACTTTAAGCAAGTCCTCGATTGTTCTGAAAGGGCCGTGTTCACTGCGGTAATCTACAATTCTTTGAGCTAGTACCTCACCTATGCCCGGCAGGGCTTCGAGAAGCCAGGGCTCGGCTCGGTTGATGTCTATCTT
>Ga0315280_10012746_pt1 | contig 10108 bp, 6 predicted proteins | sample YL17G06_40_MG_FD_203697 | JGI IMG/M metagenome (GOLD analysis project Ga0315280, IMG submission 203697) | Sediment microbial communities from Yellowstone Lake, YNP, Wyoming, USA - YL17G06_40 | ecosystem: Environmental > Aquatic > Freshwater > Lake > Sediment | place: USA: Wyoming | collected...
TCTTCGCCTGGGCGCTTAGGATGAAGAAGGAACCCTGGTAGGGCTAGACCAGCCTGGGCTCCGGTTCCCTCCCGGCCTCGATGACCCTCCCGCAGAAGTTGAGGGCGAAGGCCTCCGGGAACTCCCTCGCGAACCAGGCGGTGGCCTTGAAGCCGGTGCAGTGGCACGGCGAGATGAGGCGGGAGTTGAACCTCCTCACCTCGTCCATCGTCCTCCGGACGTAGACCTCGTCTCGGCCCACAAGATGGGTTCCACCGACGACCCCGTAGACCCCGTCGAAGCCTCCTAGCTTCTTCACGTGTGTCAACGTGTTGATCGGGCCGGCGTGGGCGCAGCCGAGCAGGACGAAGGGGCCCACCCCTTGGACGTCGGCCCAGAGAGCCTGGTCGTCGAGGATCTGGTCGTCCACCTCCTCGCCGTCGACCACGATTCGGACGCTTTCGCCCTCTCGGAGCGGCAGGATGGTCTCAAACCCGGATACCCTCGGGACCTCGCCCGTCGTGCGGAGCCCAGGCACGACCTCGGCTGGCTCTCTGGAGAGGACGACCTCTCCGCCGGCCGCCTCTATCTCCGCAATCCCCTGCCCCTCCGGGACGCCGTGCTCCCGGCGCGTCCCGTCCGGCCTCACCCGGATCCTCTTCCGGAAGGTGTCTGGGTGGGCGTATACCTTCACGCCGCCCGTCGCCTCGACGACTTCGACATTGGCGACCGTGTGGTCCTTGTGGCCATGGCTGATGACAAGGCAGTCGACGTCGCCGAGGTCTACCTTGAGCCGCTTGACGTTGTGTAGGAGTGGCTCCCTGTCGTTGCCGGTGTCGAGGATGACCTTCCTGCGGTCTCCCCGTGCGTCCTCGAGCTCCAGCAGGAAGGATAGCCCCCACTGGCCGTGCAACCCCGCCAACTGAACGATATTATCTGCGAGGGTCGTCACCTTCAGGCTCCTGACCACGTTCATGCCTTCGACTAGGTGAAAGTTTATTATTAAAACCTGTGAATTCATTATTAATCAGGGAGGATCGACTGAGTGGAACGAGTGCCCTAAACGGTGGTCTTATCTGGGGGGATAATAGTTAAATGATGAGCGATATGATTATTGAGGGTTTAACCAGCTGGTGGGGCAGGGCGCCCAGCGCTGGTTGAATCAGCCGAGGGTTGGCTTTGTCGAAGAGGAAGATGCTTGCGGCCGAGGAGGGAGTCGCCAACAAAGTAGCTGAGTTAGCCGCACGGAGGGGGACGACTGTCTACCAGACCGTCAACGACATCCTCGAGCAGGCACTCAGGGTCGAGGAGGCGGGCATCAACCTCAAGGATGTCGTGGACGAGCGCTGGATGCTGGAGAAGGCCAAAGAGATAGGCTTCACATTCGTCGCCGAGCACCTCCTCTACCAAGTGGTGGACGTCGCCTACAGCGAGGGGGAAAAGAAACTCACGGAGATGTGGCGGGACATCGGCCATTGGTACGGCAAGTACTTCCAGGGCAAGACGGAGAAGCCACTGGACGCCTTCAAGGAGGCGATGGAGCTCCTCACCTTCGGCGCCTCAGAGTTCAACTTCGAGAAGCAGAAGGACGACTGCCTCGCCCTCACCTGTGTCAGCGAGCACTTCACTGAGGGCTTCACTGAAGTCTTCAGCCTGTTTATAGAGTGTGTCCTTGATGTCCTCAGCTATGATGTGTCCGAGAGAGAGGTCTCCAAGGGGATCATACGCCTCAGGCTCAGTAAGAGGAGGTAACCCAGATTGAGCAACCCCCCGCAAGAAGACACCAAGCTTATAATCATACCCAGCCACCTCGTCGACCGCCTCAAGGCGATAGCCAACAGGCAGAGCGTCTCCCTCTCCGCCTTCGCCGCCGAGTCCCTGGAGCAGGCACTACGGGTGCACGAAATGGACGTCAGCCTCAGGGAGGTCGTCGATGTCTACAGGCTCACCCAGATACAACGGGGCGCAGGGATGGTCGACATCCCACGGTCGAGTCTCAACCACCTCGTAGAAAAGCTCTACCCGAAGAAGGGCGAGGAACTGAAAAGGGTCTGGAGCGAGGCGGGCAGATGGTACGGCGAGTACCTCCGCAATAAGCTTGAGACCGGAGAGATGCTTAGGTTCTTCGAGAAGGATCTGCTGCTAACCTGGAACCTGGACGAGGTCGAGATACATGAGATGGATGTCGATGTCAACCTCAGATGGGTATCATTCATGATGACGACAGAGCTTACAGAGCTCCTCCTCAGCTATGTCAAGGGAGTCATGCAGGCACTAGAGTATCGAGAGGTAGACAGAGACTACCTGAGGGGGATGGCCACCCTCAAATACATGAAAATAAGAAACAAATGAAAATTGATTTTTCCATGTAAAATAATGTGTTATTAAAAGTGAATTTTTAAATATATGATTCGAAGGCTTTTTCGCCTTTCATCCGGATTTTAGAGACTAGGTTTTAGTTCATTCTTCTTGGCATCGGAACCTTCCGCTTGAAACCTCTTTTTACCGCCTACTCGTCTCTCTTATCAGCTTTCCACCGCCTGTTTGTGTATACATTGTCCCATCCGTGTATACATTATTCGTTTCTCTGTAGACATACGTTTAAGTATCCGACGCCTTGTTTGACTAACGATCGTCAGTAGGTAGTAGAATGTACGACTCTACGTCGTGTTCTGCGCCTACATTGACGACGAAAAATGTGAAAAAAAGGAAAAGGAAATGAAAATGAAGATGAAGAAATCGATTCTACTGATTGTATTACTACTCTCATCGATCATCACAGCTCTACCCCTTGCATCGGCCGCACCTTCAGGTGTGCTCACCATATCCCCAAATAAGGTCGTCAGCGGAGTTACCAGTTACATCGCAGTCTCGGGCGGGAGTTTCCCTGCGGGAGTCCCCCTGTACTACTATGTCGGCACGTCGACGACTTGGCCCCTTGGCGCGGCGGGAACCTACTGGTATACCCTTCCGTCCGGAGGTACCACGATAGCAACCGGCAAATCACTGAGCATAACCATCACGACGAGCTCCTACGTTCTGGTGTCGGACTCCCCTAGTGGAGCTACAGGGTCCATCACCCACGGAACCGCCATCACGGTGGAGAGCACGGGACCAACATTAACGTCCGTCACCGCGAGTGGAAAGGTCGGTGACACCATATATATTGTCGGTCAAGGGTTCACCAACGGCGGATCCGTTAGGATCGACTGGGACTACCCTGGAAGTGTCCTCACTACGCTAACGGCTGGCTCTGACGGCACGATTGACTCTAGCTTCACAGTTCCAGCAGCAGCCCAAGGAATCTATCGTGTGTTCGCATTAGATGTCACAAAGGGTCTTTATGCCAGTATTGGAGGCGTCAACTATGCTCAGGTCACGGTCAACTCTAACATCGTGGCCTCAAACAGTATCACGGGCGTCGTCTCATCCACAGTCACCCTAACGGGGAGCGGTCTGCCTGATACCAAGACAATCTCAGCATCCACGATCGGCTCACCCCAAGGTAACGTCCTCATCGGTGGCGTGGTAACCTACCATGCTCAAGCTACTACTTCGGCTCTCGGTGCAGTGACAATTTCTGTGACAGGATTAGCGTCAGCCCTTTCCACGAGAGGTCCCGTAGATGTTACGCTCATATTCACCGACGGGACGACTATTACAGTTGCTGGCGCGGTGATCGTCTCAGAGGCGACGGTAAGGGGAGATGAACAGATAAGTCTAACATACTCTTCACGTTACTACGGTCAGAGCATGCCGTTTAAACTATGGAACTTCCCGGCGGGTGAGGTTGTCACGTTCACCCTCGGTTCTCTGACCTTGGGAACTGCGACGACCGACGCAAGCGGCGCGGCATCGACCTGGGCTAGCGGAGGCACGGTCCCCGCCATGCCGTCCGGGAACTACGTCCTGTACGCTTCCACAGCAACGGGCTACGTTGCCTCAGCTCAGTTTGCAGTGACTTCTCGGGTCAGACTCTACAAGGGCGCTACCTGGGGAGTTGCTAGCAGGGTATATTCAACAAGCTATGTTGACTACTGGGATACCGGAGCAGCAGCCCAGACCATAATGTGGGTCGAGGTCTACGGTCTTCAGCCCAGCACCGAATACACGCTGACCTTAAATGTACCAGGGGTCACCACATTCGACATCGTGGCGACCGATGGCGATCCGGGCGAGGATAACCTGTCGCCCGCTGCCACAACAGGCACATTCACAGACAATGACCAGATAAAGACCAACAGCATGGGGTCATTCTTGGTCTCCTTCAAGTTGACCTACACGTCCACCGCGTTCGATGAGGCTAATGGCATCACACCGACCACAGGCACAGCATGTACCATCAAGGCAGCCCCGAGCACCGGCGATGAAAAGACGCACGACTTCAAGATCGTGGGCACCCCTGCCTTCGATCGTACATGGTACTCAGCAGCACCAGCTGCCACAATCACGGGCGTATCCTTGACCAACCTTGTGCCCCTCCAGAATTACGAGCTGGAGCTCGATAGCTCAGTATTGACTCTGACGTACGGAACCACCCTAGCAGCGACATCGTTCCAAGCTGACGCATCAGGTGCAAGTCCAGTTATGGCCTTCGCAGCCCACGGAACAGCCGGCTCCCACACTCTGGCTATACAGTACCAGAGTGGGGCGCTCAACCTTAAGACATGCGACCAGGTCTCCTCCACAGCAGGGGGAGTCGCGGCGAGCAGTATGTCTGCGAACAGCCGGAGGAAGGGCCAGACCATCACCTTCAGAGGATGGAACTTTGCTGCAAGCGAATCCATAAGCATCTACATGGCCCAGACAGGATTGATCACGTCGGGCGCGACCGATGCCTACGGAGCATTCAAACTGACCTACACTATCCCCGAGAGTATCCAGAGCGGAGCCTACCGGACATGGATAGTCAGAAGCTCTACCACGACCATTCTGGAGCCGATAACTCAGCCGGTGACGATAACCTCCTACCTATCCCGATCTCCTACGAGCGGGGTGGCTGGAGAGAGCGTCTCCGTGACAGGCTACGGCTTCAAGGCCAACAACCCCTACCGCATCGTCTGGAAGTTCGACGCAACGGGCGGCGCAGCCACCACAGTGATCTATGAGGACAGCAACCAGTTCGTGACAGACAGCTATGGCAAGTTCACAGGCACAGTGAAGGTGCCAACGGTCCCAGCCTCGAGCTCTTCCTACGCGTACAGGATCTACGTGTACGAGGTCCTAGGCGCGACCGACACGGGCATCTACAGTTCATTCGTCGTGAACTCGGGTGCACCGTTAACAGACGCACCAATACCCAAGTCTGTCCCAACCCTCACAGCCGGTAGCTACTCACTATACCCCCTGCAGAAGACCACACTGACACTGAAGAGCATCCCACTCACACTGACAGAGCCCGTCTACGTCACGATCGTTATAGACGGCGCCGCAACCGAGATGGTCAGAGGCGTCTACAGCAGCTCAGCTGGTACCATAAAGGTCACCTTCCAGATGCCAAACGGCGCGGCAGGACCCATGAAGGTCTACTGCCTCTGGACGGACAGCGCCGTAACAGCTGTTGACTCCAACGCTGACAACTTCGCCGACTACCTGGCCGAGACACCCGCATCGGGAAGAAGCCCGACGGTGGTTTCCGGCAATGAGATCATCATGGTACGAAAGGAGGGCTCCGGCGCCCTTACGATAACGGGCGTTGACCTATCCGGCGACATCGCCTACATCAAGACCAAGGTCGACACTATCAAGGTCGGCCTCGACGGTCTTGACGCCAAGATCGTCAGCATCGACAATGACGTAGCTACACTGGAAACTAATCTCGGAACAGTCACCGCAAAGCTCACCGCCTTAGATGCCAAGATCGTCGCCCTCGACGGGACCGTAGCAACGGTGAAGACAGCTGTCGGCGAGGTCAAGACGAGCGTCAGTTCCATCGGCCTCAAGGTCGACTCCGTCGACGGGAAGGTAGTGACCCTCTCGACGACCCTCGGAACCATCAAGGGAACCGTCGATAAGATCAACTGGAATGACATAGCCACCATCAAGACCGACCTGGGAACCGTGACGACCACCATAACCGGCGTAGGCTCAAAGGTTGACGCAGCGAAGGGAGCCACCGACGGCCTGACTACGATGATGTACGTCGCGATAGGCGCGTCGCTGGTAGCAGCCCTGGCAGCCATATTCGCCGTGATGCAGATCAACAAGAAGATAGCGTAAGCGGTAAGAAACGAATCCCCTTTCTTCTTTTTTTATTAAACAACGACCCCCAGAGGGTGCTGGGCTTCGGATTCACAACTTCGTGGAACCTCGAACAGGTTATAAGGCGGAGCCCTGAAGGTTTCTAGGATGCTCCCAACCTGGCTGATCGGGAACACCATTCAGGTGGGGCTCCTCGTAATCCTCTGCATAGGCTTCACCTTCACATACATGATAGAGAAGTTCCCCAACTTCGCCCACGTCAGCTTCGCCGCCGTCGGCACCTGCATCACATTCGCCATGGTCAGGCTCTGGGGCCTCAACCCCTACGCCGCCTGGCCAGTCACGACCATCGTGGGCGGCCTCCTCGGAGTCACCTTCTACATCCTCATAGTGAGGCCCATCAAGAGGCACGGGACGAGAGAGATCACCCTCACATTCGCCTTCTTCGCCGTCAGCCAGGTCATAGGCGCCTTCATCGCCATGTTCAGCTTCTGGGTCTTCGTCTCGCTGAAGTTCTCGACGCAGGGATTCATGCTGAAGAGCTTCGACTTCGCCTGGGAGGATGTGCCCGGCGTGATGCTGACGGCGCCCATCACATGCGCGGTCCTCGTCCTCCTGATGTACCTCTTCCTCACCAGGTTCAGGTTCGGCATAGCCACGAGGGCGGTCGCCGAGGACGAGCCCCTCGCCGCGAGCCTAGGCGTAGACACGTTCAAGGTCCACGTAGCCTCGTGGTTCATAGCCGGGGCCCTCTCAGGCCTCGCCGGCGGCATAATCCCCCTCTGGAGGGCGACGGGCGTCGGCTTCTCAGACGAGTTCCTCATCTCCGTCATGGCGGGCAGCGTCGTCGGCGGCCTGAACAGCATCACAGGCGCCGTCGTCGGCGGCGTCGCCGTAGCCCTGACCCAGAAGTGGCTCGGCGCCCTCTTCATAAGCCTATTCGGCATCGGCGCAGGCGGCTTCGAGCCGCTGATGCCCATACTCTTCATCTTCATCGTCTTGATGATCGAGCCGGAGGGGATCACGGGCTTCTTCGGGAGGCCCCACGCCCCCCTGAAGACCCTCAGGACGCGCCTCAGGGACGCCAGGGAGCTCCTCACTAGGGTGACCCAAGCCGTTTAAAAGCCCGGCGAGGGGAAGAGATACGGACATGCCGGCCTCGATAACCTGCCCTTCCTGCGGACGAACCCACACCCCCGACGAGTACGACGAGAACAGGTTCTGCAGATCATGCGGCGCCCTCCTCGAGGTCAGGGCCGCCGGACGCGAGGACGAAGCCAAGGGCTGGAGAACGCTCTTCCCCTACGAACCCTACCCCCAGCAGGTCGACTTCATGGGCGACGTTGAACGCGTAGTCGGCGGAGGGGGCATCCTCGTAGCCGAGGCGTGCAACGGCTTCGGCAAGACCGTCTCAGCCCTCAGCGTCCTCCTGGGGCTCGGTAGACAGATCGTCTACACTACCCGCACTCACGACCAGGTCAGGCAGGTGCTTCAGGAGGTGGAGAGGATCAACCACCACGCCGACGCAGGCTTCACAGCAGTCAACCTCGCAAGCAGGGAGTTCCTCTGCCTCAACCCCGACTGCAGGGGGGCACAGGGCCGGGAGGCGCAGGAGATATGTAACGCCCTAAGGAAGGACGACAAGTGCCCGTACAGGTCCGAGATACTGGAACCGCCGCCGGGCCTGCCGCCGATACTGACGCCCAGAACGCTCAGCCAGGCCGGGAGGAGGCTCATGATCTGCCCCTACTTCCTGGCGAGGAGGACCGCGAGGACCAGAAGACTCGTCGTAGCCCCCTACCCGTACGTCTTCGACCCGAGGATCAGGATGATGACGGGCCTCGACCTCGAGGGAAGACTCTTGGTCCTCGACGAGGGGCACAACATCGATCAGGTCGGGCAGGAGACCCTCAGCGACACGCTGAGCGACAGGACGCTTGAGACAGCCGCCGAGGAGGTGAAGGCCGTCGGCGGCAGCCGCGCCCACATGAGGAGGCTCTCGGGCTACATTGAGGAGGAGGTCGGAGACGCGCCGAGGATGAAGCGCGCCGAGGAGCTTGAGAGCGACCTCTGCGCCGCCCTCGGCTCAGACCTCACCACGTTCATCGAGCACTACGCGCCGATGGTCGACAAGATAAGGGAGAGGAAGCTGAGGCGGGGCGAGCCGCCGGTCTCCTACCTCTCAGGCGTCCTCGCCTTCATGGAGCTCCTCGCCTCGAGCAGGAAGGACAGGTACGTAGCCATCTGCCGGCGCGGCTCATACGGCTCAAACCAGGTCGAGTACAGGTGCCTCGACCCGAGCCTCGCGTTGAAGCCCATCGTGGAGTCCGCCTCAGGCACCCTCATCATGTCGGGCACCCTCTCGCCCCTGAAGCTCTTCGCCGAGATACTCGGGCTTGAAGGCGCCGAGCTCAGGAGCTACCCGAGCATACAGAGTCCCGACAGCGTCAGGATGGTCGTAGACACCCGGGTCACCTCGGCCTACAGGGAGCGCAGCGACGAGATGATGCTCCGCATAGGCGAGATTGTCGCCCACGGGCTCGAGAAGGTGCCGAACGGAGCCCTCGTCTTCTTCCCACAGCGGGAGCTGATGAACCGCTGCCTGGACGCCTGGGGCGTTAACGGAGTCGTAAAGGTCAGGGGAGGAATCCTCCACCTCGGCGGCAAGCAGCTCTTCAGGGAGGGCGCCGACGCGAAGCAGAACGAGGCCGTCCTCGAGCGGTACAGGGCGACGGCTTTGACGTCCCCCGGTGCGGTCCTCGCCTGCGTCTTCCGCGGCCGGAACAGCGAGGGGAGCAACTTCCCGGACGAGCAGGCCAGGGGCATCTTCCTCGTAGGCGTCCCATACGCCAACTACGGCGACCCAATCGTCCGCGCCCAGATCGCCTACTACGACAGAACAAGAGGGAGCATGGGTCAGAGATGGTACACGATGGATGCCTTCCGCGCCGCCAACCAGGCCCTCGGCAGAGGGATAAGGAGCCGCGAAGACTGGTGCCACTACTGGCTCCTAGACGCCCGCTACGCCGGCAACCTCGACTTAATCTCAGCTTGGGCGAAGGGCAGTGGACCAGAGATAGTGACCGACGAACCCTGAGTCTGAGCTTTTAAACTCATCAAACCTAATTCAAGTGTGTGTGCCCTTGGAAGGCAGGGGATATGTCTTGGGCGTCGACGGCGGGGCGTCGAGGACGAGATGTGCCATCGCCGACCTCTCTGGTAACCTCCTGGCACGGGGGAGTGGGGGCCCATCGAATCCCCTGACCGCGGGCGCGGACACAGCCGCCGAATCGATTCTCACCGCGATAAGCGAAGCATCGAAAGACCGCGGAATAAAGACCTTCAAAGCGTCCGTCATGGGCGTCGCCGGGACCGACAGGCTGTCAGGAGCCGAGGCGCTTAGGAGCAGGCTCGGCGGCTTCGACTGGGGGAGGCTCCGCATCGTCTCGGACGCCGCCGTCGCCCTAGCCGGCGCCACAGGCTGCCGCCCCGGCGTCGTGGTGGTCTCAGGGACAGGCTCCGTGGCCTACGGGGAGAACGAGGAGGGGGAGAAGGCGAGGGCCGGCGGCTGGGGCTGGAGGCTCGGCGACGAGGGGAGTGGCTACACCATCGGCAACAGTGCCCTCATCGCGTCCCTTAGGGCCCTCGACGGCCGGGGGCTACCCACGAGCCTGCCCAATAAGATAATGAGAGTCCTCGACTTGGACGACCTCGGCGGACTCGTCGACCTAGTCTACTCCAAGGGGATGGTGAACAGGGAGATCGCCACCCTCACCCCGCTTGTAGGGGAGGCCGCGGAGAAGGGGGACGCCGTGGCGAAGAGCATCCTAGAAGAGGCAGGAGAGGAGCTCGGCCTCGCCGCCTCTGCCGTCGCCAGGAGGCTCAGGATGATGGATGCCTTCCCGGTCGCCCTGACAGGCGGCGTCTT
>Ga0315280_10012748_pt1 | contig 10107 bp, 8 predicted proteins | sample YL17G06_40_MG_FD_203697 | JGI IMG/M metagenome (GOLD analysis project Ga0315280, IMG submission 203697) | Sediment microbial communities from Yellowstone Lake, YNP, Wyoming, USA - YL17G06_40 | ecosystem: Environmental > Aquatic > Freshwater > Lake > Sediment | place: USA: Wyoming | collected...
GAAAGGAGGTTTGAGTCATTCCGATGGAGGATGGGAAATCTGTTTACCGTAAGGGTGGGAAATATCCTTACCGCGCTCCTGGGAAAGGTCCTTACCGTAGGGGTAGGAAAAGTACTTGACATTTACAGCGTTCTCCCGACGACCATAGAGATCAAACGGCCTCTTGCCTATGACGCACTGGAGCCAGCGCTCTCGAAGCTCATAGAGCCGGGCCCGCCGGAGACCCAGCATCTCACAGGCCTTCTCCTCGCTGATCCGATGATCATTAAAGGCTTCCAGGACCTCTTCCACGAAGCTCTTGGACAGACGTTTATGAAGCTGTGGACTCATTGTAGAACCTCCTTCTCTTCGAAAGTTCTACTACAGACGCTCCCCCCTTGTCTGCTTTTCGTCCACTTTTGATTTTTACAAACCGTCCACTTTTGATTGTTGCGGAACAGTATCTAGGGGAAGGACTTTCTCCTATTAGCGAAAGTCAAGCCTGGGAGAAACGGATGCTGAGGATAATTGTTCTAGCTAGTTATGGCGCTCTTTGGCCGGCTGGGGAGAGCCCCCACCCTTTAGGTTCCCATCATCAACCCCCTTTTTGCTGAAACAGCCGGCACTCCACTGTGTCACCTACTGTGTCACCATTTTGCCCATTTCCATACAAACAATACAGACAATTGGAATAGTACAATTCTCCCCGGTTTTTCATAACTTGTTAATTTTTCAGTAAGTTGCTGGCAAATAATGGATTTACGAGAAATCCCTAAATTCTATCCTGGAGGATTTTAAGTCCCTTGCGTCTTTTCATATCAAATAGACTAATCCACAAGTGCCAAATACATGCCAAAACTGACTGAAAAACGCTGAAACTACGCTATTAGGGAAATATTAAAAAGGGAACTAATAAAATTATAGCTCCGGCCAAAGCTCTTCAATCTTGCTGCCTAGAGCTTTTGATATTTGAAACGCGGTCTGAACACTTGGATTGTGATCCTGATTTTCAATTATTCTTCTAATAGTCCTTTCACTAACCCCGGAGCTCAGGGCTAGCCATTTTTGAGTTTGTCCCTTCTTCTTAAGTCTTTCTTTAACTAAATTTTTGCACATCCTTGACCTCCACGAGATCAATCCTGGCGCGGTCTAAACAATAGGCCGGGCAGCTTTATAATTTATTCCCAATCTTTTGAAAAGTCAAAATAAGTTATTGATATTGAATGAATTGCTAATATCTGAAATTGTTAATACCTTAAAGTGATATTATTAAATAAGCCGATTCTATTCGTTGCTCATCTATTCTTTGCTGCTGCTCATCATCCCCACCCAATAGACCTTGAATGATGGCAATCCCTATGGGGATCAACCACTGCCAACTTGTTGTTTTTTCAGTTGCACCATTAACTAAACTTGGACCAACTCTCCCGGAAGCCTTCGCCCTAAGAAGGTCCCTCCACCAGGGTAAATTTAGCATAATCAAATGACGAATCTCCTAGACGGTATCTCCACCACCGTGAATCAAAAATATCGAATGACATCTTAAACCCCTTTTAATAAAAAAATTCCACTTTCGCTTAAAGTTCCCGACTGGCATGACAACAACCTCCTCCCTTATCTATGATGTAGACCTTTTATGATTTTACGGTAGATCAATCGATTTGCGAAGTAGAAAATTCGCTCATTGAAAAACTATGGCCGTTTGTCAAAGATTATGAGAATTCCCCTGCTTCATATTTTGATCTGAGGTACAAGATTAATCCCACAACGGCGTTGTCAATTACTTTCGTCAGAGAGGCATTCCATCCGCTGCCAATGTATTGGCCTGGATTTACCATTTTCGAAATTTTTTGGAAAGCTCTAAAGGCCTCACCGAAACAGAAAGCTTGATCATACTGGAATCTTGGGTTTTGCCAGCCAAAGAACACTTGAGTATATTCTCTATCCATTGGAACAATCAGGTCGGGAAGAATGTGATGAAGCGTCTTTGAACACGGAACTAGTTTTGCTTTATTCTCTACGATCTCCGTTGTATCAACTAATTTCCAAACCTGACGCACTACTAGATCTATCTCTAGCCTAGGTTGGTCAAGTTTTAAACCATCAAGCTCAGAAATTTCCAGGGCATTAGCATTGAGGGCTGACACGAAGTCATCGAAAGGTCGAAGTTTGGACCCACGTGAGCCAATCCCCCAAGCCTGTATAGTCCGATAAAGACTCTTTAGGTAGACTTTGTCTTGAAGTGCTGCCCTTGCTGAACCAAGATCTTGTCGTCTCCGAATAGTCTCTAGGTGGTACTCAAGTTGTCCTGGCTTCGTGAAGGGGCAATGGTCCGTGAAGTATTTCAGGAAGAAAGCAAAATTATCTATAAGCCGATTTACAAAAGGATATTCACTTACTCTTTCTGCCATTTGCTTTACAGCTAAAGACGGTTTGCCTTTTTCTTTATGATCAGTTTCTCAAGGTTGTCTATAAATTCTTCTCTCTCCACAGAGTTTAGTTTTTCAAGCCAAGGATGGACAGCTCTATCCCTTAATTTTAGACAGCTGTCAAAAATTGAAGATGTTTCAAAAATCTTGACGCCCTTCAGCTCTTTAATCCATTTTTGCCTTGACCTCATATCTTTAAACTCTTCAACCCTCCCCGCCTCTTCAATTAGTTTCCAAAGAAAATTCTCAAAACAAAATGATATTGTAATCATTGCCAATTCAGGATCAATCTCTTCAGAATCAAGACAGTCAGCTAGGAAAATTCTATTGGGTTCACACCCAGCCTCCTCTATATCCTGATATGCTTGCAGAAGGACTTCACATAATCTAATTTTTTTAAAAAACGGATCACTTTTATAGCGGTGAACAATCAATTCAATAATCGACTTATCCGATTCAGTCCACCTTGCACGGAATTCTTTCTCACCCCAATTCTTCATTATAAAAGACAGACACCATAACGCCATATCAACGTCTGCAAGTCTGCTTGGAAGTTGAAAGTGTTTCAAAGTCTTATTTAATAGATTAAGATAGCTAATATAGTCTTCAACATGATCTTCCTTTGGTTGCAGGGAAAAGAACTTTTCGACTGGTGGGCTTATTATGGCAAAATATTGGGGATCTACAAACCTGAGTATAACAGAGACGACCTCGATATGAAGAAATCGTTTATATAATTCAGAAATTGTTTTCTTTTTTCCCTCCCAGCCAAGTTTAAATATCCCACTAATGGGCTTAGCCAAATTAGTGGCCATTGCGAGATCAGGCCAATATTTCTTGTAGTCCCATTCCCTTGCGTCTCTTATCCTTAAAAGGTCATTTCTATCGAGGCAGTCGTTTTCTTTTACATGGCTCAGCTTATTTTCTATTTCAGCCATGTTATATTCCCAACCGAACATTATTTTTGTCAGCTTAGGAAACAGCTCAAAGCTTTTCTGAACATAATTAAATTCACCTTGCATGATCAGTCTCCCGCTCTTGGCTAATGTTGTTAACTTAATTTTATTATTTTATCATAAGGAAAGTTGAAACTCTATGCTGCTAGACCTATCACCCATCTTTAAACCATGAAAGAGGCATGACTGAGGAACGAGTTAACTCAAGACTTGAGTCGCCCCGCACTGAGTGTCGCGGTTAAAAACTGACGAGCATCAGACTTGTCCCCTGTGTGCCAGCACCGTGCAAAAAATTGATGAAACTCGCCTAACTATGGATAAGGCCGATTAAACCAGAAGGACCAACCAAAATTCCAAAATCCAGAGAAAAATCAGGGAAATCAGAGTGCCGAAGGCCGGACTCGAACCGGCACGGAGCTTGCGCCCCGAGGGATTTTAAGTCCCTTGCGTTTTTTTGCTTAGAGCTCTCCTTAAAATCCGTGAGGACAAATTGTGGACAAAATTGCCTAAAACTAAGCAGCAAGAAATCAATTATAGATTTGACGCTCCTTTGACATTTGGCTGTTAAAAAAGCATAAAAAGACGTAGGCTCTGTGAAAGCGAAAATTGAGGAAAACCGTTGATAAATAAGGGGAAATATGTGGCGCGCCTGGAGGGACTCGAACCCCCGACCCACTGCTTAGAAGGCAGCGAGGCCTTTTTTTAAAAGATAGACCTGTCCCCATGTCACAAATATGTCACAAAATTTACTGATTCGCGCTGAAAATACAGTATTTGGATTGAAAGGAAAACGAGCCGGAGAAGCCTTCTTTTCCTCTGAAAACAGGTGGTGGGCGGTACTGGGTTCGAACCAGTGACCCACGGACGAATTGCCGGCCCGGAAGGTCGCGGTCGCAAGAAGCCTCGCCGCGCGCGTGGCATATTCGCCGATCCTCAAGCCACTTCGACCGTTGCGAGGCCCGCGTTTACTGCTCGACCAGTTCCACCCGCCGGTTCTGCGCCCTGCCCTGCTCGCTGGCGTTGGAGCCGATCGGGCAATACGAGGCCACGCCGGCCGCCTTCAGCCGGCTCGCGGCGATCCCGCGTCCGACGAGCGCCTTGACGACGGCATCGGCGCGGTCGGCCGACAGCTTGAGGTTGAGTTCGAGGCTCCCGACGTTGTCGGTGTGCCCGACGACATACACCTTGAGGGTCGGGCGATTCTTCAGGAGCTTGACCATCTCCACGAGGGAAGGTTCCGATTCCGGCTTGATCACGGCCGACCCGGTGTCGAAGTAAATCCCATAGATGATCGTCTTGCCGGTCGCAGTGATGTCCTTGCCCATCGCGGCAGCGTCCACGACGACTTCCTGCCGCATGGGCTGACTCTCAACGATCATGAGGCTGTAATCCCTTCCTTCGTTGAAGGCCTCGACATAGACTCCTGTCATCGCGCCGCCCTTGCGGAGTTCTGCCGCGACCCGTCTCTCGTCGCCTCCAAGGATGGTGGCGTCCGCAGCCTTCAGGGCAGCCTCATAGTTGCGGACAATCTGGAGCATGCTGACCTGGGGACTGCCCTCTTTCAGCGAGTAGCTGATCGAGTACTTCTTGCCTTCCCAGGTAACCTCATTTCCGCCCACGACCGTTGGAGTGAACGCCGCGAATTCCTCTACGACGTAGCTGGAGATGTAGAAGCCGGGCATCCGCGTTGCGAGCGGATGATCACGGCTGCCTTTCTCGTCCTCTTGAGCCCAGGCGGTCGTTGTCCCCAAGACCACCATGAGCACCACCAGGATGGTCAGAGTGCGAATGCTCATTTTCGTCCTTGATTTCAACAGTAAATGAGAAATTCCTTTTCCGCTACAATGGCTGAAAAAGCGTTGATACGACAATTCTGCTTCCTCCTTTCTTCATGGATTATAAATAATAACCTGAAGGGAGGTCAAGGTTGAGCTTAAAATTGCGGAAGGCGGCCTCAGAAGACTCAGAAATTTTCAGACCCTTGCGACTACCCTAATTAGACCTTTACTCAAATCCGTGTGGACACGGTGTGGACAAAATGACTAAAAAAGGCTCAGTTTAAGTAACTCAGGCTAAAAATTAAAATCAAGGAAAAGTATTGAAAATAAAGGGAATAAGGTGGGGTGAGTGAGGGGTCTCGAACCCCCAACCTTCGGATCCACAGTCCGATGCTCTAACCAATTGAGCTACACTCACCGTTATCGAGGGGTGGTAGAATTTTCGCATCTTAAGGCTTTAAAGTCAATACAGAATCAAGCTGACCATTAATCACGGGAATGAGAAATTCAGGGACACGTACCGAATTACCCGCTGATTTCATAGTAACAATCTGATTATCCTCATAATTCCGTACATGTCCCTGAATTTCCATCCTTGATTCTTAAAAAATGATCGACGGTCAGCGGTGGGTTGACTTGAATTTTTTCTCTGGATTAAAATTGGCGAGGAATCTATGAAAGGTTATCAATCTGAATTCAAAAAAGCTCTGCGGAGAACGCTCTTTTCCATTTTGCTCTTCTCCTTGCTTTGGAACGGGTTCTTGCCAAGCGCCCAAACAGAACCCGAGAAAAAAAATACCTTCTGGCTCATCACGCAGGACAATCTCTGGTTTAATGGTCCCCCGACTTATGGTGGCTACAAGATCAACGGGAAGAGCATGATTCCTGTTCTGCCTCTCCTGGGTTTTACTAACAGCTGGGACCGACGCGTGAAGGCGCAGGAGCTCCAATGGCTACTTCGCTGCACCAGCCGCCAAGGCAACGGCCTGGTTATCTCCCAGGAATGGATTCAGCCCAACGACGGGATCAACAGTTTTATTCAGAACCCTTTTCTTCCCCTGGTTGAGTAGCACGGAGGCAATCTTCTCTGGAATATTTTCTACGACCCGGGTCCTGGCCAGAAACCGGAAGGAGGTGGAGGACTATCTGAAAACCGCAATCTCAGAGGCAATGGCCGTTGACGGCACGCGTTACATCTTCTGGGCGACGGACAACAACTGGGCTGAAGGAACAACGATTCTGCCTACAAAACTCGTTGCTCCCTCTCAGCGATTTTACGTGCAGCGACGACTTAACGGAAAGCCGGTTAGAAGGATTGGTCAGTATGGGTTCGAGCATCTGAATGCGGTCAAAAAAATCCTCTTTCCCGGGGAGAAGGCCTATATCGGCCCTGTTATGAGGACAGATCAGCCGGTTCTGATCAGGGCCACAACGTCCGCAAAAGTTTACCGGGTTAAAGTGAAGCTGTTCGACTGCGACCGGATGGGGAAGCTTTCCATCAGCAAATCCAGGGGAATCACCCTGCTCAATCCTCCCGATTTCAAGAATCTCAAAAACATCATCGAGCTCAAAGGGTTTCATTATCAATGGAATGCCGAAGTCTCTGTTGCTATCACTCAGGACTCCGGCAGCTCCTCGACCGTATGGATAAAATTTACAAATCTTGATAAGAAAGAATCCCGCTGCTGCGTCGACTTTAATTAATTTTTTTTCAGCGATATTTTCCTTGCCGCTGCGCCTCGATTAAATCGAGCACACCCGCCGAGTCACGCCAATTTTCTCTGACCTTGATGTGCAAATCCAGAAAAATCCTTGTGCCCAGGATTTGCTCAATCTCCCGCCGCGCCTCTGTGCCGATCGTCTTAATCACTTGTCCCTGGCGGCCGATGATGATTTTGCGGTGAGTATCTTTTTCGACAAAGATGCTGGCCCGGATATAGATGACGGGCTTTTTCTGCTTTGCCTGCGCGTCTGCAGAAGGACTTTCGATTCCCGCCTCATTAGCCTCTCTTGTTCGCTCTTCTATATTTTCAATATAGACAGCCGTCACAAAAGGCAGCTCCTGCTGCACATGGGCGAGCAGCTTCTCCCGAATTATTTCTGACAACAAAAATCGCTGGGATTGGTCGGAGATTTCATCGTCTGAAAAAATCTTCTCTGCTTCCGGCAAAAATTCATAGATTTTATCTTCCAGGACATCCACATTTATTCCCTTCTGCGCGGATATCGGGATGATTTCTTTGAAATCGAGGAGGTCTTTGTATTTGTCGATGATGAGCAGGATGTTCTCTTTTTTGATGATGTCCACTTTGTTGATCAGCAAAAAGAGGGGAGTGGTGATATTTTTGAGAGTCTCGAGGACGAACTCGTCTCCATGCCCGAATTTTTGGGTGGCGTCGATGAGAAGGCAGACAAGGTTAGCAGTCTGGAGGGAGGAATATACAAAATTCATCATCCTCTTATTCAAGCTGTGGAGAGGCTTATGGATTCCGGGGTTGTCGATAAAAATAATCTGGCCTTTTTTGGTTGTCTTGATGCCCAGGATGCTGACCCGTGTCGTCTGAGGTTTATCAGAGATAATGGCCACTTTTTGGCCGAGCATTTTATTGAGCAAAGTGGATTTTCCGACGTTCGGTCGGCCAATCAAAGCGACATAGCCAACTTTCATCTTTCTTTTTTCTTTTCCTCGTCCGGTATCTCGCGTTCTTCTTCATTCTCCTCTTTTCCTCCCTTCTCTATCAATTTTTTGGAGAGAATAAAGAGGGGAGTTGCAGCACTGATATTCATATTATTCTTTCAAGAGCAGAGCTCGAATTTCTTCTTCCTCTTGCTCGATTCCGGCGGAATGTTCAAGCCCCAAAAGATGCAAAAATCCGTGAATCGTCAAAATTTCCAGTTCCCTCTCAAGGCCGTGTTTTTGGGAAGAGCACTGTTTGAACGCCTGCGGGATGGAAATGATGATGTCTCCGAGGTAGAATTTTCCGTCGGCACTCTGCTCCCGTAGCGGAAAGCTCAGAACATCGGTGGGTCTATTTTTCTTCAGGAATCGGCGGTTTAAATCTTTGATTTTCTTGTTGTTAACGAAAGCTAAAACAACTTCCGGGTCTTTGAGACGGTAGTGTTTTGTGAGCTGCTGGAGCAGCCTTTTGAATCTTTTGGTGTTGATCCGGTATCTATGCTGTTGGTTTAGAATTTCGATCATTGTTTTTTTGAGGCCTGTTATTTTTTCTCTCTTTTTTCATCTCAAAGTCAAATCCTGGATATGGGACTCTAGGGTGATAGATGCCGTAGAGGTTGGAAAGGAAGGAATTCGCAATGGCTCTCATTTCTCTCAAAGAAAATTCGCAGTTGTCGAGCTGCCCATCCTGCAAATAATTGTTGAAGATTTCAGTGATCACTCTTTTTAGATTCTCGCGCGTTGGGGATTTCAGGCTCCGGGAGGCTGCCTCCACCGAGTCAGCCAGCATGACCAGAGCAGCCTCCTTGCTCCTGGGCGCGGGTCCGGGGTACCGATAGCTTTCTTCGCCAATTTTTTGCTGCTCGGGATCATATTTTTCTTTGGCCTTTTGGTAGAAATACATCACCAGAGAATTCCCATGATGTTGCTCGACGATTTCCCGGATCTTCAGGGGCAACTTCAATTTTTTGGCCAGTTCCACACCTTCCTTGACATGGTTGATGATAACCAGCGTGCTCATGCTGGGCGTGAGGTCTTTGTGGAGGTCTGGATTTGCGGCTGCATTTTCGATGAAGTATTCAGGCATTTTGAGCTTACCGATGTCGTGATAGAGAGCGCCCGCTTTGACCAGCATGGGGTCAAGCTTGATTTCTTCGGCCGCCTTCTCGGCCAAAGTGGCGACGACCAGCGAATGATGGTAAGAACCCGGAGCTTCGAGAGCCAGTTGTCTAAAGATAGGAAGGTCCGAATTCGTCCATTCGAGAAGTTTTGTCTGGGTAATAAAGCCAAAGGCTGTTTCGTAAATCGGAAGGAAAAGGAAGCCGAGCGCAGCGCTGAGCCCGCCGCCGATGATTCCCATAAAAGCTTCAACAAAGAGGAGGTTCAGCGCTCCCCACGTTTCTTTCAGGAGATGGATGGTGATGACGACAAAAACGTTGATGGGCGCAACGAGAAAGAGGCCAGCGCGAAGGGTGGAAGTTCGTCTTTGCCTCTGGTAATACTTTATGCCATAAATCGCTGCCAGGCCTCCGATCAGGCTAAAAATCATCAGGTAGAAATTGCCATTCGAGAGGTAACCAACAAGCAGGCTGTTGAGGATGGCATACACCAAAGCAATGTGATTCGTGGTGAGAAAAGCGAAGATAAGGACTCCGAGTTGAAAGGCAAAAGCATAAAAGTAGGCCTCACGGTTGGTCAAGAGAGCCATAGTGGCGTTCTGGCTGAAGGTCGAAGCCAGAAAAGCAGAAAGCCTGTAGAGAAGGAGGCTGAGGATAAGGGTTATGCCCATCATCTTAAAAATTTTCAAGCCGGCTGCCGACCTCAGCTCCGACTTCAAGTAATACCAGAGTGTGATGAGGAGAAGTGCAAAGAGTAGAAAGGTTCCCAAAAAATTGGCAAACCAGCCCGACCTGGTTCTAATGTTCTGGTTGATGATCCTGATCAGTTTGATAGCCTCGGCGTTGGCTTCGTCTCCCTTACGGATGATGACTTTTCCTTTTTTGATGGTGTAGAAAACAGTCTCCACCGCGGCCCGGGCGCTCTCTTTTCGGGCCTCGGTCTCAACTTTGTTGTAGGTGATGTTAGGACTGAGGAACAGGTCCGAAAGGCTCGTGAGTAAGGATTTTTCTCTGGAAGAGAGGGAGAGCTTTCCGATTTCTGTAGCGATAAGCTCCTTGCCTTCTTTAATATCCAGGATCTCATAGAATTTGACGAGTTTTTCAGGTTCCTGAGTTTTGATAAGGATAAACCCTCTCTCCTGTTCCTTATGGATAAAAAGATTCTTGGAA
>Ga0315280_10012750_pt1 | contig 10107 bp, 5 predicted proteins | sample YL17G06_40_MG_FD_203697 | JGI IMG/M metagenome (GOLD analysis project Ga0315280, IMG submission 203697) | Sediment microbial communities from Yellowstone Lake, YNP, Wyoming, USA - YL17G06_40 | ecosystem: Environmental > Aquatic > Freshwater > Lake > Sediment | place: USA: Wyoming | collected...
CTCTATTTGCTAATGAAATGGCAAGACCACTGCTCTTTTCTTTTTCTAAAGACTGCTTACAGACCTGAATCGCTTCTCGCCTGTATTCGAGGCGAACCGTGGCTTTATTTGCTAGATTTGCTAATTCATTCAGTGCAGAACTTGCAAGCAAACCAGCATCACATATGCTAATATGGTTTTCTATCATCTTCTTGCAGTCTGCTACAATCTGCTTGAGTTTAGATCTAACAAATGCAGGTGACGCCTCATTCCGAATTGATGCTAGTTGTGAACTTATTTCAGTGATTAATGTCAATTATGTCTCCATCAATATTTATGAGTGATTTCGGTAGTATTTTACATGATTATCTTCTGTTTATATAGTTTCCGTATAAGAACTTCTAGCCGTTTTACTCTCCGCATAATGCGTCTTTTTCCTGAACAGGTAAGCGCGTTTGCAATACAGCCGCCCTGATGCTGAACCACAAATCAGAGATGGGCTCGCTCGTCAATGAGAAATCTACACTATTGCAGCGGGATTTTCAAGAAAAAAACCATGCAGTTTTGAGTTCTTTGTTTGGAGTTTTTAGTTGGGAAGGAGGATTGAGATTGCTCCGGCTGATAGAATTACCGGCCGCAGCCTTGACAGCACAGCCCGTCATACATAAAGTGGCAACGATGGCGAAAAGACTATTCATAATTGATGGGCACGCACATATTTACGCCGCTTACTTTGCCCCGATGAGCCAAAGGTTGACAAGTCCATCGGGCGAGCCGACCAAAGCCACATACATCTTCACCACCGCAATTTTGGGCCTTATCCAGCGCCAAAAACCAGATTTGCTTGCGGTCGCGATGGATAGCAAGACGCCGACCTTCAGAAACGAGATTTATGCACAATATAAAGCCCAACGTCCGCCTATGCCTGACGATATGCCCGGGCAGATAAATCGAATTGAGCAAATTATGGAGGCGATGCGAATCCCCATATTACGGGTTAATGGCTTCGAGGCTGATGATGTGATCGGGACGCTGGCAAAGAAAGCGGCCGCCGACGGATACGACTGCCTCATCTGTTCCGGCGACAAAGATGTTCTTCAGTTGCTGACCGCTGCTTCCGTAGGGGCAGGCTGCATCAGCACCTTTGACATCAAGACCGATACCAGCACCGATGTTGTAACTATGGTTGAACAGATGGGCGTTACGCCCGCCCAATTCGTTGACTGTCTGGCTTTGCAAGGCGACGCCTCGGACAATGTGCCCGGCATACCCGATGTCGGGCCAAAGACCGCGCTGGATTGGATCCGACAATACGGTTCAATCGAGAATCTTTTGCAGCACGTCGATGAAATAAAGACCAAACGCGGCGACAGCCTCCGGAAATACAAAGACTCGCTGGCTCTGAGTAAAAAGTTAGTGACCATCGACTGCAATGTCCCGCTTACAATAGATTATGGCGATTTGGCCCTAAAGGAATTCGACGAAGAAAAGCTGGGCGAGATTTTTACTGAGCTTGGTTTTAGTCGGCTGCTAACGCAGTTGAGCATGGCGGGTGAAAAACCGGCGGTGAAACCGCCGGCTAAATATTTAGCCCCGCGTTTTACGCGGGGTTCCGACTCGAAGACCGTCGGTCACGATTACAGGCTGATAGATACGCAAGAAAAATTCTCGCGTTTTTTAGCAGAGCTCAAGAAGCAAAAACTTTTTGCCATCGACACCGAGACGACCTCTATCCATGCAGTGCGAGCCGACCTCGTCGGCATTAGTTTTTCCTGGAAGGAGCACGCCGGCTATTACCTGCCCGTTAAAGCCCCGCTTGGCACAAAGCACCTTGATATAGCACTAGTCCAGCGGGAGCTGGCGCCAGTACTTGCGGACGAAAATATCAAGAAGATCGGGCAGAACATAAAATACGATATGCTGGTGCTGCAAAATGCCGGGATGCCGATAAAAGGGGTCTACTTTGACACAATGGTCGCCTCTTATTGCCTCGACCCCGGCCGCAGCAGTCACTCGTTAGACCAGATGGCTCTGGATTTTCTCAACTACGAATCTATCCCCATCTCGGCACTTATCGGTAAAGGCAAAAATCAGCTTACCTTTGATATGGTAGATACCGCTGCTGCCTGCGAGTATTCTGCCGAGGACGCTGATATTACTTTTCAGCTCTACAATTACCTGAAAAGCCGCCTGGAAGAAGAGCCTCTTCTCAAAAAATTATTTGAAGAAGTGGAAATGCCTTTGGTCTGCGTTTTGGCAGCGATGGAACATAATGGCGTTTCACTCGACACGGGGTTGCTTAGAACGATGTCTGGCGTGCTGACTGAGGAATTAAGGCAAGTCACCGAGCAAATCTATGGGCACGCGGCCTGCGTATTCAATATTGATTCGCCGAAACAACTCGCTGAAGTCCTTTTTGACAAACTGGGCCTGAAGTCTACGAGGATCGGCAAAGCCGGGCGAAGCACCGATGCCGCCGTGCTGGAAGAGCTTCGCGGCGAGCATCCGATCATTGAGCCGATCCTGCAGCACCGTATGTTGAGTAAATTGAAAAACACTTATGTCGATAAACTCGGGTCACTTATTAATCCGCGAACCGGCAGGGTACACACCTCGTTCAACCAGACTGTCACCGCCACGGGGCGATTAAGCTCCAGCGACCCCAATCTGCAGAATATCCCCATACGCACGGAAATCGGCAGCAAGGTTCGCTCGGCATTTGTACCTGAAGATAAAAAGAATGGCTGCATCCTCAGCGCGGATTATTCCCAAATCGAATTACGGCTGCTGGCACATTTTTCAAAAGACCGGACGCTGATGGCTGCCTTTGCCGCGGACCAGGATATTCACCGCTTTGTTGCTTCGCAAATCTATAATGTGCCGATCGAAGATGTCACCAGCGAAATGCGCTCCCGTTGCAAGGCGGTCAACTTCGGCATCATCTACGGGCAGGGAGCTTTCGGACTGTCACGCTCTATCGGAATAAGCCAAACAGAGGCAAAGAAGTTTATAGACGATTATTTCGCTCGCTATAGCTCGATCCGCAAGTTTATGGATGATTGCATAGCCAACGCTAAACGCACCGGCTACGCTGAAACCATTCTGCACCGCCGGCGAAAAATCCCCAATTCAAGCAGCAGAAATGGCGGCAAGCGTGCCCAGGCTGAGCGCCTTGCAATCAATACTGTGATTCAAGGTTCAGCAGCCGATCTAATCAAGATTGCCATGATAGCCATTCAGGATAAAATTGAGAGAGAATGTTTGCCCGTTAAAATGATTTTGCAAGTCCACGATGAGCTGGTTTTCGAGTTACCCGCCGCCGAAGCCGAAAAGCACACCCAGTGGATACGCAAGGAAATGACGCAGGCGATAAAACTCGATGTCCCGCTGAAGGTCGATGTCAACTGCGGCCCAAACTGGCTTAAGTAACTATTTGGAGAACGCGATATTTAGCCCTGCAATTCATCGCAGTGTTATAATTGCAGCGTTATTCGGGCAGGTATCCAGAAATCGCATAATCAGAATCACGGAGGTATAAAACAAGATGACACGAGCACACATTATCGCTGTTCTGCTGCTGGCAGCACTTCTGTCTGGATGCTCAGAAGAGGCGAGCGTGATTTGCTTTGCGCCGGTGAAGCCGTTTGAGCCTCAGTCGGGCGACGAATTGCTTGAAGAGTTCAACTCTCAGCTTCCATTCAGAGTAAGTCCCAGGCATTTCGTGTGCAAATACAAGAATCATAGCCTGGTCGGTTGGGCAATTGTTCAGACGGCCGGGCAAAAAGACATCGTCAAGCAGAAGCTGAGTCAGTCATCGACCCTGACTTGTTTACAGGTCGAACCCCTGACGCCTGAATTCAAGGCTGTTGTCGAGAAGCAATGGAGACACTCACAAAGAGTGACACCGGCCAAGAAGGAGCTCGGCGGCGACTCGGCGACCCGGTCGCCTGGTTCAGCCCCATCGTAATGGACACTGAGGAAGAATTGCAAATTGACCTTTGAAAGGATTATCTGATGCCATTCAAAACATTTGGTCTTTCCGACCCGCTGGTGCAGGGTATTCTTTCTGCCGGCTACGCCGCTCCCACCGAAGTTCAGTTGCAGGTGATTCCAGCCGCAATTGCCGGCAAAGATATTATCGGCTGCGCCCAGACCGGCACGGGCAAAACCGCCGCTTTTGTCCTGCCCATTTTGAACCGTCTCAGCCACGAGCGTCCGGCCAAAAGGAGAGTTATTCGGTCGCTTATTCTTGCGCCGACCCGCGAGCTGGCATTGCAAAGCGAAAAGTTCATACTCTGCTATGGGCGATTCCTGCATTTGCGGACACTGACCGTTTATGGCGGCGTGAATATCAAGGGGCAGTTGACCGCGCTTCGTAATGGCGTTGACATCGTTGTCGCGACGCCGGGACGACTCCTCGACCACATGCAGCGACGCACCATCGACCTGCGGCACATTGAGGTGCTTGTTCTCGATGAAGCCGACCGGATGTTCGATATGGGCTTCATCCGGGACGTGCGAAAAATCATCGCCGCTTTGCCCGCAAATCGCCAGACTATGCTTTTTTCAGCCACAGTAACTCCTGAAATAAGCACGCTGGCCGCAGGCGTGCAGAAGTCGCCTATAATGATACAGATTGGCCGGCCGCGCAACCCCATCGAAACAATCACACAACATATCTATCTGGTCGAGAAGGAGCAGAAAATTGCCCTTCTTCTGCACCTGCTCCGCGGCGCCAACTTGTCCAGCGTGCTGCTCTTTTCCCGCACCAAGCACGGCGCGGACAAGATTAACCGATACCTTGAGCGGGCAGGCGTTCTATCCGTGGCGATACATTCAGGCCGAAACCAGAGCCAGCGCGAGCGTGCAATGGATGGCTTCAAAGCCGGCAGATACCGGGTGATGGTTGCAACCGATATCGCCGCCCGCGGCATCGATGTCACGGGCATCTCGCACGTCATCAATTTCGATGTCCCCGTCAATCCGGAAGATTACATACATCGCATTGGCCGCACAGGCCGGGCCGAGGCTACGGGAGACGCCATTACGTTTGTTTCGCGCGAGGAGCAAAAGTACCTTCGTCAGATTGAAAGATTCATATCGCGCCAGTTCACGCCGGTCGAATGTCCTGGCTTTACCTATACCAAATCCGTTGCGCCGAAACCGCTGTTAGGGCTCCATAGGGGCAGGTTTTCAGCCGCAGGCAGAACCTCCCGGCATTCCTATCGTCCCCGCCGCGCACGCCCAAGACGTTAGTAATCCGAAACACTACTTCCAATAAAATCTGAGATTGTTTGACAAAGCCCCATAATGTGGTATAATTGGCAGAATACAAAAGATTTAGGAAATCTTTAGGCGCAAAGGAATACGCCTAACCTTTACAGCTCATAGGAGTAACAATGGCAAAAATACTAAAAACTTCGCCTGCTGACAGGAAATGCACGTTTCCGCAGTGCACGCATATCTTGAGTATCTATAACCATGAGGCTTACTGCCATATACATCTGGATCAGATGCCCAAGGAGAAAAAACCTAAGATTTCACCTCATGCTCATGCGTAACAAAGCGGTGGATCATTTACCCAGCGTGCGAAGTTACATGCCTGCTCGTTTGGCTCTTTTCTCAAGCCGTTTCTCTTTGAGTGTTTTTTGAGCTTTCTTTTTGACGTCTTTCTTTTGTCCATGACTTTGGGCCATACATCTTCCTTTCCAATTAACCTGCTGATTGTATCGCAAATTGGCCGGCTGACAAATTAAAATTAAGAATCAACAATTCAAAATTGTGCTGTCCGCCTGCCGGGTTCCCGCAAGGCGGGCTCCCTCACCGATTTTTGCGTAGCCCGTAGTTCTCACCGCGGAGAACGCCGGGATCGCAGAGAAAAAATTAACCACGAATTAACACGAACGGACACAAATAATTGGAAGAAAGCCAGAGAGAACACAGAGACAAAAAAATATTAACTATACACTCTAAGTTCTCGGTGAACTCTGTGGCAAAAAGATCGTGTTATCCTGTCAAAAAAAGAGATATAGTTTTTCCCATCTCAGCGCTCTCTATGGCTGGCCAGAAATGCAGCTTAGCCGGAAATTTAGCCTTGCCGTTTTTGCCAAAACAAGTATAATTACAAACGACAGCAGGCGGGGTCCGGCACCAGAATGATGGGTATAAACTAAGACTTTCTGCTCTGTGTTGTATATTAGTATGTTCGCATATAAGGACCTTAAAAGAAGGTAGGACACAACGTCATGCTTGAATACGACGAACAGGCTCCAGCAAAGTCGTGGGTGCGATTGGTGCTACGTTTCTTCATTATTTGTTCGGGCACTGCTGGAACTGTCTATCTCCTTTGGAAAATTTACTGGGTAGCTGGAGTTGTTGTTGCGGTTCCCGTTTGGATTCTACTGGCCGATCTGTTCGTCTTCAGACGAAAGTCTATAACGTGGTATTTGCTTGACTTTCTTCGGTTTATTCTAACATTCGCTGGAACGGCACTCATAGCATGGTACTTGTGGAAAGTTAACTGGATAATTGGAGCAATTTCTATTTTGCCAGTATTTATTCTGCTGCTAAACATTATTGGTTTTTTAACCTTGCCTGTATACTGTTATGTTCCTCCAGAGGCAAGCACTGCGAGAAAGGCGAGAAAGTCGCTAGACCAGATAATCAAGAACCATTCAAAAGAAAGTTGATCCCCATCATGGATGTGCGAACATTGAGATGAAAGTGACGCCTCTATCGCGTCGCGCATGAGCTGAGGCGTTCTGCATTGAATTGGCCTAGAATTGTCCGCCGTTTGTCTGACGGACTTTCCTGCCACGACCTTCTTGATATTCTGGCCAATTTCCTCCAGACGTTTGGCGTTGGTGCTAAAGCCGATCCACGTCAGCTTCTCAAAGCTCTCCTCTATTGAACCGCAGACGGCTCAGGCGGGATCTCCAGAGGCGGCACTCGGAGGCTCTTGGCCTTTTCGACCCAGGCAAGGTCTCCGTATACGCCGGCTTTAGTGTAATCAAACGGTTTGAAGCCGATCTTCGCGGCGGGGGAGTCAGGCTTCAAACGAAAGTCGAAGTTCTTGGCGTCGACAAACAGCGGATCGGCTACGATAGAGTTCTTGTCATGTCCTGTTTTTTCCTGCCAATCTTTTAGGCTCATCCCGGCGAAAGTCACTTCCTTGCCGGTAGCGTCCCAGTAGCAATTATTGTCCATATTGATCCTGACTTTGGTCCAGGGCCCGGATAAGAGAACGCCAGTGTCGTAGTAAACGATATTCTTCTCGAAGGTAAACGACAGATGCTCTTCCACTCGCGAAGCCTGAACCTGATATAGTTTGCTAAAGGCCAGGATATTGTTGCGAACGATATTTTCTTTGCCGTAGTGCTGGTGGAATCCGCCGGTTTTAGTATTGTAGACGAGGTTATTCTCCAGAACGATGCCGGTGCTGCCCTCATCGGTATAGAGACCCCAGCCGCCATAAGAGTAAGAGTAGACATCGTGAAAAACGTTATTACTGATGACGGTCCCTTCCGATGGTCCCAGCGTATAAATGCCGCCCATGTCACTGAGCACCGCCTGGCCGATATGATGGACGTGGTTGAAGCTGATGGTGTTGCGTTTAGATAGGCTCTCGGCGTAGCCCCAGCGCCAGCCGACCGAAATTCCCGTATAGAAAAAGTCGCCGATGTCGTTATGTGTCACAGTATTGTCGCCGCTTTGCCCGATCCAGACGCCTACCGCCTCGGCGTGAATTCGTCCGCCGGTCTGGATGATGTTGTTGTCGAGCGTGATATGGCTGGTTCGGGAAGGCTCATCAGGGCGGATCGCTCCTTCGCCGATCCGCACGCCGCCCGCACCGAGGTCATGCAGGTAGCAGTGCTGAAACCGACAATCTCGGCACCCGCGTCGGAACCACACACCATACTCACCTATATGGCCGACCTCGCAGTCCTCTAAGATGATATTGCGCGCACCGTCAGCCATAATTGCTGCCTCTGTCGCAAAAGCGGCTTGATACGGCGCATATCCGCCCGGCGGCAGCAGAGATTGGCTGTGCTGAAACGCCAGCCCTTTCACTTGAATGTGCTCAACAAATTGTCCTGCCTCGGGTTTACCCTGGAAGAGGACGAATTTTTCGACTACCGGTGCAACTACATGGGCCTCAGCCATATCTTCGTCCGGCAAAGGCTTGTAGTAGAGCATTCCATCATCGGTAAGGAACCATTCGCCCGGCGCATCTAATGCCGCCTTGAAATTCTCCAGGTGAAAAGGCGTACTTGGCGGCCAATCAGAGTAGTCCTTGAGTTTCTCTCCTATCGTGACAATGGCATTTGCCTGAGTGTCAATGGCCGTCAAAAAACGCCGGGTAATGCACCATTTATGGTAGACTACCAGCGTCACATCGCTGATTTCGCGCGGCTGAAGGTTTCGCAGCGGCTCGAGCGCATCAGGACGCACATAAGTCGTTCGGCGGAACTTTTCGGGACTGCCCTCGATGGGCACTTCCGATGTTTTTGCCATATAGTGATACAATTTGTTGGGCGTGCGGGCACGGACGGCACGGCGGCCATTTACGAACAGTTGCTCGAAGTACCATTTGCCGGATGCCACCTCTGGTATATGGGTTTGCCAGATGCCATTTTCGCCGGGCCGGAAACCTGTAACTGCTCGCCCGGCGGTAAAAATCGGCCTGGCCCCGGTGGCCGCTTCGTAAATAATCGGGCACTTTTCTGTTCCACTATCCTGGGGCGTGAATACGACCGGTTCGGTCAGGCTGTAAATCCCATCGGCCACGATGACATGCACGGGCTCAGTAATCGGCCCTTTTGATTTCAACTGCCGCACGGCATCCCGCGCGCCAGCCAGAGAAGCAAGCGGCCCATCGGTCCGCTCGGCATTCGGCTGAGCCAGCCGACCGGACCAGTCGTCATCACCATCTGGTGACACGTAAAAACTCACGGCCTGGGCGCAACTGACCGACAAGCCTAAAAGCAACAACCAAACAAAAATCCTATGCAGTTTCGACCTCTGCTCTCTCATCGCATTTGTCTCCTGACCCACGCGTTTTCCTATGCACTAATGTTTTCCCACTGGACGCCGAGTTTCTTAAGGGCGTAGCCAACCTCGCGCAGATAATCCTCGTAGCAGATCATCCAGTGAAATCCCCGCATATCTTGTAGCAGTTTTCGCCAATCACCCTCAATCTTTATATCAATCTGCGATCGGCAGATGTCATAGAAAGGATGGTCGAGGATTTTGGCTCTAAAGCCCAACCATTTTTTGCAGTGGAAGTCGGGCACAAGAGTCGTAATGAGCTGGCCCTTGCTCATTTGCACCTTCGGGGCGGCGCCATAATCCGACTCAAAATGCGTATGGATTTCTACAGGCTCGTAATCTTTGCCGTTCATTCTCCGCGGAGCAGTACAATGCGCACAGGTCGTGACGCCATCATGTGGATGCGTTGGATCCTGCAGGAAGGACGGCTTGCCGGAGATGTAATGCAGCAAAATGCCGGACGGAATGACCACAAAATCGGACTCGCAGAATGCCATCGGCCCTTCGTCATTGATAAGGCTCAGCGGCATGCACGCGGTGGTCTGCGACATAGGAATGATTGTGCCCATACATTGATTGACAGTTAGCGCGGGGGCATCTTCTCTTTGCATCAGTTCCTTGAAAACCTTTGTCAAAAGAAAGGCGTTCACCAGGAATTTCCTGTCGGTGTGCAGCGACACGCCCTTCTGGGCCAGGTATTCATTTGTCTGCTGCTCGGCCTGCTGGCGTGCTTTTTCGTCGGCCAGGTTCTTTTTGATCATCGGCTCAAGCTCTTTGTAGGTGACTGGCCTGATGTCCAGCTTCCAGATTCCCTTTGCAGTTTCCGGGCCGAGTTTGTAACCCTCGCCCCATCCGCCAGCATCGCCGATAGCTACGATTTTCGTGCCCACGGCATTTTTCAGCCCATACAGCGCTCGCAGCCGCCAGAGGACCTCGTCATAATCATCGACCACGATGTCCCAGATATCCATATTCGGGTTTTTATACTCGTCGGTCGCTCTGCGCAAAAAGTGCGGATGTGCGATCTCATACCAGAGGGACACTGGCCCGGATTGGTGCCGCAGGAACATAATGTTGGGC
>Ga0315280_10012752_pt1 | contig 10105 bp, 9 predicted proteins | sample YL17G06_40_MG_FD_203697 | JGI IMG/M metagenome (GOLD analysis project Ga0315280, IMG submission 203697) | Sediment microbial communities from Yellowstone Lake, YNP, Wyoming, USA - YL17G06_40 | ecosystem: Environmental > Aquatic > Freshwater > Lake > Sediment | place: USA: Wyoming | collected...
AAGCGTCGCGTGTTGAATGCTCTCCCGCAGCCATTGCAGCAGCTCTGTGTCCAGCAGGTGCGACGGGGCGACGTTGCCCACCGCCCGCAGCATCGAATTCCTGACGGCCGGGTTCTCCCGCTCGAGGTCGAGCAGCAGGCGTTTGATCCGCTGCCGCTTCAGGCTGAAATCGCCGCACGCGGAACAGCAGCAGCTGACCACCGGCAGCCCGCACGCCCTCGCATACGCCGCGGTGTCGGTCTCGCGAACGTACACCAGCGGCCGAACCACGTGGTGAACGCCGTCGTCCGAGACCAGGCGGGCGGGCATCGCCTTCAGCGTCCCCTCGTAGAACAGGTTCAGCAGCAGCGTCTCGATCACGTCGTCCGCGTGGTGGCCCAGCGCGATCTTCGTCGCGCCGAGCTCGGTCGCAAGCCGGTACAACACGCCCCGCCGCAGCCGGCCACACAGCGAGCACGGCGTGTCGTCGGGCTCGAGCAGGTCGTCGATGGTCTCGCCGATCTTCGTGTGCTCGACCCGGCACTCCCACCCGCGCTCCTCGCAGGTGCGCGCGATCACGTCGTACCTGAAATCCTCGTAGCCCGAATCGACGGTGGCGGCGACGAGCGAGAAATCAATCTTCGCGTGGCGTTGGAGAACGTGAAGGATCTGCAGCAGCGCCCAGCTGTCCTTGCCGCCCGACAGCGCGACCATGACCCGGTCGCCGTCTTCGACGAGGCCGAAGTCGACGATGGCCCTGGTGGTATGACGGGCGATGCGTGCTTCGAGGCGGGAACGGTACGACATTGCGGGTGCTGACGTTGATTACGGGTGCTGAGTGCTATGTGCTGAGTGCCATGTGCTATGTGCTGAGTGCCATGTGCGGGGTGCTATGTGCTCGCGAGCAGCGTCTCGACGGCCGCGGGCCAGGTCATCGTCTCGCTTTTCTGCAGTGCCGCCGCACCCAGTCGCTCGGCAAACGCGCGGTCGTCCATCACACGCGCGATGGCGATGGCGAGACGTTCGGGGCGCGGTTCGCTCATCAGCCCGGTGACCCCCACGTCCACGAGTTCCGTGGGGCCCCCGCTGTCGGTACAGGTGATCACCGCCTTGGCGGCCGCGAACGCCTCGATCGTCACGAGACCGTAATCCTCGGCGCGCGCCGGGAAGCAGACGGCGCGGCAGCGCGCGAGATAATCCACGAGTTGCGTCGAGTCGATCGAGCCGACCAGCATCACGCGGCTTTCGAGCCCGCGCTCGCGGATGAGCCTCGCCAGGCGCGGCGCCTCTTCGCCGTCGCCGGCGATGATGCAGCGGATGCCGCGCGCCTCGGGAAGCGCCAGCGCCTCGACCAGCAGATCGAACCGCTTGAGCGGCGTCAGGCGCGACACCGCAAGCAGGTAATCGCCGTACTGATCGCAGCGGTACGGGCGGGGCGGCGCCGGCGGGTGCAGCACGTCGGCCCGAATCCCTCCGAGACGCTCAAGTCGTTCCTGGATCGTCTTCGACTGCGCGACGACGCGCCTGACGTTGTGCGTGAGCAGGTACCAATCGACGCGGTGGATCACCGCGCGCCGGAGCCGCTCCTTCAGACGCGCCGCCGCGGGCAATGTCGCCACGAACGACGGCCACAGATCGTAGTACTCGCGCATGCGGTGATTCAGCCAGCAGACGTGCGCCGGGTGGCGCACCGCGTAGCTGGGATACCGCAGGCTGACGACTCGATCGATGGAGCGCCCCTGCTGATCGACCGTGACGTCGGTCAGCCAGGTGGCCAGGTACGCGCGGCCCTGCCGGCCAAACCGATGAGACGGCGTGACCACCAGGTCCGCCTCGTGCCCCCCGCACCGAAGGGCGGAGACGAGCGACCGGGCAATGACCAGGTGCCCGCCCTCACCCAGTGGCGGGCTCGATGTGACCACCGCAACCCGACTCACGCGATGTCCTTCATCGATAACCCTTGTCCGTAGTCCGTCGTCCGCAGTCCGTAGTCAGCCTGGGAAGTGGACGGGCCGACTGCCAACTAACCGACCACCGCAAAGAGTGCTGGCTGTAAGGCTGAGGCCGGCCCGGGACCGATTCGGGCGATTGTAGGAAGCCGCCCGGCAAAGGTCAACGCGGGGGCCCGGTCCGGCGCCGCAAGGATGGACACGCGCGATCCAGCCATGGTACTGTACCCCACTTTCGGCGCCTTCCGCGCCCTTCCCAACCCACGGCAGTCATGACCAAGCACCCGGCCGAAGGGCGGCTCCGCCCTGCCTTGCTCCTTGCTGCGAAGGTCGTCGTCAGCGTCGGCCTGCTGGCGTGGCTGTTCCGCAACACCGACATCGCCCGGCTCTGGGCGTACGTTGCGAAGGCCTCGCCGGCGTGGCTCGCCATCGCGGTGGTCCTGTACCTGGCCCAGCTGCTGGTCAGCGCGTGGCGCTGGGGCCTGCTGCTGGAAGCGCAGCGCGTGCACGTCGCCTGGCGCAAGCTCGTCGATTCCTACATGGTCGCGTACTTCTTCAACAACTTCCTGCCGAGCAACATCGGCGGCGACGTCGTCCGTATCCGCGATACGGCGGCGCAGGCGGGCTCCAAGACGCTGGCGACAACCGTGATCCTGTTCGACCGCGTCATCGGCGTCATCGCGCTCGTGCTCATCGCGGCCGTCGGGTCGACATCGGGAGCCACTGCCGGCGAACCACGGCTGCTGCCGTGGACCTGGCTGCCGCCGTTGCCGTGGGTGCTCTGGCCGGCGCTCGTCGTGGGCGCCAGCGTCTTCGTCATCGCTCTGCGGCGGCCGGGCGGTGTCGCGCTGCTCCTTCGTCCCCTGAGGGTCATCCACGCGGAATGGGTCGGACAGCGGATCGAGCGGATCGTCGGGGCGCTCGGCCGGTTTCGCGACCGGCCGGCAACGCTGGCCGGCTGCTTCGCCGGCGCGATCTTCGTGCAGGGGATACTCGTACTCTTCTACCTGGCGATCGTCCGCAGCATGGCGATTCCCGTTCCGCTGTGGCACCTGGCCGTCATCGTTCCCCTCTCGTTCGTCGTGCAGATGCTGCCGATCTCGGTCAACGGTCTCGGCGTCCGCGAAGCCACCTTCACCGTCTACTTCCACCAGATGGGCCTTCCTCGCGAACCCGCCCTGGTCGTCTCCTTCATGGGAGCGGCGCTGATGCTGGTGTTCTCGCTGTCGGGCGCGGTCGCCTACGTCGCGCGCGGTGCGCGCCGCCGCGCACCCGTCGACGCGCCCGAGCCCGAAGTGTTGGGGTAACGCAACGTTCTGGAGAAGCAGCCTGCTTGTCTATCAGCCTTGCCGGGCAGGTCTACGCGACCAGAGGATGTAGATGAGGCCGCCAAGCAGTACGAGGCCCGCGGTGACGACGGCGATGGGGCGGCCGTTGACGCGAAGGTACTCGAGGGCCTGCTCGCCGTACCAGACGGCGAGCAGCCCTTCGGCCAGGTAGCGCGCGCCGCGGCCAATGGCAATCGCCAGCGCGAAGGTGCCGACTCTCACGCGGGCGACGCCCGCCAGCAGGACGAAGATCTTGAACGGCGCCGGCGGCGGAAGGAGCGCGGGCACGAGGATCGCCAGCAGGCCGTAGCGCCGCAACGTGCTCATGGCCCGCTCGACGCGCCCCGCGCTGAATCGCCTGCGCAGCAACGCCTTCCCGCCCTTGCGTCCGACCAGGTAGACGACGAAGCACCCGGCGATCGACCCGAGCGTCGCCATCACCGTGTAGTACAACAGCCGCTCGTTGTGCTGCATCACGAACGAGACGACGAGGAAGTCGTTGACCTCGGGCAGCGACAGGATCGACGAGTCGAGGAAGGCAACCGCAAACAGCCCGGGACCGCCGAACGCCGCGAGCTTGGTGCCCAGAGCCAGGAGATGACGCATGGATGGAGTACAGTGGTAGCGGAGCTCCGCGCATGCAGCACAGGGCAAGCTCCGTGATCACGTGATTGCCTGATCATACCGCAGATGCACATCCCATCGTCCGTCCGGCGGCCCTCGCGGCCTGGAACAGAGTGGCTGCTCCTTCGCGTGATTGGCTTCTCCGTTTTGCTCCTCGGCTGCCGCGCCGCGTGGCTGTATCACGCCGCGGGTCTGACGCTCAGTCACTACGATGCGAAGGCGCATCTGGTCGTCGCACGCCGGGTCGTCGACAACCTGACGCCGGGCTGGCAACAGCTGGGTGCCGTCTGGCTGCCGCTGCCGCACCTGCTGAACCTCGTGCCCGTGCAGATCGACGTGTTCTACCGGACAGGCGCGTCGGCGGTTGCCATCTCGGTGCTCGCGTTCGCGCTGGCGGCGGTCGGCATCGCGCGGATCGTGATGCGCGCAACCGGCTCGTCCTCCGCCGGCATTGCCGGCGCGGCCGTCCTCGCGCTGAATCCCGACGTGCTGTATCTGCAGTCGACGCCCATGACCGAGGCGCTTCTCATCGGCCTGCTCGTGATGGCGATGTCCTTCACGCTGGACTGGCTGCAGCAGATCACGGAGACGGGCTGGAATCCGGCCGCCTGCCCTGGGCGAGCGGAAGCGAGTCGAAGGGAATCCGGACCCGACAGTCGAACGACGATGGCGGCCGGACTCTTCATCGCGGCCGCATGCCTCACGCGCTACGAGGCGTGGCCCGCCACCGCGGCGCTGCTCGTGCTGTGCGCAATCGCGCTGCGCCACGCCGGCATGAGCACGCGCGCCGCCTTCACGCACGCCGCGCGCCTGGGCGCCTATCCGGCGGTTGTTGTGGCCGCGTTCCTCGTGCAGAGCCGGCTCACGGTCGGCAAATGGTTCGTCACCGGCGGTTTCTTCCTGCCCGACAACATCGACACGGGCAATCCGTTCCGCGCCATCGGCTCGGTCTGGTGGGGCGCGCACGTGATCAGCGGGTACGGCGTCGAGCTGGCAGCCGTGGCCGGAGCGATCGCGTGCCTGGTGGTCGCCTGGCGCGATCGGCGGCGCAGTTGGCTGCTGGCACCGCTGGCGCTCGTGGCTGCCGGCGCGCTGCCCGCCTACGCGTTCTACGACGGCCACCCGTTCCGCATCCGCTACATGACGCCGCTCGTTCCCGCGCTCGCCGCCTGCGCCGGCCTGGGTGTCGGCCGGGCGCGCGGTCGCCTGCTGCGCCTGGCCCTTGCTGCCGGGGTGATCGCGCTCGTCGCGATCGAGACCCGCCCGTTCGACTTCAACGCGCCGATGCTGCTCGAGGCGCAATGGGACAGCGGCAATTCGGCGGCGCGCCGGCAGGTTACACGCTACCTGGTCGATCACTACGACGGGCGGACGATCATGGCGAGCATGGCGTCGCTCGCGCACTACATGCAGGAGCTCTCACGCAGCGGCTTCCGGTTGAAGGATTTCCTGCACGAGGGAAACGGCGAGATCTGGGAGGCGGCCGTGAAGGACCCGCGGCCGCATGTCGGCTGGATACTGGTGGAGGAATGGGCCGAAGGCGGCGATCGTCTCGCCGCCTCCGCCCGTGACAATCCGCGTTTCCTGCAGGGGTTCACGCGCGTCGCCGAGGGCGGCGGCGTGGCCCTTTACAGGGCGGTTACCGGCCGCCAAATCGTACGACGAACGTCGCCTGATAGGTGACGCCGCCCAGGTCGATCGCGTCGCTGAGGAACTGCGGGTTCGCTGACAACGGCCCGGGCAGCGTGCCTGTCGCTTTCTGCCACCGAATCTCGCCGCCGATCGCAAAGTTGCCAAACGGGAAGCGCACGCCCCCGAGCACCACCGGCCCGACCTTGGTGCCGCTCGCCTGGTAGGTGGCGGTCGAAATGTCGGCGCCGCCGGCGTCATTGGGAAACACGAACTGCCCCACCTCGCTGTAGCGCCACGCGAAGATGCCGAGACCGCCGCCGACATACGGCTCGACGACGGCGCTGCGGCCAAGCGGCAGGAACCGCACGGTCGCGGTGATCGGAACGATGCGCAACCGCAGTGTCTGCGGAATCTCCGAGCCGTCGGTGTTGACGAAGTTCCTCGACACGCTGAGAACGCCGCCGCTGCTGTAATAGGCGACGCCCACGCCGGCATCCAGGAACTGGCCCACGCCAATCAGCCACTCGCCGCCGAACGTGACGTTGTTGAAGTCCTTCAGGTTGAAGGCGAGCGCGTCGTAGTAGCCGCCGTTCAACTCGCTGGCCAGGATGTCGCCCTCTGCCAGGCGGGCATCCTCGCCGCGCAGGACGAAATAGCCGATGTTGAAGCTCACCGCCTGCGACTGGGCGCGAGCCGGCGCGGCAAACGTGGCACCGAACAGCACGACGGCGACCAGGACGAACAGGGATTTGCGAAGCATACGTGCTCCTGTGAAGGAGTTGATAAATGAGGACCCGGCCGGTGCCAGGCACCGCTCGCCGTGCGGTAGAGCATGAAGGATGCCATGCCCGACCCGCCCGTTTTTGCGCGTTTCTGGCCTGTCCAGCCGGCGTCCCCGGCGCGGCAGCCGCGCCGGCGTGGCCGCCGATGTGTCCCAGTTAACGGTCAGTTGCTGTCCTGCCCTTGTACGACCGGACCGACGCGAGCATTTCCTCGTGAATTCGGCCGTTCGAGGCTATCAAGCTGGCTTCACGAACGTCGAAGGGGGCGCCGTCGATCGCCGTGATCCGCCCGCCCGCCTCCTGCACGATCAACGTCCCGGCCGCGACGTCCCAGGGCTTGAGCCGTTCCTCCCAGAAGCCATCCATGCGACCGGCGGCCACGTAGCACAGGTCGAGGGCGGCCGAACCAAGCCGGCGCACCGCCTGCGCGCGGGCGATGAACTCGCCGAACAGGCCGACGACGCCGGAAGCCCCCTCGTGAACATTGTACGGGAAGCCGGTCACCAGCAGCGCATCGAGCAGCGTGGGGGCTTGTGAGACGCACAGGGGGGCGCCGTTCAGAAAGGCGCCGCCGCCGCGCTCCGCCGTGAAGAGCTCGCGGCGCGACGGGTCGTACACGGCGCCGATCTCCATCCGGCCGTCGATCTCGAGGCCGAGCGAGGCACAGAAGATCGGGAAGCCATGAGCGTAGTTGGTGGTGCCGTCGAGGGGATCGAAGATCCAGCAGTGGCGCGCGCGCGGCCGCCCTTGCGTCGCGCCGAATTCTTCGGCCAGCACGTCGTGGTCGGGAAAGCGTTCGGCAACCATCGCGCGAAACCCGCGCTCCACGGCGACATCGACCTCGGTGACGAGATCGATGCGCCCCTTCTTCGACACTGCAATCGCGCCGCCGAAGCGCGCCATCTGCAGGTCGCCCGCGCGTAGGACAGCCTCGATCGCGGTTGCGAGAAGCAATGGGTCGTGAACCATGAGAGGGGGTGCGGTCACCGGCGGGGCAGCTTCTTCGCCATGCGGACTTCCATCCCGCCATCCGGCATCCGCCGCAACGAGACTTCGTCCATGAAACTCTTCATGAAGAAAATGCCGCGGCCGCTCGCTTTCAGCAGGTTCTCGGGCGCCAGCGGATCGAGCAGCAACGACGGATCGAAGCCTTCACCCTGATCGCGGACGCGCACGACCAGTTCGGTCGGGTCGGCCGGCGGTTCCGAGGTGAACTCGACGAACACCGACTTGGCGGGATCGTTGTGGTTGCCGTGCTTGATGGCGTTGATCACCGATTCGCGGATGGCGACGCTGATCCAGTGCAGCGCCTCGTCCTCCAATCCCGCCAGCCGCCCGAAGGCGTCGCTGACGATCTGCACCAGATCCAGCATCTCGAACGCGCTGCTGAACTCCAACCGGATCGTGTGCCCGTTGTTCGCCATGCGAATCGTCATCGCCGGGGCAAGGTCCTTTGGATTTCCCACCGGCGCTGCGGCGCCGGATCGCGGATTCTTACTATATGCGAAAAGGGGCCTTCAACCACGAATACGGCAGTCGGCGTGCCGGAGTTCATTTCCCGCACCCCGGGGCCGCCCGCACTCGAAAATGTTATATTCCCTGCGTGTCCGCCGCTGCCCGCGTCACGATCCAGCCGGCTCGCCGCATTGCCGGCCGAGTCATCCCACCGGGCGACAAGTCCATCTCCCATCGCTACGCGATGCTGGCCGCCCTCGCCGGGGGGCGCTCCCTCATCGAAGGATATGCGCCTGGAGCCGACTGCCGGGCGACGCTGGCGTGCCTGCGGGGCCTCGGTGTGGCCATCCGCGAAGAAACGGCGGGAGTTGTCGAGATCGTCGGCCGCGGCCCTGGCGCACTCTCCCCCGCCGGCGACGCGCTCGACGCGGGCAACTCGGGAACCACGCTGCGTCTGCTGTCGGGCATCGTCGCGGCGCAACCGTTCGAGACGCGGCTCACTGGCGATGAATCGTTGCGCCGCCGGCCGATGGCGCGCATCATCGAGCCACTGACGCTGATGGGAGCGCGTATCGACTCGCAGGACGGCCGCCCGCCGCTGACGATTGCCGGCGCCGAACTGCACGGGATCGACTACGCCACCAGCGTGCCGAGCGCGCAGGTGAAAAGCGCAATCCTGCTGGCCGGCTTGCACGCGTCGGGCACGACGCGCGTCACCGAGGCGGCCCCCACGCGCAATCACACGGAACTCGCCTTTGCGGCGTTCGGCGCCCGGGTGATTGCGCAGGGCAGCGTCATCTCGGTCGCCGGCCGGCAGCCGCTGCGCGCGGCGGACGTGCGCGTGCCCGGCGATGCGTCTTCCGCCGCGTTCTGGGCGATCGCGGCCGCGGGATTGCCCGGCTCGGCGGTTGAAATCGCGGAGGTGGGATTGAATCCGACGCGTACGGCGTTTCTGGACGTGCTGCGGCTTGCGGGCGCGCACGTCGAGGTCACCGTCAGTGGCGAGGCCGGCGGCGAGCCGCTTGGCACCATCCGGGTACGGCACGGCGATCTGCGACCGATCGTGCTCGGCCACGATGAAGTGCCTGGGCTGATAGACGAACTGCCCGCGCTGGCTGCGCTCGCCACCTTCGGGGGCGAGATCGACGTCAGCGGTGCGGCGGAACTGCGTGTCAAGGAAAGCGACAGGATCGCGTGCCTCGCAGCCGGGCTGCGCGCCCTGGGCGCGAACGTCGAAGAACGGCCGGACGGGTTCCGGGTTCGCGGCGACCGGCGGCTTGCCGGGGGCACGGCGGACGCCGCCGGCGACCATCGCCTGGCGATGGCCTTCGCGATCGCCGCGCTGGGGGCGCGCGGGCCGAGCGTGGTGACGGGCGCGCAGTCCGTTGCGGTATCGTATCCGGGATTCTTCGACGTACTGAGCACGCTCGTGCAATGACCGCGTGCCCGTCACAGGTGCTGGGTGCTTTGTGCTGTGTGCCAAGTGCGGTGCTGAGTGCCGAGTGCTGTGCTGTGTGCCAAGTGCGGTGGCGAGTGCTGAGTGCTGTGCCGGGTGCTCGTGCGGCGCAGTGGCGCGACGAAGCGGAGCGCGGGCGCAGGCGGTCCGCCACCATTGAACAATGATGCGCGGTGCGTGAGCGACGGCGCCACCTCGCACTCAGCACTTGGCACCAAGCACTCAGCACTCGTGAGTACCGTGAGGAAGGACAAGATTTACCTGGTCGGGTTCATGTCGTCGGGCAAGACGACCGTCGCCCGGAGCCTCGGTCGGCGCCTCGGGTGGCGCGTGGAGGATATCGACGAACGGATCGAGGCGCTCGAGCGGATGACCGTGGCCGAGATTTTCGCGAGCCGCGGCGAGCCGTATTTCCGCGCGGTGGAGCGCGAGGTACTGCACCTGCTGCTGCCGCCGCGCCACGTCGTGGTCGCCACCGGCGGCGGCACGTTCGTCGATCCCGAGAGCCGCGCCGCCATCAACCATGACGGCGTGTCGGTGTGGCTCGACGTGCCGTTCGACGAAATCGTCGATCGCCTGCCCGCCGACGGCCGACGGCCGCTGGCGTCGAACCGGGCCGAGATGGAGTTACTGTATGCCGCGCGGCGGGCCGCCTATCAGGAAGCGCACCTGCGGCTGGACGCGTCCCATGCGCGCGTGGAAGAGCTCGTCGAGCGGTTGCTCGACTGGCTGGGGTTCTGAGTAGTGCTGGGTGCTTGGTGCTGAGTGCGGTGCTAGGTGCTCAGTGCTTGGTGCGGTGCCGGCCGCTTGGTGCGCGGCCGGGTGCCCAGTGCGGTGCCGCGCGCTGCGACTCGGCGCGTCGGGCACGTGGCACTCAGCACAGCACTCGGCACTCAGCAC
>Ga0315280_10012753_pt1 | contig 10104 bp, 10 predicted proteins | sample YL17G06_40_MG_FD_203697 | JGI IMG/M metagenome (GOLD analysis project Ga0315280, IMG submission 203697) | Sediment microbial communities from Yellowstone Lake, YNP, Wyoming, USA - YL17G06_40 | ecosystem: Environmental > Aquatic > Freshwater > Lake > Sediment | place: USA: Wyoming | collected...
GCCAACCTCTTTGCCTTAACCTCTCCAGTTTCTGTGTTAATTAGAGTCGCGTGGTCATATTGCTTGTGACAGTCCAAACCTATATACTTCATTTGGCACCTCCTTATGGTGTATTTGGGTTCTCCTAGGCCTAAACTTTACACCATAGACCCAGGAGGTGCATTATCCTTTCATGATACCTGTTTTGTTCAACCTCTGAGAAGGGGGTGGTCAGCAGTCAAGCTTTCGTGTTAATATACATGGTGCCGTTCCTTCAAAATCTTGTGTAAAGCTCACGCTCTCTGGCATCATCTCAATATCCTCTACTAATCTCATTAAAAATAGTCAATCTTTGTATTTCAGAGGTGCCTTCATATATCCGACATAATCGTGCCTCGCGGAACAGGTGTTCAACTTTAAACCCTTTGGTTAGTCCCCAGCCACCGTGGATTTGCACTGCCTCATCAACCACATAACCTAGTGTTTCTGTTGCGAAAAGCTTTGCCATCGAGGCGTACTTAATATGTCTTGGTAATTTCCCTTCGTCTCTAAGATAGGCAGCGTGGTAGACTAACCACCGAGATGCCTCAATCCGAGTCGCCATATCGGCCAACTTAAATTGAATTGCCTGAAAATTAGCTATAGGTTGTCCAAATGCTATCCTCTGTTTTGCGTAGCTAAAAGCCTCGCTGAAGGCAGCCTCAGCCATGCCGAGTGCTGCTGCTCCGACGGTGGTTCTAAACACATTCAAGGTACCTAATGAAATAGCCCATCCATCTCCTTCCTGCCCTATCAGATTCTCCTTGGGAATTGCGCAGTTAGTAAGTTTTATTGTGTACTCTGGAGGTCCAGAAATCATAGGTATAGGTCCTATTTCCACGCCTTGCGTCCCGCGTTCAACGATAAATGCTGAGATACCTTTCCTCCCTTTTGACGGGTCGGTCTTGGCGAATATGGTATAAAAATCAGCCACACCAGCTACCGAAGCGAAAGCTTTCTCACCATTTAGGACATAATGGTTATCTATAAGTTTAGCAATAGTCGAAATTGCGGAGACATCAGACCCGGCATCAGGCTCAGTTAGGGCAAATGTTGCTAATAATTTTCCCTTTGCTACCATAGGCAAGTATTTGCTCTGTTGCTCTTTGGTCCCGGCCACGCTTATCCCAAAGGTACCTAAGCCAAGCTCAGCAAACATACCATCTGCACTGGGTGATACTTTAGCCAGTTCCTCTCTTACAATACATATAGGTACCGATCTTACCCCCGTTCCACCATATTCTTTACTGACGAACAGAGTGCATAAGCCTTGCTTACCTATGGCTTTGGTCAACTTGGCGACGACTTCTGGGGATTCTACTTCTTCATGACCGGCCATAAGAGGTCCCACCTTTTCCTGGGCAAATTTCCTGACTTGCTGTCTTAGCATCAGCTCTTCTTCACTAAAATCAAATTTCATGATAACCTCCTCAATTTACGATGGAATAATTGTAGCTTCATTAACCGCCTATCGGAACTTTCCTAGTAACCGAAACATCCCAAGCGAGATCCAAACTCGTCTCGTAGACTACATTCTACGATAATGTGATTTCGCTGGCAATGAGGAGGAATGTTGAAATAGTCCAGGATTGAACAAAACGTCATTTCGTGCATTTGTGACTCTTTAATTCACGCAAGTGCAGAGTTCATTGGTACGTCTCAGGTAGACCAATGCTGTATAATGCATTTATGCAGGAGTACAGAATAGGATTGGCCGCATCCATACTATTGGGAGGTGCAAAATGTCATTTGTGATAACGGTATACGTTCCAGCTGGAATTGTGATGGCTTCCGATAGCAGACAGTCCATTACCATTGAAGGCGCCGCTCCAGACGGGAAACCCCTGACCAAAATAGAGACCGTCAGTTCCGACTTTGTTTATAAAACATTCTTATTAGAAAGACAAAAAGTTGGCATCAACAGCTTCGGTGAATCCCTTCTAGGCAAAATACCTACTGAAAGTCACATTAAGAGATTCTCAGAGGAAGTGCTCGACGATGCTGACGATGTGACTACTATTCCCAGCAAGCTGACCGAATTCTTCAGAAAGGATTTCCCCAAGGCGGACACAGCGTTCCATATAGCTGGATTCAAGAGCATAGAGAGGAAAAGCACCCCGTATGTATTTTGTTGCCACGTTGGGAAGAATGAAATTGAACGAAAAAACGTGGCAACAAATACGGAGAACATTGTATATGGAGCAACATGGGGAGGCCAAGCAGATATTATAGCATCGCTCCTACTACCAATACCTGGACAGCCAAAGCCACCAATTCTTTGGGATGCCATGACTATTCAAGATGCTATAGATTTCGCTATATATGCGGTTAGAACGACGATCGATACGATGCGTTTCCAAGCGAGACCCAAAAATGTCGGTGGCCCTGTGGATGTTCTGCTTATTAGTCCTGATAAACTGCCGCGTTGGATACAGATTAAGGAATTCAGAGGTGAAATGGCTCGGTCTGTGTAAGGTAAACCTAGAAAATGGCTGCAACAAATCGTGAAAGATTGCAAGCTGTCGTACAACGCAACGTAACTGACCAAGGTTTTACTCAAGAATTCTGTCACTTTCATTTGTCTGTAGCGCAGAAACTCTGGCCTGTTGACTACTTTAACGGCCAAATTGCCAAATTGAAGCCTGAGATGCTCTATAAGCAGCGCACTCAGGACGACAAGTTAGTGGTAGATCAATACCCTGATACAGAGGAATTTGGATTGTATGCAAATTTACTCCTTGATGGCATCCTTATGAACGCTATGTCAACTTTGGACACACTTGCTCACGAAATAAGGATGCTTTACAGATTTAACCAAGTCCCCCACAATATCTATATTTCAACCATCAAAGATTGCCTAACAAGAGATCATGCGCATTGTGCCCTGACTGTGTATCTGGCAAGCGAGTTGGCGAAGCCTTGGTTTGATACCTTTGCGACGTATCGACACTGCACGACGCACGAAAGCCTAGTAGGCCCCAACATTCGTTTCGAGATCTCTGCCATTACTAAAGACCTTCAACTAGCGTCTCTTCCCCTCCCGGGCAACCCTAGATGTCGACCTTTCACCTACAAACGTGGCAGAGAACTAAAGTCGTATTGCAACAGGATCAGAAAAGATATTACTCTACTGGTGCGTCACGCATACTACTGTATAATAAACGATATCAAGAGAGTGCATAATGCTGTGCCTATTCCATGATAACATGGCTGCACAAACAGCCAGAAGGTGTGATTAGGCCTATTATTTCAAGCAAACGTCGAGCTCCCGATGTGAGAGTCTTTGTTCCTTTTGGAAGCTCAGGGAGATATGAAAGGTAACTATGCTGAATTTGGGCTACGAGCCGAGGCCAACATCTCTGCCAGCCGACTGCCTAGCTTTCGTGCTTCCTCAACTAAGGACAGGTTATTTTTTACTTCGCCAGGCTTGCTGGCATACCCTGTAAGCGTTACTATCCTATCATCGGGGATATCGGCGGATAGCTTCAAGAATCGTCTCAACGCCCTGACAGTGTGCTCGATACCAGCCCCACCACCAATTACAATCAGGCCGGCACACGACATTTTAGGAGAGATTCCGTGGGTATAGAGGAAATAGTTTCTATCCACAAAGGCCTTCATTTGGGCAGTCATATTGTAGTAATATACCGGACTGCCAAGAATTACTCCGTCTGCACTACTGAACTTGTCCAGAACCCAGGGAGCATCGTCATCCTGCTTACAAGCTGAAAACGAAGCACAGTGCTCGTGACCCAGGCATGGGTTTACTCGGTGGTCACCTAAGAGGATCCTCTCCGTTTCGAAGCCGTGAACCTTTGCTTCTTCTAGTGCTCGGTCAACTAGGTAACTCGTGTTACCGGCCGGTCTGGGGCTACCAACAATAGCCACAATCTTCATCATTTTTCTCCTAAGTTTTGGTTGATCTAAGTGATACTAGCTATAGTATACCAAAATCCCACAGTCTGGGAGATTAAATGTCAAAGTCTTGCAAGCAAGAGCTGCATTGATTAACCAGATTGATCAGCAAAAGAGCTTATGTACTGGATAGCAGCTAATACATATTCCCACCTTCTCTAAACTACCCCAACACGGTGCACATGGAAGCAGCCCGGGATGGCGGGGAGGGAACTCCTCCCTAATCCTGTGTATTTATCCTGGGTAACGATGTTGACATATCCTAGTCCGTGGACTACTATTGGAGCACGAAGCACATGACGGGAGATAAGAGAGGTTAACTGCTTCAAAAATTCTCCTCATAATAGCTGGCATACTCCTATTCGTAGATTCAATACTAATGATTACTGGCATCCCTAACCCCACCTTTGACTTGCCTTTACCCTGCCCCATTACTCTTATCATACCCGGACTGGGCATTATCCTCTTTGCGTTTGGCAGCAAGGCTTTTAAGAGGGAATAAATCAATTAGTATGTCAGAAACGAGTGACCATGAAAGATGTCTGCAATTATATAGAGGCTAATTTCCAAGCGGCACTTGATGAGTTAGTGCAGCTATGTCGCCAGCCTTCCATAAGTGCCCAAGATGTGGGCATGGCCGAGTGTGCCAGGCTAGTTGCCACCATGCTCAAAAGACATGGGATAGCGGCCAAGATCCTCAGCAGCCCCGATAGCCGCTATCCATTCGTCTATGGTGAGATTGCCGGTCAGTCGGCCAAAACCATCCTCTTCTACAACCATTATGACGTTCAGCCTCCGGAGCCATTGGAGGAATGGACCTCCCCTCCCTTCAAGCCCAGGATAGAAGAAGGTAAGTTCTACGCCCGAGGAGTCGCCGACGACAAGGGGGATTTGGTGGCCCGACTGGCAGCGGTCGAGGCTTTCCGCAAGGTGCGAGGTAAGCTACCAGTAACCGTTAAATTCCTGGTAGAAGGAGAAGAGGAGATTGTCTCTCCCAGCATCGCCCGTTTTGTCACTGAGCACCAAGACTTACTGAAGGCCGACGCCTGCATCTGGGAGACCGGAGCCGTCAACTGGAATGGGCAACCCATTATCATCCTTGGATGCAAGGGGATGGTCTACCTAGCACTAGAGGCAAAAGGGGCAGCCCGAGACGTCCACTCAATGCAGGCTACCTCCGTGCCCAATCCCGCATGGAGGCTCCTTTGGGCGCTATCTTCCCTTAAGGACGAGGACGAGAACATCCTTGTCGAAGGATTCTCCGATGATATAAAGGGCCCGAGCCCGGACGAACTAAACACAATGATGACCATAGTCCCCTCCCCTGAGGCTGCCCGCGCTCAACGCGAAGCGGAATTGAGAGAGTTAGGGCTATCTAGTTTCCTCAAAGGCCTTTCTGGATCCGAGCGAGCAGCCCGAGACATTTTTGCACCCACCTGCAATATAGACGGCCTAGAATCTGGTTACACCGGGACAGGGCCCAAGACGATCGTCCCGCATGTGGCCCGAGCAAGGATAGATTTTCGCTTGCTACCCGACCAGCGGGCTTCGGACATCCTGGAAAAGGTGAGGCGCCACCTAGATAGACACGGCTTCAACGATATGGCTATCATCGAGCCCATTCTATTGTGGGATCCGGCGCACACGCCTTTGGAAGCCCCTTTTGTCCAACTAGTAAGGTCCACCGCTCGGGACATCTACGGAATGGAGCCCGGGGTTATCCCATGGATGCCTGCGAGCGGGCCCGTTTATTGTTTCACCGACTTGGGCATCCCTGTGATCGGAGTCGGAGTGCCTTATCTCGGCAGCAGGATGCACGCGCCCAATGAACACATCAGGATCAGCGACTTCATCACCGGAATTAAGCATATAGCGGCCATAATCGGCGAGTTCAGCTAGCCCGGTTGGCCCTCAGCTTAGATTCCAGAAGTGCATGATGCACCGTTACAGGTTCATGTCAACAAACCAAGCTACCGAGGTGACCTGCCCCCAGTTATTGTACCACTTTCTATGTTACAGCTGCCGAGACGACCGCGAGTTGTATAGTTTCAGGAGCTGGTGGCCGATAACCAAGAGAACTGTGCGGTCGAACTTGATTATATTCCTTCCTCCACCCCTCTATCAGTATCTTGGCCTCCACTAAGTTGGTGAATATCTCTCGGTCAAGTAGCTCATCCCTCAGTTTGCCAATAAATGACTCTACGTAACCATTCTCCCAGGGGCTTCCCGGTTCTATGAAGAGCGTTGCCACTCCCAGCCGGTTCAACCAAGCACGTACTGCTTTCGCCGTGAACTCGGGACCATTATCCGACCTGATATACTCTTGAATGCCCCTGAAAATGAACAGGTTGAACAACTGGTCAATGACATCTTATGAGCCAATACGACGTTCAACTAACATGGCTAAACACTCTCTTGTGTACTCATCCAGAATCACAAGTATACGAAATGGTCTGCCATCATATGTCCTTGCTGCTACGAGATCATAGCTCCAGACGTGATCCTTATGCTCCGGCCTCAGTCTGATACAGGAACCATCATTTAGCCAGAGTCGCCTCCTTTTTGGCTATTTCTGTGGCACCTTCAATCCTTCGCTTCTCCAGATTCGCTCAACATGCTTGTGGTTTACTTGCCAGCCTTCCTGCCTTAGCAAAGCCGTAATTCTACGGTATCCATATCTGCCACACTGAGTGGCCAGTTCAGCAATACGATTCACCAGCTTTTCTTCCTCGCTCCCAACATGAGAAACATAGCGCTGAGTAGCCCTGGTCTGTCTGAATACCTTACATGCCCGTTGTTCCGAGACAGCAAGTGCTTGACACACATGAGTTACCACATTGCGTCTCTTTGACGGGCTTAGAAGTTTCCCCGGGCAGCCTCCTTCAAGATGGCATTGTCAAGCGAAAGGTCTGCAGCCAGCCTTTTCAGCCGCACGTTCTCCTTCTCAAGTTCCCTCAGCCTCCTGGCCTGGTCTACTCGCATCCCACCGTAGTCTTTACGCCAGCGATAATAAGTCTGTGCTGTTACCCCCATCTTCTTGCTAGCCTCAACGACGGCAAGCCCCTGGCTTAGCAAAATCTCGACCTCTCGTAGCTTGTTGATGATCTGCTCTGGTGTGTAGGCTCTTTTTCTCATGTGCCCCCTTTCTTAATCCAGAGTGTAACATTCTACTCGGATTAGTTTTTGGGGGTCAGGCCAGGAATGCTTGTGCTAGGTAAAAGTCCTTCGACAACACTCAGCTTCATAATATAGCTATGTTTATGCCTGTTTAGTTGCACAAATAGCAACCTTGGCACTTCGACTTTATTTCCCTTATATGAGATAGGTTTGTTTAGCGATGCTATGGGAATCGAGTTAGGGCTGATAACCTGACCTTCCTGGGTGGTGTTGACAAAACAGGAAAATTACCCTATTATTATAATTGCCATCGACCATAGGGCGGTGAGCAAAAGTTTTTTGGAAAAACAAATAACAAGGGCCGCTTGGATCAGCGATGACCGAGACGGGAAATAGGAGTAGTGTTTGTTGAGCCTTCTCGGCAATGCTGAGAAGGCTCTCTTTTTGGGGACGATGTATAACGCTATAACTGATGTTCCGGGAATAAAGGTAGGGCATTATACCGATAAGAAGGCGGTAACTGGCTGCACTGTGGTTCTGTGTGAAACCGGGGCGGTAGCCGGGGTTGATGTGCGGGGTTCGGCACCAGGAACGAGGGAAACTGACCTCCTACGACCGATGAATCTAGTGGAAAGAGTTCACGCCATTCTGCTCAGCGGCGGCAGTGCTTTCGGACTAGACGCTGCCGGAGGCGTTATGCGATATCTCGAGGAACAGGGCATCGGCTATGAGACTCTGGTAGCCAAGGTGCCTATTGTTCCCGCAGCCATTATTTTCGACCTGGACATAGGCAGTTCTAAAATCAGGCCGGGGATTGAAGAAGGCTATAAGGCCTGCCTAGCTGCTAGCGATAAGGAGGTAGCTGAAGGCTGCGTCGGTGCTGGCACTGGCGCTACAGTAGGAAAAATTTCAGGCATAGAGAGAGCTATTAAGAGCGGCTTGGGCACAGCTAGCTACAAGATAGGTGGCGACATCATCGTTGCTGCACTGCTCGTGGTCAATGCAGTTGGGGATATTATTAACCCAAAAACAGGAATAATTCTGGCTGGCCCTCGTGACCAGGAGAACAAAGGTTTTTGCAGCACCATCGAGCTACTGACACAAGGTGCTTATAGTGACAGGCAAAGCTCGCTGCCCAGCAATACCACCCTGGGTGTTGTGGCTACCAACGCTAGCTTGAATAAAGAGCAGGCAAACAAACTAGCGCAGATGGCTCAGGACGGCATAGCTCGGGCCATCAACCCAAGCCACACTATGTACGACGGTGATACTATTTTCGCTCTCTCTTTGGGTGACAAGATAGGCGACATTACTATATTGGGTGCAGTAGCTGCTGAAGTGGTGGCCGATGCCATAGTCAGGGCAGTTCAGCAGGCAGAAACGCTAGCTGGAATACCGGCAATAAAGGACATGAGATGAAGAAAAAGGATATGCCGACAATAGGCTTCATAGGTGCCGGGACGACAGGTACAGCTCTGGCTGTAAGGCTCGCTCAGCACGGGTACCGGGTAATTGCTGTGTCCAGTCGTAGCCTGACTGCAGCAGAGAAGTTAGCTGGAAGGGTAAGCGGTTGCCAGGTTTGCAATGGAGCCCAAAAGGTAGCTGATATAGCTCAGCTTGTTTTCATTACAACGCCTGACGACACCATTTCCAAGGTAGCTACTGAGGTTCAATGGCACAATGGGCAAAGTGTGGTTCACTGCAGTGGTGCTCACTCCATTGACATTCTGGAGCCAGCGAAGCAGCGAGGAGCTAACACAGGCTGTTTTCATCCCTTGCAGACTTTCGCCAGCGTTGACCAGGCAATAGAAAACATACCTAGCTCCACCTTCGCCATCGAAGCTGAAGAACCATTAGCGTCCACATTAAAGGAGACAGCTACTGCTTTAGAAGGGGACTGGGTAACCCTCAAAGCCGGTGATAAAGTGCTCTACCATGCGGCAGCCGTCTTCGCCTGCAACTATCTGGTGACTCTGGTCAAGTTGGCTACAGACCTATGGCAGACCTTCGGGGTGTCCCCAGCGCAAGCATCCAAAGCCCTCATGCCTCTGCTACGGGGCACGTTAAGTAATATTGAGAATGTCGGTTTGCCTAACTGTCTAACCGGCCCAATTGCCCGAGGCGACCTGGGCACCATAAGCAGACATCTAGAATCATTAGAAAGACAAGCTCCACCGCTGCTTAACATTTACAAGGAGCTGGGACGACAGACTATACCTATTTCTCTGGCTAAAGGGAAAATCGATTCGCAGAGAGCAGAAGAGCTACAAGCTTTATTAAGATAAAACAAAATGAGGAGACAAAAATGAGAACTACGCTCAAAGGCAAAATCCACCGAGCTCGAGTTACCCAGTGTAACGTCGACTATGAAGGCAGCATAACCATCGACAGGGATTTGATGGAAGCAGCCGATTTACTCCCCTACGAAAGAGTGGATGTATTGAACATCAATAATGGGGCTAGATTTAACACCTATGCAATTGAAGGTGAAAGAGGCTCTGGAGAGATTTGCCTTAATGGTGCTGCCGCCAGGCTCGTGGCTAAAGGTGATATTGTGATTATCCTGTCTTACCATGTGGTTACTGAGGATGAAGCTGTTACGGCTACTCCGAGGCTGGTATATGTAGATTCAGAAAACCGAATCGTTGACAACAAAGGCACAAAGGACTGGGCGAAGGATTTGATATCAACGCTATAAGAGGCTTTTATTAAAGGAGGGGCACGGAAAATGCGCGTTACTATCAATGAAATAAAGGAAATGAAATTAAAGAAAGAAAAGATAGTCATGCTTACTGCCTATGACTATTCCACTGCCAAGCTGGTGGACGAGGCAGGTATACCATTGATTTTAGTCGGTGACAGCCTAGGCATGGTGATGTTAGGCTATGAATCAACCATTCCAGTAACTATGGACGAGATGATTCACCACACTAAAGCTGTGGTTAGAGGTACCAAGCAAGCTCTGGTAATAGGTGACATGCCATTTATGACTTATCATACAAATATTTCTGATGCCCTGCGTAATGCAGCGCGGTTCATTCAGGAGGGAGGAGC
>Ga0315280_10012754_pt1 | contig 10104 bp, 7 predicted proteins | sample YL17G06_40_MG_FD_203697 | JGI IMG/M metagenome (GOLD analysis project Ga0315280, IMG submission 203697) | Sediment microbial communities from Yellowstone Lake, YNP, Wyoming, USA - YL17G06_40 | ecosystem: Environmental > Aquatic > Freshwater > Lake > Sediment | place: USA: Wyoming | collected...
AAAATTTCTGTCTTGGCCTTCCGGCGAACTCAATCCTGAAAGATCGGCCCAGAGAAGAATGTGGAGTTTTTGGAATCTACGGCCATCCGGAAGCCTCTACCCTTACGTATCTGGGCCTCTATGCTCTCCAGCACCGGGGACAGGAGAGTGCGGGGATTGTTACCTCTGGCTGTGGCGAGCCGAAGAGCCACCGGGGAATGGGGCTGGTGGCCGACACATTCGACAGGAGCAACCTGCAAGCGCTCAGCGGAGACGTGGCCGTGGGGCATGTGCGCTACTCCACCACGGGCTCTTCCTTGCTGAAGAACGCCCAGCCCTTTCTGGTGCAGCATTCCCGGGGCTTTTTGGCCATTGCCCACAATGGCAACCTGGTCAATGCCGGGGAGTTGAAAGATCAACTGGAGGACCAGGGCTCCATCTTCCAGTCAACGATGGACAGTGAGGTCATCGTTCATCTGATCGCCCGGTCGAAGAAGCCAGACTATCTGGAAAAGACCATCGAAGCCCTGGCCCAGGTCAGGGGTGCCTATTCCATCGTCTTGCTCACGGAGAATGCCCTGATCGGAGCCAGGGATCCACATGGGTTCCGGCCCCTGTGTTTGGGAGAGATCAACGGAAGCTTTGTTTTAGCGTCGGAGACCTGCGCTTTAGATTTAGTCCAGGCCAAATACCTGCGCGATGTGAATCCTGGAGAAGTGGTCTTGATCGATAAGAATGGGCTCCTTTCTGAACATCCTTTCCCGAAAGTCAAGCCCGCCTTCTGCATCTTCGAGTACATCTATTTCGCCCGGCCGGACAGCAATATCTTCGGAGGAAACGTTTACCTGGTACGGAAGAAGTTAGGCGCCCGGCTAGCGGAAGAGAGCCCGGCTGAGGGCGATTTCGTCATGCCGATTCCCGACTCGGGGAACTATGCAGCCCTGGGCTTCGCGGAGCGGATGGGCATCCCTTTCGAGATGGGCATGATTCGCAATCATTACGTGGGCCGGACGTTCATCCAACCGTCCCAGAGTGTCCGGGATTTTGAGGTGAAGGTAAAGCTGAACCCGGTCCGGGACCTGCTCAAGGGGAAACGCCTAATCGTGGTTGAGGATTCGATCGTGCGGGGCACCACCAGCCGGACGCGCATCAAAGCCCTGCGGGAGGCGGGGGCGAGGGAAGTGCATATGCGGATAAGCTGCCCTCCGCATCGGTTCCCCTGCCATTATGGGATCGACTTTCCCACGCCGGAGGAACTTATTGCTTCCTCTCGCTCCGTCGAGGAGATCCGCAAATTCATTGGCTTGGACAGCTTGGCCTACCTTAGCCTCGAGGGAATGGTGGAGGCCATGCCCCAGCCCAGCGACAGCTTTTGTCTGGCCTGTTATAGTGGCCATTATCCTGTGACCATCTCTCCCGGGGTGAGTAAATTTTCTCTTGAGCGTTGAGGGAATGGCCTCCAGAGGCCTCCTTAATCCACCCCTTTTTGACTTTTTCAGAAATCTCATAAAAATAACTTGACAGCCCAGAGGGGCTATGTTAAATAATTTTTGAATGAATAATCATTCATTCTTTGGGCTGGAAAGCTGCTTTAAAAGGGGTAATTGCGGGGACCATCCCACTCCTGTTATGAAAGACGATAACAAACATCAAAAGATCATCCGGGCCGCTGTGAAAGTCTTCGCCAAGAAGGGATTCTACAATGCCCGGGTATCGGAGATCGCCAAAGAAGCAAACGTTGCCGATGGGACGATCTATCTCTATTTCAAGAATAAAGATGACATCCTCATTTCCCTGTTTGAGGAGGAATTCGGCAAGGTCGTCGATAACATGCGCAAAGAACTGGAGCAGGAGAAGGACGCCCTGCAAAAACTCAGACGCTTTGCCTTCAGCCACCTGAATATCATTACCAAGCAGCAACATCTTGCGGAGGTTCTGGGGGTGGAGGTCCGTCAGAGCAGTAAATTTATGAAGGAATACGTGAACAAACGATTCATCGAATATCTCAACCTGATCCGGGCGATCGTCGTCGAGGGGCAGGAAATGGGCCTGATCCGAAAGGATCTTACTCCAGGCATCATGAAAAGGGCCCTCTTTGGGGCGTTGGATGAGATGACTCGCTACTGGGCCCTCTCGACCAAGAAAAAGCACAGCATCAACCAGTCGGCCCAGCAGATCAGCGATGTTTTCATCCGGGGAATGATGAGCGAAGAGGCTCAGAAGAATTACCCATGGCCGTAACGAACCATTTCAGCAGTGTATTCAGATAAAAAGGAGGTTCAAAGTGAACGTCATTGTTTGCCTGAAGCAGGTACCGGACACCGAGACTTTAATCAAGATCAAGCCGGATGGGTCGGGGATCATGACCGAGGACATCAAGTATGTCATGAACCCTTACTGTGAGTTTGCCGTCGAAGAGGCCCTGAGGATCAAGGAAAAATTCGGCGGCGGGCAGGCTATCCTGGTGACCATGGGGCCGCAGCGAGCCGTGGAATCCTTGCGCACCGGTTTGGCCATGGGTGCGGACCGATCGATCCATTTGAATGACCCGGCCTTCGAGGGGGCAGATGGTTTCGCCACGGCCAAGGCGCTCGCCGAGGTGATCAAAAAAGAGACCTTCGACCTCATCCTCTGTGGCAAACAGGCGGTGGATGATGACTTGGCCCAGGTGGGACCTTCCCTGGCGGAACTGCTGAACCTTCCCCACGCTACCCTGATCACCAAATTGGAGATCAGCCCGGACAAGAAAAAGGCCAAAGTAGAGCGGGAAGTCGAGGGGGGCAGGGAAGTGGTGGAGGTGAATTTGCCAGCCGTCTTCACCTGCCAAAAAGGGTTGAACGAGCCGCGGTATGCCTCTCTTCCCGGGATCATGAAAGCCAAGAAGAAGGAAGTGAAAGCTATCAACCAGGCCGCTCTGGGGCTGCCGGCAGATCAGGTGGGCCTGGCCGGTTCCAAGACCAAGATCCTGAAGTACTCTCCGCCGCCTTCCAGGCCCCCGGGGAAAGTCATTCCGGGAGAAGTGCTTGAGGCCGCCCAAAATTTAGTCCGGCTTTTGCGGGAAGAAGCGAAGATCATCTAAAAGAGTAAGAAATTCCTTTTTGTAGACAGATAAATTCAGGAGTCAGCCCGCTGCCAGCGGGGTCAGAAGTGAGATTGGCAAAACAGTTTTTATTCTGCCTCCTGACTACTAAATTCTTAATTCTAATTTGAAATTTGGACTTCAACAAGGAGATGATCTATGGCCAAAGGAATTTGGGTATTCGCTGAAGTCAAAGACAGCAACATTCGCAAAGTTTCCTTCGAACTCCTCAGCCAGGCGAAGAAGATGGCCGAGAAGCTTGGAGAAGAGGTTGTGGCTGTTCTTTTGGGGTCGGGCGTGGAGGGGTTGACCGGCAGACTGGCCCAGTATGCCGACAAGGTCTACTGGGTGGATGACCCGATTTTAGCCCACTACACAACTGACACCTACGCGGGGGTTCTAACGAATCTTTTAAAGGAACATGAGCCATCCATTTTCTTATGTGGAGCGACGGTGATTGGCAAAGACCTCTCTCCCCGGATTGCCAGCCGCCTCCAGACCGGATTAGCTACGGACTGCACGGGGTTGTCCATCGGAGAAGATGGCCTGATGATTGCCAAGCGCCCGGTGTATGCCGGCAAGGCTTTCATCGACTTGGTTTGCCCGGTTTCCCGCCCCCAGATGGCTTCCGTCCGGCCCAATGTTTTGGAGATGCTTCCTGCCGATGAGTCGAAAAAAGGAGCGACGATTAAAGTTGACTCCCAAATTGATCCCTCCAGCCTGCGGACCACGGTGGTGGAAGTTGTGAAAGCCGCCGGGGCGAAGGTGGATCTGACCGAGGCCCAGATTATCGTCTCGGGCGGCCGGGGAATGAAGGGACCGGAGAACTTCAAGGTTTTAGAAGAGCTGGCGGAGGTCATCCACGCCACGGTAGGAGCCTCCCGCGCGGCAGTCGATTCCGGGTGGCGGGACCATGGCGATCAGGTTGGGCAAACCGGGAAGGTGGTGACTCCGAACCTTTACATCGCCTGCGGCATCTCTGGAGCCATTCAACACTTAGCCGGGATGGGATCTTCCAAAGTCATCGTGGCCATCAACAAGGACCCCGATGCGCCGATTTTCCAGAAGGCGGATTATGGGATTGTGGCAGACCTCTTCAAGGTCGTTCCGATCCTGACCGAGGAATTCAAGAAACTCCTGGCTGAAAGTTGATCGCGGATGGGGCCTTCCATTCGGGAGCGCCCGGTCCCTTCTTGGCGATCCGCAATTTTTTCAGACGGGGAGCGACATTCTTCTCTGATCTCACCGGTTGATTTTCCTCGGCTTGAGGAGGGATCGTCTCCCATTCTGCCGTCCAGGGTCGCGGCTGGTGGTTTTTTTAGCGGCTTGCTTGGAATCGAGGATTAAGATGCTCAGCTCGTTTGACCTTCTCCTCCTTTTTGTAGTGGCCGGGATATTCGGTTACGGGCTCTACCGCCGCTCCAGACTCTGGCGCCTGGGCAAAAAGGAGAGACGCACAGACCAACCGAAGGAACGCCTGAGATCGATCTGGGCCTATGTGCTCGGCCATAAGCGTATGCTTAAGGACGCCTACCCAGGATGGATGCACCTATTTATCTTCTATGGTTTCCTGCTTCCTTTCGTCATCATTGTAATCACTCAGGCTAATTTCACTTTGCCCGCCCCACTGGCGTTACCTCTATCTTTGTTCTTTGATTTAGTGGGAGCTTTGGGGATCGTCGGCCTAATCATGGCCTTCTACCGTCGCTATGTTAAAAAACCTGATAATCTTACTTACGACACCACGGTCGGAAATTTAATAGCTCTTCTCTTGCTTCTCGGGATCTTCGGGCTGGGATTCTGTGTGGAGGGGTTGCGCATTGCCAAAACCCAGCCAGAATGGGCCAGCTGGACACCTATTGGATGGGTATTCTCCCGACTCTTCAGCAGGATTGCAGATTCAAACCAAATTTTCCTTCATCGCCTCCTCTGGCGCCTGCACCTCTTTCTGGCTTTGGGATTTGTAGCCTTTATTCCCTATTCCCGCATGCTGCATATCGTTACCGGACCGGCGAATGTTTATATGCGCCAACTGACCTCCAAGGGAGCGTTGCCACCCATCCTCGATTTCGAGACCGCCGAAACTTTCGGGGCCTGCAAACTCGAAGATTTGACCTGGAAACAGTTCTTCGATATGGACGCCTGTACCCGATGTGGGCGCTGCCTTGACCATTGCCCGGCTTATCAGACCGGCAAACCCCTGGCTCCCAAGAAAAATTGGGATTCCCTCCGGGCGCATATGGAAGAAAAAGGGGCCCTCATCCTTAAAGGAAAAGATCCCGAAGCCGAGGGAGGAAAGAAACTCATTGGCGATGTAATCTCGGAGGACGTGATCTGGGCCTGCACCAACTGCCTGGCCTGTGGGATGGTTTGTCCGGTTTTCATTCCTTGCGTGGATAAATTAGTGGAAATGCGCCGCTACCTGGTGTTGATGGAAAGCCGCTTCCCTTCGGAAGTGCAGCTCGTCTTCAAGAATATGGAGAATAATAGTAACCCCTGGGGCGTGGGCCTGGGGCTGCGGGCGGAATGGGCCAAAAGCCTGGAAGTGAAGACCATGGCTGAAGAGAGCGATGTGGATCTGCTCTTCTGGGTGGGTTGTGCGGGGAGCTTCGACGACCGGAACAAGCGCGTGGCCACCTCCCTGGTGAAGATCTTGAAGGCCTGCGGGACGAAATTTTCTATTCTGGGCACAGAAGAAGGATGCTGCGGAGATTCCGCCCGGCGAATCGGCAATGAATATCTCTACCAGACGCTGGTGCAGGCGAACATTGAAGTTTTAAAGACTTACGGGGTTAAGAAGATCCTGACCATGTGCCCCCACTGCTTCAACACCCTAAAAAACGAGTATCTGCAGTTCGGGGGAAACTACGAAGTAAGGCATTACACGCAGTTCCTTGTCGATGCCATAGGAAGTGGGAAGCTGAAACTCAACAAGCCTGTGGATAAGGTGGTGGCCTACCATGACTCCTGTTTTCTGGGCCGGGCCAATGACATCTACGAAGAGCCAAGGAGAATCCTCAGGGCGATCCCGGGTCTGCGGATGGTGGAGATGCAGCGTAACCGCGAACGCAGCTTTTGCTGCGGAGCGGGTGGCGGACGGATGTGGATGGAAGAGAAGATCGGGACGCGCATCAACCAGATGCGCACGGATCAGGCAGCTCAGACCAAGGCAGAATACGTCGGGACCGCCTGCCCTTACTGCCTGACGATGATCGGGGATGGGATAAAGGAGAAGGGGCTGGAGGAATCCATGTCCGCCTTCGACCTGAGCGAACTGGTGGAGAAGGCCATGTAGTTCGGAGTAATGAGTTCGGAGTTCGGAGAATTTATAAAAGAGCGGCATAAATAAATCAAAATAAATCGTCACTCCCGCGAAAGCTGGAGGCCAGAGAACATACTGGATTCCGGGTCAAGCCCGGAATGACAAACTATATGAAGGTATTGCAAGACAGGAAAGGGATGGTTGATGAAATGACCGGTGGGCAGCGGCAAGGCGGGTGCAAAGCAAGGTGGTTTCTGCTCCCGTTTTTTACTTTCTTTCTTTTCTGGGCCACGACAGCACAGGCGGCGGAAAATGCCGATTGCCTGAATTGCCACAAGAACCTCAACCTCAGCAAGGGGGAAAAGGATGGCTCCCTCCTCTCTCTCTACGTCAACGAGGAGGCCTTCAAGGCCTCGGTCCATGGCGCGGCCGGGATGGGATGCCCGGATTGTCATCAGGAGGCCAAGCCGACCTTCCACCCGGCAGAAGGATTCCCGGAAGTAGGGTGCACATCTTGCCACGCCGAGGCTGCGGAGGCCTATAAGAAAACGACCCACGGCATGGTCCTGGAGAGTGGCTTAGAGCGTGCTCCCAAGTGCCAGGACTGTCATACCTCGCATTATATTCGAAAGATCGGTGATCCTCAATCACCGCTGAATGCTTCCCATCTTCCCAATGCCTGTTCCAAATGCCATGAGGAAGCTAACCCTCCCCGGGGCTTTTTTGCGTCCCTGGCCACCTACCGCATCATGGGACACCGCAAAGTCAATCCGGGGACCCGCTATGATACACAGGGATGCGCGAACTGCCACCCCGAGAATACCGGGCATCCACAAAAACAGGAGCGCACCCCCTCCTGTGCCAAATGCCACGACCGATCCGCTGAGACCGCGCTCCTCCTGGGCCCGATTCATTCCAAGATGTCCTTTAAAGACCAGCCGCTCCCCTTTGTCCTGCGCATCCTTTACGGAGCGGGGTTCGTCATCGTGGTCATCGGCTGTCTGGCTTTCTTCTTTTATCGTTCTTACCGCCGGATGAAGGCGAAGAAGGGAAGTTCGGGAAAGCCAGCCGAAGGGGAAAAAGCGGAGACAAATTCTTAAAAAAGTTTTCATCTTCACGCGTATGGGAGGTGGGGAAATGAATAAGGATAAAACCACAATCTCCGTGATCAAAGCAGATGTCGGGGGATATGTGGGGCACTCCAGCATGCACCACAGCCTTTTGGACCGGGCCAAGGAGATGCTGGCCTTGGAGAAGGAAAAGGAGTTCTTGACCGACTTCCATGTTACCCGCTGCGGGGATGACTTGGAGCTGGTCATGACGCACAAGCGGGGCCTGGAGAATGAGGGCATTCATAAACTCGCCTGGGAGGTCTTCCTGGCCTGCACCCAGGTAGCCAAAGACCTGAAGCTCTATGGGGCAGGGCAAGATCTTCTGACCGACGCCTTCAGCGGCACGGTCAAAGGGATGGGGCCGGGCGTTGCCGAGATGGAGATTGCCGAGCGGACCAGCGAGCCCATCATCATTTTTATGGCGGATAAGACTTCTCCGGGCGCCTGGAATCTCCCCCTGTTCAAGATTTTCGCCGATCCTTTCAATACGGCAGGGTTGGTCATCGACCCCAAAATCCACGGAGGGTTTACGTTCGATGTCTTGGATATTGTGGAAAACAAGACCATCGAATTGAGTTGCCCGGAGGAGATGTACGACCTTTTGGTCTTAATCGGGGCGATCGGTCGGTACCTGATCAGAGCCATCTTCCGCAAGGAAGACCGCGAAGTCGCCGCCGTCGCTTCCACCCAGCGCCTGAATCTGCTGGCCGGAAAGTACGTAGGCAAGGATGACCCCGTGGCCATCGTCCGCTGCCAGAGTGGGTTCCCGGCTGTGGGGGAGGCCCTGGAGCCCTTTTCCCACCCCCATCTGGTTGAAGGATGGATGCGCGGTTCCCATCATGGGCCGCTGATGCCTGTATCCTTCAATCAGGCCAACCCCACGCGCTTCGATGGCCCCCCGCGGGTGATCGCCTGCGGGTTTCAGCTCAGCCGGGGCAGGCTGATCGGGCCTCGGGATATGTTCGAAGACCTCAGCTTTGACGAGGCGCGGAAACGGGCGAATGACATTGCCAGCTATATGCGGTTGCATGGTCCCTTTCAACCTCACCGGCTGCACCTCGAGGACATGGAATACACCACCATGCCTGAGGTGATGGAACGGCTGAAGGGCCGGTTTAAATCCTAAAAATTCAAATCTTTCACCGCAGCGCACATCCCTTTCTCCTCTCGGCGTTGTCTGCGATCTCCGCGGTGAAAAGAACCTTTTTCAATATTTTCTCAGGAGGATAAAAATGGATTTTCAATTTTCATCGCAACAAGATTTATTGAGAAAAAGTGTGCGGGAGTTTGCCGAGGGAGCAATTGCCCCCCGGGTGCAGCAGATGGAAGAGACCGACGAGGTTCCCTGGGATCTTTACAAGGAGATGGGGAAGCAGCAGCACATGGGCATTCTCATCCCCAGGGAGTTTGGCGGAACTGCCTTGGGAAATCTCGCCCGCATGATCATCCTGGAAGAGGTGGGACGAGTTTCCGCGGCCATGGCTATGGCCCTGCAGATCTTTCATTTGGGGACCGTGCCCATCGTAGACTTCGGGAATGAAGCCCAGAAGAAAAAATACCTTCCCGCCCTGGCCAAGGGGGAACGGCTTTCCACCATTGCGGTCACCGAAGCCACCGGAGGCTCTGACCCCACGGGCGTGCAAACATCGGCCAAGCTTCAAGGGGACAGTTACATTCTCAACGGGAGAAAGTGCTTCATCACTCACGGCCATGTGGCTGACACGATCACGGTGATGGCCAAAACAGGCGAGGGTCCCAAAGGCTTTAGCGCCTTCATCGTTGAGAAGACCTTCCCGGGGTTTAAGGTCGGACGGAAAGAGAAGAAATTCGGCCTCCACGGCTGTAACACCGGTGAGATCGTCATGGAGAATTGCGTCGTGCCCAGGGAGAACCTGATGGGGAACGAAGGAGATGGCCTGCGCATTACCATGGCGGCGATCAGTGAAGTGGGCCGGGCCGGGATGGCCGGCTGTGGCCTGGGAGTGATCAACGCCTGCTTGGAGGCGTCTGTTAAGTTTGCCAACGAGCGGGTCCTGGGAGGCAAGCCGATCAGCCAGCACCAGGCCATTCAGTGGATGATTTCGGACATTTACATGGACTTAGAGACCAGCCGCTTGCTCTCCTACCGGGCATCCTGGATGAAGGATCAAAAAATCCGCTGCGACGTGGATATGGCCATGGCCAAGTTCTATGCCACGGAAGCGGCGGTGCGCTGCGCCAAGAAAGCCGTGGATATTCACGGCGGCTACGGGTATATGATGGAGTACCCGGTACAGCGGTACTACCGGGATGCCGAGATCCTCATCGCCTCGGCCGGGACCTCCGAGATCCAGCGCATTGTCATGGCCCGCAAAGCCCTTACTTCTTTTAAATAAAAAATATAGCCACAGAGAACACAGAGTCCACCGAGTCATTAAAGATAAAATTTACGCATTTTAAACCGCCCAGGATTAAAACCTACATTGTTTAGTATTTTTGATTGATCTATACCTCCGTGTTCTCTGTGTCCTCTGTGGCTAAAAAATAATCTATGAATATCATCGTCTGTCTCAAACCCGCCCCGGACCCCAGGCGCTGGGATGACATTCAATTGGACCCGGTGACCAAGGCCCTGAAAAGGGAAGGAATTCCCAGTGTCCTGGGCCCCTTGGACAAGCGCGCCCTGGAAGAAG
>Ga0315280_10012756_pt1 | contig 10101 bp, 10 predicted proteins | sample YL17G06_40_MG_FD_203697 | JGI IMG/M metagenome (GOLD analysis project Ga0315280, IMG submission 203697) | Sediment microbial communities from Yellowstone Lake, YNP, Wyoming, USA - YL17G06_40 | ecosystem: Environmental > Aquatic > Freshwater > Lake > Sediment | place: USA: Wyoming | collected...
TCTTCGTTGGAAACGGTGAAGACGATGTGTTGGACTCTATAGCCAGGACATTTATTGGAAGAGAGTCCAAGGTCGTGATCGTTGAGCCAACATTTTCGGTCTACGTGAATCTTGCGAGAATGTACGGTGGTCAAGAACTGCTGGTGCATCTTCGAAGCAATTTCAGTTTAGATGTCGACGCAGTAATCAGAGAGTGCGGCAAGGGAGCGGCGCTGCTTTTTATCTGCTCTCCAAATAACCCAACGGGAAACCAGTTCGACAGCGAAGACCTCAAAAAGATCATTTGCGGCTTCGACGGTATTGTCATCGTAGACGAAGCCTACGGAGAGTTCAGTAAGTACAGCGCTGTAAAATTGGCAAAGAATTTCGACAACCTGATAGTTCTGAAGACTTTCTCTAAGGCATTCGGCATGGCTGGGATTCGTCTAGGGTATTTCATATCAAATGGATCGATAGTAGATCTCGTGAAGCGAGTTGCTCCTCCTTTCAGTGTGAACGCTGTAGCGGAGCGACTGGTCAAACTCGTGTTTGAAAACTGGAAGTACTTCAACCGGTACGCAGGAGATGTGGTGAAGGAACGAGATCGGCTGTTTTCGAAACTGACCAAGATCGAAGGAGTCACCCCATATCCTTCTGAAACAAACTTCATCCTCTTCAGGATCGCTCGCGGCCAACTCTCATCATCGACAGTGACAGAAGCGCTCAGAAGGCGCGGCGTCTTTGTCAAAGATTTCGGATCATATCCACTTCTGAAGAACTGCATCAGAGCAACTGTAGGTCCCCGCAACTTGAATGAGAGGTTCCTCGATGCGCTGAGAACAGTGCTGGAGGACTAGCATCATGAAGCGCGTATCTCAAGAAAGAGAGCTTTTGAGCAATTCTGAAACAAGTTCTCTCTTTGCATCGCCTGAAAGAAAGGCCGAATCTCAAAGGAAGACGAGCGAGGTCGAGGTGACGGTTGCCTTGAATATGGACGGAAGAGGGAAATCGAACGTCAAAACCGGAACACAGTTTCTCGATCACATTTTAAGAACATTAGCAAAGCATGCTCTATTTGACCTCGAGGTAGAAGCCACCGGGGATTTGAAGCATCATATCTGTGAAGATGTTGCGTTGGCCCTAGGCGAAGCTCTGAGCAAGGCTCTAGCTGAAAAGAAAGGAATTAGACGATTCGGCTCAGCATATGTTCCGATGGAGGATTCTCTAGCCAGGGCGGTTGTTGATCTAGGCGGAAGACCCTATGTTAATCTTGAGCTAAAGTTCGCTTCAAAGGAGATAGAAGACCTAACGACAGAAGACATTGTACACTTCTTCCATTCGCTAGCGATGGCGTGTAAACTAGATCTGCACATAGCCATTCTTTACGGAGAAAACGATCACCACAAGGCAGAGGCAGCAACAAAGGCGCTTGGACTTGCATTGAGAGAAGCTGTTGCCTACGAGGCTCGAACTCTCTCCAAAATCCCCAGTACAAAAGGAGTACTGTAAACAGTGCCAACTATTTCGATAGTGGACTACGGAGTAGGAAACCTTAGAAGCGTCAAGAAAGCCCTCGAGGGGGCTGGCGCAAAAACCTTAATCACTTCAGATCGAAAGGATCTAAGGAGATCTGATGCGATCGTTCTCCCAGGAGTTGGAGCTTTCAGAGAGGCGATGAAGAATTTACTGCCGATGGCAGAATTGCTGAAGCAGCTCGCCAAAGATGGTGCACCGACTTTGGGGATTTGCCTCGGTCTCCAGCTGCTTTTCACGAGGGGTCTTGAGGGCGGCAAGACGAAGGGTTTAGACTTAATCAAAGGAGACGTGGTTAAGCTTCCGGATATTGTAAAGCTTCCACACATCGGGTGGAACAGCTTGGAGATCACTCGGGAGTGCTCTATTCTCAAAGGCGTTCCAGATCTTTCTTACGTCTACTTCGTTCACAGTTATGTTCCCTGCCCAGTAAGCCGCAAAGATGAAGTCGCTTACACGAAATATGGCGTGAAATTTCCTTCAGTAGTTGATAGAACGAATGTTTTCGGAACTCAGTTTCATCCCGAAAAAAGTAGCAAAATCGGACTCACGATTCTAAAGAATTTCGTATCGATATCGAAGAGGTAGTAGAGTTGCTCGTTATCCCGGCTGTTGATGTGATGCAAGGAAAGTGCGTTCGACTCCGCCAAGGTAGCCCATCCCAACGCAAGATCTATGATGAAGCCCCGGTTCAAATCATCAAGAAGTTCTCAGATGAGGGAGCTGAACTCATCCACCTCGTAGACCTCGATGCGGCTCTGGGGGTAGGGAGGAACCACGAGATTATTCGAAGATGCATCGAATCTGGAATCTCGAAGATACAGGTTGCCGGAGGCATTCGGGATATGGAGAAAGCTGAATCGATCTTGAAGCTGGGCGCGTACCGAATAGTGTTCGGAACAATTGCAGCAAGACACCCGAAGTTAGTCAGCGACATCGCCAGGAGATACGGTGCCGATAGAGTCGCAGTCGCAGTTGACACCAGAGGAGGGAAGGTGAGTATTGAGGGATGGACGCAGCAACTTGATGTTGACTACTTAGAGTTCGCAGGGTCCATAGAATCGACCGGCGCGGGCGTACTGATCTTTACGCAGATTGACGTAGATGGAACTCTAAAGGGTTGCGCGGCCGCAGGGGTCGCCAAACTTCTGGGAAGAGTCAGGATACCTGTCATAGCTTCCGGCGGCATAGGCGAACTCTCAGATCTGGTTGCTCTATCTAAACTCGGGGTCCACGGCGCTATCGTCGGAACCGCCCTTTACGAAAGAAGATTCACATTGAAAGATGCCATGAGAGCTGTTGTATATGTTGACTAAGAGGATAATCCCTTGTCTTGATGTCAAAGACGGCAAAGTAGTGAAAGGCATCCACTTCAGAAACCTGAGGGTGGAAGGAGATCCAGCCAAACTTGCCGCAATTTACGAGGAACAGAACGCAGATGAGATAGTGTTTCTCGATATAACTGCTTCTTACGAACGAAGGGGTACCCTTCTAAGGGCTGTGCGTAAGACTGCGGATACAGTCTTCATCCCTTTTACGGTCGGGGGAGGTATCCGAAATCTGAGAGACATCAGAAACGTGCTTAACGCGGGCGCTGACAAAGTCTCGATCAATACCGCCGCGGTCATGAAGCCAGAATTGATTAAGGAGGCCTCTGAAAAGTTTGGCAGGCAATGCATTGTAGTTGCGATCGATGCAAAAAGAACCTACACTCGGAAGGCTCGCTCGCCCAAGACCCTCGTAGAGAATCGTAGGAACAGCCTATGGTGGGAAGTATACGTGCAAGGAGGGAGAGTTAGAACTGGCATAGACGGCTCCAAATGGGCGAGAAGAGTCGAGGCGCTTGGTGCTGGCGAGATTCTCCTAACCAGCATGGATTGTGACGGTACACAATCTGGATACGACATACCTCTTACTCGAACGGTCGCTGAGACGACGAATATACCGATAATCGCTAGCGGAGGGGCTGGATGCCCAGAGCATCTACTACAGGTTCTGACTAAAGGGCGAGCTGATGCCGCGCTCGCAGCATCTATCTTTCACAGGTCCCAGTACTCTATCAGTGGAGTGAAAAAGTTCCTTCGCGAAAGAGGAATTTGCGTTCGTATATAATCCTTGACCTGGTGAACGCGATGCTACAGTTGAATAGGACTGAGACAAAGCGATTCGTCAAGAAAGTCGACTTTAGAAAAATGAATGGTCTCGTCCCAGTAGTCCTCCAAGACGCCTCAACGGACGAAGTATTGATGCAAGCGTTCATGGACAGGGAGGCGTTGCGATTGACATTGAGCACCGGAAAGATGCACTTCTGGAGTCGAACCAGAAGAAAGATCTGGCTCAAAGGGAGTAAGTCAGGACATTTCTCCTTCATGCAAAATGCCATTCTAGACTGTGACTCAGACGCGATCCTCTTCAGGGTTCAGCAGATCGGCGCATGTTGCCATACTGGAAAAGAAACGTGCTTCCACAAGCCCGCGAGACCTAAGCAGAAGCAACGGGCGGACGGCAGGGTGCTGGAGAGAATTTTTGAGGTCATAACGGAACGAATCAGGAATCTCAAGGAAGAATCATACGTATCAAGACTCTCTAGAGAAGGAGATGACGCGGTTCTGCAAAAGATCGGTGAGGAAGCTTGCGAACTGATAATTTCCGCCAAGAATGGAAAAGAAAGAGAGATTATCGCTGAAGCGACGGACCTCGCCTTTCATCTCTTGATTCTCTTGGCGTCGCAAGGAATTCAACTGGAGAAGATATTTGAAGAATTGAATTCACGTCATGAAGCAAAGACGTCATCCAAACAGGTATACAATACTAAAGAAGATTGTACTTGAGTCGCTCGATGTGAGTTCGGCAGTCGAATCACTTGTACGAAGATCATAGTCGATTCCTAGAATTTTGCTAACCCATACCAGTTCCTCGACCTAATCCCCATATATGGCATGGCAATGGTTCGAGTCATATTCAGCCAAGAATTTCTCAGCCGGAACCAGCATCCGCGCGAATGCGTGAGGCCACTCCGGGCTTTTGTAATCTCCCTCTCGTAAGGTATTGTCTCATGCGCTTCGAACAAAAGATATAGAACCAAGATATCACAATTACCTAAGGAGGTGCGCTGCATGAAGGAGCTAAGAATTACGAGCGCCGCATTTGAGAATAACGGTGCTATCCCCGCGAAGTATACATGCGATGGGGATGACGTGAATCCGCCTTTGAACATTGAGGGTATACCGAGAGAGGCGAAGAGTCTCGTCCTCATAGTTGATGACCCCGACGCTCCGATGGGGACATGGGTTCATTGGGTTGTCTGGAACACTCCTCCCAAAGAGAGAATAGAGGAAAACAGTGTTCCAGGAGTTGAAGGACTGAACGATTCTAGGAAACATTCGTACGCGGGACCCTGCCCGCCTTCAGGTACACACAGATATTTCTTCAAGATCTATGCTCTAGACACGAAACTAGATCTTAACACAAATTCTAGAAAGGAAGATGTAGAAAGAGCGATGGAAGGCCATATACTGGCAAAGGGAGAAATCGTAGGGCTATACCGTAGAAGAGGGCACGGAAGCAGATTCTGATAACATCGATATACTGTTCGTGAGATCAGAGTTCTAGAATCAGCGCAGAATAAGTTCGTCCACCCCGATACAGAGACCGATCAGTACAAGCCCTACTAGCATTAATGCAAAACCGATCCCGGTGTTTCTTCGACTTTCTTCCTCTTGCGTGGCTTCTGGCTCTTGGCTCTCAGCAGGTCTTCTCGCAGCGGATTTCAGGAGGCTGAGTTTTGGGAGTCCGACAGCTAGAACACCGCCCATGCTGAGTAGGGCTGCTCCTTCTAGAAGCAAAGCGTCAACTAGGTTCCGAAGGTTGAAAGACGAAATTGAGAACGTTATAAGCACTATGGCAACGACCATGAAACCTAACATTCTCGGATTTCGGCCAATTTTGCCCACGACAGATCATCCGTTAGTGAAGAAGGAAGACTCCAAGGGCGATTGAGATTGCAAGTATAACAAAGAAGAGAAGAATAAAGGGAAGGAGAGTAGTTTGAAGTGCTGCGATCGTTACCGCAATGTAATCTTTCCAGTCAAGTTTTGGAGGTCCCTTCCTTCTTTCTTCTTTCCCAGTTTGTTCTTTCTCAGTCACTGCATGCACCTTTGCATTATTAGACTGCCTGCCTTGGCCACGTCGTTCCAAGTGATAGCCTACGCTGCCAAGTGGCATGCGACGTAGTGATCCTTCCTAATTTCGATTAGTTGAGGCTCTTCTTCTTTGCATATGGGTATCATCTTAGGGCATCTCGGGTGGAATCTGCAGCCTGAAGGAGGGTTCACGGGACTCGGCACATCCCCCCCTAAAATGATTCGTTCTCTACTAATCTCCGGGTCCGGGATCGGAATTGCTGCGAATAAAGCCTGCGTGTACGGATGTAGTTGACTTCTGAAGAGCTCTGTTTTAGAAGCTATCTCAACTATCTTGCCCAAGTACATAACAGCTATTCTGTCACTCATATGCTTGATTACACTGAGATTATGAGAGATGAAGAGGTATGTCAGAGCTAACTTCTTCTGGAGATCCTGCAACATGTTCAGTGTTTGAGCTTGAACTGAGACATCCAGCGATGATGTGGGCTCATCTAAGACTATGAACTCAGGGTTCAGTGATAACGCTCTAGCAACACCTATTCTCTGCCGCTGTCCTCCACTGAATTCATGAGGAAACCTATTCATATGGTCTTCCGCTAGACCCACGATAAGCAGGAGCTCTAAAACTCGCCGGCGAAGTTCTAGTCCTCTTGCAATGCCGTTCACGAGCATAGGTTCACCGACTATGTCCTTGATGGTCATTCTTGGGTTCAATGATGCGTAGGGGTCTTGAAACACTATCTGCATCTTCGGCCTCAACTTGGCCATCTGTTTGTCATTGATCTTTGTTATGTCTAGGCCTTCAAAGAGGATTTCGCCGTCTGTAGGCTCTATCAGCCTTAAGGTGCATCGGCCAACGGTTGTCTTACCGCACCCAGATTCTCCAACAAGCCCCATAGTTTCCCCTTTCCCAATCTTGAAGGAGACCCCATCGACAGCGTACACATAGCCCACTGTTCTGCCGAGGACGCCACCGCGAATAGGAAAGTGTTTCTTTAAGTCGCTGACTTCTAGGAGTGGCTCTGTTGCCGACATCGTCTCCAGTCCTCAATTCCCTCTTTGGCCATAAAGATAGCAGGCGACGAAATGTCCTTCTTCAGGTTCGAACATAAGCGGCCTCTCATTCTTACAAATCTCCATGACATATGGGCATCGCGGATGAAAACGACATCCTGGTGGCGGGTAGATCAAGTTTGGAACCGAGCCGGGTATTATTTCGAGTCTCTCCATTTCTTTATTAAGCTTGGGAATCGATCTGAGCAGACCTTGCGTATATGGGTGAAGAGGTTTTCTGAACAGGGCCTTTGTGCCAGTGTACTCGACGACAACTCCCGCGTACATCACTCCAACCCTGTCACACATCTCAGCAACTATTCCAAGATCATGCGTTATGATAAGTATCGATGCTCCGATCTCTTTCTTCAATTCGTTCAGCAACTGGAGGATTTGAGCTTGAATAGTCACGTCTAGGGCTGTTGTCGCCTCATCTGCGATGAGTAGGCTGGGTCCACAAGAAAGCGCCATGGCAATCATCGCTCTCTGTCGCATCCCGCCGCTCAGCTCGTGAGGGTACTGTTTGACGACTCTCTCTGGATACGGCATCCTCACAAGCTTCAAGGTTTCAATAGTCTTCTTGAGAGCTGCCTTCTTCACATCCCCCTTCGAAGGCTTCGGAGGATCGATCATCTTCTTCTCCAATTCTTCAATCTTCGACTTGAAGTCGCGGGCTGTTCCAGAGGTAGTTTCCACTTTCTCCAGTTTCCTTTGCAAATCTTCGATCTTCATTGCTAGAACTTCTTTTCTAAGGTCTTGGTGAAGTAGGATGACTTCTGAGATCTGGTCTCCAATCGTCAGGACCGGGTTTATGTAGGTCATAGGATCTTGAAATACCATCGATATCTTGGCGCCGCGAATCTTCCTCATCTCCTCCTCACTCTTCTTTAAAAGGTCTTCACCCTCAAGGAGGATTTGGCCGCCGACTATCCTGCCTGGCGGATTAGGCACTAACTGCATTATCGAGAGAGCAGTAACGGACTTGCCGCAACCAGTTTCACCTACAAGTCCGCAAGTTTCGCCTCTATATATTTCGAGATTAACATCGTCAAGTGCTTTGACAACCCCAGCATAGGTGTAGAAATAGGTTCTCAAGTTTCGAATGCTTAGCAGCAGTTCCGGCACTGAACCACACCCTATCTTCTAAGTCTAGGATCTAGAACGTCCCTTAGTCCATCTCCAACCAGATTTAGCGAAAGCGATGAAAGAAGTATAGCCTAATCCAACTTTTGAGCATTCCGTCGGGAGCTCAATCGCTTCCGAGGTGGCTTAGAAGCTTGGGAATCGTCACGGCGAATCAGGGTCAACTATTCCTCGTCAGTTTCATCCTCATAATAGTCATGCTCATAGTTCTGTTCTACGCGTTCTCATCTATTTTCGAGATTTTGGCTGAAACAAGCCGAAGATACCAGTCAACTGTACTGTAGCTGTCCATTCTCAAACATGTTGAAGCTAAAAATTCTTAAATAAAAACTGGAAACAAACAATCCTACAATCCTGTGGAGATCTGGAGGGCGAGAAAGATTTGAGGAAGCTACTGATAGGTTTCGTTGTTGCCTTAAGCGTTTTGATGATTCTGGAACCCGCTCTTGCACGTGGAGCTGAAGCGGTCGAATGGAGTGGGCCCCGCGTCGACTCGCTACTTATGAAAATCTACAAGGATCCAATTGCTGAGGGCCTCGCTCTCGCAGCGAATGAGATAGATATAATGGACGTTCCACTCATGCCTGAGCAAGTGAAAGAATACCAAGGAAACCCGGATATCCTTCTGAAGAGTTACGAAGACCTGGGAATGGCAGAGCTGGATCTTAACAATCAGATGTGGCCGACGAGCGACGTGAGCTTTCGACAAGCGGTAGCTCACTTGATCGATAAGAACTGGATAGAGACAGATGTTCTCAAGGGATTCGGAATATCGATCGACAACCCTGTTCCGAGCGTACTCGGAGGTTGGAGCAACCCCAACATCAAGAAGTATTCCTACGATCCGGATGCTGCTAAAGCGCTTCTGGACGCAGCGGGATTCACTCTAGGATCTGATGGCCGGAGAATCGATCCGAAAACAGGTAAGACACTTGCCCCAGTGCTCTTCTACATAAGGGCTGATGATCCTCAAAGGACAGCCATAGGCGAACGGATTAGAAAGGAGATGGAACGGATCGGTATCCCTATAGATGCGAGATTTGCTGAGAGAGCAGTTTGTAGTGAAGCTGTTCTCAAGAAGTATGAGTATAATATGTATACTGGTGGAGTCGGGATCACAAGTGACCCGTACTATCTTTTCTGGTTCTACTTTTCAGGGATGGATATCTATCCAGAACCCTACGGCTACAATTACGCAAGAATTCACAACGATGAACTTGACAAAGCTACCCTAAAAATTCGTACCGGCTCAACCCTCGATGAAGTACGGGCCGCTGTATTCAAAGCTCAGGAAATCATAGCTGAAAATGCTCACGTTATTCCTCTTTACCAGCGTATAGGGGTGAAAGCCTACAGGAAGGGCTGGGAAGGAGTGGTCAACGGTGCAGGTGAAGGGATCAGTACTTGGATAACATTTCTGAACGCTCATCGCGAAGAACGTAAGTATGGCGGGCAAATCAGATACGGGCTGTCTTCTGACATCGAGAACTTAAATGTGCTTACAACTGAGTGGCAATCTGACTTTGAAGTTCTCTACAGGATCTACGACTCCTTGCTCGTCAGAAACCCGGTCAACTTAGCGGAAGACGTCCCATGGCTTGCCACTTCATGGGCGCTCGATCCTTGGACAAGCCCAACCAATGTTACTGGCTTGAAGATGACGTTCAATCTTGTTGATAATGCAACTTGGCATGATGGGGTAAAATTCACTTCAGCCGACGTTAAGTTCTGCATCGAATACTATCAGCAAGGCGGAAGATGGGCTGGGTACGTGTCGAATGTTGAGAAGGTTGATGTGCCGAGCAGCACCGTCACAATCGCCTACCTCAATACAACTAGCTATTTCGCGCTGCATTGGCTTGGCTACATGCCTATAATTCCAAAACATATCTGGGAGAAAGTCGCGCCAGCTAATTGGAAGACGTACGATCCGCTTCGAGAAGGAACTCTAATAGGAACAGGGCCGTTCAAATTTGTCGAAAGGAAGGCAGGAGAGTACGTTCTTCTCAAAGCAAACTCAGAATACTTCAGACGCGCACCTGGCAAGACATTGACCATTCAAGAAGCTGCACTCCCGACATTGACAGCAGGAGAAGCGCAGGAGATCAGTGTAAAAGTTATGGACTATACTGAAGCCCCGGTTACAGCAGGAACAGTAACAGCAAGCATAGTAGACGCTGAAGGCAAGCAGGTCGCTGAGATCAGTCTGAGTCACAAGGGTGAGGGGGTATACAGCGCAAGTTTGGTC
>Ga0315280_10012757_pt1 | contig 10101 bp, 12 predicted proteins | sample YL17G06_40_MG_FD_203697 | JGI IMG/M metagenome (GOLD analysis project Ga0315280, IMG submission 203697) | Sediment microbial communities from Yellowstone Lake, YNP, Wyoming, USA - YL17G06_40 | ecosystem: Environmental > Aquatic > Freshwater > Lake > Sediment | place: USA: Wyoming | collected...
CACCTGGTGGACACCCTCCTGAGGAGGGGCGACTCTGTAACGGTCCTGGGCGACCTGAGCACCGGCAGCGCCCTCAACCTCCCCCGCAGGAAGGGGATCAGGAGGATCTACGCCAGGGCCGGGGATGTGAACAGGCTTCGGCTGAGGGACCTTGACGCCTGTGGAGTCTATGGCTATCGTTAATGGCTCATCCAGCCTTGCAAGGTCCCTGAAGGGCTCTACATCCACCCTGATCACCCTGTCCCTCAGGGAGGTGTAGTCCGCAGATGGCACCTCAACAAACCGCTTGAGCGCCCTCGTGAATCGCTCAAGCTGCCTGTCTCGTATGGCATCCCGTAGAGGTACCTTACCAAGGCAAGGAACTGGACGTAGCTTCCAGTCAGGGTGAAGGGCCTTCCCTCCTTCCCCTTATTCATAGCGTCCAACTCCGCCTTGTACTTCTTTACGAAGTCAAGGTCGAGTATCAGCTCGCCTCTGCGTATCAGCCTCTCGTCGTATTCGTGCCAGTTCATGGGGGCGAATAAGAAAAATGGTGTATATGAGGATAATTATCCCACAAAACATTTATTTCTGCTCTTTTAGGGAGCTGAAGTGCGCGAGCACCTTTGCCTGATGGTGGGTCGGAGCTTTGAGGGAGGCGAAGATCGTTCTGATATCCGCCTCATTTAAACCGTAGATCTTGAAGACCAACGCGTCGATTTTGGCCTCTTCGTCCTCAATTTTGGTGTCGATCTCGGCGAGATCTGTCTCCGTCCCTTTTTCGCCTGACCCCCCAATCTCCTGTTTTACCCTCTTCATTATGTTGGGCGTCAGCTCTCTCGGCGTTCTGTTTACCTCCTTTATGATCGAGACTTCCGTTTTTGCGAGCAGTTGTTCAAGGGTGTTGACCCTTTTCGATGCTAGGGTCTGCTGCAACGAGCAGTAGACATGCAACATCAGGTCCCTGTCCTCGAACTCCAGTTCGTAGAGGGGTTCCTGGCTCTCCCCGTTAATGCCATAGATCTTCAGGGTTGGTGTTTCTACCTCACCGCGCACCTTGAACCGGGCGAAGGTTTTGTTCAACTCCTCACGACTTCCGGAGGGGTAGAACGAAACGCGCGATGTCCAAGCCTTCCCAGTTTCTCCCTCCCTTATGTGGCTCAGGTCTTGGCTCAGTATTTCCATGAGGCTCATTCGACCGCTTCTCAGCCCCTCCGACCACTCCTTCCACAGGTCAATAAGCCTGTTTTGAGCCCTCCTAAGAGTCACAACATCTTTAACGAGCCCCTCGATTTCCCTTGTGGACTTCTGCTCCTCGTCGGTCTTGGGCACCTTGATAGGGAGTCTTTCTATGAAACGTCTGGCATAAGAGTAGTAGCCTCCCCTGAACGGCGTGCTTATCTTTCTCAGGTACCAGTCCAGTAGATTACTGTTAAGTAGCCCACAGATGTACTCGAGAGAGAGGCTCATGTTTTCTTTGAGCGTGATACCGTATCCTCCAGCATTTCCTCCGCCAACAAAACAATACCTCCCAACTTCATCAAGCGCAAAAGAGGCACTGTTTGCGAGAACTTGGGTCATGATCTTCGGTAGGCCAAACTTATCCATGTTCTTTAGGTAAACGTATCCATACCAATCAGGTCGTCCTGCCCAACTTCCCCTCTCCCTTTTCTCCAACTGTGATCTATTATCAATCAGGTACTTCCAGATCCTTGGGTACTCCTTCGAGAGGGTCTCTTCTTCAATCAGTTTCGCTTTTGAGGCCTCAATTTTGTATGGAAACAATAATACATACTTAAAATTGCTGATGCACCACCTTTTAATGTCTTTACCCATAAGAAGGGGTTTGAGTAGTCTTTTTTTCGAGGACGTAGTCCCTGCCTTGAGATTTGGAATATACCAGTATTGATGACCCCAAGTCTTCTTTCAATTCAAGCGCATAAACTTGATCAGCGCTGGTTTGCAGACCTACAAATATCCTATCCGCAATATCTTTAAGCGTGCAGCCCCGCGTCGCCGCGCCAGTTTTGTCGAACACTTCTTTTTCAACTGATGGGGTAAATGACCATGGTTGCTCTGTTAGAGATTTTATGTTGATTGGAAAGGCAACGATACTATCGTCTTCGTATTTTTCGGTGCTTCTGAGTTTCATAAACTGTTCCAGACTTCTCGCCAGCCTCTCTACCTTTGCGTACTTTATCGTTTTGTTCTCGTCATTGGATAGGAAGATGAGGGCAGTATATGTCGTAGCCTCGGGAGCGAATACCTGCTGATCCCCGAAATCGACTATTTCCCACACCGCCTTCCTTTCGGAGAGGAAGCCCCTGAGGGCCTCGCCGTAGTCGGCCTGCATGAACTTGCTGGTGACGATGTAGCCGAACTGGCCTCCCTTTCTCAGCAGCTTAAGCCCCCTCTCAATGAAGATCACGGCCAGATCGTAGTTCTTGAGGGCAGTCTCGTAAGACGCGTTGAGGTACTCCACATAGGGGGGTGACTTCTTCTTCAGGACCTGGATTCTCTCGTATGGAGGGTTGCCTATGACACCGTCTAACCCCCTTTTCCCTTCCGCAAGCGGGTCTCCCGTGCTCTCGAAGTAGGCGAACCAGAACTCAAGGGGCCAGTGGAGGGGTTTTGTCCCGGGAGGTTGGAGACCTCGCGACCTCAAGAGGTTGGAGAGGTCGTCGTCCAGCTCAGCCCCAATCCTTTCTTTTATCCCATTTATCTCCTCTGCCAAGTTCGGGGCTGCGGGGTTATCAAGGTACTCTCTCCTAAGCTCGGAGAGCCTCGCAATCTCCTGCTTGTGATTCGTGCTCAGGCAACTCACCGCGTCCGCTTCGGGGAGGCCGACCAGAGCATCCCCGGTGCGCAGGTTCATCTCTAGGTTGGGAAGTACGTGATTCGTCTCTGAGGGGAGTCTGTCGTAGCGGAACTCTTTGGGCGCAAGCTTTATGGCCTCGAGCCACAGGTTCACCTTCGTCGCCTCGAGTGCCCTCCTGTCGAGGTCCACTCCGTGTATGTGCCTGAGCAGTATCCTGGCGATCATGCCCCTCTCGTCCTCCGCACCCAAGATCCGCTTTATCTCTTGGAGGTGCTCGAGCTGTTCTGCGTCTTCTTTCGCCAGGTGGAGGGATCGGTAGTTGGAGTGCTTCTTTATCAGATCGTCCAGTAGAACCTTCAGGTCCCGGTATCTGACCATTATAACCCTGAGCGCCTTGACTAGGAAGGACCCGGAGCCGCAAGCGGGGTCCAGTACCCTTATCGAGGCCATCTCCGCTATTGCGTCCCTGGCGTCTACATAGTCCTTCCTCGAGAGGCAGTCCTTCGCCCGCTCGATAGTGCCGTCGAAGAGTTTTTCGACGACAGTCTCTGCGATGTACTGCGTTACGTACCTGGGCGTGTAATAAATACCCTCGTCCTTCCTTACCTCTGCCAGGAACGTCTCGTAGGCCTTTCCGAGGACATCCTCGTCGATGTGCCTGAAGTTGTACTGCATTATCCCCTTCCCCGTCACGGAGGGGGCTTGTAAATAGGAGAAGCCGAGCACGAGCTGAAGGTTCTGGTAAAGTTTTCCCACATTCTCCTCGTCCCTCTTCACATGATCCATTAGCTTCGTCTTGAAGAGTTCCGTGTCGTAGTAGAGGTAGAACCACTCGTCGAGCTCCTCGAAGAACTTCTCGAGAACCATCGCCCTGCCCTTCCGCTGCCACATCCTCTCGTGGTGGTCCCACCGCTTCTTGATCCAGTTGAACTCTACCACGCCATAGTCGTCGAGCGTCTGGACGAAGATGAATTTATTGATGAGCCAGATTATCAGCTCGAGCTTCCTCTTCTCGTCCACGGTGAACTCTACCTCGGAGAGCTTCGCCACCCACAGCTTCAGGCTCTCCAAGAACCGCTTGTCCAGGTCGTACCTGACCGACTCGTACTCCTTCCGCTCGAGGTAGCCCCACAGGCTACCGGTGATGTCATACTCCGCAATGAAGCCGAAGAGGTCCGTTTTATGGAACGGCTCGAGGCGGTCCGACTCCTTGCTGTAGAAGTACCAGTCCTTCAGGTTGGTGAGGATGACATACAGCGCCTCGCCGCTGCGGATGTACTTCAGCACCTGCTCCTCGTGGTGGGATGGCTCCAGCCTCTTCTGCCTCAGCCGCCTTACTGCTGACCTTCCTGCCTTGTCCCTCTCCACCTCTGCCTCGAAGAGGGGCTTTAGCTCAAGCGCGATCCCGCGACCCGTCTCATCCTTGATGAGATAATCGATGAAGCCATTGGACCGAGCCTCCGGCGCGGCTGTCCCGCAGAGGTACTTCAAAAGAACGGACCTCCCAGCAATGAACGCCTCCCTGAGGGCGGTCTCTGGCTTCGAGACCTGGAGGTGCCTCACGTAGTTTCCAACCTCCTCGCTCTTGAGGGAGGCGATTATATTGTCGAACTCCGTTGCCTGAATTTCCTCTTTTTCGAAAAGGAGTCTCAGGTCTTCCAGGATGCGGTTTAAGGATGCTTTCTCTGATTCGTTGAGGGAATCTTTGCTCATAGGGGCCGATCACCTGGTCGCACGACACTGGAAGGTATGTTATACAGCTCCCATGTCCGGGCGATCTTCACCTATAATAAGCTGTCAGTGCTTTATAAAAAAATGGGAGAAGTAGGAGGTTCTACCGACCTTGTTGCGTCGCGTGTATCCGTGCCAGTTCATAGATTAATGGTGGTTGTAAGGGGTATAAAAAGCGTCGCTCCACAAAGCATAAATAAAATACTTACACTAATTTTCCGACAGCCTATACTATCTATTGTGTTCAAATCCTCATGTTTTTTCACTCTTTTCTAATATACCCCATTGGTCTTTGTGATTGTTGATGCTAAAATCTTTGAACTCTGGAATGCGGTCTCCTAAGTAGTTTGGGAATTGGCGTATGTTACTCTCCTTTCTTCTCTTCTCCCTTTCTGCGCTAGTCTCATTTGTCTTTCTTCTCCTAGGCTCTGAGTGTACGAATATTTTATGTGTCTCCCTTATGTACTCCGCTACCAATTTAGAGGGCAGAATATAGAAGTCCGGACGCTCTTTCTCTCCTTTTAGCGTCACACATACGTAATATAGATCGTCAGACCACTCCTCATCTCCTTTACTCATGGGATACCTAATCTTACCATAACTGTTGGTCTTTACCTGAATGTTTACAACCTGGCCATCCTTTGAGGCTACAATATCAATTCCACGTGCGTTTCGTATAGTGGGCATCGCTGTCCACCCTCTCCTTGACAACTCGGCCGCAACGTAGAATACTCCAGATGCTCCGACCAACGATTTGCCAAGTCTGCTTTCTCCTTCTGTAGACAATTATTCGATCATCTCTATCTAATGTTGGGCTTGAAGCAATAATAAATGTATTTCGTGCAATCTTAGCGGACTCACTAAATCTCAGCCTCTTCTAAGCCTTGTTTTAAACTCAAGGAGAAGGACGACGATCACAGCTCCTCACTCCAGGTACCTCGTCGGGAGCTGGAGCTTCAGCCGCAGGGCCTCCTGGATCACCGGCGTCCAGACGACCTGCCGCGTCTCCCACGGAGCCTCCGCCAGCCATGGGGTCAACCACTAAATCGAATGGCTCAGACCAATAATAAAACATGTTTTCAACTATTTGCGGAGGCAAATTTCCTGGATACGTCAAGGTTGACATATCCATCTTTGGCATAAGCTTATAAGTGTAAAGCCAAAGTTCGCTTGGGACAGACGGGTTTGATTCAATATCAGATTTGACATTTTTAACAATTTGGGTTACTCTAGCCCTAGTTAAGCCAATTTTGTTAGCAATTTCTTTGTGAGTGTAGCATTGGAGGTAATACTCTACAATCAGCCTTTTCTGTTCCTCCTCTTTCGCCTCCCTGAGCTTCTTAAGCCACTCAGTGATGGTGGTTCTGGCAACAGCCAAAGTTTCAGCTATGCTTTCTTGGGTTAAGCCTTGCTCGTATAGGCGTATGGTATTTTATCCAACATAGAAGGGATCTCTTTGTTGCAGTCACCTTCTTTACATTCAACAAACTCTGAGTATGGCGCGGTATACCTTTCCAACAATTTAAATGTCTTTGACTCTACTTCTACAAATTTGCATTGAAGAGAGGGTTGCTTTGTTTTATCTTTTATAGCGTTTTCAACCCATTCCCTAGTCTTAGCCATTATCAAGGGAGACCCATCCACAAGACTACTTATGTCAAAGGAGGCTTGAATTCTTAAAGCTTTTAAAGCAGACCGAAAGTAAAATACAATCATGCCATATCTCTTTGCAGTCGAAGTAAAATATGAGAATGGGAAGTATATTTACAACCCTAATGATTTATTGAATAACTTCCCATATTTGGAAGGAAAGGTCATTGCCGGAAAATTCATATCTACATATAGAGATGGTAAGACAATAAGGATTAATAAGGAATTCAGGTGTAAAGTTGGTCGAAGTGGAACTATTGCAATTGGAGAAATTTTGGAACCTAATCCATTGAAAGCTATTGGCTCACCTCTCCCATCTTACTTCCTCATTGCTGGTTATAAATACGAAGAAGAAAACGATCAAGGAAAAGTTACATTACCAATAGCTGAGAATATCATGCTAAAAGGAGGCTATACTTCATATTTTGAAGATGAAATTAAAAGGATTTTGAAAGAAGAAGAAGCAGGCTTAATTCTGGAAGGAACTATTTTTCATCCACAATTAGAGAAATGTGCTTCGTCTTTGAAAGAAGCTCTCTCATCTTTCGAGCAAGAAAACTATGCATTCACTAAAACTTCTTGCAGAAAAATCATCGAGGAGATTAAACGACTTGCTAGCGAATGGAAAACTATAGATAGAAGTGAAAGCTTGTGTGAAAAACTGAAATCGGTTGTTAATTCTTTATATTCTTTCGCTTCTATCGGTGGACCACATGAAGGGGTAACTACACGGGAAGAAACTGAGTTTATTTTAAAGAATACGACATCTTTGCTCTTTTACGGCAATTCAATTATGAAAAATGAAAGGGTAACATAAATTATCCAAAAGATAGCCTGTTGACTTTCTAAGTTTGAATATCATGGTTTTAGGATTTTGGAAGAATATGCCGACTTAGGCGAGTCGGCTAAGACAAGTGATAGACCAGAATTCAGAAAGATGATGTCAGAAAGACAAATCCGTCGTGGTTGTAGTCCAGCCCGATCAGGGTTGGGTCGTCGCCTGCTGGGACAGCCTCGCCGGTCTCGAACCACTCCATAGGTATGTTTCATTAAAAAAAGTGGGACCTAAGGCACCTTCTTTGCAGCCTGAGTTGCGGATGCCTTCCTCGCGGCTCTCTGACCAAGCCAGTAGCAGAGTCCGGCGATTACCCAGCAGATTATGGTGCCGACCGGCGTGAAGCTGCAGTGTGCATAGTAGCCGAGCAGGCAGGGCTTGCTGGCCGGGGCAGGCACCAAGGTGGAGATCCCTAAGGCAACGAATACAACCACGAGAACCCACCAATACCACTTCACTCAATAACACCTCTAAGCTATCCTTCTTCCAGCCTCGGGTCCTGGAGTGGTGCTGTAGATCTCATCTGCTCTGACAACCAACGCTCCCTTCAGCATCTTGGTTGCCGGCTCGCCCAGCCTCGCCTTGACCATCTCCTTGGTCCTCTCGTAAACCGGCCCAGACGCCAGCAACTGAGCTGCTCCCTTGACCTGCCAGCCCTTCACCCTGGCCAGAGCCTGAGGAGACGCCTCCTCTTTGCTTGGGGCCGGCGTGTGGAATGTTAAGGCTACCTTCGGGTTCTCTTTGATGTTCCTCAGGGTTTTATCCAAGAAGACCGCCGCAACTACTATTGTCTCTGGATCTATAGCCGTGGTCGACCCGCAAGGCACGACGTTCGGCGCTCCGTCTCTGCTACATGTTGCCAGGTAGCAACAGGGGGTTTTATTGATCAGCTCGATCATCTCCCCGCTCATCTTCGCCAAAGTTCCACGCCTCCTTTATTTGTGTTCATATTTTTCACCCTTCTCACGTTCTCATCTCCCCTTGATTTTTTCTATGGGATAGCCGTACTCCTTACCATGTTCCTCTATGAAGTCCCGCAGGATCTGCTCCAGCGCCTCCGGAATCGTCCCGCCCTCCCTCTCCGTCCTGATTCTCACGATTCGCCACAGGGCGTCGTCGATCTCTATCGTGGTCCTCACCAAGGCTATCCCTTCAACACTACTGAAGAGACTTCACTCCTTATAACCCTTACTTTTCCAGAATTCCATACATCCCTTGGATAGCTACTAGTGTTAGATGGTTGTCCCCTTTCAAGGGGGTTAAGAATGTCAAAGGACGTAAGGCGAGAGATCTTGGGAGTGAGTAAGCTCACGTACAAGTTTCAAGTCACCATTCCAAAGGAAGTGCGTGAGAGATTTCAGCTGAGAGAAGGGGAAACAGTCGTCTTCATCGGAGAGGGTGGTAAGCTGGTTCTCGCCAAGAGCACGGAAATCTAGTCCTCAGCCTCATCCGGATGTCGATAGCCGAGCGCCTCAATGAGCTCACGATCATAACCGACCTGCGCACGACGATCACAGCTCCTCACTCCAGATACCTCACCGGGAGCTGGAGCTTGAGTCGCTCGTACTCCTTCATCCACAGCCTGTGCTTCTCTGCCTTGATGCGCAGGCGAACCAAGCGCTGGCTTAAGACATTCATGCTCATGCCTTCGCTGATGCACGCCTGCTTCAGCGAGCCGTGCCTGATTATCAGCTCTAAGACCTCCCGCTCCTTCTCGGTCAGTCCTACCGGCATTGGATGACCACCTCCTCTCCATCAAATTTAGTGCGTTGAACGCGACCGTCGTTTTCCCATGCTTTTTCATAATAGTATAGTATGGAAAATGACGCTTTTGCGTAGTGCGGGATTGAATGAGTTAGTACACTGGCGGACTTCGGCGCAAAAAATGTAGATGTGCACCCCTCTATACCACGGCGCGTGATGATGTCGATGCTGGCGGTCACGGCTTTAACCCCCTCCATACACGCCACGACTTGGATCCGTAGCACGTAGATCCCACCCCTCCCCTCTCAACCTCAACCGGCTCACAAACTCGCTATTTTTTGGCATTTGGGACCTCATCAACCCTCCCCTCGAACTAGTTATCTGACCGCCTTCAACCTGAGCCTCATGTGCAAGCCGCACCACCTGCATACCACAACCTTGCCTGAATCTGATTCATCATAATCGAACGACGTGTGGCACCGGGGGCATCTGCCGTAATATCTGTTGTCAACTTCAACCTCTTTTTCAGCAACGGGTTTGCTTGGTTGCTTCTCCTCCTTCTCCTTAGGCGCCCTTACAGTGAGGGACTTTGCGAGTTCATCAATCCTCGTCGAGAAGCTCTTCCATAGGGGGTCGTTATAGATCTCTTTGAACCTTTGTTGTGACTTTTCCTCTTTTTCCTTGAAACGCTCCTTGGCGTCAGCGTCGTAGTACTTCTCTATTGCCCTCCTACAGATGTCTTCCCCGGCGCGTAGCGTTTCGTCGTTCTTAAAAAGCGCGTTTGACTCACACTTCCTCATCCCATACTTTTGAATATAGCCATAATCACGTGATTCTCTGCCAGAGCTCGTCCTAAGGTCCTCAATCCATGTCAGATTATGCCTGTCAATATCTTCCTTGTTCAGCCCAAACCTTTCAATAATCAGCGAATCTGGAATCCAGCCTGTCCCCCCCTCGCAGTCTTCAAGGTTCTTCCTGAACGTGTCTGTAATCTTAAGCCCAGCCGGATCATGATCGTAGAACAAAAGCAACACAGGCGTTAAGCCCTTAGCCTCAGCCCTCTCGGAGAGAGTTGCAATATGGGCTCTCAATAGAATCGGGGCCCAACCTTTCGAGGAGACTATGGGGATGTGGTATTCATCGCAGATTGGCTTAAACAGGTTAAGTAGGTCTCCCTTTTCAACGCACATCATAACGTAGTACTCTTCGCCTATCCAGTAGTCTGTGGAATATGCTGGTAGGTTGCCAAGCATCTCCTCAACGTCCTTCTTCAACTGTTCGAGAAGGATGTTTGGCTCTGAGGCTATGTGGATGCCCATAAAGCGTCTCGTAATGTCCTGGTCCTCAGCGACGAAGTCGATTGGCAGAAGACCTATCTTCCGAC
>Ga0315280_10012759_pt1 | contig 10100 bp, 6 predicted proteins | sample YL17G06_40_MG_FD_203697 | JGI IMG/M metagenome (GOLD analysis project Ga0315280, IMG submission 203697) | Sediment microbial communities from Yellowstone Lake, YNP, Wyoming, USA - YL17G06_40 | ecosystem: Environmental > Aquatic > Freshwater > Lake > Sediment | place: USA: Wyoming | collected...
GGTATTCGGCCCGAGCCTCGTCATACTTCTTCCCCATGTAGAGCGCCTTGGCCGATGCCAGGCGGGCCGCGGTCACCAGCTCGCTGTCCGGGTATTGGTTCATCAGCCGCTGGAGGTCCTTGCGGGCCTCCTCGTACCGGTGGCGGTCCAACGCCCCCTCGGCCGACCGCAGCAGTTCCTGGTCGCTCCGCTGGCTCTCGCGCCGCGGGGGCGCCCCGTAGAGATAGTCGTACATGCCGCATCCCGGGAGGAGCAGGCAGAGTCCAAGGAGGGGGACCCACGCGCGACGAAGGCGGGAAGAGCGCCCCCTTGCACTGGCGTCGGATCGGCCTGGAGATTGACATGCGGACATGTGATCGCGCTCCGGTGTGCGGATGGCGGTGCCCGTCCGGGTCGTGCGACCCGGCCGGGCACCGGACGGGATCGCCGCGGCGGCCGGGGAGGCCCGCCGTGGGGTCAAGCGGACTCCGCCTTCTTCTTGTAGAGGATGATGGGATGTGTGCGCTGGGTCACCACATCCCGGTTGATGATGCACTCGCTGATCCCCGACTGGGAGGGAAGCTCGTACATGATGTCGAGCATGATGTCTTCGAGGATGGCGCGAAGCCCCCGAGCCCCGGTCCCCCGTCGGGCCGCCTCCTCGGCCACGGCCGCCACAGCGTCGTCGGTGAAGGTCAGCTTGACGTGCTCGAAGTCGAAGAATTTCTGGTACTGGCGCAGGAGCGCGTTCTTGGGCTCCCTGAGGATGCGCACCAAGAGTTTCTCGTCCAGCTCGTGGACGGCGGCCACCACGGGGAGCCGCCCCACCAGCTCGGGGATGAGGCCATAGCGTAGCAGGTCCTCGGGCTGAAGCTGGCCGAGCAGGTCGCTCACTTTCCGTTCCTTCCGTCCATGGATCTCCGCGCCAAAGCCTACGCGGCGCTCGCCCACGCGCGCCTGGATGATCTTGTCCAGACCCACGAAGGCCCCCCCGCAGACGAATAGGATGTTGGTGGTGTCCACCTGCAGGTATTCCTGCTGCGGGTGCTTGCGGCCACCCTGGGGCGGGACGTTGGCCACTGTCCCTTCCAGGATCTTCAGGAGGGCCTGCTGGACCCCCTCCCCCGAGACGTCCCGGGTGATGGACGGATTCTCCGATTTGCGGGCGATCTTGTCGATCTCGTCGATATAGATGATGCCCCGCTCGGCCCGCTCCACGTCGTAATCGGACACCTGCAGGAGGCGCAGGATGATGTTTTCCACGTCCTCGCCCACGTAGCCGGCCTCGGTCAGCGTCGTGGCGTCGGCGATGGTGAAGGGGACGTCGAGGATCTTGGCCAGGGTCTGGGCCAGCAGGGTCTTTCCGCAACCGGTGGGGCCGATCAGGAGGATGTTCGACTTGGAGAGCTCCACATCGTCGAAGCTCTGCCGGGCGTTGATCCGCTTGTAGTGGTTGTGCACCGCCACCGAGAGCGTCTTCTTGGCCCGATCCTGGCCCACCACGTATTGGTCCAGGATGGCCTTGATCTCCGCCGGCTTGGCGAGCTGGCTGAGGCCCTTGGACTTCTCCTCCTCCCATTCCTCGGCGATGATGTCGTTGCAGAGCTCGATGCACTCGTCGCAGATGTAGACGGTGGGGCCGGCGATCAACTTGCGCACATCGTCCTGGCTCTTGCCGCAGAACGAGCACTGGAGCTTGCTGCCACCCTTGACCGCTTTCGCCATCGCACGCCTCCGCGCGAAGTTGCCGGTTGACTCCCCTCCGCCTGGCCGAGCTTCCCGCCCCGTGGGCGCCCCGCGTTAGGACGTGGCGGGGACCGGGCTGGGTCCCTCCGCCCCCCGCTTGGCCAGATCCCGGTAGAAGATCACCTCGTCCACCAGCCCGTACTCCTTCGCCTCCTCCGGCGACATGAAGAAGTCGCGATCGCTGTCCTTCTCCACCCGCTCCAGCGGCTGCCCCGTGTGCTTGGCGATGATCCGGTCCAACTCCTCCCGCATGCGCAGGATCTCTTTGGCCTGAATCTGGATGTCCGCCGCCTGGCCCTGGGTCCCGCCGTAGGGCTGGTGGATCATGATGCGGGAGTGCGGCAGCGCCATGCGCTTGCCCTTGGTCCCGGCCGCCAGGAGCAACGCGGCGCCGCTGGCCGCCTGGCCCATGCAGATCGTCTCGATGGCCGGCTTCACGAACTGCATGGTGTCGTAGATGGCCAGGCTGGCCGTCACCGATCCACCGGGGGAGTTGATGTACACGTGGATGTCCTTGTCCGGATCCTCAGCCTCCAGGAACAGGAGCTGGGCGATGACCAGGTTGGCCTCGCCGTCGTCGATGGGAGTGCCGATGAAGATGATCCGGTCCTTGAGCAAGCGGGAGAAGATATCATACGCCCGCTCGCCGCGGCTCGTTTGCTCGACCACCATGGGAATAAGCTGCATGCTCCCTCCCGTCCCCGATGCCGCCCCACCTCGGCTGGGCCGGCATTTCGCTTTGCGCATCGCCCGTCCGCCGTAGGCGGATTACGCAGGTGCGATGAGATTGTACCCTTCCGTGATCCTCGCCTGCTGGTACAGAAACTCCAGCGCTTTCCGCTCCAGGAGGCGCGCCCTCAGCCCCGCGCGGCGGCCCGGATCCTCCATGGCGCGGCGCACGGGAGCCCCGCCTTCGGTCCCGCCCATGGCGGGATACGCTGCCGCCATGGCTTCGATCTCGGCCTCCACCTCCGCATCGCTGACGGTCAGGTTCTCCTGCCGGGCCACGGCGTCCAGGAGGAGCGACTCCTTGACCCGCCCCCGGGCCATCTCGAACGCCTTGGCCGTGAGCGCCTCGGCGTTCTCGGCCAGCCCCTGCACCCGGCCGCCGGAGGCCCGAAGCGTGCCCAGCATCTCCTGGAGCAGCGAGGCCGCCTCCGCTTCCACCAGCGCCCCGGGAAGCTCGATCTCGTGGGCCGCGGCCAGCTTCTCCAGCAGCGTGCGCTTCAACTCCGCCTCCTGCTCCCGGACCTTGCGCGCCTTGAGCCGCTCCCGCAGCTTGTCGCGGAGGGCCGCCACGGACTCCACGTCTCCCACCGTCTGGGCGAACTCGTCGTTGAGTTCGGGCACGCGGCGCTTCTTCACCTCTTTGATCGTCACCCTGAACTCGGCCGTGCGTCCCGCCAGATCCTTCCGGGGGTACTCCGCAGGGAAGGTCAGGCGGAACTGCTTGAGGTCGCCCTTCTGCAACCCGACGACCTGCTCCTCGAAGCCCGGCAGATACCCGCCCCGCCCCAAGAGGAGGGTCAGATTCTTCCCGCTGCCGCCCTTGAACGGCTTCCCGTGAATGGTGCCCTCGTGGTCCAGGACGATCAGGTCGTCTCGCATGGCCGGCCATCCCTCCATGGGCACGTATTCCGCGGCGTCCTCCCGGAGGAATTCGAGGGCCCGATCCACCCCTTGGTCCGTCACCTCCACGGCCTTCCGCTCCAGCGGGATACCGCGGTAGTCCTTCACCGTGACAGGCGGCTTCACTTCCACGATGGCCCGGTAGCGCAATGGCTCCCCCGCGTGGAAGTGCACATCCTCCACCCGGGGCTGGCTGACCGGCGTCAGGTCCACCTGGGTCAAGGCCTGACGGTACGAGTCCGGGATCAACTCCCGGAGGACCTCCTCCTGGATGTCCGATTGAAACCGGCGCTGGATGATCTGGGGAGGGACCTTGCCCTTCCGGAACCCGGGGACGTGAATCTTCCGACCCAATTCCTTGAGGGTCGCCTCCATGGTCGCGGCGACCTGTTCGGGGGCAACCTCCACATTGAGCGCTCGCTTGGACGGACTCAACTCTTCAACGGTGACTTTCATGAACCCTCGCGTTGTCTCAGGTGTGTGACGACTGGGTGGTGCGAGAGGGGGGAGTTGAACCCCCACGGGTCGCCCCATCCCGCCCTAAACGGGACGCGTCTGCCATTCCGCCACTCTCGCCATCGGCCGCAATGGCTCGCGGAGGCGCCGGCACGAGACACGGGTCCCGGCCTGGCCTTCACCCCCCCGAGGCCGACCCCGCTCCGAACGTCAGGGAAATCAGGTGGAGGCCGCCTGGGATTCGGACCGCGGGCTCGCCAATTCAATGCCCCGCTTGACCGACGGTGGAGAATAACACACAGGACCCATCCACGCAAGAATCAAACACTCGGAAGCGCGGGATTGTCCTGCTCTTATCCCATCGAAAGGGTCAGGAAGCGCCAGACAGAAAGCGGTGCGGATCGGAGAGAACGAGGAGAAAGAAGCGCCGGTCGGCGGACCGACCGGCGCTCCCAATTATCTGGACGGGCGTGATTACTGGGCCTTCTTCTGAGCACCCTTGCTGACATCCGGACCCTCGGTCTTCTTGGGGGTGACGGCCGGGGCGGTCCTCTTCTTTTTCTTCCGAACGTCCGGCGTGTCGGTGCCCTTGGAAGGCTGCGGCTTCGCTTCCGGGGCCTCGATGCCTTTGGGGGCCTGCTGCTGTGCGAAGATCGGCGCGACCACGGCAATCACCAGTATCCCGGCGGAGAAAACGGCCACGAACTTCTTCACGAGCTCCCTCCCACGGATTCTTCTTGGGTATGCCTCGAGCCGACTTGCGGGGCTGGCAGCCCTCTGCTGCCAATTTCGAACCAGGGGGTGTGGTCCCCAGGCTCGGCGTGACTCGGACGGCCCCCCAGGGAAGCACGATCCATGCCACCTTGAACCATGTCCGGGGCACTGTCTCAAGAAATCCGCGCAGCCCGCAAACACAGCAAGTTGCAATTGAGGGCGGCCCTTGGATCACGCCGAACGTCTCTTCGACCCGGTGACCACGTACCGCAAAGGGGATTCTCCCACCCGAAAAGCTACGACGGTTTACCTGCAGGGATTCTGGCCTGGGAAACCCCAACCTATTCTTTGATCCTCGCCTTCGAGAGGTCTGCCACGATTGACAGAGCATACCGGTTGGGATCGAGATATTTCTGGGCCACGCGCTGCACGTCGGCCGCGGTCACGGCATTGATCAGCCCCGGATATCGATCAACGTAGTCCAGGCCTAGGCCGTAATACTCGATGGTGGCCAGCATGCCGACGATCTTCCTGCTGGTGTCCAGCCGCAGGGGGAAGCTCCCGGTCAGATACGCCTTGGCGTCTTTCAGCTCCTGCTGGCTCACCGGCTGCTCCCGCATCCGCCGGATCTCCGCCAGCGCGGCCTCGATGGCCTGCTCGGCCACCTCGTTCTTCGTCTGCATGCTGACGCTGAATTCCCCGGCATACTTCCCGGGACCGAAGGCGCTCCCCACGTCGTAGGCCCAGCCGTTCTCTTCCCGGATCTTGGCTACCAGATACGAGTTGAACCCGCCCCCCAGAAGATAGTTCATCACCTGGATCGCGTAATAGTCCGGATTGTCCCGGGTGACCCCCAGGTGCCCAAGCGTGATGTTGGCCTGGGTCACATCGCGCTGGATGGTGCGCACAGTCCTCTGCGTCAAAGGAGCGGGCTTCGGGGGGGGCGTGAAGGCCGGCCCGCCCTGTTGCCATCCGCCGAGCCTAGCATCCAGGCGCCGCTTCAGATCCGGCAGGGTCACATCACCCACCACGGCCAGGATCGCCTTGTTCGGTCGGTATTGTGCCTCGTGGAAGTGCACCAGATCCTCCCGGGTGATGGCTGGCACGGAGGCTTCGGTCCCCTCGACCGGATGCCCGTACGGATTCGTGCCGTAGATCAGCTTCAGAAAGGCCTGCCAGGACACCGTCCCCGGATCTTCCTGATCGCGCTTGATTCCGGCGATGACCTCTTGCTTTTTCCGCTCGACCTCCGCCGGCGCAAACGTTGGATTCTGCAGGATGTCGGCCAGCAGGTCCAGACCCAGATCCAAGTCCTTGCTCAACACGGAGAGGGAGATCGTGGTGAGCTCCCGCCCCGCATCCACACTCAGGGAGCTGCCCACGAATTCGATGGCCTCGCTGATCTGGGGCGCTGTCCGTGTTTTTGTGCCCTGGGTCATGAGCTCGGCGACCAGGTTGGCCACCCCGGGTTTGTCCGGGGGATCCAGGATGGAGCCGGCCTGGATCAGCATCGACACGGTGACGATGGGCACGCCGTGCTTCTCCGAGGCCAGCAGGACCATCCCGTTCGGAAGGACCTCCCGCTGGCCGAGCCCCGCCGCCGGTACCGGCGAGGACGCTGGTGCTGTCGAGGGGGCGAGGCCAAGCGCCGCTACCAGGAGGAGAATTGTCAAAGGAGTGCGGAGGTTTCGCGTCCTCATGTTGTGCCCCTCTATTTGCCCGCGCCCGCGGGCGCGGCACCAGCCTTCATCGGCATCAGGATGGCCGCGGTTCGGTTGTCGGCAACGAGATACTTCTGAGCCACGCGTTGCACGTCCGCGGCCGTCACCTTGCTCACACCATCCAGAAATCCGTCCAGCAGTTTCCAGCCCGCCACCGATTCGTATCTGCCCAGCATCTCGGCCAGTTGGTGGACCGAATCCTGCGCGAAAATGAACTCGGCCTCGATCTGGTTCTTGGCTTTCTGGAGCTCGCGGTCCGTCACCGGCTCGCGCTGCACCCGCTCCACCTCGGCGTAGAGCGCCTGCGCGACCTCCTCGGCGGTCTTCCCGGGGAGCGGCCCGGCGCTGAAGCCGAAGAGGAACGGGTCCACGTGCACGGGGTTGTAATCGGCGCCCGCGTAGGACGCGAGCTGCTTCTCGTACACGACCTTCTGGTGGAACCGCGCGCTTTCTCCGCCCCCCAGGATGTACGCCAGGACCTGCAAGGCAAAGCTGTCGGGGTGCGTCAGGTTGGGCGCGTGATACACGACGAAGAGCAGCGGAAGCTCCGCCTCCTTCCGCACGGACACGCGCCGCTCGCCGGTCTGGGGCGGCTCTTGGGTGATCACCGTGGGCGGATCGGGCTGCCGGGGGATGCTCCCAAAGAGAGATTGAATCTTGGGGAGGAGGGCATCCGTCTTGACGTCCCCCGCCACGACCAGCGTTGCATTGTTCGGCGCGTAGTACCTGTGATAGTGTTGGACTAGGTCCTCTCGGGTGTAGGCTTGCATATCACTCGGCCAGCCGATGGTGGGCCGACCATAGGCATGGGCCAGGAAGGCCGTCGCCCGCATCACCTCGCCCAGGATGTTACTCGGCTGGTCGTCAATCCGGAGGCGCCGTTCCTCGATGACCACTCGGTGTTCCGGTTCAAACTCCTTCTCGTCAACGAGCAGGTTGGCCATCCGGTCCGCCTCCAGCGTGAGGCCCAGCCCTACCCGGTCGGCGGCGAAGTCCTCGTAGTAGCCCGTGAAGTCCATTTGGGTCTCGGCGTTGTCCACGCCCCCGTTCCGCGTCACGAGGAGATCGAACTGCTTGGGCCCGATGGCGGGCGTCCCCTTGAACATCATGTGTTCCAACATGTGGGACAGGCCGGTCTTGCCCACCTGCTCGTTGCGGGAGCCCACCTTGTACCAGACCTGGACGCTCACCACCGGCGCCTTGGGCTCCTCCACGATGAGGACCTTGAGGCCGTTCCCCAGGGTCGTCTCGAAGACCCGCTCGGCCAGCGTGCCCGCCGAGGCTGATGCCGTCAGCCCGAGGAAAAGCCCAAGCATCAACACCACGGCCCGCACCCGGAACACCCATGCCCTCCCCGTTCGCGATGCCGCCCTCTCTCCCTGACCATGTCGAGCCATGCGATCCTCCCCAGGCAGACAGACTTGAACAAGATGCCCCGGACAGTTGCTCCGGCGCAGGGGCCTATTCGGCCTCCGTCGTTCCGTCCTCGCCATCCAGGCTGAACCCTCGAGCGGGGTGGGACAGACGCTGCCGTTCAACCCGACAGGCTTCGTCGCCGCCGATCCCATAAGGGTGGAAACACCCCGGGAAACACATCCGTGCCGCAAATCTTGCCCTGTTGAGACCTGCCCTGCAACTGTTTTCTTTCTTCCTGCGGGATCGTTCCAGGGCGCCGGTTCACGCCGAGTTCTTTGCCCAGCTATTTGTGGAGTTGTTCCCAGGTCGGCGGATAAGGACACGATTTGCCAGGGCGAGCGCGGCATTCCTTCCGGCCGGCCGGCAGCCCGTCAACCGAGAGGCGATGACGCATGCTTCTTTCCCTCCGGTTCATGACGGACATCTGCGGCGTGGCAAGGATGGATCAGGAAAGCGGGCGGAGGTTGGTCGCAAGGAGCACGGAAGGAGAAGGAGCGGGAGGGTGGGGGCAACCAGTGCCCCAGGGCCGATCGTCCATCTCTGATGGGATTTGGTGGGCCGCCAAGGACTCGAACCTTGGACCCGCTGATTAAGAGTCCCAGCCAGCCGCAATCAGAGGATGACACAGAGGAACCACCCACACAAGAATCAAACACTTACGTTGAGTGATTGTCCTCCTGATAGTCCCTAGTGCGGCGTATTTGGTAGCAGAGTGGTAGCAACTGTCAAGGCGAACGCCGCGGGCGCAGTTGTCGCCGAGGCACTGGCTGCACAGTCGGCGACGGCCTCTGAAGTTCTAGCATAGGGGCTTCAGCAGCATTTGATCGATGCCTGGCGCCGACGGGCCATCCTGCTCCTCCTGGCCCCGGGGCAAATCGAGGAAGTGGCCGAGGTGCTGGACCGTCCCAAGATCAGGAAGTTTGCTGGAAACGGCCGGCTGGAAGGAGCCCCGTGCCCTTCGCGCACGATGCGCCCGGTGCGCAGCTCCACTTCATTCACCCCGGTGGAGCTGATGTCGTTGCGCACGCTATCGATCAAGAACACGCGAACCCGGGGAAGCGCTGCTGCTGGAAGCTGAAAAAGAGGGGCCATTCCCCCGCACGGTCGCGCCGGAAGCATTTCGCCAGGCAACAGAGCCCAGCATTAGACCCCCTGGCGACGTCTTGGAGCGACCACCCTACACACTGCGTTCACTGCCTGCGCTGGATATTCTTACCTCGACCGAGTGTTCCTGACGGTCGTCAACAAGGGGAATCGCCTTGTCGTGCTGCTCAACCCCATCAACTGTGACACCCATCTCGCCATTCCCGGCACCCGTGTGCAGGACGGCGATGTGGTAGACAGTCTCCCGATACCGGTAGTGCACCGTGAACCCCTCCCAATCCACCGGGAGGCACGGAGCAAATCGCAGCGTGTCCACTTCCAGCCTCAGCCCCAGGAGTGATTCCGTGATCAGCCGGTACATCCAGCCGGCCGAGCCCGTGTACCATGTCCATCCACCGCGGCCGGTGTGCGGCGAGAGCGCATAAACGTCGGCCGCAACGACGTACGGCTCTACTTTGTAGGTCGCAATCGCCTCCGGAGACTTGGCATGGTTCACAGGGTTGAGCATTGCCATCAATTCCCACGCACGCCGACTGTCGCCCAACGTCGCGAACGCCATCGCCGCCCAGATCGCCCCATGCGTGTACTGTCCGCCATTCTCTCTCACCCCCGGGACGTACCCTTTGATATAGCCAGGATTCAAATTCGACTTGTCGAACGCCGGATCCAGGAGTTGGATCAGCGCATGGTCCCGGCGAACGAGGCGTTTATCCACCGCGTCCATTGCCATGCGCGAGCGCTCGGTGTCGCCCGCCCTGGATAAAACAGACCAGCTTTGCGCGATCGAATCAATCTGGCATTCGGGATTACTCGCCGACCCGAGCGGCGACCCGTCGTCGAAGTACGCGCGGCGGTACCACTCGCCATCCCAGCCATTCTGCTCGATATTCTGGCGCACGTGAGCCGCCTCCCCCTGGCAACGTGCGGCGAAGGAGACGTCCCCATGCCTGCGGGCAACCTCGGTGAACCGCATGAGCACTTCATACAGGAAGAAGCCCAACCAGACACTTTCGCCTTTGCCGCGTTCGCCCACAATGTTCATGCCGTCGTTCCAATCACCGGAGCCGATGAGCGGCAGGCCGTGCTCCCCAAATCTGAGGCCCCTCAGGATGGCTCGCACACAGTGTTCGAATAAACTGGCGGCTTCTTCAGACCGGCTGGGCAAATCGTAATACGAGTCCTCCTCCGCGTTTACCGGGCGGCCTTCGACGAAGTGGATGGGTTCATCCAACACCCCGGTGTCCCCTGTGGTCAGCACGTAGCGGCACGTCGCCAACGGCAGCCAGAGATAATCATCCGAACAGTGCGTCCGCACGCCCCGGCCCGAGGGGGGAT
>Ga0315280_10012760_pt1 | contig 10100 bp, 8 predicted proteins | sample YL17G06_40_MG_FD_203697 | JGI IMG/M metagenome (GOLD analysis project Ga0315280, IMG submission 203697) | Sediment microbial communities from Yellowstone Lake, YNP, Wyoming, USA - YL17G06_40 | ecosystem: Environmental > Aquatic > Freshwater > Lake > Sediment | place: USA: Wyoming | collected...
GATTTTTTATGGAATAGGATTCATCAAGTCCCAATAGATTTTTTTTGCGGAAAGGTTGATCTCTTTCACACTTCTGATTGGATAGAACCTCCGGCAAGGGTTAAAAAGGTGACAACTATCCATGATCTTGCGATTTTTAAATTCCCCGAGTTGTTTGACCCAAAAATTGTTTCAGTTCAAAAAAGAAGATTAAAGTGGGTCAAAAAAGAATCAGCAAAAATTATTGCCGTTTCTCAAAATACAAAAACAGATATCATTGAAATTTTAAAAATCCCAGAAGAAAAAATTGTGGTTGTCTATGAAGCAGCTTCTAAGTGTTTTAGACCAGCGGACACCCGAGATATTGAAAAAACAAGAAATAAGTTTGGGATAAAAAAGGAATATATTTTAACTGTCGTTACGCGAGGGGCAAGGAAAAATTTATCTAGACTTTTTGAGGCTTTTGATTTAATTAAAAAGGACTTTAATTTGGATTTGGTTGTGGTTGGAGAGCAGAAAGGGAGAGAAAGAGAAGATATTATAAAAACTGGATTTCTAGAAGATAGCGATTTGGCCGCCCTTTATTCAGATGCTAAAGTTTTTGTTTTTCCGTCAATTTACGAAGGATTTGGTCTGCCAGTTGTAGAGGCAATGGCGTGTGGGGCGCCTGTTGTCTGTTCAAATACATCAAGCCTACCTGAGGTTGGTGGTGAGGTAGCAATTTATGTGGACCCCAATTCCTCAGAAGATATAGCCTCAGGAGTTAAAAAAGCCCTTCGATTTTCTAAGGCGGATTATGAAGTCACAAAGAAAAAATCATTAGATCAAGCCAAAAAGTTTTCTTGGGACAAAACAGCAAGAGAAACTTTAAAAGTCTACGAGGAGGTAAGATGATCGTTGGAATAGACGGAAATGAAGCAAATATTGAGAAAAGAGTCGGATCTGGTCAATATGCCTTCAAGGTAATTTCTTATCTTCTAAAAATTGACCCAAAAAATACTTATCATATCTATCTTAAAGAAGAGCCGCGGGCAGAATTTCCAAAAAACAAAAACACTAAATTTTTTGTCTTCGGCCCTCAAAAACTCTGGACCCAATTTGCCTTGCCTTTAAAATTGTTTTTAAGGCCCAGGCCCGATGTCTTTTTTTCTCCATCTCATTATGCTCCACGTTTTTCACCCATCCCTACCGTCATTACTATTTTTGACCTTTCTTATGTTCATTTTCCCGAGCTTTTCAGAAAATCAGACTTATATCAGCTCCAAAACTGGACAGCGTATTCTGTTAAAAAAGCAAAAGCAATACTTACCATTTCTCAGTCTTCCAAAAACGATATCATTAAATATTGCAGAATTGATCCGAAAAAAGTTTTTGTTACTTATCCAGGTTATGACAGAGAATGTTTTAAACCGGTTGGAGACGAGGGAAAAATTAACAATATCAAGAAGAAATACAAAATCGAAGGTAATTATATATCTTATTTAGGTACAATCCAACCAAGAAAAAATTTGGTAAGACTTGTTGACGCATTTTATTTGGTATTAAAAGATTTTCCAAATTTAAAATTAGTTATCTCCGGCAAACGTGGTTGGCTTTATGATGAGTTCTTTAAAAAGATTCAAGATAAAAAAGAAATTATTTATACGGATTATGTGGCAAAAGAAGATTTACCAGCCCTTTTTTCTGGCGCTAAAGCTTTTGTGTTACCTTCGCTTTACGAAGGTTTTGGTATTCCTGTCTTGGATGCGATGGCTTGTGGTTGTCCAGTTGTAGTTTCTAACATTTCAAGCTTGCCCGAGGTGGTTGGCGAGGCTGGAATTTTGGTCGACCCGGGCAATGTAGAAAACATCGCTATTAGTATTAAAAGAGTTTTAAATTTAGGTGACAACGAGAGAAAGACTTTAATTGAAAAGGGTCTAAAACAAGCACAAAAATTCTCCTGGGAAAAGTGTGCAAGAGAAACTCTCCAGGTATTAGAATATGTGAGGAAGTCAAAGGAAAATGACTGAAATTAAAACAACCGAATCGGATTGGTTTCCACGAGGAACTAAAATTGAGGAAATGCAGTTTCCTACTGAAGAGTCAGAACGCTTGAGACAGCAGGCCTTAATGACGCAAAATGTTGATAAAAGATATCTTTCAGAAATTGTTACCCCCAATATGCATTGTCTTGATGTCGGATGTGGACCAGGATTACAAACTTTGCTGATTGGAGAGATTGCCAAGCGTGGCGATGTAGTTGGGGTGGATCTGAATGAAAATTTGTTAGAAATTGCAAGGAAAGTTGCAAAGGCGGTAAAGAGAAGGAATGTTGAATTTGTTCAGGGTGATGCGAGTAAACTTCGTTATGAAAATAGCATTTTTGATTTTGCTTTTTCAAGACTGTTATTCCAGCATCTTGAAGACTCACAACAAGTTTTAGAGGAGATGCATAGAATTCTTAAACCTAAAGGAAGGGTCATGATTATTGAGACGGATGGTACTTGGGAGATAAATCCAAACTCAGAGGTATTTGATGAGATGTTTTTGGCGTATGAACAATGGATTGGTGCAAAAGGTGGTAACAGAAAGATTGGATTAAAAATCGGTGAATTACTTTCACGGACCCATTTTGAAAATATTTCAAGAGCAAAGGAAAGGTTTGGTTTTGACAGAGGGTTTTTTAAAAACGTTGTTTTGGCTATTTTTCCACCTATTCGGGAACAAATGATAAAGGACGGGGTGATAAGTCAACGAAATTTTGATGACAACATGAGAGAGCTAGAAAATTTTGCGGTCAGTGAACTCGAGTCTCTTTATTTACCTGTATATTATTGGACTGCCATAAAGCCAAGCTCTCAAGAATAAATTCCAGCGTTATTCAACTTTATTTAAATTAAAATTTGTTCGATAGAACACTAGAAAACACAAGATTAATTTCCATTTTCTTCTCTTTTAGTTATAATTTATCAATATGAGCTTCTTGAGAGATAGGATGGGAAAACAATTAACGGTCAGGGAGGCTGGTAAAAAAATTAGTAATCGGATTGCCAATATTTGGTTGGATTTTTGGCTGTTGGTTCTTTATGTTGTGGGACATGATGTTCCTTTTCATTCAATTCGCAAATTCTTCTACCGAATCTCAGGGATGAAGATCGGTAAAGGTTCGACAATCCACATGTGGGCAAGATTTTTTAATCCTAAAGGCATTTCAATCGGTGAGGATACAATAATTGGAGATCATGTTTTTTTGGATGGTAGGGCGCCGTTAAAAATAGGTAATCATGTTGATATTGCCTCACATGTGCAGATTTACAATTCACAACATGATATAGATAGCCAAGATTTTGGAGCAGTTGAGGCGCCGGTTGAAATTGGAGATTATGTTTTTGTCGGACCAAGAGCAATAATTTTGCCTGGAGTAAAAATTGGCAAAGGAGCGGTGGTTGCAGCAGGAGCGGTTGTAACCAGCGACGTTCCCGAGTTTGAAGTCTGGGGTGGAGTACCAGCAAAATTTATTCGCGAGCGAAGCTTAAAAGATCCTCACTACAAAATAGGTCGAGCAAGACTTTTCCAATGAATTTTAAAGCCAGTCAGCCCGCAACGAAAACACGCGATCGCCGAATAAAAAGGACGAGATCGCCAGTTTTTCTTGCGTCGCTCCCGCTCGTCCCGCCATTGTACTTGAGAAATTCGACGTCATTTTTAGGCGGGACTGTGCGAGGGTTTTCTTTTGCAGGACTGTCAGGCTTTTTTTAGCATATGGTGGAACTCTCGATTATTATTGTTAGCTTCAACACTAAAGAGCTTCTAAAGAAATGTCTTGGTTCAATTTTTAAACACACAAAAGGGATTTCCTTTGAGGTAATCGTTGTTGATAATGCTTCGACTGATTCAAGCACTAAAATGGTTGAAGATGAGTTTCCCCAAGTAAAGTTAATAGAAAATAAAGAAAATGTGGGTTTTGGAAGAGGCAATAATCAGGGGATAGAAAAATCACAAGGAAAATACATCTTTCTTTTTAATTCTGATGCTTATTTGGAGGAGAATGTTTGCCCGAAGTTGGCAGAATTCATGGATCGTAATCCTCAAATCGGCGTTTTAGCGCCACAAATTTTGAATCCGAACCATACAATTCAACAGTCCTGTGGGTTTTTGCCCAACTTGCCACAGATTTTTTACTGGATGAGTTTTCTAGATGATCTACCTGGCGGACAGTTTTTAAAACCCTATCATGTTGATCATGACTCTTTTTATAAAAGCCAGCACGAAGTTGGTTGGGTAACTGGCGCGGCGATTACGCTTCGAAGAGAAGCGTTGGAAAAATCAGGTCTTTTTGATGAGAATATTTTTTTGTACGGAGATGAGGTTGAACTTTGTAAAAGAATTAAAAATGCTGGTTTTAAAGTGGTCCTTTCGCCGGTTGCCAACGTCATTCATCTTGGCCGGGGAAGCATGGAAAGAAAAAATATTGGTGCAATAGTGGGGGAGTATAAGGGACTTTTATATTATTATCAAAAGCACAAGGCAAGGTGGCAAAAAACAGCGTTAATTATCCTTCTCAAATTTGGAGCAATCTTAAGATTTATTGTTTTTGGACTAATATTAGGAAGAAAAGAATTAAGAGAGGCATATTTTCAAGCTTTTCAGGCGGTTTGACTTTAATTTTTTGAGGCTCTAAGATAGTCATCAATGGTAAAAGTGCGGTTTTTTCTGGCTTTAATCCTTGGAATTTTCTTGCTCGTTTTCTTTATTTATCTTATTTTACCTGCTCCTAGTATTCCCCCACTTCCCGATTCACTAAAATCAACTGAGCCCGGCGATACTGTTCAGGTCCCAAGAGTCTCTGCTTATTATACCGATCTTCAAAGAGTCGAGGTTGCCGATTTTTACAAAAGATATTTTTCAAAAAGCTCATTTTTGGGTTTGCCATTGCCAGTTATTACCCTTAATCATCCGCCAGAATATGCGAGACAAGTAATAAGGGATCAGATCTTGAGTTCATATCTTGAAGAATATGTTCATCCATTGCGTGACTCCCTCTATGTTAACGGTTGGGAGCCGGACGTTTATTTCAAAGACAATTCCGGTGCACGTGATCAATTTCAAAATTTGGTAGGGGAGACTAAATATTTTTCCAAAGTTACTCTTCGGCCTTTTTACTCGAGTCTTTTGGCTCGAATTTTGACCTTTTTTGTGGTTTTGGGTTTATTCTATATCTTTTACCTTTTACTAAAAAAGATTGTCACATCTTGCTGGAGATTAGATGATAGGTAGAGACTCTTTTTTTAGAAATTTCAATATTTTAAGAATAGGAGTTTTAACTCTTATTTTTGTCATTCCTGTTTTGCCTAAATTTCCCTTGTTTTTCGTACCCAAGACTTCGGTGGCCATAAGAGCTGAGGATTTTCTTGTTGCTCTGTTGGGATTTTTCTTGCTTTTCTATTTTTGGTCAAGGAGGAGACAATTTTTTAAAGACAATCTTAATCTTGCTATCCTATTTTATCTTTTGGTTGGATTTTTCTCTTTATTGTCGGCAATTTTTGTAACTCAGACTGTTTCTTCCCACCTTGGTTTTTTTCATTATGCGAGAAGAATTGAATACTTTCTTCCTTTTTTTATCGCTTCCTTTGCTATTACTAGTAGGAAAGAAATAATGATAGCTTTTGGAGCTCTTTTTCTTGCTACCGTTGGAGTATTTATTTATGCCTTGGGTCAACTTTATTTTGGCCTTCCTGTAATATCTACCACCAACGTCGAGTATTCCAAAGGTCTTCTTCTTCCTTTAACAGAGGGCGCAAGAGTCAATTCGACTTTTGCCGGCCATTATGATTTGGCTATCTTTTTGGATATCGTAATTATTTTGGTCATGGCCCTTTTATTTGGATTATTTTTAGCCCGTAAATACTTTTTCAGAGTAGGATTGCCGATTTTGATTTTGACTGTGGCTTCTTATTGGCTTTTAGTAACAACCGAATCACGGATCTCTTTTGCGGCTATAGTTTTAGCTTTGCCCGTAGTCTTATATCTTCTGAAAAAGAAGGTTTGGATTCTGCCAGTTCTTGTACTTGTGTTTTTGGGACTTTTGGCTTCACCCAACCTTGCCAAACGATTTTCTCTTACTTTCTCTTCTGGTATAGAATTTATTCAAAAGAAATTTGAAAATAGAAAGACTTTACTTCCGATCGCTCTAGCCCAAGTTGGCCAACCTCCCGTACTACCTCAGGGATATGATCCTTCAGCCACAAAAAGCGCAGGTGAACCAGTAACTGCCAAAACGGAAAAACCTGTTCCAGGCGAACCTGCGGATCTTCTCGAAAGAATCGTTTTTCGCTCAGGTGGAATAAGGTTTAATGTTGAATGGCCAAGGGCGATCCGAGCTTTTTTGAAAAATCCAGTTCTTGGTACCGGATATTCTTCAATAACGTTAGCCACAGATAATGATTATTTGAGGGCTTTGGGTGAAACTGGGGGTTTAGGGTTTTTGTCCTTTCTTCTAATATTTTTAGAGGTTGCAAGGCGAATCGTTGCTTTTTTGAGAGGAAAAACTGAGGGTTGGTCAAAAGCAGTGGTGGTCGGTATGGCTGGCGTAATAATCGCTATGGCAGTAAATGCGCTTTTTATTGATGTCTTTGAGGCTTCAAAGGTCGCCATTATTTTTTGGCTTTTAATGGGGATTTTGATTGCAACCATTAGGATTTCTCAAAAAGAAAATGTTTAGAAAAATTGTTACATCATCATGGTTTTGGCTTTTCGTAATTCTTATTTTTGCCTTTTGGGTAAGAACTTACAGAATCGATAGGGCTTTGGCTGATTGGCATTCTTGGCGACAGGCCGACACAGCGGCTGTTTCCCGAAATTTTATCTGGGAAGGTTTCAATGTTTTGGAGCCCAAATATGATGACATGGTGCCAGTTGCAGAAGGGTCGTTGCCTAATCTCAACCGTTATCGCTACGTGGAATTTCCAATTTATAACATAATTGTTTCAGCGTTATGGCTTGTTTTTGGTATCCAATTAAAGATTGCTCGGCTTGTATCGATATTTTTTTCTTTAGGTTCAATCATTTTTTTGTATCTAATCACTAAAAAATATCTGGGTCTTTTTCTTGCTTTTCTTTCAACTTTGGTTTTTGCTTTTTTGCCATATAACATCTTCTATAGCACAGTTATTATGCCTGAGCCTATGCTTATTTTTACTATGGTTGGGACATTGTACTTTTTTGATCTCTGGCTTGCTAAGAATAATACAATCCAGAAAAATATTATTTTTGGCTCTTTGAGCCTTTTATTTTCGGCAACTGGATTGCTTCTGAAACCAACGTTTATATTTCTCGCATTTCCACTTCTTTATCTTGCCTGGAAAAATTTAGGGTGGGGTTTATTCAAGAATACCAAGGTTTGGCTTTTTGTGTTTTTTACCCTTGTGCCATTTGTCGTCTGGAGGATCATCTCCCTGCAGCATCCTGAGGGGATACCTCGTTGGACATGGCTTTTAAACGGCACCAAAATTCGTTTCAAGGCAGCGTTTTTTTACTGGATCATTCAAGAAAGATTGTCAAGATTAATCTTAACTGCTCCGGGTGTGGCGCTTTTTATTTTGGGCATTCTTGCCCCCTTGGGCCGTAGGATGATTTTGTTTTATGCTTGGCTCATGTCTTTGATAATTTATCTTTTTGTCTTTGCCACTGGTAATGTTACCCATGATTATTATCAGGTGATCCTAATACCTATTCTGTCTATCTTTGTCGCTGCCGGGATATGGTGGCTTTTAACATGGAAAGGTGACCTGTCAAGAAGAATTTTTGGATGGATGATGGCCGTTATCCTTGTAATTTTGATGTTCGGGTTGGGTTGGAGAGAGGGAAGAGATCTTTTTGCTATTCGTGATCCAAATATCGTGGAAGCAGGGGAAGCGGCTGACAGACTTTTGTCTAAAGATGCAAAAGTTATAGCTCCCTATGGTGGTAGCACTGCCTTTTTATATCAGACAAAAAGACACGGTTGGGCAATAGGAGTTCTACCAATTCCCGAAATGAAAGAAAAGCTTGGTGCCACCCATTATGTGACAGTAAAATTCGATTCTGAGGCCGCTGATCTTGAAAAAGAATACAAAACTCTTTTAAAAACAGACAAATTTTTAATAATTGATTTGACTCAACCCAAGACATGAAAGTCTTAATGATTACTCCTTACCTGCCATACCCTCTCCATTCAGGAGGTCAGATTAGAAGTTACAACCTCTTAAAAAATTTAGCCGAAAAACACGAGATTACCCTTTTTTCCTTTATGAAACAGATTAGAGAAGATCATATAAACCAATTGAAAAGTTTCTGTAAAAAGATTGAGGTTTTTAAAAGAAGAAAAGCCTGGTCGCCTCAAAATATTGCCTTTTCTGGGTTTTCTTTTTATCCATTTTTAGTAGCGATTTATTTTTCGCCGAGTTTAAAAGCCAGAATTAGGGAAGAGCTCGGAAAAGAAAAATACGATCTAATTCACGCAGAGACTTTTTATGTCATGCCCAATATCCCCAAAACCGAAGTTCCTATTCTTCTTGTTGAGCAAACAATTGAATATTTAGTCTATGATCATTTTATTCAAACGATAAAATTTTCACCGGCAAGGGCGCCACTTCTTTTAGACGTTTTAAAGCTTAAATTCTGGGAGAGTTTTTATTGGAAAAAAGCAAAAATGGTTGGGGCAATGTCTGAAGCTGACAAAAAAGAAATGCAAAGACTAGTTCCAAATCTGAAAGTAGAGATAATACCAAATGGAGTAGATGTTGATTACTTTGCCAAAGCAAAGAAAAGTGAGATTGAGAACACAGTTCTTTTTGTTGGTAATTTTTCTTGGTTACAAAACAGAGAAGCAGTTTATTTTTTAGTCGAAGATGTTTGGCCAAAGATCAAAGCAAAAGTAAAAAATGCTAAACTTTGGATTGTCGGTCAAAATCCAAGTGCAAAAATCCGCCAGCTGGCTAAAGATGATGAAGTTAAGATTGACGAAGGTGTTGAAGATATAAGAGAGGTCTACTTGAAATCTTCCGTCCTTCTTGCTCCTATTTTTGGCCCAGGCGGTACCAGGTTTAAAATTCTGGAAGCAATGGCTTCCGGACTACCAGTCGTGACCACGCCAACTGGTATCGAAGGTCTCCCGGCACAAAACAATATCCAGCTTCTCATTGGTGAGGACTCTTGCGAATTAGCGGATGCCACCATCCGGGTACTTAAAGATAAGGAATTGAGTCAAAAGTTGGCTTCCAATGCAAAAGAATTAGTAAGTTGCGAGTTTAGCTGGCAGAAAATCTCTGCCAAATTGGACAATATTTATCAGAATCTCTCACATGGCAAAAGTTGATAGTTCGATAAAGCTCACTATCAATCCTGAGATGAACCGAAGGATTGATCTTTCTATCATTATTGTCAACCATAACACAAAGAAGCTTCTTACAACTTGCCTTAAATCAATAAAGGAATCTGAAAATCGTTTGGTGAAAGAGGTCTTTGTTGTTGATAATGCCTCGGCTGATGGCTCGGCGCAAATTCTTGAAAAATTTCCAGGAGTTAAACTTATTCAAAATAGCAAAAATTTAGGTTTTGCTAAAGCCTGCAACCAGGCGATAAGAAGAGCCAATGGCAGGTACATTTTGCTTCTAAATCCGGATACTGTTTTGGAAAAAAACACCTTGTCGGAAATGATTTTATTTATGGACAAAAATCCCAAGATCGGAGTTTCAACTTGCCGGGTTGAACTTCCAAATGGCGAAATTGATTGGGCTTCTCACCGCGGTTTTCCTACACCCTGGCGTTCTTTTTCCTACTTTTCAAGACTCTCAAAATTATTTCCTAGTTCAAAATTATTTGGTGGTTATCACTTGGAATACAAGGATCTCAAAAAAACTCATGAAATAGATTCGCCTTGTGGGGCATTTTATTTGGTTCAGGCCGACGTTGTAAAAAAAGTGGGATTGTTGGATGAGGATTATTTTATGTTTGCCGAAGACTTGGATTGGTCGTATCGGATAAAACAAGCCGGCTACAAGATTTTTTATTATCCAAAAGTGAAAATTGTCCATCATAAGGGTGCCGCCTCGGGTATGCACAAAGTTGAATCGCAGACTGAAAAAAAAGAGCGCAAAAAAGCA
>Ga0315280_10012761_pt1 | contig 10099 bp, 6 predicted proteins | sample YL17G06_40_MG_FD_203697 | JGI IMG/M metagenome (GOLD analysis project Ga0315280, IMG submission 203697) | Sediment microbial communities from Yellowstone Lake, YNP, Wyoming, USA - YL17G06_40 | ecosystem: Environmental > Aquatic > Freshwater > Lake > Sediment | place: USA: Wyoming | collected...
CGCCACAGTAAAAATTTGTTGTTGAAAGCTTTTAACAAACCATTCTATTGTTGTCATTCCGTGCTTGACACGGAATCCATTTCTTTTACTGGATTCCCGCCTGCGCGGGAATGACATAGGAGGCAAGTTCAGGAGGGCCGCGGGCCAGACGAGCGAAAATGAATGCGGGTGAGAAAGAAACAATCTGCTCGGTTCTTACAGCCGAGCATTTCAATAGCAAATTAAAGTTATGTGATTCGAAAATAATGGCAGCCAGAATCTTTTCTGGATTCGGTATTCCGGCTAAATGGCGAAGCACGCCGATGTATTGCGTCCCTTTAAGGTCGCTTCGCAGGCGGAAAGAACCTTCAAGCTCTGATACGTAGGTTAAACTTGCAGGGGACTGCTGCTGGATTTGCTTTTTGCTGCAAAGGTGCGAAGCCAACTGCGGCAGGGCGGCAAATCCTGTCTGGCCGAGCCATAATAGGCCGGCCAGTGCTGCCAGCCAGACTCTGCGGTCTTTGACCAGCGAAACGCAGAGAAATCCCGCCAGAGCCATAAAGAGAGCGCTGGGTACCGGAGGCAGGGACTTTGCAGAGATAGACTGGGCTTGGAGGTCGGTAGCAACGGGCGGCTTGAGAAATTCGGCGGCGACACTCGCTAAGTGAGAATTGGTGGGCTCGCCAATTTGGTTTATTTCGCAGGCCCCCGAATGTTCCTGTCGAGGGCAGGCGTGGACAGCAGGCGCATCCGGACTCGGTGACAATGGCGGAGCAACCAAGTAACTGCTGCAATCGCCGACTGTTGGCGCGGCACTTACTGCCGATGCGACAAGAAGCGACAAAAATAGCAACAACCCTTTCCTTCCAATACCTGACAGCACTTCCTCTTCTCCTTATGGAGCACCCTCGTTATCATGCACACTTTGTTGGCCACCCTCACACGCACAAGCGTAGATGGCCTCCTCATTTCAAGATCTTGACTATATCAGAGCGTCAATTGCCAGTCAACAAAAAATATAAAAAAATGTGAAAAAATAGAAAATTTGTTAAAAAATTTGCATTTTTTGAGGACTTCGTTTGCGGTCGAGGGTATGGCTTGTCTGTTGGTAAAAAAGCGGCAAGAATGCGAGATTCCGACAGAAAAGGTGGAAGTGAGGGGCTTGCTATCCCTTTTGAGATACCACAAAAGTGGTATAGGCTATTTGTTATAACACCTGCTAAGTCAAATACCACCGTGGTTGGGAAAAAACATGAAGGACAGGTGTATGAAGCTTGCTACTGTCCTAATAGTGTTATTAAAGAATTAAAGAGGGGAGGAATTGTAGAGGAAAGGCGCAAGGTGAGAAGGAAGGTGGGGGATTATGTCCTGGAGGGCCTTCAGTCCGCGAGAGGAACCGAGGGTGTGCTGTTGTATTCAGTAGTGAGGACTCTGGCCTCATTCACGAATCGCAACAGCATCGCAATTTTGCTTTTGACCTGGACTTTTCGATAAATATTTCTTGTGTGAGTTTTTACGGTGCCGGGCCTTATACGTAAGGACCCGGCTATGTTGCCATTGCGCAGACCCTGGCAGATGAGCTCTGCTATTTGGCGCTCACGGGGCGTTAGATTGTAGCGGTTTTGCACGTATAGCCACTGCTTCCCGTCGAGCAATAAAAGTTCAGGGCGTTCCTGGTTGAAATGACCGTTGCCGATGTTTTCAGATGCTGAGTTTGGAAATTGTGACATTGTTTATCCTCCTTCTTTTTTTGATAGTTCGTCAAGCAGACGCTGTGCCTCTGCAAGGTCTTTTGCTGATAAGCCTTTGGTTTGGCTCTCTATGTTCAAAACTTGTTTTAAGTGTTCGATTGCTTTATTTTTTTCTCCGAGTGCGGCGAAAGCTCTTGCCAGATGAAAGCGCGTGGCGGTGCCGGATGGTGCTGTGCCGGGATAAAGCTTAAGACAGTCGGTGAAATCCTGGATGGCTTTATTGAATTCGCCAAGCCGGTAATATGCCACACCCCGGGTATCGATAAGGTCGATATAATTCGGCGATATCTTCAGTCCTCTTTCTGTAAGCTCGAGCGCCTGCTGGAATTTACCCTGGTCTTCACACATTATCCAGGCCAGATTGTTGATGGCGATGACATTATCAGGCTGGAGCGCAAGAATCTGCTGGTAAAATCCTGCTGATTCCTGGGAACGGCCGGTCATTTGCAGAAGCATACCAAGGACACTCATTGCTTCAGTGCAGTTAGAATCCTTGTTAAGCACCATTTTGAGTATTTCCTCGGCTGTTTTTTTCGCTTCGCTATTTTCAACTGCCGCCAATTCTCCGGCAATGCTGATAGGTGTTCGTATATCTTTTGAGTGCTTTTGGTACCAGTCGGTGACATTCTGATTTATCTGGCTCCAGAGCTGGTCATCTTTAAGCACTCCGGCTTGTGCTAATAAGGGACCTGGGTCGTTCGGTTCGGACTGCAGCAGAGAATCGAATTCTTTTTGGGCTTCTGTTTTATTTGCGTTTTTGTACAGAGCGACGGCCAGAGCAAGATTGCATCTTCGGCGAGTTGAGGGGTTGCAAATGCTTAGCTGATTTTTTAGCAGACTTACGGCCTTTTGGGGTTCGCCTGTTAAGATATACGCATTAGCCAGAAGGATGGCCGTATCGGTGTCATTTGGGTCAAGGTCTCGCAGCACCTTAAGAGTGGGGATTGCCAGGACCGGTGAGCGTGCTGCCTCGGCACGTGCTTTCAGCACCAGCAGCGCCCTGTCGTTGGCTTTGTGGACAAGACCACGCAGAGCAATATCTAATGCTTTTCCTGGTTGTCCCTGCCTTAGCAAGATTTCTCCCAGTAGTGCCCAGGCCTGGCTTGTTTTAGGCTGCTGTTCGGTTATTTTTTGAAGAATACCGGTAGCGTTTTCAGTAGCTGGAGCCGTTCCTTCGGCAAGCAGCGAGCGTGCTTCGAATAGCTGCAGCTCGCTATCTTGAGGGTTTGATTCCAGAGCCTTATCGAGAACGCTTTTTGCCCGGCGAATTTTGGCGGGGTCGGCGGATGTCAAAAGCAGCGAGACTACACGTTTCTGGAGCTGGATGCTGTTCGGAGCCAGGGACAGCGCCTGTTGTATATCAGCCTCCGCTTTGTCTCGCTGTCCCGTGGTATAGTAGAAATCGCTTCTGGCAACCCAGGCATCAATGTTATTCGGTTCAGAAGCTATCGCGTGGTCAAGGTCTTCTACTGCCTTATCAGTCTGTCCGAGAGCAGCAAACGTTCGAGCACGAAGAATGTAGGCGGATGCGTTGTTAAGGTCGTTTACTATTTCATTGCAGAGACTTATCGCCTCCTGGGGTTTCTGCTGCTGAAGGTTCAACTGGATTTGTGCGACCTTTACCTGGAGGGAATTTGGGTCCTGAGTTCTTATCCTATCGAGCAACCGGGCTGCCTCGTCAAATTTGTTTTGCTGCATCTTAAGCAGTGCAAGAGACAGGCAAACGGCCTGGTTATTGGGGTCGTTAGTGAGTATATCCTGCAGGATATCTGAGGCAGAACCGAACTGTCCCTGTCTGAGGTAGCTTTCAAACTGGAGTCGCTGAAGCTGGGGGTGAGAAAGTTTTTCCTGAGAGGCACGGTTTAGAATTTGCTCGGCCTGGTCATATTCCTTTGCCTTATACAGGGCGGCAACGGTGGGAATAATAACGCGCAGGTCCTTTGGCGAGCGGTCCAGCGCCTGGCGGTAGGTCGAGAGTGCCATCTGGAGGTCACCGGCTTTCTCATAGGCTGCCGCGAGAAGCAGCCGGCTTGCCTGGTCATCGGGATTAGCCAGCAGATTTTCCTGGAGAAGCGAAATAATCTGCGGATAACGTTCTTTGAAGTTGGCGGCGCCGAACCAGGCCCTCGCTTGTTCATATCGCCATTGCCAGCCTTCTTTGCCCTCGAGTTTTTTGATATTATCGATGAGCTGTTGCACTCTCGCAGGGTCTTTGGCCACCTCGTTACACACCAGCAGCCGGCGTTTAATGGGGATATCGTTTGGCTCTTTCTGGGTAAGCTCATTAAGCAGCGGGTAGAGCTTGTCGGTTTGGCCCCACAGTGTATATAGCTCCGCCAGCATCACGCCCAGTTCGCGATACACAATAGGTTGCTTGGTGCGTGCCAGCGCATCTTTAATGGTTGCTTCACATTTCTCGCGATTTTTTTGCTGATTCAGTAGAATCGCAAGGATTCTTACCGGCTCAATAGAATCAGGAAATTGCTTTACTATTTCGTTTAACTTTAATATTGCCTGGTCTGTTTTTTCCTGGGCGGCGAGCAATTGGGCCTCGGCCATAACAGCTTTTAATTGCGAGGGATGGTCTTTTTTCAACTGGGTTACTAATGTTTCAGCGTCGGCGAAATTATCCTGATGTATTGCAAGCTGGAACTGAGCGAGCTTGACTTCGAGAGCACCTTTGGTGGTTTCTTCAAGGGAGGCCAACTGATTTTTTATATCCTGCCAGTTTTGGGTATTTTCGCCTGGTGCGCCTGCTGCAAGCAGTTGCATCCGAGCTTGTAAATACAGCAAAATTGCCTCAAGGTTTGTGGGGGAAAGCTGCATTGCTCTTTGAGCGTATTCGAGGGTCTCGGCCCAGTTTCCGGTCTGGGCCAACAAGTTGGCCAGAGCCAGGTGTGCATCGGTAAAGCTGGGGTTTTCCGAGGTGACTATGCGTAGCTGCCACAGTGCCGATTGTGTGTCACCTAAACGGGATAGGGCTGATGCCAATACCAGCCGGACTCGCGGGTCCTTATTTCCTAGTTGTATCGCACGTTGCCAGTGTCCGACGGCCTCAAAGGGTTGCCCTTTCTGGTCGGCAACAAGACCTTCGAGAAAAGCGACAACGTCCGGAGTAATATCTTTTTGGCGCAGTTGGGAGATGCAGTCAGTGGCGCGGTCAAGCTTACCGCCGCGGATGAACAGCTCTGCGGCAGTGGGCATAAAGTCCCACGGTTGAGAAGAAAGCTCTTTCAGTCCGGTTTCAGCTATGGTCAGCATCTTTTCCTGCGATTTTGACTGTATTGCGAGCTGGGCCCATGTCCGCCAGAGGGATAGCTCCGTGGGCGTGGCCTTTTGCACAGCTATAAGGTGCTGCTCTGCCTTATCCAGGAGATTTACATTTATAAATGCTGCGGCGAGGCGCAGGCGCACAGCAGGGTCAGACAGGTCGAGTTTTTCGGCCTGCTCAAGGTCGGCTAAGGCTTTTGCCCTGTCCCGGCTTCTGGTGTAGAAGGTGTAGAAACCGGCCCGGCTTATATAAGCCAGAGCGGAGGACGGATTGTTCTTTACCGCCTCATTGAACCAGTATTCGGGCGGTTCCGGAAAGCTTTCGGGCCTTTGTTCTGTAAGCTGACCTAAGGCTTCGTATGCCAATACCTGGTCAGGATGTTCTGCGATGATGGTCTTCAATTCTGCTGCTGCTTCGTCGAACTTTCGCTGGCCGGCAAGTGCTGCTACAAACATTCTGTGGAGTTCGGGGTCCTGATTTGTTTCGAGGAATCTTTCGGCGATTAGCTCGGCCTCACCGGGCATACCCATCGCCAGATATAGTACGGTAAGCTGTTTGGCGGCTTGGGAATTGTTTTTGTCCACCCTTAAAGCAATTTGATATGCTCCTACAGCCTGCTGAAAGTTGTTGCGTTTGAAAGGTCTGATTTTCAGATGTGCATCGGCGTATTTAAGCAGGATGGGGACATCGTTTTGGTTAACTCCAAGATAGCGGCCTAAGTTGCTTGCTGCCTCTTCCCACCTGTGCTCGTCGTATGCCTTATTGCCGAGGGCAAGTCCCTCCTCGGCTCTACCTCTTTTCTGCCATCGACGTAGTCCAAAGGCCGTTACACCCAGAACGACAAGACCTATCAGCAACACAATTGCCAATTTCCAGTTAAAGTATCTCTTTGGCATTTACTTATCCTTTCTCATCCGTAATATTGTAATTTTTTCAGAACTGACGAATGAAATCCTCAAACATTTTTTTGGCAGTTTTCCAGCATATCCATAAGTCCATCCTCAGCGACAGATTTTTGACATAGGAGGTATCGTAATGAATCCATTCCTGAAAGTCCTTGGTTGGTTTGCGGGTTCTGCAGACCTGCCAGAGTCCGGTGATTCCGGGCCGAACCGATAAGCGGGCGTCTCGCCAGGATGGGCATAACGTGTTCTCCGATTCTGGAGAAGGCCTCGGACCGACGACACTCATCTGACCGAGCAGGACATTGATAAATTGAGATATTTCGTCGATATAAGTGTCTCGCAGGAATCTGCCGACGGTATTGAGACGAGGGTCATCTCGCATCTTGAATTGCGGGCCATCGACTTGACTGACGACCCTTAGCTTATCCTGGATTTTGTCGGCTCCGACGAGCATTGTCCTGAATTTTAGGCAGTTGAAGACCTTTCCGTGCAGTCCCTGGCGTTTGTCCTTGAAGAATACCGGACCCGGCGAACTTAATTTTATTGCCAGGGCGATAAAGGGTATTATGGGAGCGAATAGAATTAGAACTATTATCGCGGCGAAACAATCTGCAATTCGCTTGAAGCATTCCGGGTAGGAAAATCTCGGCCAGGTGCGGAAAGTTATTCTGTCACCGGGCTGGTTTAAGTTGAACTTTGGGCGGATGTGCCTTGAATCGTTCAGGCGGCTCCAATTGCATTGTGGTTCTTTTACAATACAGCTATCCACAAGCTGGTTCTGTGGGACGCGGACTTCCGGACCAATAATTGAGGAATTTATGACGGCGGCCTGGCCAATCCTGGCGTTATCGGCGATAATGGTCGGGCCTATGACGATTGCCTTCGGGCCGATTTCAACATTGTTTCCCAGCAGGACCTTGCCAAGTAATTTCGACTCTTCGGATATCCTGCTATTATCGGTGACGACATCGCTTTTTCTAAAGCCGACTGCCATTCTACAGAAGCCCAGCAGACCATCTTCTGTTTCCAGGTCGTACACAGTTCCGGCGACTCTGACTGCACGAAACGTAAGAGCTGCTGAGCGGCACCTATCGAGAAAATCGGAAAAAGATTGAGGCAAAGTACGGTCGGGCAAGAGCTGGTCGAGAACATCGGTTTTAATAAAGAGAAGATGAGGCCAATCAGCAGGTGACGGTGAAGGCTGTGCGGAATCGGAATAGAGCCGACGGATACCTGCCACACCGCCCTGGGCTGTCAATCGCACTTTTTCGCGGCCTGCCAGCAACTCAGGCCCGATATTAACCGCCACTATATCTGACCGGATGTCAGACAGCGTTTTGTCAAGCAGATCGTTATTAGTTTGAGTGGCAAATCGGCCGTTGGCGACAACGAACCATAAGTGTCGTTTGATTTCCCGCAGTAACTCCGAGCAAACCGGCACATTCTCCGCATAAGGTAGTATCCTTTGACCGTTTACCGGCGGTTCAACGCTCCATTCTTGTGGAACGGCGAAGACAAGTTTGGTACTGCGGCCCCGGGATAAGCTGCCGCTTAATCCATCGAGAATAACGCTGGCGATAGGCCGGCTGGAAATAGCAAACCGTAGTAGTTCTCGGCCACTACCAGGTACAGAGCGGTCATTTCTGTGTATGATAATGAGTTTCATTAGCAGATTAAAATGGTTCGACAAGCTCACCCTCCCGAGCGAAGTCGAGGGACCGATGGCTTATCAGCAATTTTCGACGGGTTATTTTTTCTCCGGATTTCCGGATTTGCCGGCATTATCTTGCGGGTTCTGCAGGGAGATTAATGCTTTTGTTCCGGCCCGTTTGCGGTTTTTCTTTGGATGGGTATCCTGTGAGTAATAGTGGTTGTAACCATAGTGGTAATAGCCGCGTCCGGCGTGGACGTTACTCAGGACGGTGCCCAGCACCCTGACATTTATTTGCCTGAAGCGTTCGGTTGCCTCCCTGAGGTCTTCGGCTGTAGTCTGGTCTGCGAAACTGGTCAATATAACAGCATCTGCGAGTTTAGCCCAGACAAGGGCATCAGGAAAGGCCAGCGCGGGAGGGGCATCAATAATCAGATGGTCGTATCTCTGGCCGAGCATATTTATCTTCTGAGCTGACAGGGGCGAGGCCAGCAACTCGAAGGCGTCGGCTGCGTTGCGGGAATCGGACGGCAGCACATCCAGGCCAGTTGAAGAAATAGACCAGACAGCCTGGTCAAATTCTTTTCCCAGGAGTATATCCTGCAGACCCCTTGAGCCATGGGGAAGGTTCAGCAAATATGCAATATCAGGTTTTCTCAAGTCGCCATCTATTAACAAAACCCTTTTTCCCGACTTGGCCATGCTTGTTGCCAAATTAATGGCAAAGGTAGTTTTGCCCTCCTGCATTCCGGGGCTTGTAATAACAATCTTTTTTGGCATTCCATCGGTGTTAAGCAACCCCAAGTTGGCACGAATAGTCTGGTAGTCTTCGGCTATCTGGCCCGGGAGAAGTGCTGCTTTAATGGTTTGAGAACTGGTGGTAGTGCCGATTATCGGGATACCGATGCATCTGACCACATCCGCAGGCGTGTGCAAACTGCGGTCTGCTTTGTCTCGCAGGAAAGCTAACATCATCCCGCAGGCGGCTGCGCCGAAGATAAGGGCTATTGTGTATTTAATACGCTTATCCCTAATCTCAGCGATTTCGGCATCAGAGTAAGCAGAAATCCTTGCGGGACGCTTTCGCTCCATTTCTAATTCCTGGATACGGCGGCTTACTGTGTCATACAGTTGTCTGGTTAAGTTCAATTGGTCCTGCAAATCCTGAATGTTCAGTTGCTTACGCCCCAGTCCGATGGTTTCGGTATCTTCCTTAGCCAGTATCTCCCGAAACTGGTTTTCATACGCTTTGGTTTGTTCCAGCTCGGCCTGTGCATTAAGTAGTTTTTGGCTGCCGGTTTTGGAAACCTCTTTAGACATCAGCTCATCAAAAGATTTGCCTGCATTTTCCCTATGTTCGACAAGGCGCACTCTCATTGCTTCCAGGAGCTCTTTTTTTCGGTTGAGTTCCGGATTGGTAGGAGCGAATGTCTGAGCGGCAGCGATAAGTTCCTGGTCTAACTGCACGATACTGGTTGTCGATAGTTTTACTGAGGGGTCGTCATTTATGTACTCTTCGCGGATTTTAAGCAATTCCTGTGGTGCGATAGCCTCCTCTTTTGTCTGCTCAAGCACTTTTACCTGGGCTTCGAGGTATATTCTGCGTGCCTCCGTCTTAGTCAGCTCAGCCAGTAGGCTGGCAACGCGCTGCAGCTTCATATCTTGACGGCCGGCCAGGGTTGTGGTTCCATACTCCTGTGCCAGTTGAGTAATCGTTGCTCGCTGGCTTTGCAATTTTTCGAGCAGCACCTTGTGTTCATTCTCCAGGACAGCCAGATTCTTGTCTTCACCCTGGGCGGAGCTGGAAACCTCGACAGCCATATAGTTGCGGATAAAGGCGTTTACTATCTGCTCAGCTTCCTTGGGGTCGGGACTTTTCATAGTTATATTTATCAGCTCGGTACGGCGGTCAGAGGTGGCCGTAATCTCTCCATCGAGTATTGCCTGTTTTAGTATGCTTACCGGTTCGGGGTTTGCTGTGATAGCATTTAGCGTTCGTTTTAGTTTTCTAACCAGACCGGTTGTTTGGTCTTCGAAAAACGATAGTTTTTTGTCTATCAAATCGTTAGCTACTCTTTGTATTATCTGATTGTTGGTAGTAATCATTTGTGCCTGGGTGTTCACGAAGTTTTGATAATTTGATATTTCCCCGCTGTCTGTCTCGCCTGATAAGATGTTTATTAGAATCGGGGCGACCCTTATTGCACCTGTTACGCTGTATAGAGGTTTAATCAAAAGCCATATTGCAGGCAGCCCAATTGCACACATCAGCAGAAATGTTGCCGCTGCAATATACCATCGCCGGAGCACCCCAATGAGCAGATTGGATGTCGGTTCGCTGCCGGGGGCAGGCGGTGGTGGAAGATAAGCAGGTTTTTGTTCAATCACACGGTCAAGATACTTTTCCAAATTTTTCATTTTCCCGTTCTCCTTAACCAATTAACCACGGATTAACACGGATTTTCACGGATTATAAAAATCTTTTTTAACCAATCAAATAGTAAGTTTGAAACACTAATTATCTATTTTGTCGAGTAACTAT
>Ga0315280_10012764_pt1 | contig 10098 bp, 14 predicted proteins | sample YL17G06_40_MG_FD_203697 | JGI IMG/M metagenome (GOLD analysis project Ga0315280, IMG submission 203697) | Sediment microbial communities from Yellowstone Lake, YNP, Wyoming, USA - YL17G06_40 | ecosystem: Environmental > Aquatic > Freshwater > Lake > Sediment | place: USA: Wyoming | collected...
TTTTCAGCGAATCCCAGGTTGAGCGTGTTGTAGAGGTTCTTGGCAATTAGTCGCCTCACAACCTCGGCGCCTCCACCTAGCAACTCTTGAAGCGCCTTGTGAAATGTGTCGAGTTTCTCTGGAATCTCTTCACGTCTAACATGATAGCTCTCCTCGATACGGCCATAGATCGTCGCTCTCACAATTTCACCAAGAGCCAGCAGACCGTAATCAACAGCATCAAGCAACGCTGTGTCAGTCATGCGGGCAGGTTTAGATGCGGATGATGCAAAGCATTCGCGCATGCGAGAATCCCAAATCTACCTGGCATGGAGTAAGGTATATTAATGTACCGACGTCGGTACCCTGATGTACCGTCGAGCGACCGTTCGTTTGCAGCACCCCTGAAGGCGAAGTATCCTCGACCGTCCGTAGACCAGCGCAGGCTGAAAAGTGCTAACGTCTTGACGGATTGAAAGTCTGTTTCTGTCTTTTGGGCCATTGTTATGTCGCAAGAATATTGACGTAACAATCGCCGTCGTCGGGTCACTTTGCGCGCGCATAGACAGATTCACTCCCCCAAGACGGTTCAAATTACGATGCCCGCACGAAGAGACCGGAGACATAGGTAAGGATGGGTTTTGGTGGGGGACGTGATACCCTATGTTTTGGACGTGTCACTCTGACGTGATACTCGGGCTGGGCAGGGAGGGTGTCACGTGGAACTCCGCACCACGAGACCCGACGACGAAAACTACTCCAACTCATCTCCTCCCGACGGTTCGAATACGGTTTCCCCCGTGTAGGCAACGGCATCCTCTCCTCCACGTGACTTGATCAGGCAGAAAGGAAACAGGATGGTGAAACCTGCTACAAAACTACCCGCATACAGAGAGAAGTCTTCACGACGCACGGAGCCAATAGTGGAGGGTACCGAAAGTCTGAAGTCCCTAGACAACCGCACTAGTAAAGTGGCTTTCTGAGATTCACGGTCTGCCTGTTTGGAGTTCGCTGTCTTCTACGGCTCGCACGGGAGCGCCGAGGAAGGGCACGATGACAAGAAGTACCCAGCATAGGAGGAGGTGGGCCGAAAGTGCTATTCATTTGGTACTTCAACCTGAAGAACGGTGTAAGCGAGGAGGAGTTCGCTAACAAGTCGAAAGAGCTCTTTGATTATCTTAAAGGCAAGGTAGAAGGACTTGGGTCTGGGAAATTCTATCGGCACCACTACTTCGGTGCAAATCCGAGGACTCATCAAATGCATTGGGAGATGCGAGACTTCAGCACATGGGACAGATTCTTGGCCTTCATTGAGAAGGACGCTGAGGGAGCAAGACTCTTCCACGAATGGCGGAAACTCGTAGACATGAACACACACTATGATGAATTCGTTAGGCAAATACTATAACTAAAGAAACTGTAGTTATGGCCCCGTTTATTTTTCTAGGGGTAAATGTGTGGTTTGGGAGAAACCTTCTCCAATTTCTTGAAACACGATCTTCATGGGGAAGTAGTAGGAATGCCAAAGTTGTCGCTCTCGAATGAGCCCAAGCTTCAGCTCCTATCGAAGGAGCAGATAGAGACTATTCACCTTGCCTCGCTAAAGGTCTTGGAAGAAGTTGGCGTAATGATTGAAAGCGATAGCGCTTTGAAGTTGGTTGCCGATGCTGGTGCAGACATTGACGAGACCAAGAAGATCGCGCGCATTCCACAACATCTACCAAAGGAAGCCTTAGTCAAGGCGCCATCAACAATTCGACTCTACAGTCGAGATGGAAAACATGACCTCCTTTTGGAAGGTAACCGCGTTCACTATGATCCCGGCTCAGCAGCTTTGCATCTGCTTGACTCATTGACTGGTCAAATTAGGCGGCCAGTGTCGCAGGATCTCGCTGATTTCGTGAGGCTAGCAGATGGGCTGGAGAACATACAGGCTCAGAGCACCGCGCTCGTGGTCTCAGACGCCCCTGATACGATCGTTGACCGATACCGACTGTACATAGTCCTGAAGAACTCGCCAAAGACGATAGTCACCGGCACCTTCAGCGTAGACGGCCTGTACGACATGAAGGACATGCTGGCGGCTGTAGTGGGAGGGGAGAAGGAACTTGCTCGAAAGCCGATGGCGATCTTCGACCTCTGCCCATCCCCTCCGCTCAGGTGGGGAGACTTCATTGTTCAGAACCTGATCGACTGTGCCAAGTACAGGATTCCGGCTGCGATTCTGCCAATGCCGCAACTTGGCGCAACAGGACCAATAACTATTGCAGGGTCTCTGGTTCAGTTGAACGCGGAGTTCCTCAGTGGCCTCGTCATCTCGCAACTTGCCAACCCCGGCGCGCCTGTGATTTACGGAGGATCACCAACAACCTTCGACATGCGCTACCTCACAGGGCGTCTAGGCGCCATAGAGACCACGATGATGGGCTGCGCCTGCGCACAGATCGGGAAATACTACGGCTTGCCGACCCACATCTACCTTGGACTAAGCGATACGAAGACGGTTGACGCCCAATGCGGATTCGAGTCTGGAATCGGAATAACGCTGGGCGCCCTTGCGGGGATCAACGTAATATCGGGGCCGGGAATGCTGGCCTTCGGGAATTGTCAGAGTTTCGAGAAACTTGTGATGGACGATACGATCTGCGGGATGGCAATGAGACTAGTCAGAGGCATTGATGTGAATGATCAGACTCTGGCTGTTGATGTTATCAGAAAGGTTGGTGCTGGAGGACATTACCTGGCCCAGAAGCATACAATGGAATGGCTAAGCAAAGAGATCTTCAACCCATCCGACCTGGTCGACCGGCAAGCGATGGCTGTCTGGAAGAAGCTGGGGTCGAAAGACACCCACCGTAGAGCCAAGGAAATAGCTCAGAGAATATTTCGAGATCACAAAGCCGAACCGATGCCCAAGGATGATGAGAAGAATCTCGATGACGTCGCGAGAAGGATCATGCAGAAACACGGTATAGAGAAACTTCCCCTCGGCCCGTTAGGGGAGGAATCCGCTAAAGAAAGAATGGGGACTTCAGCTGCGTGACTAGGAAACCTAGCAGACCAAGAACTCCTCTATCCAGTGTTGTCCTGAAGCAGATCAGAATCGGAACAGGAGCAAAATGTAAAGTATCAGGAAGATGGCGATCAGAAAGTAATAGAACGATTCGGTTTTGGCTAGACTAGTTCTGGCCAACCAGGTCAGGCGAAGTTTCTTTGTCTCACCGCCGATCGCAAGAGCGACTTCGTTTCCTTCAGAGAATTCCGTTCCACGTGAGACTGTGGTGACCGGGTCAGCCAAATAGCTCTCCAATTCGCGAGCGGAAGACAGAAGATAGCTATTCAGCTGACAAGCGCGTCGGTAGGTGCATAGCCAGGCCAATGACACAACAAGTCCCACGAGACAGAGAGGACGTGTGAGAGAAGCAGATAGCGAGTGACCACTAACTATTGTCAAGCCAACTGCACCCAGGATAATGCTGTTGGCAACAATCACTACGTTGAATCTGGACCAGATCAGCTGGGTTTGTGCAATCCAAACGCTAAGGGTCGCCTCATAGCCGACTCTGGCATTCTCCATTCGATCCGTGGAGGGGATTGAACCTTGTGTCCCAACTGGCGAAGACACTGGTCTCTCCCGGATTCGTGTCCCACATTTCGAACAATAGCGAGCCCCCTCATGCAGCTGGTCACCACAGTTAGGGCATTCCATCTTGAACCTCTCCAATCATCAACAAGACCGGAGTGGAGATAATAGACTAACGGAGTCTTTCACTAGACCCACAGCTGCAAATCGGTGCTTCAGTCCACCCTCAGCCTGGCAGCACATTTTACGCAGTAGTTCCTAACCCACTCCGGATTCAAATGCCCGCAAGTCTTACACACTCCGCGCGTTTCGACCGAACTAGCATTCGTCTTGTCCGGTTCTTCAGGAGGGGTCACTCCAAGAGAGACCGAGGGTTCCGATTTCACGACAGGCGCGCCTGAAGCAGTGCATCCAGCTCTCTCATGGTTTCGATCACAAAGTGGCTTCGTGCCTGACAGACCACATCTGCAAAGAGATGCCAGTGGCTTGCCGTCAACGATAACCAAGTACGGTCCGTTTTCTTGGGGCTGGACAACTATTCTGTTCATGTAACACTGTCGCCTCTGTCTCTGGTAAGTGACATTTACCACTTGCGCTTCACTTTTCTGTGGGAGGAGAGAGCTACGAGGGGCTTTCACAAGCACTACAGAACAAGAGGCAGCCTATCCCAAATGAAACAGGACACTAACCAATAGAAGACCGGCGAGTTTTCGGTGCGTCGAACATAGTCGCCCTTGATCTTGCTTCGCTCACGTAGTCGGAGAGTCGCCACTCGGGTCTCTCGATGTAGGTGAGTGCCAACTTGGAGTACAGTCTCTTGACGATAATTCTCACAATTGCCTTGCTGGGTGCAACTCCAAACAGTGCTTCTAACGCTATCGCGAACTCATTCAGTCTTTCGGGTATGCAATTCGCTGCAATGTTGTGGTTCGTCTCAAGGATGTGGTAAAGTGTTCTCTTCGGAATCTCACCCAAAATTGTGGCGAAACTCTCATTTAGCGACTCAACAAGCAACTTGTCAAAATAATGTCCTGTTCCGAGATGGCTTCTCGCCTCCACACGCATGCCTCCAATCCCATTTGACAGATTCGTTACATCGAGTGAGAACTCAATGAAACGATCAGCGCAGACCTCACTAGATGAGGGACATCGCGCCGAGGCTCGAAATAAGTGGATCTAGAAAGAAACAGTGACATGACAAAGCCCGTCAAAATGCCCAGCATTGATTGAGGGTTCCTGTCGTTGCGGGAGTGATAGTAATGTGGGCCGAATTCTTCTATACTACCGTACGCCAGATTTCCATCGCAAGCATTTCCATTCTTGTGGCCGTGATTCCTGAAACACCATTCACAAGCGCGAAATACTCTCTGCACGGACATGCCTTCCGAGCTGGCTTAGAAATGTCCAACATTGTTAGGACGTTGCAAGGTCTAGCTCCAAACGATCATGCTGTCCTGTTCTATTCGGATATTGGTGCGAAACGTGAACTGGTCTTTCCTTTCCTCCTGGAAGCACTCGAGAAACAGGGAGTTGCGGTCTATGTGACTGACCATGAGTCTCTTGACGAGTTAAGAGAAGCTATGAAACACTGGGGAATCTATGTAGACAGGTACGAGCGCGACCATTCGCTCACAATAACCGACTATGAAACGCTCATGGTTGCAGAAGAGCGACTGGACGATCTCAAGACCAGCCGATTACTGAGCGACCTAATAGAGCGACTCATGAAACGAGGAGTACCTGTCAGAATGGTAGCGGATGCGACCTCGCTTGCCAAACGCGGAATGGTTGACAAGTTGATCCAAAGGGAGCGAGCTCTTGGCAGACACTTGGAACTGCCCTTGACTCTGATCTGTTGCTATGAAGACACGCTGGCTGGCTTGAATGAAGGCCAGTTTCTGATCGATACGCTGCAAGCACACAGTCACGCAGTCTTCCCAGGCATAGCTCTGCAACTGGCATGAAGACGGTTCTTACTCAGAGTGGTCCACACGCGACGGTTCAAATTCAGGCGGCCGCACCAAGTGACCGGGGGATATAGGTATCTTGGCTTGTTGGTTGGGGACGTGGAAGTCGAGAAAGAGACGTGTAAATCGGGACGTGGGAATCCAGCATTCTGGTCGGTAACGATTACCTCACCGTGGCAAGCTTCGCGAGCAGGCTAGGCATCAAGTTCATTCCTGTAGGTCAAATCAACGAGCAGTTGCAGCGGCGAGGCTGGGAGAAAGCCAGCGTCAAAGCAATCTGTCGAGTAGCAAAGGACGCACATGAGGCAATGGGGGCGTTGGACCAGATTTGGAGTCACCCCAAGAAAGCCAAAGAGATGCTCGCCAAATACACTGAGCAGAACAAGTCCATTCTCGAGCAGGAACGGATGCTTGAATTGAGAATGAAGAAGGGGCGATTGAGCAAGACCATACTTGACGTAGAGGACAATCAGGATGGAGACGAAGCCCAACAATCAGATGGTCCCGAAAACAAGACAATCAGAGCGTTCCATCCAAGCTCTCTATCCACGACGACAACCGAAACAGGAACCAGGCCTCAAGCAACTCAACAAGAATCATGAAACCACTTTACCGACACGGAAACGAATCCACGGTGGGTCTGAGAGATAGTCTCGCATAGGTTTGAGCGTGTGGCGGGTAAGGTTAATGTTGGGTCGAGGTCGTAGTCGAGTGTTGTGTCAAGCTAGGTCTCCGCTTGAATCTTTTTCTTATATCCCTACCCCTCTCTCTTCTCTGTACTCTTCTCCGTACTATTGTTCAATACAGGTCCTGTTCTTGTCTATTCTATTCCGTGCTCATCCCGTACGAGTATGTCTTGGAAAGCTATTAGGAGGCGAAGGCCTGCCGAATTGGCGCCCACGCGCCCGTATTATGTCGTCACATAGTCCTCGATTGTCTTCTGTTCGGATTTCGGCTTGGGTTTGCTGCCCCATTTTGCCTGCTTTCTCAAGCATGAGCAGATGTTTCGCGTTGATGTAGCCGCGTTGCGCCCAGTTGTCGGCGATCTCGCGAAGTTTGGGTAGGTTGTGTTCGGGAAACCTGAATGTTGCTTTTACCTCATGGAGGCCGCGCAGAATGCGTCACGCTTCGACCCGAAACTGAGGCCATTCTATCTACGCGTCGCCGCTGGGCGTGGACACCAGAAAGCCATCACCGCCGTCGCCCGCAAGATGCTCGTCTCAATCTACCACGTACTCAAACGCCAAGAAGAGTATCAAGGACAACGCGACGAACTGCTCGAAACAAAGATAAACCGACTACGACGTACAGTAGATTCAAGCCTTCAAGCAAAATGAGACAACCAGCCAACCACAACCCAGAACGAGAGATGTCGGAACATTTTCAATGGTGCGGGAGGTGGGATTCGCGCACCACTTTACCGGTATGCTTTACCCCATATCTGATCAAGGGGCTTGGCTTGCTTTGACGCTGCAAAGTGCAATCAATGATGAGGCGTGTTTCATCTTGTCTCAGCCACGCCATCGATATGGGACAAAGCCTCGAGGATCGGATCGAGTCTGTCTTGTTCGACTATCAGTACGACATCCACGTCTCCGGCAACTCTGAAAATCAAGCCATGAACCTCCATCATGCTTCTACTCTGATCCTTCCCTTCTTCACGACGATTTGGCCACCATCGCTGGCGAATACTAGTCGATCACCAGTATCCAGTTTGAGAATGTTCCTGACCCGTTTTGGGACGGTTGCCTGAAACTTACTAGTCAGCTTTGAATCACCCAAGAGCTCCATGAATGAATCACTACTTCAATGAAGTAATGATGTAGGATCGGGATAGGAGATGTGTCACCCAACCGCAGGTACTCTGGTGAAAAGCACCTCACCCTGCCGAATACGCCCGCAACTGGACTAACCACATACTTTCATGTTTGCGGTCATCTGGTCGCTCGTCTCGAAACGCAGTCCTGCTATGTTGGTCTTGACTCTGCCGGCTCAGCGGACGACGATGATTGACTGAGGCTATCTTCTTCTGCCGGTTAGCGAGCGTGATTTGGAGCGAGAGCATCGAGCGAATGCGAGATGCGGTGCTCAGCGCCGAAGGCGCGACTAGCACGAGCGGAGAATCCTCTGCCGCAGCAGAGAGCGAGCGGATGAATAACAGGAACAATCGCAAAGAAGAGGAAGAAGGAGAGGATCAGGTGAGAGAGGCACACTCTATAGGCGACTATGCGGCACACCCTCAATGAGAGCAGGAGCCACACACCCTACCCGAACTTAGAGATCCAGAGAGTTGCGCGGACCTCACCGCCCTGGCAGAGCATAGATACTGCACCACTACACACCCTACCCACCCCTAGCCCTTGGGAGAATATACTACCCTCACATAGGCGTCTCATCGTCTAGAAATTGCGGGTTTCTGGGCGAAAAAAAATCGGTATCCTCCACAAACGCGTGCAGAGCCAACAGCAAGACAGGCGAGAATCGAATTGTGGAAGGTTTCAGCTCCTCGGTTCAAATCTGCCGCTACACCGAGGGAGAAATCGATGAAACGATCGGCGAGGATCTGAGCTTAGTCCCATCCGCCGCCGCCGCCGTGTGCCCAACCCAAGACCTTGCACCTCTCGAAGGAAGTAAGTAAGAAAGTAAGTAAGTAAGTAAATAGGTGGATCTAGATCGAAACGATGACATGACAAAGACCGGCAAAATGCCCAGCGACAAACGAGAGTTCTTGTGGTTGCAGGTGTCATAGTAATAGGAGCCGACTTCTTCTATACCAATGCATATGAGATCTCCATCGCTGTCTCTGCACCGTTGCTTTATGCCCCTTGAAGGGGAGCATATTCCAAGCCTTTCAGATGCGTTACTATCTGAATAGAAGTGCATAGAAGTGAGTAATCTCAGAGACTACGATAGGAGCAACGAAACAAATCCCTACACTCCTCTTCTCCCTATATCCCTGGCCTCCAGATTCGTACCCCCCAGACTAGTACTCAGCGTGTCCTCCACGGGAAAGAATACGGCAACAAGAATCAGGAAAAGAGTACTTCGACCCTGACGCACCACTAGACCCGTACACCTCCTAGACGGGGAACCCTACTACACCGCTTCGAGTCTCATCTTTCCCTTTCATCTTCGGGCTGGCATCAGGCTGCACTCACTCATCCGGGCGCCGGAGCCCAGTTCTTTAGCAGCTCAGGATTCGGTCCAGTCACACACTCGGTCGCAATCTCCCGTAGTGGGGGGGGCTGAAGAAGATGCACGGACACGCAACCTCACAATTGCAGGTCTCAAAGCAGGTGACGCCGTTAAAGGATAGGTGCCTCTCCAAGTGCGTCTCCCCCCTCGGATTCTTCCTCCTGCACGGAAGGAAGGGCTTGGCTGGGGCGTTTAGAATGGGAGCGGAGCATGGATACTACTGCGTCGGATGCCGCTGGATGTACATGCTCGTCATGCTCGGAGTCGCAGCCATGAGCATACCCTCGATGGTCCTCCTGGCTTCGCTTATCACGGTTGAGAAGGCGATAGTTCACGGCGCCATGTGGTTCAGATGGGTCTCAGCGGCGATCTTCATCACCTTGGGCGCGGCCATAATATTGGTACCACAACTCTTCATTCTTTGATTCTTCAATAGACAAAAGAGACGAGATAGCGGAAGAGAAGCTCGCTCGCTTCTTGGTGCGCACACACAAAATCAGGGGGTTCAGATTATTCGAGTCGTTGATCTTTGCACTTGGGCTAGGCAGTCTGGCATTGACATTCCTTCTAACGAGAAGTCTACACCACAAGTCCGGCATCCAGCCACACAATGGGCTGGACGAGCACCACGGCACTCTCCGCCACATTCACTCTAATAGGCTGACGATGCCTCTAATGCTAGGAGAATTTCGGATGCATACAGAATGGCCGGCTGAGTTCGAGAAGAAGGGAACGCTCAAGATCTCAACAATCGGCAGAAGAACCGGTAGACGGCATGATGTGACCACATGGTTTGCAGTGGACAAAGATGGAAGGCTCTTCGTTGCAACGCAAGACACAGGGCGAGATTGGGTGAGGAACGTGTTGAGGAACCCATCCGTCGAGCTGACTATCGCCGGAGCAATGCGGAGAATGAGAGCGATCCCACTCAGAACGGACTCAGAGAAGCAGTACGTGAGCGATCTCTATGCAAAGAAATATCTCTCCGCCAGACTGGGCCGGCTGCTGAAGCCTAAAGGTTTCGCCAAATACGGAGCTTTCGAGCTACAATCCGGATAATGCGACGATCACCACAACGATGAATGCGGTTTTCGATCTTGGCCCAGCACTGAAACGAACTGGTTCCAATTGCGGCTAGGAAAAACAGGAGAGGACCTAACAGGCTTGAAATTTGAGCTATGCCTGTTTCTTGAGTTCTTCAATTCTCTCAGTTACTCCTGCTGCCTCTTGCTCTAGATATTCCTTGTACTCTTCCAAGTACTTGATCTTCTCCTCGCGTGTTAAGAACCTTCGACGATGTCCATATCCGCAACATGAATCCATGCATCTCACCTCCACTCAGTTTCTGGAAGTCGGGGATTCGGTGTACGCCTC
>Ga0315280_10012765_pt1 | contig 10098 bp, 11 predicted proteins | sample YL17G06_40_MG_FD_203697 | JGI IMG/M metagenome (GOLD analysis project Ga0315280, IMG submission 203697) | Sediment microbial communities from Yellowstone Lake, YNP, Wyoming, USA - YL17G06_40 | ecosystem: Environmental > Aquatic > Freshwater > Lake > Sediment | place: USA: Wyoming | collected...
ACAGTCCAGGGCACTCAAATTCTAACTTCAACTCTCACAACCACAGTGACGAGTTACACTGGCACATCGACGAGTACGATCCCGACTGTCACAACCGTTGCTTTGGTTCCTTTTGCCACGACCTTGGCCGTCCAAAACACCCAATATGTAACGTCAGTTCTCACAACGACGGTGACCAGTTACACTGGTACGCAGGCTTTGACGAGCACAGTCGTGGTTCCAACGACCGTCACTCTAGCTCCGTCGGCCGCAACTTCATCAGTCCAAGCAAGGCAGGTTCAAACGTCGACTGGTACTACGACGGAGACCAAATATACGACCGTGGCGACCACTATATACACTGGCACGTCGACTTCGACAAGTACGAGGGTGGTTTACACAACGGTAGCCCGTCTAGCTAGCGCTGGTGTATCGAGCCCCTTGACCTACCTTGGGTTCATATCGCTGCTTGCTGTCACGTTCGGTAGGGTCATGGTTGGGAAAGGTTTGAAGATCCCGAAAGTACGATCGTGGACGGGGAGGAGGTGTTCGGGTAATTGAAGAAGAGCGGTAGAGCTGACGGCTCTGCTTCTGATAACCGACGAAGCCGTTCCGTCCTGATAGCGGTGTTGCTGGTTCTTGTGGTGCTGCTGTCCCTGGGTTCGGGTCTCTATGCTGGCGCCTCCTTCTTCCCTCAGCAAGCGCTGAATGTCACCATCACAACAACCATCTTCACTACGACGACCAGCTGGACCACGTCGACTATCTGGTCTACTGTGACAAGCGTGGTTTACGGCGTCTGGACAACGGTACAGTACACGACTAGCACGAGCACAGTAACGATGACTGTAGGAGGCAATACCGGCACATTCGGCACAACTTCCATCGCTGGAGCGTCTGCCGGTGGGGGTGGTCTTGGCTATGTCGTCGCTACAAAGTACATTCTATCCCAGGCTGGAACCGTGACGCAAGTCAGCATCTACGCTTCAAAGTCCGGAAATGTCAAAGCCGCGATCTACGCAGACAATTCCGGTCAGCCTGGCAGCCTACTAGTTGCGAATAATGTCGCGACATCGGTTGCTGCAGGGCAGTGGACAACGATCAGCATTGGACCAACTAGCCTGACGGCTGGTACGTATTGGATTGCCTTCAATGCGGATGTGGGCAACCTACGTATGTACAAGGCTGGTGGAACAAACCAGATGGCGTATATCAGCTGGCCTTTCAGCAACAACATGCCGGCCAGTTGGAGTTCGCCATACTACGTGAACTATGATTTCATATGTTACGCCACATACACATATTGAGTGTCACGAGGGAAGGCTATCTGGGCTGCGCTCTACTGCAGCGCCACCTGGATTTCCTTCTTGGTAGCTGTCTTGATGCTCATCATGATGACTGGAGACACAAAGTATTCTATACCGCCGCAATACCTTAACGGTAAAATGCTCTGCAAGGTCCCGACGGTATCATGGAAGGTATCGGATTAATGAACGAGAAAGCGCAGTTTTGGCAGGACCGGCCTGTTTTCATCACAGGAGCCACAGGGCTGAAGAATGTCTTGGATGTGTGCAGAGAGAATCGATTGCGGCTCCTGATGGTATCAGATTCCGCGGTTTTGTCTGGTTACAGGGACTCGTGTTTGATTGCAACCCCCACCCACGGCGGTAGTGACAGCAACAGTACTTTCAATGCAGACGGCCATTTTGTACTTGGCCGCCACCGCAGCGATTGACGAGTTACATTGTGTGCCCAGATCGATTGGTGCAGTCTCTGTGTACTCGACTCTTCTCCAAGGGCCTGTTCGGAGTCCTAAGATGGTCTTCTTCGATTCCTATGATGCCCACGTACTTTTGCTTGAAGAATAGAGCGCAGAGTGTCGCAAACATATTGAACTTGTTCCCTTGTTATCATTAGCGAGCATGGCAGGTTCAGACCGTAGGGAGAAATCCTGTACGCGTTTGCGTTTTTCTCTTTCGCTTTCTTCGCTTGAGGCAATCCCTCGTAGGCGGGAAGAGAGCTTAAGGGATAGAAGAAGGGACGGGAGTTGATGGCCTTGCGAGACAGTAGGCTCATTATCGCTTCCTTCTGAAGGCCGAACTTCTCGTCGATGATCGCGGTCACCATCCAATAGGCGTTCTTGGTCTGAGGTGCCTCGTAGTTCAAAGTGATTCCGTGAACATTGCCGAGTTCATGGTTGTACCAGTCGAAGATTTGTCGCTTTCTCGCAACCAATTCGTCAACTCGCTCCAGCTGAGCTAGTCCGAGCGCTGCCTGTAAGCCGGACATCTTGTACTTGTATGCCACCTCTGCGTTCCAGAACATTTTTCCGCCGGAAACGCGACCATGGTCGCGCAAGAACTGGCACCTGAGAAAAAGCCGCCTGTCGTCAGTGACAAGCATTCCACCTTCGCCCGTCGTCAAGACCTTTGACCCGTGGAAGCTGAAGGTTCCAGTGTTGCCAAACGTACCTGCTCTGCGGCCTTGGTATTCTGTTCCGATTGCCTCTGCTGCGTCCTCGATTACGGCAATTCCATGGTCCTTAGCGACATCGCGGATTTCGTCCATCTTCGGTATACCTCCATAGAGGTCGACTGGTATGACTGCCTTTGTCCTAGCCGTTATCAGCTCCTGAAATGACTGGGCTGATATGCACCACGTCTTCTCATCAATATCTGCGAAGATCGGAGCAGCACCTACGTATGCTATCGGCGCAGATGTTGCTATCCAAGTAATGTCCGGGACGATTACTTCGTCGCCTGCACCCACACCCAGCGATAGAAGAGATAGGTGGATGGCCGAGGTACAAGATGGCAAGGAAATGGCATGGCGCACACCGAGATACTCCGCAAACGCTTTTTCAAAACGCTCGTTGTAGATATTCGCGTTTGAATACCATGCGTTTTTGACTGCGTCGGAGACGTAGTCCATTTCCCTCTGCGTAATTGAAGGCCCCGATATGGGAATACGTTCCATGACTAGTCCTTCACGCATTTCAGATATCCGTCCCTTGCAGCCGTAATGATCAGCCTGTCCTGTATGCTCTTGTCGATCTCAAAGCGGTCATTTGTCTTAAGAAACTCACGAACAGCTGTTTTCGGGTTATTCCCCTTGTCCCAAGGACGGTCGGGAAAGGAACCGGGAGGCATATCTTCGATACTTGTGTCGAAGACCACTAGATAGCTGCCCTTCGTCACGAGTGGCGAGTACATCTTCAACTCTGCAAGTACATGTGTGTGAGTGTGATTCGAATCTAGTATCGCCATGACCGCATGCTTGGTCTTGGCATACTCATACACCTGTTCAACAACACGTTCATCGACGGAGGATCCCTGAATCATGTCGATTCTGCCTGCCATAGGGTGTCTTGTGATCATGGTCCTGTTGTGCTCCCGAATATCGATGTCGATTCCGAGAGCCTTGCGGTTCCCACCGAGCAACTCCAGAATAGATGCATAGAAAACCAATCCGCCCCCATGTGCAATTCCGGTCTCAATTATGAGGTCGGGCTTCACCTCCCAGATGATCTCCTGCATTGCCACCATGTCCTGTGGGAGCTGTATGATCGGGCGCCCCAACCATGAGAAGTTGTACGAGTATCTGTACTTGAGCGTCTCGCGAATGAAGGAGCATGCCAGGCGTGTAACGTTTTCGTCTTCAGCCATCTTCTTGCTCAGGCTCTTCCTGCTTTGCATGAATTCTTCGTAGGCACTCATACTCGACGATCCCCTATGTTCCAACAGTCATAAAACGCCCTGCAACTCCCAGTTCCTGTTCCTATCCCCAATTGCGCGTCGCCCGAAGCCACCTCCCTCGGGAACGTTCCCCTAGAAGCCAATCCATCTGGGGGCGGATAGCATCTTGTGGGAGACACCGGCCGTAGATATGGTCTTCCGGCGGACGCATCGAATCGGTTGCCAGTCTCTGCCTGTGATGGCTCCTTGATCGGGGCGGATGCGACTTTGCCCGACCCCGAGTCCGTCTCCGAGGCTGCATTAGTCTGTGTCTCTTCTGCGGGGTGCATTCATCTCATCCTTCCGAGTATCGCGTGGGCGGCGCAATGGAACGGCCTTCAGCGCTCGGAACCCAAGAGGGCCAATCCATGTTGCCGTCGCCTTTGGACACATAGATTCGCGTCACGTCATCTGCCGGCCCGAGTTGGCCTGTGCGGTCATCCCTGCGTCCATAGAAGAGCAAACCAGGTGGATCAAGATCTGCCTCCCAAGGCTGGAATAGGTGTGGCAACTTGAGATCCGGCTCCTCAAGGACATTGAACCCGCCAATCAAGACAAGTCCGAATACAAAGCGCTCACTCATCCCGAAGAGATCGGCGAACGCACAGTCGTGCTCCAAACCAAACGCTGCCACTGCCTCGGCGAGTTCTCTGTTGTGCTCCGGTTGCGCGATGAATTCGACCACGCGCAGCACCTTACCCGGCCGACCACGAACGTCTTCCACGCGAGCAACCGCCACACCTAGCGGCTCGTCGGGTTCGCCCAGAACAAGGAAGACATACCTAAGATAGGGGTGCCTCTGGTACCGCCACTTCAGGTTTTCTTCCGAGCGCTCGAAAGCAGTGCTGGCCGAGAGGACGCGCTTGGATAGAGCAGACGCACCGGGTGGCACTTGTGTCGTCACGGAGAAAGCGGGCGGCTTGTCGGGCAGTACCGCGCGCGCCGCTGCGCGCTTTGCGCTGGTCTCGGATGGGTCGACGACAAGATCTTGTGTTGATTTGGGATCGAGGACAAGAACCCAACGAGAGCATGCTCTGAAGTAACGAAAATTAAGGCGCTGGTAGATTGCAAGAGCGGCCGGAGTTACCGACCGTCCGAACAGGAAGTCGAACTGCTCAACAACATGGCTCATCAGTTGCATGCTCACACCGTGCCCGCGCGCAGCCGGTGCAGTGAGCCATGTCATTAGGTGCGCTGCTCGCAGTGACCGCCCACAACACGACGCCGACATTGGCACCAATCCGAGATACGACAGGAGCCGACCGTCACCATCCACGGCCACAATGCTCTGGTCGCCGCCCTCTCCGATGCTCCCGGGAGGCTCGACAAACTGCCATCGATAGAAGTCCGGGTTCAATAACAGGCAATGGCTCCGCCAGTAATGCTCTCGGTGCAGCTCCATCACGGCAACCTGATCCGACGGCCGGATCCTGCGAACGCGAATGCTAGGGTGACTCCTCGTCCCTCTACGCCCCCTATCGAAGCCGTGGAGGCTGACATGGCACCAAAGCTACCCCTGGCTCTTCGGTCAGATCCCATGTCATTGACAAGACGCAGCAGTCCTTGCGGATTGTCCCTCGCATTTCCCCAACTGTCTTGTCGAATTGCTCGCAAGTCATCATCTTCGCACTGTGGCCATTCGGGGGAACCAAACTCCATCACTGCTGTCAGCCTCCTTCGGCGCTTCCATCTCATACAGTTTATGGCGGATCGTGCCCGCGGTCTCGCTGCAATGTTAACTCTCAATCTAACTCATCATACATCACGCCTCGGCCTTCATCGCCTTCGCCTTCATCGTGGAACCGCTGCTCGTCAAGAGCTCCGTCTCCGTGAGAGTTGTGGCGTATTCACACATCACTTCACTTCGCCAAGACAGATTTCGCCATCTAGTCAATTTCAAAGGCTGTTATCACAAGTGCGGAAGGCACGCTTTGGGATTTCGGGCACGATGGAATAGATGGCTTGGTATTCCTTCTATTCGTTCTTGAGGGACCAGTCATATGGAATGTGGCTCTTGATAGGGTCCAGCTTGGTGGAACGGGATGGGTCATGAGGATGCGTGCAGCAATTTGCAATGATGGCAAAAGGTTCGCTTAGACCCTTGAATCCATTCCATATGTCCGGTGGGACAACAGTCAGGGCGTAGTTGTCCGGCCCCAGAAATACTTCCATAAGTGTTCCCTTTGTCGGAGAGTCCTCCCGTTCGTCATAGAGGGCAAGCTTGACGCGCCCGAAGATGCAAGCGTAGTTTAGAGTCATCTCACGGTGTTTGTGCCATCCCTTGATTACACCGGGGTAGATCGATGAGAAGTAGATCTCTCCGAACTTGACAAAGTACGGGTCAGTGCATCTTAGCATGTGGTACACCGTCCCTCGTTCGTCGGGGATGCGTCGCAAGGGCACTACTCTCACGTCTTGGATGAAACTGTTCCCTCTCAAGATCTTGACCCCGTCCGTTGTTGGTACTCCATGCGTCAAACGATCTTCACTTCCGGAAGGGGAATAATGAAGTGCCCGCCTCGCTGTCTGTACTCCGCCTGTTGTTCAAGAATCTCGTCTGCAAGGTTCCAAGCCAGTAGCAGGGTGTAGTTGGGCATCGTTTCTAACAGGCGTTTCGGTGGGTAGATGGGAATTCTCACGCCGGGAATGTAGCGCCCCTGTTTATGTGGATTAAGGTCAACGACATAGTCAAGGATATCTTGTCCGATTCCGCAATAGTTCAACATGACTGTGCCTTTGGCCGCTGCCCCATAGGCCGCGATGCTGCGGCCGTCCTCCTTGAGCCGTGAGAGCATTGACCTCAACGAGTTCTTGACCCATGCGACATGATTCGCGAAGCTCAGGTATGTCCCCGTGCGATCGACTCCCCAGTTCTTTTCCTGTCGGAGCAATGATTGGACAGATTTCTTTGGTTCACCGTCATGCGAGACCAAGATGCGAAGAGACCCGCCGTGCAATGGAATACGCTCAACATCCCTTAGTACCATGCCGTGTCTGTCGAACAATTCTTTGAGAGTTGTCACTGAGAAGTAGCAGAGGTGCTCGTGGTATATTGTGTCGAACTCGGATTTGTCAATCATGTCTTTGACATAGGGCACTTCGATTACCACAACGCCGTCTTTCTTAAGCAGTGTCCCAATGCCCTCGACGAAACCGTTTAGGTCAGGAACGTGAGCGAGGACGTTCTTGGCAATAATGACATCGGCATCTTGTCCCTTTTTGTGCAACTCCATAGCCATGTCCTTTCCGAAGTAATCACATAGGGTCGGAACTCCCTTCTCCTCTGCTGCTTTGACAACGTTCTTGGCAGGGTCTATTCCTAGCACGGGGATCTTGTTTGCCAAAAAGAACTGAAGCTGATACCCGTCATTGCTTCCGATCTCCACGACAAGGCACTCGGCGTTCAGTTTGCGTGATTCTATGAGCCGTTCGGCGAGTAATGCTGATTCCTGCAACATGGTCTGAGAGTAGGCTGAAAAGTAGAGGTAGTTGTCAAAGAGCTCTCTGGGTGGGACCATTTCCGTAATTTGTACCAAGGAACACTGGGAACAGAGGGCGAGATCGAGCGTGTACAGAGGTTCTGAGCTGAGCAGTTGGTCTGACGTAAGCGTTGCATTAGCAAGCGGCATTTTGCCCAGAGACAGGACAACCTGCGGTTTGGGTGCTCCGCATAAACGGCAGGTATTGGTTGATTCTGTCACTTCGCCTCACCGAAGAGATTCCGGTACCACTTGATTGTTCGCTTTAGACCCTCTTCAGTGGTGAAGCGTGGACTCCAACCCAGCATTCCGTGCGCCTTAGCTGCACTCAAGTATTGCTCGCGTATTTCTCCTGTCGTTTCATTCAGGATTTGCGGCTTGAGATCGGATCGCATTATCTTCAGTATGAGGCCAGTCATCTCAAGAACGCTCATTGGTTGCTCGTTGGAAAAGTTGAAAGCCTCACCGCTAGTGCCGTGGTTCCTGGCCAGGCTTTCGGCCAACAGAATATTGGCGCATACCGCATCTTCAACGTAGAAATAGTCACGAACGAACAGACCATCAGATCTGATGACCGGCCGTTTCCCACGTATGATCGAACGAATCGTTCCGGGTACGATTCGATTCCAGTTAAGGTCTCCACCGCCGTAGAGATTCCCGCACCGTGTGATGCCAATGGGCAATCCGTAAGTTACTGCGTAGGCATGTGCAATCAGATCGGCGCACGATTTGCTGACATCATACGGATGGGTGCCCTGCAGGGCGTACTCCTCAGTGTAGGGGAGCTGTGCATGTTCACCATACGCTTTATCGGACGAGGCTGAGACAATCTGCTTCACGGTCGGGCTTCGCCGACAGGCCTCGAGGAGCCTCCATGTGCCTCGAATGTTCGTTTCGAAAGTTGAGAAAGGGTTGCGGTTGGCAATCAGAACAATTGTCTGAGCAGCTAGATTGAAGACTGTGTCAACTTCGTATTCACCCAAAGCTCTCTCTAGTGTCGCAAAATCATCCAGTTCTCCCCGGACGACTTTTGCCTGTTGAAGTGACTGCGAACGAACTAGTTCACTTTGCGGTACCCAATCGCGAACCAGGCAGACAACATCTGCTCCGACTTCGCACAATCTTTTCGTCAACCAGCTGCCAAGCAAGCCGCTTGCGCCTGTGACAAACACTGAACGGTCTCGCCAGAAACTGTCGCTGGTCTCATTCATTGTTCTCACAGCTTCCATGGAGGATTACCGCGCTGCCAAAGGCTGTCTAACATTCTAACGTCGCGGATCGTGTCCATCGCCTGCCAGAATCCATCATGTTTGTAGGCTGCGAGTTGTCCCTCCGCTGCGAGGCGTTCCATTACCTCTACCTCCAGGCTTGTAGTGTCTCCCGAGATATATCGAAATACGCCGGGCTCAAAAACCAGGAAACCACCATTGATCCAGCCTTCGGTGGCTTGAGACTTCTCAGTGAATCTAACTTGGCCCCCCTCAAGTATCAATCCGCCGAACCGTGCAGGAGGCCGAACAGCGGTTACCGTCGCGAGCTTTCCGTGAGAACGATGAAACCGGACCAGTTCCCGGAGGTCGACGTTACTAACACCGTCCCCGTAAGTTAACATGAAAGTCTCGTCTTTGAGCCACTGTTCCAGCCGCTTGACGCGGCCTCCCGTGAGCGTATCAGGACCTGTGTCTATAAGATGCACAACCCAGTCCTCTGATACTCTCCTTTGTGGACTTACTGCACCTTTAGACAGGTCGATTGTCATGCTGCTATTCATAAGATTGTAGTCAAGGAAGTACCGTTTGATGACTTCGCCTTTGTAACCTAGTGTGATGAAGAATTCTCTGAACCCATGGTGCGCGTAGTGCTTCATAATGTGCCAAAGAATGGGCCTACCGCCGATCTCGACCATAGGCTTTGGCCTTACGTCGGTTTCTTCGGATAGACGACTACCTCTTCCACCCGCGAGAATGACTACTTTCAAGTCTGGGCTCCCATACTGTCTACGCGCTTCGCATAATTTGGGCTTTTGGCGTGTGATGGAGGCCGAGAAGCTGGTCCCTTTTGCGACAGAGGAGCAACTTCGTTGGCAACAATATGAGTGGATAGAACATCAGTCCAGATGACCGCCTCGAGCCTCACGAACACGCCTGGAATCCTTCTTGCCAGTCTCCCCGCCTCAAGGCAATAGCATCAAGAGGGGTCAAGGAAAGAACAGAAAGGTGATTTCTCGATTTCAGCTTGGGACAGCTCATAGGAGTCAGTGGAGTCGCCTCGCCATTGATCAAACGAGAGAGGGAAAACCTGCTGGATGTCGTACGGAAGAGTTCTTTGTCAGAGGCAGGTGTTCTCGTAGGCACTCCAGATGGCATGGTCTTCTTTCCCGGTTCGACTTGACCCGCAGACATGATGGTTTGTCTGCAGCAGGATGAAGGTCAACACCAGCGGGTCAAAACGGCTCCGACATCAAAACGCAGGGCTAAGCTTCGTCCAGCTCTCGCGCGTAATTAGACTAGTCTAGCGATTCGGTGCCATGTTTATCTGTTGGGGGGGATCAAGGGAAACGAGGGTACAGGGCAAGTGAACTTTGGAAGCTTCGCCACCTTCAGATTGGTTTACCGTGCGTGGTACTACTTCAGGCTAGGGTACTCAACCTATCTTACGTTCCTTCTGGGATACTTCTCAACGCTCGTTACAGTCTACTATCTTGCAGTCAGGAACATGCCGCCTCTGCTCGACTTGTTTCCTCATTTTCTGGAATTTGCTGCGCTTGCCACTGTGGTCGGGGTGCCCTTAGCGGTCGTGATTGGGTGGATTCATCTAAAGCGCAGCAGATTGTTCAGCAGCGAACAAGACATATCAGTCGAGGCAAACCCGTACATCTACAAGCTCCAGCCGGGCTGGATGAAGGA
>Ga0315280_10012766_pt1 | contig 10097 bp, 4 predicted proteins | sample YL17G06_40_MG_FD_203697 | JGI IMG/M metagenome (GOLD analysis project Ga0315280, IMG submission 203697) | Sediment microbial communities from Yellowstone Lake, YNP, Wyoming, USA - YL17G06_40 | ecosystem: Environmental > Aquatic > Freshwater > Lake > Sediment | place: USA: Wyoming | collected...
GGAAAGCCATTGAAGCCGGGAGCAATCATGCCACTCATCTATTTAATGCCTGGCGGGAATTCCATCATCGTCAACCAGGAGGAATTGGGGCGGTCCTGGATGATGGCGGGGTATTTGTGGAGCTGATTGCTGATGGCATCCATGTCCATCCCTGTTTTATTCGCCTGGCTGTATTCCGCAAAGGAAAAGATCGGGTTTGCCTGATTACTGATTCTTTAAAAGAAACCGGTCTGCCTGATGGTACCTACGCCTGGGGCGGCCTGGAGGTAGTTCTCAAGGGTAATGAAATCAGGTTGAAGGATTCGGGTGTCCTGGCCGGTTCGGTCCTTCATCTCAATCAGGGGGTGAAAAATGTTCTGAACTGGACCGGGCTTACAGTCCCTGAAGTGGTATCCATGGCTTCTCTGACTCCAGCTAAAAGTGTTGGCCTTGAGGCCGAGATTGGCAGCCTGGAAAAAGGCAAGGTGGCAAACTTAGCTGTTTTTAATCAGAACTTTGAAACTGAGGAAACTTATGTTCGGGGAAGAAAGGTTTATCCAGTTTATTTCTACTGATTCTTACCTTCTTGGTTATTTCAACTTCAGCCGCTGGCTCAGAGTCATTCCGAACAGAAAAAACAAAGCCGGCTGCCGTGGCTTCGGGTTTTGAGTTTAAATTTCAGCCGGCTCCGGCTAATATAGCTGGCTTTTTAGATTGCTCTTTTACCAGGCCGTTCGGGTATAAGCTCGAACAATTCGGTCACACCTCTGCTCCCGGGAACATTGATAATAATTCTGAAGGTAGTGCGTGTCCGGTCGTCAGAAAAAAGTTCAAGATTTACGAGATTAATAGTTCATCCTGATTTCAAGGGAAGGCCATCTTAATTGCCGGACCTCATGATGAGCTTCCTTATTTGAATTTACTTTTGCTCGATAGCCTGAACATTCCAGCCTTTGATTCTGATCTCCACTTCATCGCCTTCTAAATCATCGCTGAAGAAATAACCTTTGATGATTCTTTTTTCCCCGGGAAGAAGCGAGAAATAATTGTCTTCCAGAAAGAGGGGTAAAAGGGATTTCTGTCTCAATTTTTTCAGGACCTGGATTTCCAGATTAAAGGCCAGATTCGGCGACGGATTGTCGAGCTCTATGATCAGATTCTTAGTCGGGCCTTTACCTTCAACTTTCCACCGGTATTTAATCTGGGCTTCGGGCAGGGAATTCAGCTGGGTCAGGTCAGCGTATTGTTTGACTGGTGTCACAAACCAGGTCGTCTTTTCAAAATCAAGAATATCCGGAGTTCTAGCCAGACAGTAAAAATTGGTATCTTTTATTTCCCCTTTATCTCCGAGAATTCTTAGGTCCAGAAAATAGACCGGAGAGAGGTCAGTTATCTCTGGCAGTCTGGTCAGAACCATCTTACTATCTGTATCCAGCCCCAGAGGAAATTCATTGCGGTATTTTTCTTTAAGGTCGAAATCGAAAACTCTAACCAGGGCTTTGAGATTTTCGGTTTTGTTTGATGACAGATTGGAAGCGATGATCTCCTTTGTTTCATAATCGTAGATTAAATGGACAGGCTGACAGGCTTTTCGGGCGCCATAAAAAGCGCCAGTAGGCATCAAGAAATAATCGTAAAGCTGCCACCAGAGTTTGGGCCAGGCTGAATTGGACATCCACTGGATGATTCCGGTAGCTGAATATCTTTTGGAGATAAAGGCTTCGAACATGGCTCTCATTCCTTCGTAATTAAGATACTGAGCTTTCTGGTAGTATTCGGCCACATTTGCCGGCCAGCCTAAGCGTTCTTTCATTGCCTGGTTGTAACGCTCCGGGTTGTTGAATTTTCCCCTCGAGCAATGATAGTTCCAGTAGTCATTCGGCGGCCAGAGGGCTTCTTCCGGGATCATCTTTTTCAGGCTTTCCAGAACTGGTACCTGGGGTCCTGGCCCGGTCTCGGTGTTGAAGCCAAAGGCACCGCCGTTTTTTCTGTCTTCATACCAGTAATTGGGCGGGACCCAGTCATAAGGTCCGTTCATCTTGACTCCCGACTTTCCGGAAACCGGACTGGTCTTGGTTCCGGTTGAGTTGAGAAATGGTCTGGTTGGGTCGTCTTCCTGGAGAATTTTATGGTATTCCTTTTCCAGTTCTGGTTTGGGCACTAAATCGCTGGCTAAAGCCCAGACGTAAATGCTCGGATGATTGCGCAACCATCTGACCTGGTCTCGGAATGATTGAGCGATAAGAGCCATATCTTCTGGACTGAGAATTCCTCCGAAAACGGGATCAGCTGGTTTACCAAGATAATTTTCCCATTCCCAGTGACAGCTCCAGCCAACCATCAGCAGGATTCCCTGTTCGTCACAGAAATCGTAAAGCTCCTCGCTTGTGCCCCAGAAGCCTTCCAGGCGCAGAGCGTTTAGGTTCATATGTTTGGCATAGAGGATCTCAGCCCGGAGCTTCTTAGATTTGTTGTTGAGATAAAGGTCATCTGTCCAGCCACCACCGCGGATGAGGATTTTTTTGCCGTTGAGAAGATAGCCTCGATGACCTTCCTCGTTGAGATAATCCTTGATTTCTCTGATACCGAACCGAACTACCCGCAGGTCGGAAATCGGCTCTAAGGCTTTAAATTGAGGCGGAATTCTCATCTGTTCTTTTTCTTTGTCCCTTGCCTTTTCTTCCTTTGTTTTTTTTGGCGCAAGTGTTTTGTCTTTTGTCTTGTCGGCAGGTGGTTGCTCTGATCGTTTAGTTTTAAAAGAAAGAAGCAAAAGATAAAGCTCGGGTTTTCCTAAGTCATGGGTCCACCAGATTCGTGGATTCTTCAGGACAAGTTCCTGATATTTTTCCGGTGAAAAGATCACTTTTTTCAGTTCTCCGGGGTCGAGTTTAACTTCCTGAGAAACTTTGATGTTTTCCAGCTCCGCTTCTAAGGTTCCAATCACCGGTTTGGTGGAATTGTTCTGGAGTTCAGCGGAGATGGTCAGTTTCGCTTCTTTGAGAGTGGCCGTATCAAGTTGGGTCTGGACAAAAGGATTTTTTATACTGACATCACCGGTGAACCTTATTCGCACCGGACGCCACAACCCCAGACTGTTGTCAGCTGGAGCTGGATTCCAGTCAACAAAACCGATAGTCGGTTCACCCTTAGCCGGCGGGATGACTTCGATGGCCAGGACATTCTTCTCACCGGGTTTGACGGCTTGGCTAATGTCCAGGTCAAAGCGTCTGAAAGCACCATAAATCTCAGAAGCGTCAGCGATTTTCTGGCCGTTCAGCCAGATGTTTGCCCGGTAATTTACTCCATCAAGCTCCAATCTGGCAGTGGTTCGGCCCGGGAAAGCGGTCAGCATGAATTCTGTCCGGTACCACCAGGAAACTTTAAAATCGTCGGCTTTGATGTTTTCCAGGTTCTTACCGAAGAAGACATCTTCGTAAACGTTGTTTTCCACGAGAGTTCCCAGGACAGTTGAAGGAACCTGAGCCGGATACCAGCGGTCCATCATTACTCCAGGTTTAGAGAGGACCTCAGCCCTGGCCTTAAGTCTGGCCGATGATTGAATGAACCAGTCAGTCAGGTTCAGAGTGGTTTCAGGAAGGAGTTTGATTCTACTTCCGGTCTGAGGTTCGGAAGGGCGATAGGGCTGAGTCAGTAATTGCCCGGAAAGAAAAACTATCAGAGACAGAATAAGACAGCTTTGACTAAAAAGTAGCTTATTTTTCTTCATGGTAGCCTCCTCACTACCTTGGTCATTATACTTTAAACTCTCAGTCAAGCCTTAAAGTTACGATGGCATAAGGTGAAAGTCGGAGCGGCCAGAGGACCTGGCTGAGTTTCTCTTCTTTTAAGTTTGAAAAAAAGAGGTTTTTGCCTGAGACCAGCGGTCCGGTCAGGCTCACCTCTTCTGGTTTTCCTGAAGAGTTAAAAAGCCTGAGTATCAGGCCCCGGCTATCGGCTGAAGGTTTCAGCCGGGTGACTATGACTCTTTCTGGCTTGACCTGAAGTTGCGATTTCAGGGGCGGATTGCTTCTGGTGGCAACTAAAATGAGCGGCGGCTGGCAAACTTCAAGACTCTTTCTTTTGGCCTGGCTCAGCTCAAAACCCTGCTGAAGTAACAGGGAATAACGCAGGACAATCTCTCCTTCCTGGTCAGCTTTATAATTGGTATGCCAGTAATTATTTAAAGCATAAGAAATAAGGGTGGTCGATCGCTGGAGCTCTTTTTTCCAGGTTCGGGGATGACCATCAACTCTTCTTTCGTCAGTTATTTCGCCGATTTCCATCAGAGGCACATCGGGGGAAACCCAGGTCAGACTCAGGTCAGGTCTTACGAGATAAGCTGCTTTCTGAATGGAAAAGAAATCCTTACAGGCACCGGGAATCTCTTCAAAGAAGGGATTGATCAGGCCCCAGCCCAGGTCGAGTTTGACTTCGGCTTCTGGAAAATTGAAAGGAAAGGCGAAATGAACGCTCTCTTTATCTCTGACTTTTATTTTATTAAGCTGATTGAGGAAATCGATCCGGCTGTCCAGACTGTTTATTCTGATGATTGTCTGAAGCTTTCGGCAGCCAGGAGCTTCCAATTCTAAAGCTAAGGAAGCTACGAGTGGCCCAGGTTCGAGCACAGAGACCTTCATCAACCTGGCCGGTTGAGCCTTTCCCGGGTCGGTTCCTGCTACATAGAGATAGGCATTCAAACCTGAAAAGTTTTTAGAATCAACCAGCTCCAGGTGGTCTGATTTTTTAAAAACCAGACTGCTGACGGCTCCGGTCTTTGGGTCAATTCTTAGCCTTAAAAACTCATTTTCCAGAAAAGCCTGTCCGGCCTTAGCCGGCCCCTGATGAGATAAAGCCTGTCCTGGCCGAAGCCAGATTCTGCGCGAAGAGAAGGGCTGAAGACCAGTAATTTCCACGGCTAAGGAGCCATCAGCCAGTCTCTGAGATTTTAAGACCTGATTGTTCTCATCCACGGCCAGGTCTTTTCCTGAAGACAGATTAGGCGGCAGGTAAATTATTTCTGACCTTTCCCAGGAAGTGGTGTTGAAGATATCAAGGGCGGTGGAATCTGACTGGCTTCCTTGGCTTTCGTTCAGGTATTTCTTCTTGAGATTATCATCGAGTAAAGCGATAAGGCTTTTGGCTTTATTCACAAAATCTTTTTTGTATTCCCATTGTTTGACGGCATTTTCTCCGTCCGGATTGGAGATACTGTCGGCTGCACCCCAGGTGTGTTCATGGAACTGGACCACATTTCTCCAGGCTTGGTAAAAATCAGCCTGGGGAAATATGGCGGGGAATAGCAGAGAATAAAGCGTCTCCAGTTGAATCAGTCTGTCGCTCAGGTTGCGGTTTAAAGCCGTTTCCTTAGCCGTGGAAGCAGCACCGTCTTCCCAGTATGGTGAAAAATCACCGCGAACAGCTGGTATTTCCTGACCATGTCTTTTTTCCAGCTCTGTGAAGAGTTCTTCACTGGTGGCAATAACCAGCTTAGGGGTGATGAATTCTTCGTTCCAGCTTTTGACCGCCTGACTGAGGTTGGGGTCTGTTGGTCCATTATCTCCGCCGACTGTGTAACGGACCTGGACTAAGGAGTAGGGATAATTTTTATTTTCCAGTTCTTCGACATACTCTAAGATTTCTCTTTTTTTCTCAGGGGAGAAATTCCCGAGGTTTAAGCCGTGAAACCAGGAATAGCCTCGACCGGCCATCCAGAAAAGAATTTTTTCCTGGCCAGAAGGAGAGACCCAGTAGAATGGTCGGTCAGCCCAGGTTTTAAGGGCCCAGCCGATTCTATCTCCGCTGTCGGGCAGGGTGGGCATATAGTTGGGTCCACTGGAAAGATATTTGACTCCGGAAAGAGCCAGAGCCGGCACAAACGACCAGCTATAACTGGGGATGTCAGTAATCATAGCTGAAATTATCGGTGGTAATCCTTCGGCTTCCAGCTTTCGGGAAAAAGCCGTCAGCTCAAAAAGTTCTTCTGGATGGCCTAGTCCGGTCAGTTCGTTGCCTAAAGTGGCCTGAAGACCAATCCAGCCCTTTTTGACCGCTTCAAAAAATCCCTGCTTCTTTTCCGGACTGGCCTGCCGAAGATAGGTTTCTACGGCCCAGAGCTGTTCCACATTCCATTTAAAACGAGCTTCTTCTGGATAGGTCAGGCTCTTTTCGGCTAATTCTATGGCTTTTTCGAAATTTTCCCAGTGCTTTTTTTCGACCACCGGTTGATAGTCGGAATAACCGATGTCCAAATGGGAGTGGGGGAGAAGCCAGATTTCAATCAGTTTTACCGGATGCTGTTCAGCGGTTAAGGAAAAAAGAATTTGCGGTCCGTTTTTAATTGTGGCTTTTATTTCTTTAGCTGAGTTAGTGGGTGGCACCTCCAGGTAGAACTGATTATAACCAGTCTGAAGTTGCTTCTCCAGCCGGCCACTCTCCACCTGGATCTGGACTTTTTCTGGCTGACCAAAATGGCTGAGTTCTAAAAGTAAAAGCTGGCGGGGTGGGGCGGAGTTACGGATAGCTGGTAGAGATTTAAGCTGAGCCCAGGAAGTGAACTGGTATTCAAAAACCATAACCCAGTCCTGGCTTCCGGCTTTTTCGGCGGTAAGCTTAAGGTTCAGGGGCTGACCAGGATGGAGGAAGTAAGATGGAACTTCAAGATAAAAATAACCGAAAAGCTCAGCAAATTGGTCAATCAGAGCAGTCTCCAAAGAAAGGACCAATCCTTCCTTGTTTCTGACCATCCACTTTTTGGGGGATGAACCATTAGCAGTTTTAAAGGTCAGGGTAGAATGGCCGTCGACTGTCAAATAAAAATTATGACCACCCTTACCGCTGGCCAGGCCGCCCAGGAAAACAAAGATGGCCTTTTGGTGGCTGAAGTTTTCCGGAACTTTCTCTGTCCTCCATTCAGCGCTCCCTAAGCCGTCAATGGCTCTGACCAGAAGAGCGGGAATTGAACCGGGGTAGGGAGAATGATAAAGAATCTTTTCGCCGCTGATTGTATTTTCATAGCCTCTGAGCCAGAGATTATCTCGAGCCAGAAGTCCACTTACCATAATGCCTACTAAAATAGTAGGAATAAAAATTCGGGTAATAATAAATTTTTTTATCATGGTCTTAATTGTTTTTTGATTTTTATTTTCAAACTAATTTCTTGCCTGGCTTTTGTTCATGTTGATCAGGAAAGCTTCCGAATAACTTCCCTGACCTCTTTCTTAAAGTTGTCGATTATTTTCCTGCTTCTGGTTGCAGATTTTGATTCAGCCATCAGTCTGATTGTGGGCTCAGTGTTCGAGGGTCGAAGATGAACCCAGGAATCTTCCCGGATTATCTTCAGACCATTGAGAGTGGAGATAGTTTCTTTTTCGTATCTATGTCTTAATTCTAAAACTGCTCTAAAGGCTAATTCGCTGGGGCAGGAGAGCTTGTCTTTAATCATATAGTATTTTGGAAAACTCTGAGCCAGCTCAGAAAGAGTTTCGCCCTCTTCCGTCACCAGAGAAACCCGGCTGACGTCGCTGTTTAAAAGAAAACCGATATTAGACCCCGTGGCTTTAACCAGCGAAGCCACTTCACCGGCATTCCTGGATCTGGGTTCAAGGTCGTGAGGGAAATAGCCATTACCCTCATTGTTGACGGCCACGAGCTCACAGCCGAGCATCTCAAAAAACTTATCTATTAGTTTAGAACCAGCACCGTTGCCGGGGTCGACCACCACCTTGAACCTGGCCCGACTGATCTCCTCGAGGTTTGATTTGTTTTTCAGCCAGGCAAAATAAAATTTTTCCGGGTCGATTTCGTGGATAAGTCTTGGTGCTTTCTTCAGCGATTTCTGGGTGTAACGGTTTAGATGGTAGATATCCAGAAGTTCTGAACCCTGAAATTCGTTAAGATAAGTGCCATCACTGTTGATAAAATTAAGAGCATTCCAATCGGCTGAGTTATGATCGGCGGTGATGGAGACAGCTCCCCGGGCCCTGTTCTTTTTCACCAGATACTGAATGATAGGAGTCGGGCAAATTCCGAGGTCAATGACTTCATGACCAGTGGAAAGCAGGGCCGCGGTCGCGGCTTCCTGGATCATCGGCCCTGATTTTCTGGTGTCCCGGCCCACGAGAACGGGACCGGCGGCCAGCATCGTCCCGAAAGCAGAGGCAAAATTGATTACCAATTCTGGAGTGATGGTTTCTCCAACTATTCCCCGAACACCTGAAATACTGAGTTTGAGCAATTTCATTTTCGATTCTGTTTAAATCTACCACGAGAGACCAGTTTTATCAATTTGTCGGTGGGATTTTAGACCGGTCTTCTTGTTGATGACTTCAAAAAATGCTTTTATTTTTCAATCTTAACGGGGGGAAAGCGACTAAATAAATAGAAATTCCTCCCGAGGAGGGCAGGGAGAAGGACTCTCGGGGGGCGTCCTTCTCCAGCAGATCTTACGCCTTGGATGGAGGCCCTCCTCTTTTAATTTTAATATTCATCATTTTTTAAAAAAAATCAATAGGAAAATTTCCAGGAAAGAAATTTTTTTGGTTGGACTTGATTCTTAAAGTTGTTGTATGATTTTTTATACCGATCGCCAGGGAGGAAAACATGGAAGTAAAAAAGTTCATTGAAAAACAGGTCGAAGAAATCAAAAAAACAGTGGGAAATAACAGAGCCATTTCAGCTCTTTCTGGTGGTGTAGACAGCTCTGTGTCCACTGTTCTGGCTCATAAAGCTCTCGGCTCTCAGCTCAAGGTCATTTTCATCGACCATGGTCTAATGCGCCAAAATGAGCCCCAGGAAGTTAAATCAGCTTTTGTCAGACTCGGAATTGAGATAGAAGTTATCGATGCTAAGAATGAGTTTTTCGAAGCTCTGAAAGGAAAAATTGATCCCGAAGAAAAGAGAAAAGCATTCAGATATGCTTTTTACAAGGTTTTTGGTCGGGAAGTTCTTAAAAGCAAAGCTAAATATCTGATTCAGGGAACAATAGCTGCTGATATCATCGAAACCAGGGGGGGCATCAAGACTCAACATAACATTCTCGAACAGATTGGTATTGACCCGGAAAAAGGCTTTGGCTTCAAGATAATCGAGCCGCTCAAAGAGCTGTTCAAGCATGAGGTCAGGCAGGTTGGGAAAGAGCTCGGCTTACCTGAAGTTATTTTTAAAAGAATGCCCTTTCCTGGTCCAGCCTTAGCCACCAGAATAATCGGCGAAGTGACGCCAGAAAGGGTCGAGCTGGTCAGAAAAGCCACGAAGATTGTCGAAGAAGAACTGGCCTCGCTTCAACCCTTTCAGGCCTTTGCTGTCCTGGTGAATGATATGGGAACAGGTGTGGTCGATGGAAAGCGGAAGTTCGGGCATATCATCATCATCAGGTCGGTCGAAAGCCAGGATGCCATGACCGCCCAGCCAACTCCAGTCCCTTGGGATGTACTGAGTAAATTAGCGCGAAGAATTACTCGGGAAATTCCGGCAGTAACCAGAGTGGCTTATGAAATAACGTCCAAGCCGCCGGCAACAATTGAATATATTTGATTCCTGAGCAACAGATTTCGGGTAAGATCTTCGAGATGCAGATTTAGATGACCCCTCAGGTTTGGCGATTTTAGACTCGGATTTATTGACAGGGTGAACAGAATTTGCTATTTTTCTGCCCTGCGGCGCTATCGTCTAGAGGCCTAGGACGGGTGGTTCTCAGCCATCAAACTGGGGTTCGAATCCCCATAGCGCTACTTCTTTTTTCCCAGCCTTTTCCTTCTTCAGGTTTTTTTGTGGGGTAAAGCTTCTAATTTTGTTTTGTAAGCTTCTTTATCAATGATTCCGTAAGTCAAGTCCTTGTTGAGCTGCTCAAGGGCTTGAAGGTACTGATTGTTTTGAAAAGTTGATGGGCTGAGCTTCCAGCTATTGGGAGAAGTGAAGGTGAAAATGTAGTAGACAAAATATTTGTCATATGGATAAACCCAGATTTCTGCGGTATTAGCCTGGATGTCTTCGTTGGTGCGCTCATTAATATCCTGTCCACCTGATCTTCCTGTGCCTTGCTGCATGGTCATTACCCAGTCAGTATTCTGCCGGTAATCAATCGAAGCCGGTGGTCCGTTGAGTAAATAAACCCTGGCCCG
>Ga0315280_10012767_pt1 | contig 10095 bp, 3 predicted proteins | sample YL17G06_40_MG_FD_203697 | JGI IMG/M metagenome (GOLD analysis project Ga0315280, IMG submission 203697) | Sediment microbial communities from Yellowstone Lake, YNP, Wyoming, USA - YL17G06_40 | ecosystem: Environmental > Aquatic > Freshwater > Lake > Sediment | place: USA: Wyoming | collected...
TTCAATAAAATCAAGACAGATTGAAACGCCGACTGGCTCCCGGGCATGGTGAAGACCAGTAAAAAGTATTTCTACCTCTTTTTCTTCTTTCTCGGGATGATCGGAAATTTTAAAAGCCCAGATGCTGCGTCCTTCCCAGGACTTACCAATTTCAACTTTTTTGGTAATTGAGGGATAAGTTTTTTGAATTAAATCCAACCTTTCGGTCGTTTCTTGATAAGTATAGTATGGACCAAAATCTTCTAAACCAGCCATCAATTCAGAATAATACTGTGTTAAATCGGGAATTAAAATTTCCGTCGCTAAATCATATTTCAAGAGCTTTTGGTAATCAGATTGACTGATGAATAAATCAATGTATCTGCCGGGCTCAACATAAACGATATCGGGGTAAGTGGTTAAAATTTTTGATATCTCGTCCGGAGAAGAAATAAATGCTCTGACCTTCATTTCAATCTGACTTTCCTGTTGATTACCAAACATCTGAAAGGTGGTTAAAAATACGGCGCAAATCAACAGTGTCAGTATTCGTTTCATTTTAATCCTCCTTTTTATCTAATTTCAGAATATCAGAAACATAAAAGTAAGTCAAAGGGATGACTTACTTTTAAATTTTTAAATCAAGGCTAACTTCAATAATTTACCCCTTGTCTTTGTCGTGTGGCACTCCTTTAATCCCTGTCCCAGCCGGAATCAATCTGCCGATAATCACATTTTCTTTTAGACCATGGAGATAATCTGGCCGACCGGTGATAGCAGTATTAACTAAAACTCGGGATGTTTCTTGAAAGGAAGCAGCCGCTAACCAACTGTCAGTTGAAAGCGAGACCCGGGTAATCCCTAACAATAATTCTTTTGCCTCGGCTGGCCTCCCCCCAGCTCTTTTTGCTTTTTCATTAGCCTCTTCTAAAAAATTGTAAGAAACGACTTCGCCCGGCAACAAATCAGTATCACCGCTATCTTTAATCAACCAACGAGAAAACATTTGTCGAGTAATTATTTCAATATGCTTATCATTTAAGTTTTGCCCCTGCGAAGAATAAATATATTGGATTTCTTTTAAAATATACTTTTGAGTCGCCTCCTTACCTTTTAATTCATGAAGTTCATGAAGATCTAAATTACCATCGGTTAATTGATCGCCGACCTGAATTTTTTCCTTATCTTTAACCCAGACCGCATAACCAGAAACATCATATTCTTCAATATCATCAGATTCGTAAATTATCTTTAATAAATTTTCCTCTATTTTAATTTTTCCGTGATGTTTAGCGGTAATTTTTTGCTTTTCGGCCTGGGCCAAAATATCTCCTTTAACCACTAATTGACCATCTTTAACTTTTATCTGCCAACTTTTCTCTTCCTCTAACGGGTAAAGGTATTCTTTTATCCCCTTAAACTTAATTCTAATTTTCCTTTGTTTTTCATCTTGGATAACTTGGGCTATCCCCTCGTGTTGCGCCAGAATAGCCCTTCTTTTAACCGGCCTGGCTTCAAATAATTCTTCAACTCTGGGTAACCCTTGAGTGATATCGCGACCAGCTACACCGCCGGTATGGAACGTTCTTAGGGTAAGTTGGGTCCCTGGTTCACCAATACTCTGAGCGGCAATAATTCCAACGGCGGCACCAATTTGAACTGGTTGATTATAGCCTAAATCGTAACCATAGCATTTAGCACAAATACCTCTCCTGGTTTGACACTTAAGCGGGGATCTGATTTTTACTGCCTCTAAATCCAATTGAGACAACTCCCTGACTTTCTCCGCGGTAATAAACTCTCCTTGCTTAACAATTACTTTCTTTGTTTTAGGATGAACGATATTCTCTGCTGCTACGCGACCAAATAAACGACTGGCTAAAGTTCTATTCATTTCTTCAGATTCGGCTTTAGTCAAAATAAATCCTTCATTGGTCCCACAATCCTCTTCCCGAATAATAACGTCTTGAGCAACGTCAATTAGTCTTCGGGTTAAATAACCGGCATGAGCGGTTCTTAAGGCAGTATCAGAGACGCCTTTTCTTGCTCCGTGAGTGGAAATAAAATATTCCAAAACATTAAATCCGTCCCTGAAACTATTTTTAACCGGCAATTCAATTAAGCGGCCAATCGGTGAACTAACAATCCCTTTCATTCCCAACATTTGAGTTAGTTGGGCCCATGACCCGCGGGCGCCTGATTCAATCATCGAAAGAATAGGATTATGCCGATCAAGAGCTTGATGACACAATTTAGTAATTTCGTCTCTGGCCTTAATCCAGGTTTCAATACTTTTTTGATAACGTTCATCCTCGGCCAGAAGTCCATCTTCATACTGCTTCTTAATCTCATCGATTTTTTTATCTGCCTCTTGAATAATTTTTTCCTTTCCCGATAGTTCGGGTAAATCGTTAATCCCCCAGGAAAGGCCGGATTTGGTTAAATAAAATAATGTCTTGGTCTTAATCTCATCAAGTAATTTAACCGTTATTTCATTACCGTAGATTTCTAAACATTTAACAATGATGTTTTTGAGCGCTTTGTTATCAACTGCTTGATCCATCTGATAAAGTCCTTCGGGAAGAATGGAGTTAAAAATTAATCGCCCAGCGCTTGTTTCAATAATTTTGCCATCGATTCTGACCTTAATTTTTTCTTGAAGACGTATCTTTTGCGCTTGATAGGCATAGATTGCTTCTTTAATATCGGCGAAAACCTTCATCTGATCTAACGGTCTAATATCCTTAATTGAAGTTAAATAATAAGCGCCCCAAATCATGTCTTTAGTTGGCGTAACAATCGGCTCTCCGGTCGCCGGTTTTAAAAGATTTTTAGTTGACAGCATAACTTCTTTTGCTTCCTGATGAGCCTGCTCGGTAACTGGCAAATGAACAGCCATTTGATCGCCGTCAAAGTCAGCGTTGAAAGCGGGACAGATTAAAGGATGAATTTGAATTGCCTTGCCTTCAATCAGAATTGGTTGGAATGCTTGAATACTAAGACGATGAAGTGTTGGCGCTCGATTGAGCAGAACGTAGGACTCTTTGGTTACTTCTTCTAAAATGTCCCAAACCTCTTTTGCTCCGGATTCAATTAAACGATTAGCGCTTTTAACATTATGGACATATTCCCGTTTAATCAGCTGACTAATAATAAATGGCTTAAATAATTCCAAGGCCATTGTTTTCGGTAAACCGCATTGATGAAGTTTAAGCTGGGGACCGACTACAATAACTGATCGTCCAGAATAATCAACTCTTTTCCCTAAAAGATTTTGTCTAAACCTCCCTTGTTTCCCTTTTAAAATATCAGCTAAAGACTTTAAAGGCCGACGTTGCCCGGTTGAAGCAGATACTGTCTTACTGGTGCGTATTTCGTTATCAATTAAAGCATCGGTTGCCTCTTGGAGCATTCTTTTTTCGTTGCGTAAAATAACTTCTGGAGCGCGAAGTTCTTGAAGTCTCCTAAGTCGATTATTACGATTAATTACTCGACGATATAAATCGTTTAGATCAGAGGAGGCAAATCGTCCTCCATCTAACTGAACCATTGGTCTTAAATCAGGGGGAATTACCGGAATGACTTTTAAAATCATCCATTCCGGCCTAACTCTATTAATTAGAAAATTTTTGGCTAACTTTAAACGCTGGATGATTTTTTCCTTTTTGGCCGGGTTAATCGTTTTTTTCTTCTCCCTCTCTAAATCCTGAATTAACTTGGGCAAATCAATTTTGGTTAACAATTTTAAAATTGCTTCTGCGCCGATTTCGGCCTCAAAAATATGACCGTATTTCATAGAGAGATCGCGATAAGCCATTTCGGTAATTATTTCTTTAACTTGAATTCCCTCTATTTCTTGTTTAACAAAATTATAAGATTGAGTTAGTTGTTCTATTTTTTTTGGGGCTCCGCTTGATTTTGGATCCGATTCTTTTTTCAGGGCCTTCTTCTTGTTTTTAAATTCGTCTTCAAGTTTTGCTAATAATTCCTTTTTTAAATCTTCTTTGACGTCGGTGATAATAAAATTCGCAAAATAAATTACCTTTTCTAAAGATTGAGTTGATAAATTTAAGATCAAACCGATTCTTGAGGGTACACTCCTTAAAAACCAAATATGGGAAACGGGAGCAGCTAAAGCAATATGACCTAACCGTTCTCGCCTAACCGAACTCCTGGTTATTTCAACGCCGCAGCGATCACAAATAATCCCCCGATAACGTATTTTTTTATATTTCCCGCAAACACACTCCCAGTCTTTGACCGGACCAAAAATTTTTTCACAAAAAAGACCGTCGCGCTCAGGTTTCTGACTGCGATAATTAATCGTTTCTGGTTTAGTAACCTCGCCATGGGACCAAGAAAGTATTTCTTCCGGTGAGGCCAGCTTTAACCGAATTGCCTTAAACTCAATAACCGGCCTTTCTTTGTCGTCGCTCGGCAGGGTTAGCGTTCTAATTGTTGAAGGAGTGCTCATAAATTAAGAGATTAAGTTAATTAAGAGATTAAGTTGATTAAAAAATTTTATTCTTAATCTCTTCGTATACTTAATCACTTTGTATTCTTAACTTTGGGTTGCCCGTTTATCATTTCAACATTTAAACCGAGTCCTTTCAATTCTCTAACTAAAACGTTAAATGACTCGGGGATATGAATTTCTTTTACTGTTTCACCGCGAATGATTGACTCATAAGCTTTAGTCCGACCAGGCACATCATCTGATTTAATTGTTAGCATCTCTTGGAGTGAATAAGCCGCCCCATACCCTTCAAGGGCCCAGACTTCCATCTCACCGAAACGCTGACCGCCAAATTGAGCCTTGCCTCCCAAAGGTTGTTGGGTAATTAGAGAATAGGGGCCGATTGAACGTTGATGAATTTTATCTTCAACTAAATGATTTAATTTCATCATATAGATGTAGCCGACTGTAACTTCTTCATCAAATGGCTCACCGTTTCGGCCATCATAGATTTTCATTTTACCTGATTCATTGAAGCCTGCTTTCCTTAATTCTTCTTTGATAGTTTCGTTATTTGGCCCATTTAAAGCCGGGCAAGCGAATTTTATGCCATTTTTTTTCGCTACCAGACCCAGGTGGGTCTCTAAAATTTGACCGAGATTCATTCTAGAAACTACACCGAGAGGATTAAGAATAATATCAACTGGCGTCCCATCTTCAAGATATGGCATATCTTCTTCGGGAATAATTTTAGAAATTACTCCTTTATTACCATGGCGGCCGGACATTTTATCGCCAACCTGAATTTTTCTTAAATCAGCGACTAAAACTTGAATCGATTTTATAACTCCGGGCGGCAATTTATCTCCTTGATCGCGTGAAAAAATTTTAACGCCAATAACCTTTCCGTGTTCACCATGCTCTAAATAAAGCGATGAGTCGCGAATATCTTTTGCTTTTTCGCCAAAAATTGCTCGCAATAGTTTCTCTTCGGCTGAAAGTTCTGTTTCTCCTTTTGGCGTAATCTTACCGACTAAAATATCGCCGGATCTAACCTCGGCTCCAATTCGAATAATCCCTTCTTCATCTAAATTTTTTAATTTTTCCTCACTGACATTTGGAATGTCGCGAGTAATCATTTCAGGACCAAGTTTTGTTTCTCTAATATCAACTATATGCTCGTCGATATGAACCGAGGTGTAACGGTCTGTTTGAACCAAACGCGAAGAGATTAAAATCGCATCTTCGTAATTACCACCCTCCCAGGCCATAAAAGCAACAAGAATGTTCTGACCCAAGGCCAATTCCCCCTGATCCATGGCCGCCCCGTCAGCTAAAACATCGCCGGCTTTAATCCTTTGATCTCTTTCCACGATCGCTCTTTGATTAAGACAGGTATCAAAATTTGAACGCATGAATTTTCTCAATTGATAAGTTTTGATTCGTCCTTTGCTCGTCAAAACTTTGATCTGGTCAGAACTAACTTCAATCACTCGACCAGATTCCTCGGCAATTATAAGATGACCGGAATCTCGGGCAACTTTATCTTCGATCCCCGTCCCCACCAAGGGCGCTTCTGACCTAACCAAAGGAACGGCCTGCTTTTGCATATTAGTACCCATTAAAGCTCGAACCGCGTCGTCGTGTTCTAAAAACGGGATTAAAGAAGTGGCAATGCTAATAATTTGATTGGGGGCAATATCAATAAGTTCCACCTCCTCTTTTAAACAGAAACCGGGCCGGCCTCGGACCCTGGCTTCAATTTTTGATTCTAAAATATTTCCTTTTTTATCTATTTTTGTGGTTGCTGGCGCAATGATCTGTCTTTCTTCTTGAAGGGCGTCAAGATAAACTACCTCATCAACAAGACGCCCCTTAATTACTTTTCGATAGGGCGTCTCAATAAAGCCAAATTCATTTAAGCGGGCATAGGTTGATAAATGACCAACCAAACCGGTATTTGGTCCTTCTGGCGTGGCGATTGGACAAATCCGGCCATAAAATGTTCGATGGACATCTCTGACTTCGAAACCGGCCCTCTCTCTGGTTAAACCACCCGGGCCGACCACGGTTAATCTTCGTTTATGCTCTAATTCGGAAAGGGGATTGGTTTGATCCATAAACTGGGACAACTGTGAAGACATAAAAAATTCCCTAATTACCCCAACCACCGGACGAACGTTAATCAATAAACTGGGGGCGATTGTTTTGATGTCCAAAGTGCTCATTCTGTCTCTAATAATTCTCTGAAGTCTTAACATGCCAACCCGCATCCTATTTTGAGTCAACTCGCCAACCGCTTTAATTCGTCGATTAGCCAAATGATCAATATCATCCGGTTCTTCTTGACTAAGATTAAGACGAATAATCTCTGAGATGACCGCCACTAAGTCCTCGCGTCGAAGGGTTCTTGTCTCTAACTTTTCCTGAAAACCAAATCGTTGGTTGATTTTATAGCGGCCAACCTTACTTAAATCGTATCGATTTGGGTTGAAGAACATGGCATAAATTAAAGATTTGGCGTTGTCAACCGTGGCTAAATCTCCAGGCCTGATTTTTCGATAAACCTCAATTAATCCCTCATCCTCGGAAGAAGATGGATCTTTATCAATGGTTGATTGAATATATTTAACATCTGGATCCGTGTCCACTTTTTTAAAAAGATTTATAATCTCTTCATCTTTACCGTAGCCAAAAGCTCTTAATAAAGCAGTGGCTGCTATTTTTCTTTGCCGATCAATTCTGACCCAAATCACATGATGGGGGTCTGTCTCGAATTCTAACCAGGCGCCGCGGTCAGGAATTATTTTTGCTCCATAAAAAAATCGCCCCTTAACTATTTCTCGCATAAAAAAGCTGCCGGACGATCTAATTAGTTGTTGAACAACAACGCGCTCAATTCCATTAATAATAAAAGTGCCCCGTTCGGTCATCAATGGAATATCGCCAAAATAAACTTCCTGCTCTATTTTTTTACCAGTATTTTTGTTAACCAATCTTGCCCTGACTTTTATAGGCGCTTCATATGTTAAATTTCTGTTTTTGCTGGTTAATTCATCGAACTTTGATTCTTCTAAATAGCAATTTAAAAAATAAAGCTCCAAATTGCGACCGCTAAAATCTTCAATCGGCGATGATTCAATTAGTAATTCTTTTATCCCTTTATTTAAAAACCATTGATATGATATTTTTTGGATCTCGGTCAAATCAGGAATTTGGGGATTAAGAACGCTTGAAGAACATAAATATTTTCGCATATACCAAAATTATTTAAATCATCCTAAACTACGAATCTATCCGAACGCTCCAAATTGATTAAATTCGAAATTCGAATATCGAAACTCGAAACAAATTCAAAATTCGAAATTTCAATTCTCCAAACTGTTTGGAACATTTGGATTTTGGGCCTGGGATTTGTTTAGAATTTAGGATTTGGGATTTATGATTTTTCGGTTCGTGGTGTTCGGATATGTTCGGATTGTTTGGATGATGTTAAAAAATTTATTATAAACAAAAAATTTCCTCTTAGATAAAAAATCCAAAAGGCTTTTGAAAACTCTTAAGATTGTCGTTTAGTTTGAATAAACACTAATTTTTCAGCAGATAGCGTCTGCTACGTTTAGCATTTTATTGATAACATTTTACTCCAATTTTTAATTTTGTCAAGTCCTACTTATCCACAGGTTTTATTTGGAATAAATTTTCTTAAGAAACCGCAAGGCCTGGTCTTTATTTTTAATCTGACCGGATAATTGCTTTTCGCGCAAAGCAGCTAAAATTTGACCAACTCTTTTCCCTGGTCTTAATTTTAATTCTTTCATTATCTGATGACCGCTTAAAATCGGTTTCGGCAATTCTTTTTTGTTTTGACTCATGGCTTTTAAGGACTCGATTCTCTTTTTCATTTGGTAATAATTATTTAAATCAGGCTTGCCTTTAGCCGGAACGGTTGCTAAAGCGTCAACGAAAGCAAGTTTCATCAAATCCTGACCCGAATATTTTGGATTAAAGAAATATTTTTCAATTGTTCCCGGTTTCATTTCATCCGGATTGCCGTGCATAAAAATCATATGTGAACAGACCAGCCGGGCAACTCTTTCTGGATCAATAGAAATTTCCTGCGGACTGGAAAATTTCAACCGCAGGCAAATTTCCTGAGTTAATCGAGCGCCAACCTCATCATGATCATTAAAACGAATTCTATCTGTTTTGTCTTTTTCTGGCGTTTTAATAGTATAGGGTTTGCCGGCGTCATGGAAAAGAACGCCTAAAATTAATTCAATTCCGGCTGGTTCGTTGCCAAACTCGTTTTTGAACTCTTTCGAAAGTAAATATTTTAAACAAAGTCGAGTATGAGCCCAAACATCTCCTTCGCTATGCCAATTCTTTGGCTGGGGGCAATTCTTCATTTTCAAAATTTCAGGCATTATCTCTTTAAAGGCCCCGCTTTGATCGTATAAATCAAAGGCTCTTATTGGTTGGGAATAAAATGCTTTCAAAAATTCTTTGGCAATCACTTCATAAGGAACGGTTCTGTTTTCTAATATTTCCGGTTCGGCAAAAACAACCTCGCCAACTAACTTCACATTCCTTTGAACATCATTAAGATGAATAATGCTTTTTTTGATGGCCTGCCAGGTTTTTTCTTCGATTTGGAAATTAAATTGACAGGCAAAACGAATAGCCCGAAGCATTCTTGAATAATCTTCCTTAAATCTTTCTTCTGATTTACCAACCGCTCTAATTATTTTTTTATCCAAATCTTTTTGCCCTCCAAAAGGATCAACTATTCGTAATTCGTTTAGATTCGTAATTCGTAAGGCAATTGCATTAATAGTAAAATCTCTGCGCTCTAAATCTTTCTCAATCGGCAAACAGGGATCGCTTTGAATTTCAAAATCTCGATAACCGCCGGTGCCAAACGCGTGCTCTCGCCGCGGCAAAGCAATGTCAATCGGATTACGAGGGTCGCCTCTGGTTGGAACAAATTTAAAAACGCCAAAGCTTTTGCCAACCAAATTAACCTGGCCTAATTTAGAAAGAAATTTTTCCAAGTCATCGGCTGAAACATTTCGAATCACAAAATCAAAATCTTTGGTCTGTCTACCCAATAACAAGTCTCTAACCGCGCCGCCGACTAAATAAATCTCGCTTTTAGGAAATTTTTTAGTTAATTCCTTAATCAAACCACTTAAAAAACTTTTCTTTAAATCCGATTTAAGTTGTTTAATAACTTCTGTTCTCATATTGATTAATTATACCAAAAAACAAAATAGCCGTCTATATTTTGACGACAACCAGTGGTGGGCTCAGGTGGAATTGAACCACCGCTCTCTTCGATGTCAACGAAGTGTTTTACCATTAAACTATGAGCCCGATATGGGTGACCCCGTAGTATAACTCGCTATCGCTCGTTAACTGCGGGGCAGGCCTTCCACCTCTTCTATCTTCTTTACTTGCCCCGTACTAAAATTTGGGTTTTAATATGGGTGCGGATGGAGTCGAATCATCAACCTCTTCTTTATCAGAGAAATGCTCTACTTCACCCCGCCAAATTTGAACAAATGGGCGTATGTGGATTCGAACCACAGACCTCGTCTTTATCAGAGACGCGCTCTAACCAACTGAGCTATACGCCCAAATTTTTAGTGCGGGGTCAG
>Ga0315280_10012770_pt1 | contig 10094 bp, 5 predicted proteins | sample YL17G06_40_MG_FD_203697 | JGI IMG/M metagenome (GOLD analysis project Ga0315280, IMG submission 203697) | Sediment microbial communities from Yellowstone Lake, YNP, Wyoming, USA - YL17G06_40 | ecosystem: Environmental > Aquatic > Freshwater > Lake > Sediment | place: USA: Wyoming | collected...
GACCGGGGCGAAGCGGGGCGCGTCGTCGACCGGCGTCACCTGGATCGCCACCGTGGCCGCCGCGCTGGTGAGCGAGGCGGGGGTCCCCGCCTCGGCGTCGTCGGTGACCGTGAACGTGAAGCTGTCGGACCCATTGAAATCAGGGCCGGGCCGGTAAGTCACCTGACCCGTGGCCGGATCGAAGCCGGTGAGGGTTCCGTGGCTTGGACCCTGGGCGATGGCGAAGCGGAGCGCCTGGACGACTTCCGGATCGCCGTCCTCGCCGGCCAGGCTGATCGCGATCGGCGTATCCTCCGCGGTCGTGACGCTCTGGGGATCAGCGACCGGCGGTGCGTTGACGGCCGAGACGTCGATCGAGACGGTCGCCGGCGCGCTGACGAGCGAGGCGGGATCGCCGGCCGCGTCGTCGTCGGTCACGGTGAAGGTGAAGCTGTCCGGACCGCTGTAGTTGGCCTCCGGCGTGTAGCTGACCGCGCCGGTGGCCAGATCGAACCCCGACAGGGTGCCGTGGCTCGGCGGGGTCGCGACGGCGAAGGTCAGGACCTGGCTCACCTCCGGGTCGCCGTCGCTCGCTTCCAACGTGATCGCTCGGGGCACGTCCTGGAGGACCGCCACGCTCTGGGCGCTCGCGGTCGGGGCGTCGTTGACGCGATCGATGGTGAGCGAGACGGCCGCCGGCGAGCTGGCCAGCATCGGCGGGTCGCCGGCCTTGTCGTCGTCGATCACTTGGAAGGTGAACAAGTCGGTGCCGTGGTAGTCGGCGTCCGGGGTGTAGGTCGCCGTGCCCGTGTTCTCGTTGAAATTGCTGAGCGTGCCGTGGAGGGGTGCGTCGACGATGGCGAATTTCAGCGTCTGCTCGATCTGCGGATCCCCGTCGTCGCCCGTGAGGACGATCGACTTGGGCGTGTCCTCGTTGAGCGAGACGCTCTGCGGATCGGCGACCGGCGGGTGGTTCACGGTGACCACATTGATCGACACCGTCGCCGGGGCACTGGTGAGCGACGGCGGGTCGCCGGCCTGGCCGTCGTCGGTCACCGTGAAGGTGAAGCTGTCCGGCCCGAGGTAGCCGGCGTCGGGCGTGTAGGTCGCCGCGCCGGTGGCGGCGTTGAATTCGCTCAACGTCCCGTGCGTGGGCCCCTGGACGATGGCGAACGAGAGGGTCTGGACGACCTCGGCGTCTCCGTCGCTGCCGGTGAGGGAGATCGCCCGCGGGGTGTCGGCCTTGGCGGTCAGGCTCTGTGCGTTGGCGGTGGGCGGGGAGTTGATCAATTGGACCTGGACCTCGAACGTCTGCGCGGTCGCGTTGCCAGCGCGATCGGTCGCGCGGACCACCACCTGCTGGCTCGGGCTCTGACCGGAGGTGGGGGTCCAACTGATCACGCCCGTCTGGGTGTCGATGATCATACCGGCGGGCGAGGCGGTGAGCTGATAGGTCATTCCGCCCCCGGGTTCTTCGTCCGCCTGGACGTCGTAACTATAGGGCTGGCCCTCGGTGGCGGTGAGCACGGCCGAGGAGGTGATCTGGGGCGTCACGGTGTCGACGGTGACCGACACGGCGGCCGAGGTCGGGCTGCCCAGATTGACCGAATCGTGAAAATTGCCAACGTCGACCACCAGGTTGCGGAGCGTCTGCTGGGCGGTGATCGCGTGGGCGGCGTCGGTCAGGGGGACGGTTCCCAGGGTCTCGATGATCACTGGGTCGGTGGAGGCCGTCGCCCGGCCGATCTCGGCGCCGTCGGCGTAGAGCACGACGTCGGCGCCGCCGGCCGTGGAGGAGACGCGGAAGCGGAGGGTCTTAGCCAGCGTGTTGTTGAGGTTGGTGACCCCGTCGGTGTTGCTCGACCCGGTATCGGAGCTGGCCAGCAGCTCAACGGTCGGGGCGGGGGGCTTGACGTAGACGGGGACTTGCTGGGTATCCCAGGTCGCGCCACCCGGGGCCCGCACTCCCACCATGACGCTGGTGACGCCGACGAATCCGCTGGCGGGAGTGACCGTGGCCTGGCCCGTGCTGCTATCGACGTTGATCGTGACGTTGGTGATCGCGGGATCGACGGCGCCGGCGTAGTAGATCGCATCCCCCTCGACGTCGGTGGCCGGGATCGTGAAGGTGGCCGGGGTCCCGGCCGTGGTCTCGATCGGGGCGATCGTGCCCAGGAAGGGACTGTTGTCGTTCGTGTCGGCCTGGATGTCGACGTGGAAGGTGCGGCTGAAGTCGTTGGCCGGGTCGCCGTCGGAAACCGTCACCGTCACGTCGGCCGCGCCGGTGGTTCCCGGCGGGGCGATCAGCCGCAGCACCCGGTTCTCCAGGTCCGGGAAGACCTGGACGTTGCTCATCATCACGTTGTTGAGCGGCTTGTCGTTGGCATCGGTCGGGACGGCCTCGATCTGGTGGAGGACGTCGTAGCCCTTGGTGAGGAAGCCAAAGATCGAGTGGTTGAAGTCGAGCCAGCGGGTGGGGACGGTGGTGACGAAGAACTGCGAGTCGTTGGTGTCGTCGCCGCTGTTGGCCATCGCCAGGACGCCGGCGCTGGTGAACTGGAGCCCGGGGTTGAACTCGTCGTCGAATTGGACGCCGGAACCGCCCGAACCGCCCCCCGTGGGATCGCCCCCCTGGATCATGAAGTCCTGGATCACGCGGTGGAACGTCAGGCCGTCGTAGAACGACTGCACGTTCTCGCCGCCCACCTGGGCCAGCTCGGTGATCCGCGCCACGGTCTTCGGCGCCAACTCCTTGAAGAGCTGGAAGGTCAGGTCGCCGTGGATGCCGTCCGCGGCGTCGTCGACCGTGATCTTCAGGCTCGGGTTGTCCAGCGGGTCGAGGACCTGGGTCACGAGCGCCGGATTGGTGCTGGTGACCGTGAACACCAGGCCCGCTTCGTTGGCGTTCAGGGGGATGTTGAGCGGCGCCCCGGCCAGTAGCGTTCCGGGGCTTGCGATCTCAGCCAGAAAGGGGGCCGCCAGCACCCGCCGGGGCTCCAGCCATTCAAACCGGGCCACGCGATAGCGGAGCGGTTTTGGCGATCGATTCCTGCGGGAGGGTGCCGAGCGCGAGCCGCCGACGAAGAGCCGTTTCCTCATGTCCGATTCTCAACCTGGGGTTGCCCTTGGGTGCAATCTTTTGGACGGCGGGTCCTTTCTTCGAGTCTAACCAGATCGAAAGACTTTGACACCGGGCAATACCGGAACTCTTATTTGAAATGTACGCGGCAACCCGTCCAATGGAAGCGGTTATGCCTTCGGGGTGGACTTTTCCGGCCGCCTGGACCCAGTGGAAACCGCCGCAAGTTCGTGATATTCTTCGGGTCTGAGCTGCTTTGGGAAAACCCGCGGTGAAGTCTGGTTCTGGTTAGAGGCTGTCCGGAAAGTGCGTTCCATCGGTCCCCTCTCCCTTTGGGAGAGGGGAGCTTTCCGCACAGCCTGTTAGACGCATCTTGTTGCGAAGGAGTTTCGTCACATGGCTTCCAAGCTGGTCGGAGCGGCGAGTTGCTTGGTGGGGTTGACCTGGGCCTTCCTGGGGGTGGTTGGGGCTGACGCGAGGGGTGCCGAGCGTCCCTCCGCCGCAAAGCTGCTCCCCGACAAGACCGTGCTTTTGGTCTCGATCCCGGACACTCGGGAGTTGTCGAGCCGCTGGCTCAAGAGCTCGGTCGGCCGGATGTGCCAGGACCCGCAGGTGCAGCCCCTGCTGAAACACTTCTACGGCTCGCTTAGCGAGGCGGCCGCCGGCATTCGCGAACAGCTCGGCCTGGGGCTGCCCGAGCTTCTGACCCTGCCTCAAGGGGAGTTGGCGTTCGCCCTGGTGGCTCCCGACGAGGAGCCCTTGGCGCCGGTCTTCCTGCTGGAGGCCGGCGACCAGATCGCTAATCTCAGAACTCTCCTCCAGCGCGGTGCCCAGGCCATCGAGAACGCCCCCGGGGCGAGGAAGTCGGAAGAGACCGTCGGCGCGACGAAGCTCGTCGTGTACGACGGCATTGGGCCGGAGCGGCGGAGGGTGGGCTACTTCGAGCGGGGAGAGACCCTGGTGGCCGCGACCAGCCCGGACGTGCTCAAACAGATCCTCGCCGCCTGGAACGGCGAGAAACAGAAGACGCTCGCCGAGAGCCGCAAGTTCACCGCGGCGACCGAGCCCTGCCGCGGCGGCAAGGGGGAGCGACCGCAGGTGATCGTCTACGCCGATCCGATCGGCCTGGTGCGGGCCGCCGGACAGTCCAACGCCGGGATCCAGGTGGGGCTGGCGATCCTGCCCACCCTCGGGCTGGACGGGCTGTCGGCGGCCGCCGCCAGCATGGCCTTCGACACCGAGCAGTTCGACTCGATCATGCACGCCTACGTGCTTTTGGAGCGTCCCCGCGGCGGCGTCCTGGAGATGATCGCCCTGGAGTCGGGCGACAGCAAGCCGGAGCCCTGGGTCCCCGGCGACGTCCACAGCTACACCACGCTCCACTGGAAGTTCGACAAGACCTACAAGTCGCTGGTCAAGCTTTTCGACAGCTTCCAGGGAGAGGGGGGCTTCGAGCGGGAAGTGGGCCGCCGCGTCCGCGAGCGGACCGGGGTCGATTTTGCCAAGGAGGTCCTGCCCTACCTCGAAGGCCGCGTGACCCACCTGAACTGGATCGAGCGACCGATCACGGCGACCAGCCGGGCCACGCTGGTGGCGTTGCGGCTCAAGGACCCCGCCCCCGTGGCCAAGGCCCTGGAGGCCGTGTACCAGAAGAACGAGAGCTCGCTGAGCCGCCGGGCGCTATCGACGCGGCAGTACTACCAGTTTGGGTCCGACTCGGCGGCCCCGCCCCCGGCCGCGCCCCCCGGGACCCCGCCGCGGCCGCGGCCCTGCTTCGGCGTTCTCGACAACTGGCTGGTGTTCACCGACCGCCGGAGCCTTTACGAGAAGGTGATCACCACGGCCGACAACACGGCCGACAACCTGGAGAAGGCCGTGGACTTCCAAGTGATCGCCAGCCGCATCGCCCGCCGCGCCGGCAAGACGAAGCCGGCGATGATTTCCTTCTCGCGGCCGGAAGAGGGCCTGCGGTTTCTCTACGAGCTGGCGGGCGCGGAGCAGACGCGGCAGGGACTCCGCCGCGGGGCGGGAAATAACCCGCTCTTCAAATCGCTGAACTCGACGCTGGAGGCCTATCCGTTGCCCCCCTTCGCCGTGCTGGAGAAATACTTCGCTCCCAACGGCGCGATGCTGGTGGACGACGAGGTCGGGCTCCACTACGTCTCCTTCTCCCTGCGGCGGAAGTGAGGCCGCGCTAGTCGGCCAGCGGCCCGTCGGAATCGGAGACGATCCGGCCGTCTTTCATCCGCACCAGGCGATGGGCGCGGTGGGCGAAGCCTTCGTCGTGGGTAATCAGCACGATCGTCACGCCGCGCTCCAGGTGGAGCCGGGCGAACAGCTCGAAGACGCCCTCGGCGGAGACGGAGTCGAGATTGCCGGTGGGCTCGTCGGCCAGCAGGAGGATCGGGTCGTTGGCCAGGGCCCGGGCGATCGCCACCCGCTGCCGCTCCCCCACCGAAAGCTGCGCCGGGAGGTGGTGCAGCCGGTGGCCCAGCCCGACGCTTTCCAGCAGCGCGGCGGCCTTGCGGGCCCGCTGCCGCGCGCCGAGCGGGCCCTCGAACATCGGCACCTGGACGTTCTCCACCGCCGTCAACACGGGGAGGAGGTAGAACGACTGGAAGACGAAGCCCACGTGCTGGGAGCGGAAGCGGTCGAGGTTTCCCAGGCGGGAGAAGGGCTCCCCCTCGAAGAAGACCTCGCCCGAAGTGGGCGAATCGAGCGCCCCCAGCAGGTTCAGCAGCGTCGACTTGCCGCTGCCGCTGGGGCCCATGATCGCCACGTACTCGCCGCGATCGATGCCCAACGTGACGTCGTTGATGGCGTGGACGTCGCCGTCGGCGTAGGTCTTGCTGAGGCGCTCGGCCCGCAACAGCGGCGTCCCGCCCCGCCCCGGCCTGACCGCGGGCCTCGGCTCCGTCTGTGAACTCCGCCGGGCGCCCCTACTCATGGCGGATGGCCTCCGTCGGCAGCAGTTGCGCGCCCCGGTAGGCCGGATAGGCGGCCCCGATCAGCCCGACCAGCACCGCGATCAGGAAACCTTCGCCAATCACGCTGGGGGGGATGTTGTTGTCGATCATCCCGGCCACGGCGGGCATGCGGCTCAGTCCCTGGGTCATGGCGATGGCGATGATCGTCCCCACCACCCCGCCGCTCAAGCTCAAGAGCACCGACTCCAGGAGAATCATGCGGACAATCCGCCCCCGCCCCCAGCCGATCGCGCGGAGGATGCCGATCTCGCGGGTCCGCTCGAAGACCGACATGATCATCGTGTTGAGGATTCCCACGGCGCCGATGATCAGGGCCACGGCCGAGGTGATCCAGGCCATGGCCTCGGCGATCTGAAGCTCGGTGGTGGAGCTGACGAACTCCTTGGTGGGCGTGGCGGCCAGGTTCTTTTCCAGGGCCTCGATCTGGTGCCGGACCCGCTCGATCTCGCGCTCGTCCTTGGGGTGATCCAGGACCACGGTGAAGCCGCTGACCTTCCCCTCGCGGCCCATCGGCTTCTGAAGGTCCTCCAGGAGCATCAGGGCCCCGCCGTTCTCGTAGACGCTGTAGGCTTCGTAAATCCCCTTGACCACGAACTTTTCGTCGTAAAGCGTGAGCGCATCGCCCACTTTCTTACCGAGGTTCTGGGCGAGGATCCGGCCCAGGAGGATTTTGTGGTCGTCCCCCGCCGTCAGCCTGCTCCCCTGGAGCATTTCCAGGTGGTTGAACAACGCGCAGTCGACCGGCCAGCCCTGGACAAGGATACCCATGGCCGTTTCCAGATCGGGGGAGGACGTCATGTCGATCAGGCCGGCGTTGACCTGCTTGACCCCGGGGATGGCCGCGATCTTCTCCCCCAGCGAGGTGTTTAGCTCGCTGGCCAGGCGCTGCTTGGCCCCCGCCCGCTGCACAATCAGGTCCACTTGCCGCTTGCTGTAGATCGAGAGGAACGATTTCTGGAACCCCTGCGAGATGCCCACCAGCGACACGACCGCGCCGACGGCGATCGCCATTCCCAGCACGGTGAGTGCCGATCGCACCGGCCGCCGCGCGACGTTCTTCAGAACGAAGGTGTGAAATCGCATCGGGTGGTTTTTTCCATCCAGTCAGTGGATACCCTCAAATGATACTTGGTTCCTGACGGGCGTCCAAGTGGGGAAAAGGATAGGGGGGGCCGCCGACCCCCTGCATGAGCGCATTAGCCGCGAAGAATCCCCACGGGGGCGAACTTCTCCCCGAGGATCGCCCGGCCGTCGAAGCCAAGCCATTGGTCCAACAGGGTGGCGTAGAGCCGGCGGAAATCGGTGTGGTGCTTCTGGCCGCCGTTTTCAAGTTGGTCGAAGCCTGGGTGGGGGCCAATCACCCCTCCCTGGAGCCCTCCGCCCGCCAGGAACACCGGCGCGGCCGAGCCGTGGTCCGTCCCGCGGCGGCCGTTCTCGTGAACGGTCCGGCCGAATTCGGAGAAGGTCATCAGGACGACCCGATCCAGCAGCCGGTCCCGCTTCAGGTCCTCAACCAGGGCGGCCACCGATTCCGAGAGTTGCCGGAGGAGGGCCCCGTGGTTGGCGGCCTGATTGGCGTGGGTATCGAACCCGCCGGGCTCCTGGCCCCCCAGCTCGGTGTAGAAGATCCGGATGCCCAGATCGGCGCGGATCAGGCGTACGATAATCTGGAACATCTGGGCCAATTGGGAGGGAGGATACACGGCCGCACGGGTTTCGTTCCGCGTGACCCCATCGATCTGCCGGTGGCTCGCATAGGCGGCCAGCGTGCTCTGTCGCAGAAAATCGGCCAGAGGTTCCGGCCTCGCGGCCTTCGAGCCCGCCGATTCCCCGGTCGATTTTTCGCCGGAGCGGGCCGGAGCGGGCCCGTCAGGCCCCGGTGGGGGCGGCTCGCGAAACAGGCAGTCTTCGATCGACCGGACCGTCGGAACCATCGCCCGCTGGGCATTCACCGCAAACGGCGTCGCGATCCGGCCCACGTACACGGCCATCGCCCGGGTATCGTCCGGACGGCGGACGTGGTCGGCCGCGCGGCCGATCCAGCCAGTCTCTGCGGGGCTGCCTGGGAGCCTGGCCGTCTGCCAGACGTGCATCGACTCGAAGTGGCCCTGGTGTGGATTGGGGTACCCCACGCCCTGGACCACGCTGGCCAACCCGTCCCGGAAGAGCCGCGCGAATGCCCGCATCTCCGGATGAAAGCCCAAGAGGTCGTCGATCTTGTGCAGCCGGGCGGGCTCCAGGCGGAGGGTGGGCCGGGCGGCGGCGTAGCAGTCGTCGCCGTGGGGAACCACGCTGTTCAGCCCGTCGTTGCCGCCGGCGAGCTGAACCACCACCAGGATCGTGTCCTTGGCGCTGCGGCGGGGAGCTGCCGCCTGGGCCGTCCGGGCGAGGAACGAAGGCACCGTCGGCCCCAGCGACACCAGGGTCGAGGCGGCCAGCGAGGCCTTGAGGAATTGGCGGCGGTTGGCAGACATCGGGTCGAGATCCTCAGGCCAGGTGGAATTCGGGGAGGTTGACGATCGAGTGAGCGAGCCGGCGGAGGCGCCGCGGGAGCCCGCCCGCCGCGTCCGACTTGGCGGAGCCGTCAAGGATGCTCTGAACGGCGCCCGGCTCCACGTCCCCCTGGAGCAGCAGGTCGACCAGCAGGCGGCTTGCCGCCTCGGGGGACGAGGCGCCGTGTTTTCGGGCGAGGGCGGCGGGATCGAGCTTTCCGCCGTAGGGGCCGGCCTCGGCGAGCATCGACCAGGCCAGATTGCTCCGCCGCGGGAGCGTGAAGTTGTTGATCCAAACGCGGCCCCCAGGCCAGCCCTGGACCGTGGGCGGATGGGCAAGCCGCTGGCCCAGGTCGGTCAGGTCCCGATCCAAGGGGGCCGTGGGCAGGATCTCCTCGAAGGCCCGCACGATCCCCAGGGCGAATTCGACCGGGCTCTTGACCCGCTGCCGGTACGCCGCCGGCGAGAAGAACAGGTTCGAGCGGAGGACGGTTTCCACGAGCCTCGCCAGGTCGTAGTCCTTGGCCAGCGACTCGGCGAGCGGGGCCAGCAGGGCGTCGCCGGGCTCGTCCGTCTCCGAGACCAGGAATCGATAGAGCTTTCGCACCACGCGGCAGGGCGCCGCCGGCTGCTCCAGGGCAATCCGCACCGCGTCTTCGTCCTTCCAGGGCCCTTCCCGGCCGAGGATCTTCTTCGCGCCCCCGTCGTGCTCCCGATCAATGAAGCGGAGCCGTCCGCGGAGCACGAACCAGCCGGTCATCGCCCGGGCGGTCTCGCGGACGTCTTGCTCGGAGTAGTTGCCGGGGCCGAGGGTGTACTCTTCGAGCAGGGCCCGGGCGACGCGGTCGTTGGGCCGGGCCTTGCGGTTGGCGTCCGCGCCGAGCGAGAGGAGCGTGGCCGGATCGCGGGCGAGCTGGCGCACCAGCGGCGGGAAACGGCCCAAGGCGTGCTCCCGCAGCAAGTGCACGTACCGCTGCATCAGCACCCCGTGACCCACGCGGACGTTGCTCGTGCCGAAGTAGCCGTGCCAGAAGAGGGTCATTTTCTCCAGCAGCGGATGGGGCGTGGCGATCATCCGCCGCAGCCACCACTGGCACAGCCCTTCGGTCGAGCCCGAGCCGGGATCGATCGAGGCCGTCTCGTGGCCGTCGTAGGTGCGGTTGAAGGCGGCGACGTCGGCCTGGGGCCGGAGGAGCTTGTCGACGGCCTTCTGCGGGCCGTCGCCGAGCGCCTCCTGGAGCTGGCTCCAATTGCCGCCGAAACCGGCCCGGCGGTACAAGTGCCCGGCCCAGCGGAGGTTCCAGGGGCGAGCCGCGTCCGGTTCGTAGGGGGCCCAGGCCCAGGCCGGATCGATCGGGCCGCTTGAGGGGCTGCGTAAGGCGGTATTGCAGAGGGGGCGTCGTCGTCCCTCGGTCTTCACTTTCTCGGCCGACATCGGCGAGTTCCTCGCTTGCTACGATTTTCGATCGCAATTACTCGTTCCGAAGCTCCGGCTTCGGAACGATCCGGCGATCCCAAGGCGGAGCTTGGGATCTAGGTGGTCAAGCCGGAGCTTAG
>Ga0315280_10012771_pt1 | contig 10094 bp, 15 predicted proteins | sample YL17G06_40_MG_FD_203697 | JGI IMG/M metagenome (GOLD analysis project Ga0315280, IMG submission 203697) | Sediment microbial communities from Yellowstone Lake, YNP, Wyoming, USA - YL17G06_40 | ecosystem: Environmental > Aquatic > Freshwater > Lake > Sediment | place: USA: Wyoming | collected...
AACAATGGGTACTGTTGGTGGTGTGGGAAGAAGTTGGCATTCAAGAACTACGGAGTTGTTGGTGCGAGAGGAGCTTGGGAGGTCGACCACAGCAATCCTCTGATTTAGTTAGTGGTATGTAATACCGTACTCTTAATATGTTTAGAGATATTCTGTCGAGAACCCACAAAAAAGAAGTGAAGATAAGCGCTCTTATTTAATATCCTATCGCAAAGTACGTTTAATATAGCTATCTAGTTATCTTAAGTTCGAATTTAAAATAACTATGAGTATTCTTGACTCTAGATTTGAAATAAATATCAATCAAGACGTTTATCGGGTCTGTCTTTTAGAGCTATCACTATTCTAGATGCCGCTTTTGCTGTTGGAGCTCTGGCCAAAACCCTTACTCTAAATATGTTTAATCTAGTGTTACAGTAGGTGCAGAGCTTAGTCTTCTGCCCACTTCTAGCTAGTAGGAGCTTCCCGCAAGAGTAGCATTGAATGATTAGATAGGGGTGCTGTGGAGCAGAGTTTAATCCTACTGGGCTAGTCATAGTTCTAATAGTTTCCTTCATCATCTTGCACGGCCTACTTGACTTATCAATGTTATTATCAATTAAGTTCTAAGAAGAATTAGAATTTAATAAACGCCTCTTCTTCAACCCTTTAGGATGATTAGTAAGCCTTAATTCCACCAAATATAAATTCTATCTGAAACCATTAGTGTTCAAAGAGGGGAGGATGTCCATGTCTGAAATGTCTTTACTTTCCTTGGCCGTCGAGTTCTTCGAACGTAGGGGGTACACGATAAGCTATAACGCCAAATTTGAGGGCTTTTCCGGTCTTCTTCATACTTTCGACCTCCTCATAAAGAAGAGTAAGGAAGAGCGTCCTGTGTTGGTCAAGGATTGGGAGAGAACCGTTGGCGTGGACATTGTTATAAAAATTGATAAAGCCTCTTCAGACATTGATCTATCAAATCCCATTATTGTGGCGGAGAGGTTCAGCGACCATGCTAAGGCCTATTCCAACAGGAGGGGGATAACCCTAATAACCAAGAGGGAAATCATCGCCCAGTCGGTGCCGTTTTTGAGGGAATAATTTATTGTCAACTAATCTTGTTAAGGAGCTTCTCCAGCCTCCCCTCCTCCTCTAATTTGCCAAGCCAATCAACCTTCCCAACCTTCATAGGCCTTTGACCATTTAAGACCTGGATAATTTCTTCAACAGCCTCTTCAACACTCATATATGACAGGTCAATCTCATCCACTTTATCGACACCATACTTCTTGACGGCGCTGAATAGGCAAACGTCTAGAACTTCAGAGGCCACATTCTCTAAGACCTTCCTCTCCTTAAAGCCTCTCTCCTCAAGCTTGACCTTCAAATCATCAGGGTCGCGCCTCAGAACAAAGACATGGGAAGCCAAGCTAGAAGGAACTACGTCTGGTGCATAGTGGCCTTCAATGACGACATCCTTGGGAGAGCTGCGAATGATCTCTCTAACCCGCTTTGAGAGCCTCGTCAAATCTGCTATGAGGGTCTCCCTCTTCTCATCGACCCCTAGGATAAGGTTCTCGCTCTTAACGATGTCTGCTAGACTGACATATAATGCTCCAAGCCTAGTAGTTAAGGCCTTAGAGACAGCGGTCTTACCGACGCCAGGAGTGCCGGTGATGACAATTACTCTACTAAACTCCAGTCACCCTCGTAAATCTAATTACTCTTCAAACTCTATTGCTCCACTTGATTAACATTGAAGTTGTGAACTTGTAATCCTATCTTCCCATCCAAATTCTTATAGCCATCACAATATATCTAATGTTCGCTCTCATCCAGTTTTTAGACTTACCCCTCTTCCTCCTAACCCATACCGTTGGCACTTCCCCTACTTTATACCCAAATCGAATATGTCTCAGAGTGGTCTCCACCGCAATCTCATGATATTCTCCTTCCCAATGTATCTTTTTTGCAACCTCAACCCGCATAAGCTTGAAGCCTAAACTCAAATCATGGATTCTTGTCCTATATAGGAAACGGAAGACAGCGTTAAACAAATGAACGAAGACATACTTTGGTGCTGTGTAACCTATCGCTCCACCACCCTTCATCCACCTGCTAGCCACCACCATATCACAGTTTTCCCTAACAATCTTTTCAATAATATTTGGAACAGTCTCAGGAAGCATCTCACCATCACTATCCATCATCAATACATGTGTACCTCCAACGTAGTTAAGGCCTTGACAGACCTTGAAGGTTTCCATAGGACTTTCAGGCGAAACAATGAGTATAATCTCGTAGATGCCATCTCCAATCAACTTGATCAGTCTCTCAGCCACACTCTTGAGGGACTCCGTCTCTGAGTGAACTGGCAAAATCACTGAAATCCTCATGCTCTCACTTCATGGAATCGCCTAGATGAGCTTTCCCTTACCCTTCTGGCTAGAGGAGAGAAGATTGGAGACAAGTTCTCCAACATAAACAGATAGTAAAGGTTGGCTTGAAGAAAACCCATCCTCTCGAAGCGTCTTGGTGATATTCTAACAGGAATGTCGAGGGAAAAGAGGGTTGGACCAAGCCTTGAGACTCTGCTGCCGAAGAGGCCATCATCATTCGGCATAACATCTGGGAAACGGATTTTCTTAAACACTTCCCTCCGGACAGCAAGGTTATAGCCACTACACATGAACCATCCGAACCTATTCATGATGGCACGGAAGGCATTGTAAACCCTGTATTCGACATCCAGAATCGTTGTTAGACAAGAATAGAAAGTAGCATCGCTCCCGAATCTTCTCCAAATGGCTCCCTCTTCACCGTTTCTAAGGAATGTCATCAATCATTTATTAGGAGCTTTGATTGAATTTTTAAGTTAGGTGTTGTGCAAAATGGTTGATCACACGATTATTCATTTTGAGATTCCCGCTGACGACATGGAGAAGCTTAGGAACTTCTATTCCAAACTGTTTGGATGGAAGATCGTGAAGACTCCTGGTCCGGTGGATTTCTGGATGATCGAGACAGTACCCGTAGATGAAAAGGGAATGCCAATTCGTCCGGGTGTCAACGGTGGAATGATGAAGAGACAACATCCAGGGCACAAGCCAATAAATTATATCTCAGTGGAGTCTGTGGACAAATATGTCAAGAAGATTGAAGCTCTAGGCGGTAAAGTTCTTGTTCCCAAGATGGAGGTTCCCGGAGTAGGTTGCTGGGCTTTAGCCCTTGATCCAGAGGGCAACCAATTTGCAATAATGGAAAGCGTGTAAGTCATATTGCCCATGGTCAGGACAGCCTATAGTCTAAGTTCTCTTTCACGTAGAAGTTTAGATGTTCTCTCTTAGCAAGATCTAGAACCTTACGAGCTTCAGAGATGTACCATCCTTATAATGAATTATTTTCAGCCTAGCTTTTTATGTAGGTTTGAAAAACGAATATACTATAATTTCTGTAGTCTTGTGCATTGCAAGTGATAAGAATATTGCTCCGAAGGTATCTGTGGGAAAATGTATGCCTAGGATAATCCTGCTTAAAGATACTAAGAGTATTGCCATAGCAATTAGAATGGTCTTGATTGTGTTTCTCTTTTTTGAAAGTATTATTAGTGCACCTGTAGCCCTAGATACGTGACCAGAAGGATACGAGAATAACTCCTCTTGGTTATAGACGACCATATTGGTACAATGAGGCCTGGGGCGAGCATAAGCCGCCTTCAGAAGGTAAGTGGAAGCTGTTACTAGAATTAGGTATGTCGCAAGTTCAATAGAAGTTTTAAGATTCTTTCTCGACTTAAAGTATGTATAAAGGAAAAAGATAGCGGAGAAAACTACCCACAGGTTAAAATCGCCTAAGTATGTCAGGACCTGAAAAAACTGTATTCCGAAGGTTTTTTGCGTGAAACTCTGCAAGTTTGATACAATGACACATTCTATTCTGTCTAGAGATAGTAAGATTATGCCAAAACCTATTAGCACCGTAATGGCTAGATATACAGCTACTATAATGTATGGCCTTCTCAAATAGCGGGATTCCATAGAACTACCTAGTAAGTAATTAAGAACAGAAAAATTATTTAATAGTAGACAAATAAAAAGTGTAAGGTCGTCATAATAGATTTCTCAACAGTTCATTGATGGAAGGCTTCAGAACTATCTTAATTTATTCAAGATGGGTTTTGGTAGCCCGGAGATTATTCTTACACATGTACGAATAACCCCTTTTTCAGTCATCTTTGGAGCTCCTTTAGTATTGCTTCCTTTAGGGCTTGGTTGAGGACCTCTATTTTCCTCTCTTCCTGGTCAACAACTGTCCTGTGAGGCATTGCAGAGGCTTCCCTCGAAAGGACCTCGTCGGGGCCTTTCTCGGCGCCTTCGGTCTCGTAGATCCTCAGCATGTCGTAGGCTTTCTTGTAGGGGTTGGAAAATTGGTGGAGCAAGAAAAGATTGAGCAAGGAATGAGTTAAGTGGTATGTTTTCATTATGCAGAAGCAGCAACATCATACCTAGCAATATGGTTGGTAAACTTCGTTCGTTATGAGAATATTCCTCTTCTAGTAACGTTTATTTTTCCTTCTTTTTTCCAGCAATAGTCGGCCATAGAAGAGTTGCTTTCGATCATTGCGTACTGTATTGCGGCATCAGCATAAAGACTCTTCGCTTTTGCCTTATCCCCAACTTTCTCGTAGAGTTCTGCTAAATTGAGCAACGCATGACCATCCTTACCCTTTATCCTGATGTACTCCTCACGCATCTCTATTGCCTTCCGATATTCACCCAACTCCTCGTAGGCTTTTCCCATCCTGTACAAACAAGAAGAGTCAGCCGGTCTTAATTTGATAGCCTTCTCATACATCTCTATTGCCTTCCGCTGTTCATTCAACCCCTCCGCTGGGGGGAGAGGCAAAAACCCAGAATAGAAAGATCCAAGATACAACCACATATCAAAGTCGTCTGGCTTTGTTACTTCAGCAGCCCTATCGAACATCTCTTTTGCCTTCTGAAGGTCTCCCAATCTCAGATAGATCTGTCCCATAGCCATCCACGATTTAGCGTCATCCGGTTTTAATTTGACGACCTCCTCATACATCATTATGCCTTTCCGATCCGTCCAACTCCCACCTTGATTCGAATAAGCCTGTCCCATTTTAGCCCACGCTTCAGCGTAGTCCGGCTTCACCTTGACGGCTTTCTCTTGCATCTCTACGGCTGTCTGATACTTCTTCAACTCGTAGTAGGCGAGTCCCATGTTGTACCAGACCGTAGCATAGTCTGGCTTTATCTTTACGGCTCTCCCGTACATCTCTATTTCCTTCTGATGATCACCCAACTTGCCATAGGCGAGTCCCACGTTGAACCATGCTATCGCGTTGTTAGAGTTGATCACCACAGCCCTCTGATAGTACGACAATGCCTCCTTAAAGTCAAGCATTTCATAATAGATGTTCCCCACACGTAGCAAGGTATCCGAATCCAGACTCCGAAGGGCATCCTCGCCCAGACCCACCAACGCCTTCCCAAGCTGACTCGCAGCCTCAGTCGCCTCAGCCCTCGCAGAAGCATCGCCGATAAGGCCTCCCCCAGCCTGTACAGGAACATTAAGCCTGTCCAGTATGGATTGAACCATCTTCTGAGTCTCCAGCACCGTTGACATCGTCGTCGTAGTCGTCACATCAATCTTCTCCAGCTTCCCCATGATGGCCTCAACGTTGCTGGAGAAGATCACTTGAACCTTGTGCACAAAAGCCTCTGAGGCCTTCTCATATTCCTTCAAGACTTCGCCCACAGCCCTTTCTGCGGCATCCTCAACCGTGAACCAGTCTCGGCAGAAGGAACACTGCACCTTCTCCCCAGGCTGGACAGGATTGGGGTTGGCCGTCTGCAAGCGCATTGTGGAAGCCCATGGCGGAGACATCTTCGTCGAGAGCCAAGTGGGCAGAGGAAGCACATTTACAATTAGAATACCGCTTGTGGGGGAGGTGAGATAAAGAGGTGGAGAAGAAGAGGATTCTGGTCGTGGATGATGACCAAGTTGTCTTGGAAAGCCTCCGGGAATACCTTACATTAAAGGGCTACGATGTCGACACGGCAGAGAATGGAAGGGAAGCAATTGAGAGATCCAAGGACAATTATTATAACCTAGCTCTGCTTGACATCAAGCTCCCAGACATGCAGGGCACAGAACTACTGATCAAGATGCATAGAAACACGCCGCAGATGATGAAGATCATGATAACCGGCTACCCAACCCTAGAAAACGCGGTTGAAGCCCTCAATCTAGGAGCAGACGCGTACGTCATGAAGCCCGTGAACCCTGAGAAGTTGCACAGGGTTGTGGAGGAGAAGCTGAAGGAACAAGAGGCGGCCGAGAAGATGAGCGAAGATAAGGTAGTGGAGTGGATAAAGACACGTGTACGAAAGCTAACGCCGAAACAGGAAACGAAGCTTCCACCCTAGCGTCAAGCAGGAATCTCATAGTAGATAAGCCACTATGAGCCCCTCATTATTCGAAAGAATCTGTTTACCAAAATACTCTTTTGCATGGCCAACTAGCTGTACAATTTTAGACTCTACTCGGTGTTGGCAGTCAACAATTACAGCATCAAATATCTAACAAGTCGTCCTCTGCAAAGGGGTCGTTTAATTTCATTAAGAAATCTATCGATATGTAATTTGGGAAACATTATTTGCTTCGGATCAGTGGCAACTCGTTTTAATTTAACTTCGACCAGCTTTGCTGACCATAAGTTCAGATCTATAATTTAAAAGTGGGGTAGATTGGGTTGGTCGTTTTGTCTGTCGGGGTAAGTGGTGGTGTCTCAGTTTTGGGGTTTCATTGTTGAGAGTTTGAATCTCCTCCGGCAGATTCAAACTTGTTAAGATATTTACCATTCTCGGAGAGGAAGGTTATGATGGTTTTATTCCGTAGAGTGTGATGCTTGCAATCGAGCCAGCGATTTCCTTTGCTTTTTCAATGGAGATGTTTGAATCTTCCATAACAGCTTTTGCGGTAGGATCGTTAACCATGAATTCGATGGGAAATTTCGTTTCCTTGATTATTTTTACTTCTTGGAATCCCGCTTACTTCATTAGTTTGAGGTATTTGTCCTTCATCATCGCGCCGGAAACGCAGCCGATGTATGCTTTCACATTCTTTTTTATGACTTCAGGCAGCCCCTTCAGTAAAACAATATCTGAAATCATCAGTCTTCCTCCTAGTTTTAGCACTCTAAAGGCCTCTTCGAAGACTCTTCCCTTGTTTGGTGAGAGGTTGATGACGCAGTTTGAAATGATGGCGTCAACAGTATTGTCGCCAACTGGTAGATTCTCAATCTCTCCGAGTCTGAACTCCACATTTCTATACTTGCCTCTTCTAGCGTTTTCTCTTGCTCTATCAATCATTTCAGGCGTCATATCCACGCCAATGACTCTTCCTTTTTCTCCAACCTTCTTTGCGGCGAGGAAACAATCGAGTCCTGCGCCTGAACCGAGGTCAAGAACTGTTTCTCCCTCTTTTAAAGAGGCAAAGGCAACAGGATTTCCACATCCTAAAGCTAGATTAGCGCCATCTGGAACAGATTTCAACTCTTCTTCGAGGTATCCTATTTTTTTTGCTGGTTCTTGGGCTACAACAGGGACCTTCTCTTTTAGCTATCTTGGCGTAGCCTTCTCTTACAACCTTCTTTACTTTTCCCTCTTCCATACAGAACCACCTCTTCACTTCACTTTACTTAAGAACTTCTTTAAGCATAGGACCGAGCATGTTTTTTATTGAATTCCCAAACTTGTCTGTTTTAATCATGATGATGCAGCATATTTCGCCATCTGATTCGCAGTCTATAACCACTAATCTATCATCCGGTTTCAGCTTTGCTTTCTCCCTCACATCTTTTGGTAGAACTATTTGCCCCTTTGAATCAACAGTCACTACGGCTTGGACTTTGCAGCATCCTTCATTATTGGACATGCTCTTCTCCGTGTACGGGAATGCTGTTTAGAATATTTAAACTTTTCTTATTAGTAGGAATTTTCAGAAAATTCAGATGAATGAAGTTCTCCCAACTTATTCAAAACTCTTGCAACCTTATATCTACATGAATTATTCCGCATTTCCTACACCGATAGGCTCTGAGGCTAGGCACTCCACCATAGAAGGGTGAAAAAGTTAAGGGTTCACTTCCCAAAATAGGTCTGAGAAGAGACGGCCCAAAGTCATGGGGCATATAGGGAGAAACGCCCTTACTCCAGTAGATTCCACTTGGACCAACCAAATATCCTTCCTCCATAGCATCACCGCATCTTGGGCAAACCTTTTTCGCCTTTGGTTTAGAAGGTGTCTCCACTCTTTTTTCCACAGATTTTAATGTCAGACGATAGCGGAGGAAAGAGAAGATATAACGATATTGGTAAAGTATTGTCAACGCAACTACGAGAACTAGGATAATAACCAATGGTTCCAAAAATCTATTTCCCAAATTAAAAGTTTTAAGAGTGATCTTTTAAGCTTTTAGCAACCGACTCCACCCCCTTCTTAACTCCCGTCGTATATTTTAAGAGAGGCTAATCGTAAGCTAATATTAGAATTGCTTCTGGATAAGTAACAATCTAGCTTAGAGATGGCTCATAAAATATTGCAAGCGGATAAACTAGGCTGCTTAAAATAGAGGAAAAAAACTATAGCCTAGGCGAAATTGGAACTTCGGGCAGTCAGCTTTCTCGTTTGTATATAATTTTTCCACCTACAATCGTCATGTCGATGGGGATGTCGATGATGGACTCCAGAGGCATTGCGAGGAAGTCTCTCCCAAGAACCACCATATCGACACACTTACCAACTTCTATGGAGCCCAACGAATCCTCATCAAAGGATTGGTAGGCGGCGTTTATCGTATAGAGCTTAAGGGCCTCCATAACGGAGATCTTCTGGCTTTGCCCGAGTGGCTTCCCAGCTTTTGTTACCCTATTAACTAATGCGTGGATCCCCATTAGCGGCGAGAAGGGCGAGGCGTTATGGTCGGAGTGGGCTGCGACCTTAATTTCAGCGTCGAGATATCAATGAATTTGAGTTATATATTTCAGGATTACAAGAGAAACTGACAAAATGTTCAAATAAACCAAAAATAGGCTTGAATAGTTCTGTAATTACTATTTTCCAGCTCCAGTAATATACACTGTTAACGGTCTAGAGTACCAAACCTTTTGAAAAAAGGCAAAGGTTTTAACGAGAGATCATGTGAAAATATATTAAACGCACACATCATTCTGAGTGAAGGCAATGTCTCAAACACCTCTCGATGATTTGAATTACCGCCTTTTGAAAAGCTTAGTTTATGGTGATGGCGTAAGTGTAAACATTAACTGCCTTTCCAAAAATCTGAACAAACATAGAAATACAATGCGAGCTAGGGTTAAGGGAATATTTGAAAATAGAGTGCTTAATCAACCTATTTTTCCTTATATGGGTTTGTACAAGGAATATCCCCTTCTTGTTATGATCTGGGCTGAGTTACCATATGAAGAAAAGATTGAAAGATGGTTCAAAGAAGACCCGCATATATTTGCTGCATTTAGATCTAGATATTCGGACTATAATACCTTAATCATTGCCTATCATAAAGACACCACAAGTTATCAATCATGGCTAGAACAACTCGTTAAAGAACGAAAAATTCCTCTGATCAACGGCTCTATACTGCAGAGTTCCGCCTCTTTCTTCTCAAATCAACTGATAATCAAGTATGATCCGGGTGAACCTGTCTATCTACTGGAGGAAGAGATTAGGAAAAGAGGATATATTGAAATGGATGAATACAGACTTGATAGACTGAGTTTTCAAATCGTTAAGCTATTGGCAAAAGGTAAATGCGTTAAAATAAACGAAAATAAGCTCTCAAGCGAGCTGGGTGTCAATAGAAAAACAATCATTAAACGAACGCGACAACTAATAAAAGAAGGATGGCTTTCTACCCCAGCCTGCAGATTTCCAAACTTTTTTACTCCACCAAATTATATCTTGACAATTTGCAAGCTAGAAATCAAATCTGATAAGCAAAAATTTATTCAAAACATCAGAGATGATCCGCACATCACGTTGGCTTTTGATAGTAAGGAAGG
>Ga0315280_10012772_pt1 | contig 10093 bp, 8 predicted proteins | sample YL17G06_40_MG_FD_203697 | JGI IMG/M metagenome (GOLD analysis project Ga0315280, IMG submission 203697) | Sediment microbial communities from Yellowstone Lake, YNP, Wyoming, USA - YL17G06_40 | ecosystem: Environmental > Aquatic > Freshwater > Lake > Sediment | place: USA: Wyoming | collected...
GCAGATTGCTTCTCCCCGAGATTCTGGACACTGGAAAGCTCTACCAGATGATTGCTTATGGAGCGGAACTTGAGCCCGTCAGAGACTACGAGGATGCACTTCACAGAACCAAGGCATCCTCAAACGAGTACATAGTCTCGCCTGCAAGCCCATTCTTCCTTGAAGGCGAGAAGACGACTGGGATTGAGATATGCGAGCAACTGGACTGGACACTACCTGGGAGGATCGTGGTTCCCGTCGGGAACGGCGGCCACCTCGCCATGATCTGGAGAGCCTTGAACGATCTTAGAAAGGCCAAACTTGTCGGCGATGAGTCGGTGAGGATGACGTGCGTTCAACTCCAAGGCGCGGCTCCAATCGTCCGCGCGTTCAATTCGAACAAGACAGACGTTGCGCCCGGGGTGTCGGTGAAGACGTTCGCTGCCGACATAGCAGTTCCGGCTCCGCTTCACGGGTTCATCGCCCTCAAAGCCCTCAGTGAATCGAAAGGTTCAGCGATCTCAGTTACGGACCGTGAAATCCTCAAGGCCGCATCTCTGCTTGCCCACACCGAAGGTATCTTTGCGGAACCTGCGGCAGCCGCCGCAATCGCAGGTCTCGCGAAGGCCGTCAGATCTGGCAAGATCGATCGAGACGAGGAAGTCGTCTGCGTTGTAACAGGAGCCGGACTGAAGGATCCGAACGCTGTGAAGCAACACATTGACAGGTCGAAAATGCTGGACAGGTTACTGAGACGAGCCGAGCCGAGAGAGTTCACCCTCGAAGTGGGAGGAACGAAACTCTCCATCCTGCAGTTGCTTGGGAAGTCGCCGGCTCACGGTTACGGAATCTGGAAGGCTCTTGCAAACGAGTTCGGAGTTTCGGTGAAGCTTCCAAGTGTATATCAGCATTTGACCGAACTCGAAGGATTCAATCTCATATCGCGGGTGAGGCCGAAAGCCTCGGTGAGCAAGAGAGAGATATTTCAGTACCAGCTAACAGAGAAAGGAAGAGAGATTCTGCGCGCGAGAAGACAGATCGAATAATCCCACGCTACAGGGCGGGAGGACTTCTCGATTTCATTCCGGACGCAACAAAGATTCCTATCTCTACTTTTCGTCCGTGGAAAGACATTCCACAGCACTTTGTTCTAGCCAGCTCCACTCTCACGTTCTCCAAGCCAGCGTCCTCAAACCACTTCTTGACTCTTGCTTGTTCAAATCCGAGCCATCGATCTGCCATCTCTTCCCGCAGCCAACGTTCTTTGTGCTTCTCCAGATCCGCTATGGCGATCCTGCCACCCGGCTTGAGGATCCGCATCATTTCAGAGATCGCTCGTTTCGGTCTCGGGCAATGATGGAGAATCATGTTGCCCACGGCCGCGTCGGCAAAACCGTCCTCGATTGGAATATTCTCCGCGTCACCGACCCTGAAATCCACTGATTCGATCCGTCCGAGTTTGGAGAGGTTTTCCTTGGCCTTCTGCAGCATTTGAGGGGAAAGATCCACGCCAACGATCCTTCCGCTACCCCGTGTATGCATCGCAGCGTATTGGGTCAGGAAGCCGGTTCCGCAGCCAACATCAACAACGGTACTCTCCGGCTTCAGATCTGATGCTTTGAGTATGGAATCGGCGATTGTCTCATCGAAGAAATCTTCGCGCATTGTGTCCCAATCGTTCGCCACTCTCGCAAAGTACTTTCCTGCGCTCTCTTTCACCTTGCCAGGTTTCATTCCTATCTTTGGCCGACCATGTCGACGCTTGCGCATTGCAGACACTATTCCTACGATCTTTCCGAGAGCTTCTCCGCAATCAACGAAACCTTGTTTCCTAATGCTCGGAGGGTATTTCTCGCGTAGACGTCTCGTGTTAGCGCGTCCGGCTTGCTTTCGGAGTAGACCGCTCCGCCCAGATTAGAAGACGTACTCGGGTACCCAGTCGTGCCTACGACAATCATGTCATTGTACAGAAAGAACCTGTGCAACGTAAACAGGACAGCTTCTATCCCGTCGTTTCTGCCTCCGCCTACAGCGATGGCGCCTGCAGGCTTGAATCGCAATACGCCCTTCACTTCACTTCTCGATCCCGCGTCATCGTAGAATGGAATGAATCTATCCATGAACAGTTTCATGATGCCGGTTACGGAGCCGTAGTAAACGGGACTCGCGAAGATGAATCCGTCTGCTGACGCCAGCTCACCGTAGAGCTGCGTCATGTCATCATCATGTGCTGGGCAGGGAAGCTTCTTGGTCCCTTCTTTCTTGCAGCGATCGCAGCCGTCGCATTCGGCTATCTGGAGCTTTGCTAACTGTATTAGGTGAGTGCTGCATTTTTCGGAGCAGGCACTCAACGCTTCCTGCAGACAGCGATCCGTGTTACCGCCCTTCCGTGGGCTACCTGAAACTCCAACGATCCTAATCACAGTCGATTCCAACCGTAGCTAGCCTGTCGCTGCATTGTACCTAAGAAAGCGACGGTGCCACAGTCGCCGGTCAAGTCGGGACGGTTTCAATCTAAACAGTGATTAGCTGACCTCACGCAATATGTTACGTGAGGGAGAATGCTTGAGTTCTGTAAGGAGCACGTATGAGAAGGTCTTCGAGCTGCTCGAGCAGCATCACAGCTGGTTCTCTGAGAGCATCCCGCTCATCGCGTCTGAGAACGTTCCCAGCCCGGCGGTCCGCGAAGCAGTCATCTCAGACTTCGGTAACCGCTACGCGGAAGGATGGGTTGGCGAGCGAGTCTACGCAGGATGCGTCTACATCGATCAGGTCGAGCAGATCTGCATCGACCTAGCGAAGCAGCTCTTCCGTGCAGAGTTCGTTGACGTGCGCCCTGTTTCCGGTGTCTGCGCTAACTTGGTCACCTACACCGCGTTCACGAACCCAAGCGATGTTATGATGGCTTTGGCGATTCCGAGCGGCGGCCACATCTCCATGGGGAAGAAGGACTTCAACGGAACCGCCGGCAGCGTTCACGGCCTCGACGTGGAATACTTCGTCTTTGACCGGAGCGAGATGAACATCGACGTAGACAAGACGAAGGAAAGAGTTGAGAAGCTGAGCAAGGATGGAAAGCGTCCGAAGCTAGCAACATTCGGTGGCAGCCTGTTCCTGTTTCCTCACCCGGTGAAGGAGTTGGCTGAGTACTTCCACGGAATCGGAACCACCGTTGCGTACGATGCAGCTCACGTTTCAGGCCTCATCGCTGGGGGACAGTTCCAAGACCCACTCCGCGAGGGCGCGGACGTTATGATGATGAGTACGCACAAGACATTGTTCGGTCCTCAAGGCGGCGCCGTTGTCTCCTGGGAGAAGTACGCGGCACAGATCAAGACGGCCACATTCCCATCAAACACGAGCAACCATCACCTCCACACCGTCGCAGGGAAGGCGGTTGCATTTGCGGAGATGGTTGAGTTCGGTCGCGAGTATACCTCGGAGATTGTTGCAAACGCTCAAACGCTCGGGCAGGCATTGTACGAGTGCGGACTGAACACGCTTGCGGAGAGCAAGGGATTCACGAAGTCGCATCAGATCGCTGTCGACACAACCAAGTACGGCCTCGGCGGAGACATCGAGAGGGCTCTCGAGAAAGCGAACATAATCGTCAACCGCCAACTACTGCCAGGCGACATCCAAGCCGGACGCCACTACCAAAACCCGGGCGGGATACGACTTGGCGTTTCTGAAATCACACGCCTCGGTATGAAGAGGTCACAGATGGCTGAGATAGCCGAATTCATCAAACGCGTGGTCGTTGACAAAGAGCCGCCTGAGAAAGTCAAGAGCGATGTCACACTGTTCCGCAAGGATTTCCAGAAAGTGCATTACGCGTTCGAGACCGCACGGGCAGCCTACGAATACATCAAGATCCGACAATGAGACTGGTCGTTCCCTGTCTCTCCGGCTGCAATCATTCTTGCGCTAGGGAAGATCCCCTGGAGTTCGCTCATCTGTTTCCTCGTTCCCATGATACTTGGGATTATCAGGGACCACAGACAGATCAGCCATTGAAAGAGCAATTCCCCCAGGGGCGGCGTCCTCAGCGACGCGTTCGTCTGGATTCTGACCCACTCGTTTCTTGCCGGCCACCCATTATCAGGCCCGAAATGCAGGTTGTCTAAGTCCTATTGAACCGCACATAGCTTAAGTCCTGCCAGAGAGCGTGGCCTCTTCCGCTTGCCTTCTCTCTTGATTTGATAGTACCCGTCTACGCCTCTGTAGTACTCTTCCATGACGATAGAAGGTCACTTGGCATGATTACTACTGTGTAACCTGTCCGCATCAGCATGAGTTACACAATCACGCTCTACGATTCTCTTTCATGACCAGTTCGGATTGTCTGTGACAGCATCTGTCAGGCAAGGCCCATTGCCTAAGGGAGGGTTGGAGGATCCCTCCCCTAGCTTGATTGGTCGTCGTTCAGCCAGTCATTGTGTGTGCGCACGGCGAGACGTACGTAAAATGAACCTACCCGGTTGGTCGTTACATGACGTGTGGCGTGGAACCAGTTAACCCGTGATTCCGATCATTATCAGACCTATGATGATGAAGATGAGCGCTATCATGTGAAGCCGATCCAACTTCTCATGGAGCAATGCTACAGCCAGCATCACCGTCACAAGCGGGTAAGCACTAGATATTGGAACAACAAGCGACGCTAATCCCGCATTCAGTGCAAATGAGAAAGCGAAAACCCCACAGACGTTCAGTGCGAGTGTTGTCGCGCCTAAAGTCCATGCGATCCACGAAGGGTTGCTGTCTCCCGACGGCACTGGTCTAGCCCTTCGAAAGCATGCGTAGACAAATGGGACGATCAATGATGAGATTACGTAGAATCCGAGAATGTTCCTAGGACCGATTACATTGATCGCCATCTTGGATGTCAGACCCCAGAATCCCCAAAGCGCGAACGCGAGCAACGCAAAGAACAGAGACCTCCTCGGCATCGCATGCCCCGAACCGGGGTTCGGCTCATATGACAAGGCTATCACGCCGCCAATTATCGCGATAAGAGCTATCGCTTGGGTCACTGTCAAAGTCTCTGAGAGGAAGAAGTGCGCCGATGACGGTCAGAGCAGGATAGGCCGCGGATATCGTTCCTACGATGGCGATCTGGCCGTCCACGATAGACTCGAAGTAACAGAGATACGCAATCGCGCCAACGATGCACGAGATTGTGGCCAGGATACCGTCCCCAAGGCCGATGGGCAGGTTGTTGCGCCAGTGCCAGAAGCCCAGAAAGTACACTATCCCGTCAACGACGACGATGAGAAGTGCAACGCGGGAAACCCCAAGCTTAGGAGTACTCAGCTTGGCAAATATCCCGTCAGCACCCCCACAGGAACGCAACTACTATTGCAAGAACGAACCAGAGTTCCACGGACATAAACCGGCCTAAGGAATCACAGTAAGGAGCATTTGTTATGGGCCATCTGTCGGATCGTGCCTCCTGCCCCGATGGAAATCCGCTGGTTAACTGTCCAGATGCGGCAATGACTTTCGGATAGCCAGCGCTAGCTCTTCTATGTCCTTCTCTATGTGCGAATACGAGAACCCATGATGGTAAATGTGTCTCGGCAGGAAACGAATGCCCCTATCCTGTAGATGCTTCTGAAGTTTCAGGAACCTTGCGCCGGTGCCGCTGTCTGTAGAGATCGCTTCCCTGTAGTTGGTCACCTCATGGTCGCTGAAGAAGAACGTGAATTCTCCCCCGAGCCCCTCAACTCTCATATTCGTGTGTAGGTCGGTGGAGATCTCCTCAACGCTCTTTCTGAGCTTGTCCGTTAGATGATTCAGATGTTTTGCCACTCTGCCATCTCTTAGCTCAGCCATGGTCGCTTTGCATGCTGCTACCGCCAGATGATGAGCATGGAACGTCCCCCCGAATATGACTCCTCCGAATCCTCCAATAGAGCCTCGCTTGGTGTCAGGACCTGAGACTTCGAGTATCTCCTTCTTTCCGACTACTGCCGCGATTGGATAACCGTTCGCGATTGCTTTTGCGAATGTCGCGATGTCCGCTTCGATACCGTAGTATTCCTGTGCGCCTCCTGGCGCGCCGCGAAAACCAGTTATCACCTCATCAAAGATCAGGAGTACGTCGTTGTCTTGCGTTATCTCTCTGACCGACTGAAGATAACCTTCCTTTGGCATGATCGCTCCGCAATTGTGTATGATCGGTTCTATTATCGCGGCGGCAATGTTCTTCTTGTTCTTCTTGACGATCTTCTCCATTGCGCCGCTGTCATTGAACGGGGCCACCAGAGTGTTCTTGATTATGTCGTCATGCACAAATCCAGCTGACTCTGGAATCGTGCGAGGCGTCTTCTTAGGTCCCGCTTTACCCAATGGTGGTCTGTAGCTGGCGCAGACATAATCGTAAGTCCCGTGCCAAGCTCCCTCTATCTTGAGTATCTTCTTCCTTCGAGTGTAGGCTCTGGCCATGTGTATTGCCGACATCACGGCGTCGGAGCCTGAACCAGCGAATCGGGCCATCTCTGCACGCGGGATCATTCGTACTAGATCCTCAGCTGCGCTCACAGTGAGTTCAGACTCGTATCCGGATGCAAGGCCTGACTCCATTTGCTTCCTGACTGCTTCGTCTACTTGCGGGTAGGCGTGGCCGAGCACTATTGCGCCATGATTGACGAAATAGTCCACGTATTCGTTCCCATCAAGATCCCAGATCTTCTTGCCCTTGGCTTTCGAGAAGAACAGCGGGTATGGCTTCAGATATCTGGCGTTGCTATGTACTCCTCCTGGAATTACCTTGCCTGCCCTCTCAAACATCTGTTCCGACTTACTCAATGACATCACGTCATGCGGTTGCAGGACTATTGGGTCAACTCATATGACCTTTTCTAAATGCCAAGCCCCAGATTGAGAACCAGCAGCGCCCCATGTGAATAAAAACCCGTGATAATGCTCGGCATGTTTCAATGGTTGGGTATCCATTGAGGACGGCGCGAACGGCCTAAATGAAATCTGCGAGTCCGCTGCCTTCCTGCGGCAGATGCGAGACAAGCACTTCAAGCTTTGACAGACAACCTGAAGTTAGACGGTGTGCCTCTTTCAACTTGTGCCTTGAGGAAGAGATTACAATGCCGCTCTACGGTGGCGTTGAAGCCGGTGGGACAAGATTCGTATGCGCGATAGGTTCGAGCCCTGATAGATTTGAAGAAGAAATATCATTCGCCACGACAACACCTGAGGAGACGATCGATCGGACAATAGCCTTTTTCCAGCAATATCAACGCCGAGGATCGCTGTCGGCGGTGGGCGTTGGCTCCTTTGGCCCGGTGGATTTGAATCCCTCGTCACCTACGTTCGGTTACATCACTACGACACCGAAACCAGGCTGGGCTAACACAGAATTCTTCGGGCGGATTAGTCGCGCCCTAGAAGTGCCGGTCGGATTTGACACCGACGTGAATGCTGCTGCCCTAGGCGAAGCGACGTGGGGAGCGGCCAAGGGGCTTGAGACTTTCATCTACATGACTGTTGGCACGGGCATCGGCGGAGGAGGAATGGTTAACGGTCAACTCTTACACGGACTTCTGCACCCGGAGATGGGTCACCTCCGACTGCCACATGACTTGGACCAAGATCCCTACCCTGGGGCGTGCCCTTTCCACGGCGACTGCTTCGAAGGCCTAGCAGCAGGGCCGGCCTTGCTTGGACGATGGGGACACCGTGCCGAAGAACTCACCGCCGATCATCCGGCGTGGAGATTGGAGGCGCACTATCTCGCGCTGGGACTGGCGAACTTGATCTGCACGCTTTCCCCCCAACGAATCATTCTAGGTGGCGGCATCATGCAACAGACGGCGCTCTTTCCGATGGTGCAACGAAACGTTCAGCAACTACTGAATGAGTATCTGCAAGCCCCGGCAATTCTGCAACAAATCGACCAGTATATTGTGCCGGCTGCCCTAGGCAATCGGGTCGGAGTACTGGGCGCGATTGCGCTAGCTAAGAAGACGGCCCAAGTTAATAGGCCCTAGTTCAAGAAGATTGAATGTATTCGGGCTGATCACGTAGATCCTCGGCAGGCTTTCCTTATGCGTCTGCCCTTCAGCCGTCGTGCGCCTGTAGCAAGTTTACCACATGGGCTAGCATCATCGCAGCCGTGAATACTACTCGAAGGATGCTGAGAGCAATGTCCGAAATCATCGCGTACTGCGGATTGGACTGTGCCAAGTGCGACGCATTCACTGCAACTCAAGCGAATGACCTTGAACGAAAGAAGGAAATGGCCAAGCGATGGACCGAAGGGCTCAATGTCGGGTTCAAGCCAGAAGACATCGACTGCACGGGATGCATGTCTGACAAGATTTCCGGATGGTGTACCAAGGTCTGTAAGATACGACCCTGCGCCGAAGCCAGGAAAGTGAAAACCTGCGCCCACTGTGAAGACTATCCATGCACACGATTAGAACAGTTCCTGTCAAACGAACCTAAGGCAGCAAGAACTCTAGAAGAAATTCGGAAGACGCTCGCAGTCTAAGAGGATCGCCAACGACCGGGCAATAAGTCCCCCATTAGCGCTTGATATTGCATGGTAGCGAAGAAGGGGCGTCGAATGAAGGAGGAGAGACTCGTGCAGGAGCTTACTTTGAGGCTGGAAAAGGAAGGATACCAGAGTCGAACTGTCTCAGTACGATGCGTTCGTGACCTGCAAGAAAGCATTGAGAGAAACCACGCCAAAGGTCTTCTGAATGAGGAGTTCTACCAAGAACGTCTTACTCATTTCTCGTTCAATCTTCCCGACAACCTGCCGGATGCTCAATCGCTTATCGTGGTCGCGGCGCCGCAGCCTCAGATCAGGGTTGTCTTCACATGGCAGGGGGAACCTAGGCCCGTCGTAATACCACCCACATACGTGCACGAGACGGACAGGATCGTGGAAAGCATTCTGTCCAACGTTCTTGATCCTGAAAAACATCATTTCACAAGAGCTGCTCTGCCGTTGAAATTGCTGGCCGTCCGCACTGGATTGGGAGACTATGGCAGAAACAATATCTGCTATGTTCCAGGTTTCGGAAGCTTTCACCGGCTTGTGGCCTATTACACGAACATACCCTGCTCAGATGTAAATTGGCGGGAACCAAAGATGATGGAGAATTGCCAGAACTGCCAAGCATGCTGTCGTGCCTGCAGGACTGGGGCGATAACTGCTGATCGTTTCCTCATATGGGCTGAGCGATGCATTACCTTCCATAACGAGCGACCACACGAATTTCCTGACTGGATAGACCCTTCTTGGCACAACTGCTTGGTCGGATGCATGCACTGTCAGAGGGTATGCCCGGAGAACACTGACTCTAGAGATTGGATTGAGGGTGATCAAGTGTTTTCCGAGGAAGAAACCACTCATATCCTAAACTCAACTCCGTCGAACCGCCTTCCTCAGGAGACTGCGAAGAAATTGGAACAGCTCGACTTGCTTGAAGACTCACAATTGTTGGGACGCAATCTAGACGCGCTCTTGAAAAGACAAGAACGACGTCAGGTCTTGTAGCTGACCCTGCATTTCTCAACTCTGTCAGAAGTCGGTTAACATCATATCACATGCAGAATCATCGTTCAAATCCAGACGCCCGTACCAAAAATGGCGTCCCTCACCTGTACGATGGCCATATAGGAATCATCGGCTCCTATTATGGTTCAGAGGTAACTAGTTCTTGAGGAAGCAGAAAGTCTACGAAATTGACGTGGAAATAGGTGCGAGATGTGCATTCCTCGCCAAGAATAGGACAGCCGCCCAAGCTCGAATTAAGAGGCACATGAAGACGTTTCTCAGAAAGCGACCGGTTTACGCCTACAGGATAAGGATCAAGAAGATCACAGAGGCCAAACTGAGAAAGTGAAAGGCTCGCCATCGTTGCACCCCACGCGGCATTGCTCGGCGCCGTCGCCGCGTACTGACGGGCTGTGATCCTCAACCTGACGGACCGTGCTGTGCTTCATGGGGGTTCTATGTCTTTGAACTTGACGGCGCCCTGTGAGTTGAGCCGGACTGTGAAGCGGCAGGGGGCGTCCTTGCCCTCCACGCGATAGGAACCATCTGCTTCCCAGAGTTCGCCGACCTGGCGTATCTTGCGGAACT
>Ga0315280_10012773_pt1 | contig 10093 bp, 9 predicted proteins | sample YL17G06_40_MG_FD_203697 | JGI IMG/M metagenome (GOLD analysis project Ga0315280, IMG submission 203697) | Sediment microbial communities from Yellowstone Lake, YNP, Wyoming, USA - YL17G06_40 | ecosystem: Environmental > Aquatic > Freshwater > Lake > Sediment | place: USA: Wyoming | collected...
CCCGACACCTCCTACGGCCTTCTCCGAGTTCATTCCCGAAAAGACCATCAGCTTGTGGTAAAGGGTCTCCAGGAAATCGATCTTCTCCCCCAGCTCTGCCGTCTGCACCTTGTACTGGTGATTTTCAGTGCGGAGCGCATCGTTTTCCGAAAGGCGATACTCGTAGTCAACAACCGTGATCAGCATTCTCCCGTACTGCAACGCTGCTCCACCAACGGCAATGACCCCCACGAGCGCGAAGATGCCACCCAGAGAAAGAACCCAATAGGGAAACGAAAGCCGCCAGATCCTTCCTTCCGCGTGGCTTGCCACGATAAATGTATAAAGCCTCTTTTTGAACATTTGGATCCCTTCTCTCCAAAAGATCAAATTCTGGCTATAAGAGGACAGCCAGGGATCGTGCGTCCAGGCTGCAGGCAATGTCGGCATTCTATTGACCACTTCCCGACCTGTCAACCTTATTTCATGCAAAATTTCGGACTCGGAGCATCAGCCTCCAGCATCCGGCCTCGGATATTCCCGGCGCCGTGCAACTGACCGCTTGAGAGAAGCAAATCAGATGTCGGAATGCATTGACGGCACGGCTTCCAACGGACTATGATGTTTGCATAGCGTTATTGATTGCTTTGGGGGTGAACTGGATTCGACGGGGGTCAAGAGGCTGTAGAGGCATGCCGAGTGCTCCGCGACTCGTAAAATCGTGGAACTAAACATAACTGCTGACACTCAGTTAGCACTGGCCGCTTAAGGCGGTCACGTCTCGCCGATCCTGCCTGCGGGATTGGATTGAGGCGTCGACTAGCAGGCTAGGTGAGGGCTCACGCTCTGGGGTCCGAGCCGAAATCCTAACGGAGCTAGCGGCGCATCGACCTTGCCGGTTCGATCGCGGCGTTCGCGAAATCTAACGAATCGGATAAGCATGTAGGCTCTGCTCGCTGAAGGCTCTCGGACGCGGGTTCGATTCCCGCCACCTCCACCAGCCTTCGCTAAAGCTCCGGCTGGCAAGCCGGGGCTTTAGCGAAGGCTGCCCGCCGAAGTCCGCCGAAGCAGAGCGGAGGCGGACGAAGGAGGGCCCATTGATCCAAAAGAGTTGCTTTCTTAATAAATGAAGTACGTTTACCTTCTGCAAAGCCTTTCTCACCCGAACCAACGCTATGTCGGACTGACGAATAACCTACGGCAGCGATTATCCATTCACAATCAGGGCGGTTCCCTCCACACTTCCAAGTACGCGCCATGGCGTATTGTGACGGCTATCCGTTTTGATGACGATCCGCGCGCGTCTGCGTTCGAGCAGTACCTGAAGACCGGATCCGGCCGAGCGTTTGCCAATAAGCATCTTTGGTAAAACCGATTCCCTAGCGGCCCGCGCCAAGATGCTCATTTATCTCATTGAAAACGGCATCGTGAAGGCACAAACCCTAGCCGCATAGAAACTCAGATGGTTTCATATGCTCCTCGGGATACTCGTCGAAACCGAGGGCGACGCCCTCTCTTAACTTGATCTCCCGTCTTTTCGCAATAGTTGGCCAGCACTGTCGCAATGTGGGTTTCGCAAAACTGATTTTGGAAATGTGGGCGAATGTGCTTCACACGAAATCCGGTGGGCAGCTTTCCCGCTCTGCGAAGCACAACAATCTGATCCGCAAGAGCCTCGCCGTTGGCCATTTTTTGTTTCTCCTTTCTGCGACGCGGGATTCTGCGTTCGTTAGATTCTCAAATTCAAGATCGTTACTGAAATGTGTACTGAATGTGTTGGATGCATGGGACCCGCTGTTCGTGGCTGCTTGATTGGTGCTATACTGGCGTCAATCCCTTGAGGTGGCCATGAAAAGAGTAGCCGAGTTCGTCGGTTTTCTTTTGGTGTGCGCCACAATCGTCTTCGTCTACACTAAGTTCGTAGATAGCCTGCCTGAGTGGGCCATCAACATTGGCGCACTGGCGATCGGCCTTGGATTCGTATATTTCGTGGCGATGGGTATCTTCAGTTATATGGCTGAGAGGGAAAAGCAAGAAGCAAGGAAAAGAGAAGAATTGGAAAGAAGAGAGGATGAGCTGCGAGACAGAGAAGAATGGCTGAAAGAAAGGGAGGAAGAGTTGGAGGTAAGAGAAGAATGGAAAAGAAAGCATTTCAGGGAATGACGCCTAAGGACCCAATGGAAACCCCAAGCTACGTTGGAGAGGTGGGCGGTTTTTGTCCAGATTGCAAAAGAAAATTCAATATTGAGACACCGACAAAGGGACGGCGCCAACCGAGTACTGGAAAGCTGTATTTCGGTTGCCCGAATTTCGACCCACCGCACAATTGCCGATTCAATGGATGCCGTGACAAGCCATAAGAACTGAAAACCGTTTTCATCATTTTCCGCGTGTGTAATACGTGTGAAAATGTGGCATTTTCCCCTGTACGAAATCTGCACCAAACTCCAGCATTTTCAGCCTCGTTGAGCGGTCCGTGCGGTTCATAAATTGTTGGTTTTGTTGAGAGCGCAAAAGTTACAGCCCTCTCGGATCAAACGATTCTTGCCACCTCCCCAAGCACCATCCTTAAATCTAAGACCGCAGACCTAAAGCTGGTATCGGCATGAAAGGTATTGTGGTCGCGCCCTGGACGGACGGAGATTAGCTCCGGGCTTGCAGGCTCACCCTGCGCTAACCTCTAAAAGCATAGTCTCGCGACTTGACCAAGACATGTCTTGGGTTTGGACTCTGACGTCGACTTAAACGTTTTACCATCCGCCACATTCTCGAGCGAACTCTGGTTATCCATAGGAGAGATCAGAAAGCTCTCCGGGTGCAAACGCGGTCGACGTCGACGTCCAGGTCCACGTCGAAGTCCAAGCACAACGGGCGGCACGTGATAGCCATTGCTCCCCAGACGTGAGGAACCGTGGACCAACGTTTCGAGTTTCACCTTGGTTGCAATAGCTGCCGTCTGAGTCGCAGGATATCCTGGTTCCCTCATGGACTCAGTGGGGTGGGGAGTGCGATAATCGCAGCTTAAAGGAACAAAACGATGACCGACTCACTGCCCGCCAGGATTCTGATTGCCGATGATCAGCCCGACGTGGTTGAGGCGCTCCGCATGCTGCTGAAAGGGGAAGGGTACCAGACTGAATCGGCAAGCTCGCCCGCCGGCGTGCTGCAAGCCCTTGAAGCACGAGACTTCGACGTCCTGCTCATGGACCTGAACTATACGCGCGACACGACCTCCGGGATCGAGGGTCTTGATCTTCTGAAGCGCATCCAGCTTCTCGACAGCGGGCTTCCGGTTGTGGTTATGACCGCCTGGGGCAGCGTCGAGTTGGCAGTGGAAGCCATGCGGCGTGGAGCGCGGGACTTTGTTCAGAAGCCCTGGGAAAACTCCCGCCTGCTGACAATTCTGCGCACCCAGATCGAGCTCGGGCAGGCTCTGCGGAAAGGGCAGCGTTTGGAAGCGGAGAACCGGCTGCTACGCAGCGAGTCGCGTCCCAAGCTCATTGCCGGCTCGAAGGTCATGAAGCCGATTCTGGATCTCATCGCACGAATCGGTCCCTCTGATGCCAACGTGCTCATCACGGGCGAGCACGGCACCGGCAAGGAAGTTGTCGCTCACGCTGTTCACGTCGTTTCACTGCGCTCGACTAAACCCCTGGTAACCATCAATGCCGGAGGATTGCCAGAGGGAGTCTTTGAAAGCGAGCTCTTCGGCCACGTGCGCGGCGCCTTCACCGACGCTAAAGCCGATCGTGTGGGCAGGTTCGAGCTCGCCGAAGGAGGAACCCTTTTCCTCGACGAGATCGCCAACATTCCTCTCAGCCTCCAGGCCAAGCTGCTGAGGGTTCTCGAACTCGGGGAGTATGAGCGCGTGGGATCCTCTAGAACGCGCAAGGCGGACGTGAGAATCTTGAGCGCCACCAACGCCGATTTGAACGAGGAGGTTCGAACCGGCCGCTTCCGGCAAGATCTGCTCTATCGCTTGAACACGATTGAGATCCATCTCCCTCCACTGAGGGAGCGGGAAGCCGACATCCTGCTGCTAGCCGAGCATTTCCTGCGCCAACATCGCGCGCGCTACCAGAAACATCTGATTGGATTCGACGGCGCCGCCCGCGAGATGCTCCGCATTCACCGTTGGCCTGGCAACGTGCGCGAGCTCGATCATGTTGTAGAGCGTGGCGTACTCATGGCGGAAGGCGATGTTGTCCGATCCAGCCACCTCTTGCCGAGATCCGGACAGACCAGCGATACCCGGCTCGAAGATATGAGCCTGGAGGATGTCGAGCGTTTTTTGATCCGAAAGACCTTAGCCCGCTACGATGGAAATGTAAGCCGCGCAGCGGGCGCGCTGGGCTTGAGTCGCAGTGCGCTTTACCGCCGGCTGCAGCGTTATGGGCTCTGACAGAGGAATCGATGCCGACGACTCGATCATTGAAAGAGCCTCAAGCGGCTCCGGCAGGCGATGAGCCCGGGGGCGGCTTCCTGGCCGGACGCCGCACCGCCCTGAGGGCGGTTGGGCTTCAGCGCCGACGACTGGAAGTGAGCCACGACTCCAGAGTCGTACTCATGTCGCTGATGGCTGGGTTACCTGCCGTACTGGCAGCCATGTTACTGCTCTGGCTGGGAGACTATACTCCGAAGGTTCAATGGACCATCACCGTCATTCTCTTCGGCTTTTGGCTTGGATTCTCATTCGCCCTGCGCAGCAGGGTCGTTCGGCCTTTGCAAACGATCTCGAATCTGCTGGCGGCTCTAAGGGAAGGCGACTTCTCGATCCGTGCTCGCGGATATGATCGAGCTGACACCCTCGGCAATGTGATGGCAGAAGTCAATGCCCTCGGCACAACCCTCCAAGAGCAACGCCTCGGCGCGCTGGAGGCCACAGCCCTGCTGGGAAAAGTCGTCGAGGAAATCGACGTGGCACTGTTCGCCTTCGACAGCGACAGAATCCTGAGACTCGTCAATCGTGCCGGAGAAAGGCTTCTTGCACAGCCGCCGGAGCGTCTCGTCGGGCGCAGCGCCGGCGAGCTGGGCCTGGCGTCTTGTCTGGAAGGAGAGGAGTCCAAACTCCTGGAGGTTGCTTTCCCTGGAGGCAGCGGGCGCTGGGAATTGCGGCGCACCACGTTTCGACAGGATGGGCTGCCGCATCAGCTGCTTGTCTTATCCGATCTGACTCGCGCCTTGCGTGAAGAGGAAAGGCAGGTCTGGAAGCGTCTCATCCGGGTTCTCGGCCACGAGCTCAACAACTCGCTAGCGCCCATCCGCTCAATCGCGGCAAGCCTGGACCGTTTGCTGGCGCGCGACCCGCGCCCTGGCGACTGGCAGGAGGACATGCGCAGAGGGCTGGCCATCATCGGCAACCGTGGCGAAGCTCTCAGCAGGTTCATGGAAGGCTACTCGCGCTTGTCCCACCTGCCGCCCCCGCACCGTCAGCCCCTGGACGTGCCGACATGGATTCGTCGTGTTGTCGGCCTGGAAACCAGAATCAACGTGTCCATCGTCGAGGGACCGGGCCTGGCTATCCATGCGGACGGAGATCAGCTGGACCAGCTTCTCATCAACCTTCTCCGAAATGGCGTGGAGGCAGCAATGGCCACCGGCGGCGGCGTGAGTGTAGGATGGAACAGGACGGCCGCACAGCTGGAGGTCTGGGTGGAAGACGATGGCCCTGGTCTTCCTAATACCGGCAACCTGTTTGTTCCCTTCTTCACTACCAAGCCGAATGGCTCCGGCATAGGCCTGGTTCTGAGCCGCCAGATCGCCGAGGCGCACAGGGGTTCCCTCACGCTCTCGAACCGCCCCGGCGAGCAGGGTTGCCGCGCCCTGCTTCGGCTGCCAATCGATCTCCCGCCCAGGTAGACGATTCATAGGCGTAGATAGGAATGGATAGTATTTGCAGGATTTGAGATATCCCGTGAATCCGGTTTATCCCTGTTGTTCGTCCTCGGTTTTCCCTGCGTGCTCAGCGATCCATGCGGTGGACGACAGTTTTCGAAGAGCCTGTGCCTGAACTGTCTCGAGCGAGATATTTTCCATGCAGGTATGGCGCCCTTCCAGGCCGCGCTCGCAGGAAAGGCAGTTCTTGGTGTCGCGCAGGATCGACACGTGCGACCCCAGAGGAGCCCAATGCTCCGGGGCAGAAGGACCAAACAAGACCACGCAGGGGATTTGCAGACCGGCAGCCAGATGTGCGATTCCTGAATCATTACCGACGAAGGAATGGCAATGCGACAAGATGCCTGCCAGCAGCGGCAAGGGAAGACTAGATGCCAAATGAGTGCCGGCCCCCAGCACACGGGCCTGCTCGCGACCCAAACCAGTCTCGGCAGGTCCCTCAACAATCAACAGAGATCCGTGTGCACGCAGCCTGTGCTCCAGCTCCTGGAATTTATGCTGCGGCCAGCGCTTCGCGGCGCTTCCGGCGCCCGGGTGAATGGCAACGAGTGGCCTCTCGCCCCGCCATCCCTGCTCCCAAAGCCACTCACCTCCGCGCCTGCGATCGTCGGGGTCGAGCTTGACTTCTGGCATGGGCATGGCTTCTGGAACTCGAAGCCACGGGCGCAACGAATCGGCAAAGAGACGCGCCACATGCCTCCACTCGCAAATCCGCGGCTTCCAAGCTGCCACAAGAACGCAGCGATGCAGCCCCGCGAGCTTTTTCCCGAAAGCCTCTGCTCCAAAGCCGGTCCAAGAAATGATCCGGTCGTAGGATCGCCACAACAACTCGTCTTCGGGAGGAACGGTCTCAGAGCCATAGAGACGCTGCAATGGGAGGGCCGCCAGCGACACGATCCGGTGGACATAGCCGGATGCCACTGCAACTGCGAAATCAGTGTTCGCGGCGAGGGTAATGCGCGTGTCTTGAAATCGATCGCGCAGGATTCCGAGCGCCGGCAGCGACAGAATGATGTCTCCCAGCGCCCCAGGATGGAGGATCAGAATCTCCACTATTCGATGATGATGGCATTCAGGCTGTTCTGATTTGCGATACTGACCTGAGCCGCTACATTGGCTGCAATGCGCGCTAGCGCCTTTCCTGCCGGCGACTCAGGCTCTTCCAGGACAATCGGTTTCCCGTTGTCGCCTCCCTCCCTGACGCCGACAGCGAGCGGGACTTCACCCAGGAAGGGCACGCCGTATTTGCGGGCGGTTGATTCACCTCCACCACGGTCGAAGACATAGGCACGCGTGCCGCATTTCGGGCACTCAAAGTACGACATGTTCTCTACAATGCCCAGGACCTCGACCCGAACTTGGCGAAACATCATGATCGCTTTGCGGGCGTCCTGCAAGGCCACGTCTTGCGGTGTAGTGACGACCACAGCGCCCATCAGCGGGACCGTCTGGGTCAGTGACAATTGGACGTCTCCTGTTCCCGGCGGTAGATCCACCAGGAGGTAGTCGAGTTCGCCCCAATCCACCTGACGCACAAACTGCTGAATCACGCTGTGAAGCATGGGACCGCGCCAGATCACCGGAGTGTCTTGCGGCGCCAGAAACCCCATCGACATGACCTTCACGCCGAAGTTGGAAAGCGGTTGTATCCGTTCCTTAACTGCGTAAGGCTGCCCGGTGATTCCAATCATCAAGGGGATGTTAGGACCGTGGATGTCAGCATCGAGCAGACCCACCTTTGCTCCAGTATTGGCAAGGGCTACGGCCAGATTCACCGTGACGGTGCTCTTTCCGACGCCGCCCTTGCCGCTGCCGACGGCTACGATGTTTTTGACCCCGGAAATCTCCTGTTTGCCGCTGGTGTGTCTCCCCGCGGTCACGCTCGATGACATCCGGATGTCGACCTCATGGATGCCCTTCACCTTCAGGACAGCTTCGCGGGCTTGCTGTTCCATCTCCTTCTTGACCGGACACGCCGGCGTCGTAAGCTCGATGGTAAAGGAAGCCTTCCCCTGATCCACCTTCAGGTCCTTGATGAAGTCTAACGCAACGATGTCCTTGTGAAGATCAGGATCCTTGACGGTGCGCAATGCGTCGAGGGCGGATTGTTCCAAGGGGGTCAGATCACGATGTTCTGAATGCTGTTTCATATGCCGCGTAAATATATGCTGCGAGGTCCGGCCTGTCAACGGAAGCCATCGCCGATGAACAATGCCGGCTGTCAGTCGGAATCGATCTCTGAATCGGGGTTCAAAAAGCCGATCCCGACGCCGATTCCGAAACATTCAAAAGGGTAGATGACTCAAGTTCATCAAAGAATCGCAAGATCTCGCATCAGTTGCAAGTCTCGAGCCGATTGAAAAAATACGCAGTCTCAAAGGCGGCCGTCTCCGGAGCATCAGAGCCATGAGTGGTGTTGCGCTCGATGGAAATGCCGAACTCGTTGCGAATTGTTCCCGCAGCGGCATTTGCCGGATCTGTCGCGCCCATCAGATCGCGCCATGCCGAGATAGCGCCTTCGCCTGACAAGATCATCAAGACGACCGGCCCTTCGGACATGAATGTGGTCAGACTGTCGAAGAAGGGCTTCCCCTTGTGCACCGCGTAGAATCCTTCCGCCTGCTTTTTGGACATGTGGGTCATCTTCAAGGCCTGGACGGTCAGGCCATGAGATTCGATGCGCCGGATGATTTCGCCGATCAGGTTGCGAGCCACGCCGTCAGGCTTGATGATTGCCAGGGTCTGCTCGATCATCGTGCCCTCGCGAGCGCATTGGCAACGGCCTCGCCGATGTCCGCAGGGCTGGTCACAACGTGCAATCCGGCCTTCCGCATGGCTTCCATCTTCTCAGCCGCGGTACCTTTTCCGCCCGAGATGATGGCGCCGGCATGGCCCATCCTGCGTCCCGGAGGCGCCGTCTGTCCGGCGACAAACCCAATCACGGGCTTCTCCACATGCTGCTCGATGAAGTTCGACGCTTCTTCCTCCGCAGTGCCGCCAATCTCGCCGATCATGACCACGGCACGAGTATCCGGATCCGCGTTGAATAATTGGAGCGCATCGATGAAGTTGGTGCCGATGATCGGGTCGCCTCCAAGACCGATGCAGGTCGACTGCCCGAGGCCCCTGTTCGTCAACTGGCCTACTCCCTCATAGGTCAGGGTTCCACTGCGCGAGATGACGCCGACGTTTCCTTCCTTGAAAATCCGGCCAGGCATGATTCCGATCTTGCATCTTCCCGGTGAGATGATGCCCGGGCAATTCGGCCCAATCAGCCGGCTCTTGGAGTGGGCAAGCAGGGACGCGACCCGGACCATGTCCAGCGTGGGAATCCCTTCGGTAATGCACACAATCAGCGGCACCTCAGCCATGATGGCTTCCATGATGGCGTCGGCTGCAAACGGAGGAGGAACGAAAATAACCGTCGCGTTGGCGCCCTCTTTCTCGACCGCCTCGGCGACCGTGTTGAACACGGGAATGCCTTCGTGAAGCGCGCCTCCCTTTCCAGGCGTCACGCCGGCCACCACTTTAGTGCCATAAGCAATGCACTGCTGGGTGTGGAACGTTCCTTCACGTCCCGTGATCCCCTGCACCGCCAAACGAGTCTTTTTATCAACGAGTATGGACAAGGCAATTCTCCTTACTTAGCCAGTGCAACAACTTTTTCCGCAGCGTCTTTCATACCTTCGGCAACCGTGAACTTCAGCCCGGAGGTTCGCAAGATCTCCTGGCCGCGTTCGACGTTCGTTCCCTCAAGCCGGACCACCATGGGAACGCTCACGCCCATCGAGCGCGCCGCCTCTACAACACCGCTGGCAACTATGTCGCAGCGCATGATTCCGCCAAAGATATTGATGAGGACCGCCTTGACGTTCTTGTCGCCGAGCAGGATCTGGAATGCGTTGCGAACCTGCTCGGCCGTGGCGCCTCCTCCAACGTCCAGGAAGTTCGCTGGATTTCCTCCTGCAAGCTTGATGATGTCCATCGTGGCCATGGCAAGGCCCGCGCCGTTCACCATGCATCCGATGTTGCCGTCGAGACGGATGTAGTTGATGCCATAGCGCGACGCCTGGATTTCCAGCGGATCTTCCTCGTAGTAATCCCGCAGCTCCGCAAACTCCTTGTGGCGATAGAGCGCGTTGTCATCGAAGTTGATCTTGGCATCCAGGGCGATGAGCTTGCCGTCCTCGGTTAGCAGAAATGGATTGATCTAGACGTG
>Ga0315280_10012774_pt1 | contig 10092 bp, 13 predicted proteins | sample YL17G06_40_MG_FD_203697 | JGI IMG/M metagenome (GOLD analysis project Ga0315280, IMG submission 203697) | Sediment microbial communities from Yellowstone Lake, YNP, Wyoming, USA - YL17G06_40 | ecosystem: Environmental > Aquatic > Freshwater > Lake > Sediment | place: USA: Wyoming | collected...
AGTAACAATTCTAAGACAAGCCTAAAAGCAAAGTTTCCAGAGCCGAAATGAGTGGGCAATAGCGCATATTTTTGAAAATGATATATGCCGACATGAATAGCAAGCGTTTTATAAAGATTCAACCCTGTATAGCTTAGTCCAAGCGGGGAAAGGAGAAGGCTTCTGTCATGGTTTTTCTGAAAGTTTTCAGCTACACTCTAGATTTTATGGATTTCATCATAATCGCGCGTGCTAAGAATTTGTGCAGTTTGTGATAAAACTTTACCCCCAACCAACCAACCTTGTTATTTTTGTCTCCATAACCAAGCTCCCGCGCCTTAGTACGCAACAGAACCAACTCTTTGCTGAAGTAATCCCTTTCACTTTCAGTCAAAAGGTCATAATCGAGCGGCGGCAACTCAACCGTGTCAAAAGGCTTAAACTGTTGCTCAAGCCTCTCAACCCTTCTAACAATGGACGCTTTCAATGAATTGAACTTGATCGACCCCCAACCATCCTCTGTTTCTCTGCCATCTCCTCCAACCTATCCAACCGGTCAATAACTTCCTTAGTCTGAACAATGCTTCCATGAATCTCCAAGGCTTCAAGAACCGTCCTAAGAGCGCCAACCCGTGCATTGTCATTGCTTGCCTTAAGATAAATAGTCCAAGCAGCCTTCTGAACAGCATTCAACTTCTGCTCAACCATCTCCGCAAAACCGCCATATTTCTCCAAATTCAAAAGCAAAGGCACCCACTTGCCACGCCGTTCCCAATCGCTCCATAAACACCGCTCAGAAACACCATACTTGCCAGCCAACTGACCAACAACAGCAGAAGGATGAAGCCCTGTACTAACCGCATCCAACATCTCAGCACGACGCTTAAGCAACTTAAGATTCAAGGTATCCCCAATTTTTACTCAAATCTGAACAATGACAACCCTACGTCAAGACGCCTCAAAGAAGAAGACACCAAGTATTGATATTGTCATCTTTCACTTTAAAACATTGCCCACGCATATCAATGAGCTTGCCCTGTCCACAGTATAATGGTAGCCCGGGATAGGTTCAAATATCAGTTTAAAATATCGGGGGTGACCCTCGATTCTGGACCCTGAAATTTGCGCCTAACCAAAAGTCTTTAATGAAATCTGAGCCTACCTAGCTTTTGCGGAAGGGTATCTATTTTGGATGCATGGTTTCCTAGTAAAAAGTTTGAGTATAAAGGAGGCGAGTTCGGAGAAGTTAAAATGATGCCCGATGGTCTTATAGTAAGGCCTCCAGCAAGCATAGCTAAGAAGCTCGCCTTTTTAGCCCTAGGAAAACTAACTACTCCCAAAGGTACAGTCTTCATTATACCTTACGTGAATATTAAGAACATAAGAAAACTAGAGATAAAGCCACTCTTGGTTGGCAAGAGACTCATTATTGAACTTGAATTTTTGGACGAGAAGAAGGACACACTGCGAACACTCGCTTTTGCACCATGCGAGGGGAAATTGCCAGTAAAGTACAAGACCTCAGAATTCTACGAAGAACTCATGTCCAAGGTTCCAGGTGTCAAGAAAACATCCTAGAATGAAAAATATCAGCAAAATCTCAGAAAAATACTGTTCATCCTCGATTCTTCCCAGTATAAAAGAATGAACTGTCAAAGTCAGTCAATTTTCGCGCATCACTTCAGCAGACAACTGCGAATGCAATGTTTTTGGTAGCCCGGGAGAGCTTTGAACTTCCGTCTGGCCTATTATTATAAGTTAAATTGAGCATAAAGAAAAAAAGGGAGTTTGCGGGAGACGCTGAGACATTAGTGGTATCGCCATCTGAACCTGGGTTCAAGTCAATGTGTGTAAGGAATTATGCAGAGGTTCGTCCTACACTCCCCCTCGATGATGCTCACACGATAACGCGCGCGAAATTTCAGCATAGTTTGCAGATTGCTTTCTTGTCTACCATTTTTATCAGTTTTACAAGCGTTTTCTCGTCAATATTTTCTAGTGTAGGGATTTTTATATGCCTCATTGTTTTACCGCTTCCCTCAAACAGGCTTATCTCTTCTTCGTTCAATCCAGTGATTGCAAAACCGACATGAACACGATTTTTCATTGCTGCGATATAGAATTTACCTCCTGCAAACGTTACGGCTCCCCAAACCGTTTTTTCTTCACACCTTGGAAGCGTTTTTTGGAAGATTTCTCTTACTTTTTGCAAAATCTCTTTCTGCGGTGTTTTTTGCTTTTCTATATACTCATTCACTTGTTTATCCATTCCATTTCACGTTCCATAGATTTAATGATTTAAGAGCGCGCGATATTCTTGAGTTCAAATTCCACCCCCGCCATAAATAGATTTTATGGGTTAGTTTGCAGGATTACATTGTCTACTAAGTGTAAACATGTTTATCTGTAGAATCTTTTGAAGATTCGAGCGACCGTTAAGGTTAACCATAGTTGTATCTCTCTTGTTTTTTCATTTCTTGTGCATACGTGCTCTTTTTTTCCTTCAACGTATGTTACTCTCCATAATCCGTCCGATAATTGGTTTTCGACAAGCCAGTTCAGGGCTTTTCTAATGTCGTGGTCATCCCTTGAATAACCCATTAATGAAAGTGAGTCGAGGGAAGTCACTAGGTTGGGCCACCAAAAGGCAAACCTAACCCAGTAGCTTGCTGCTTTGTATGAAGTGTATACATCTGGTTGGAAAAAACGTGATTTAAGCAGGTCTGCGGCTTGTCTGGCTTCCTTACTCTTCCGGTATTTTCGGTGGGCGGCAAAGGCGCGGAGAACCATATCTGTCCAGTTATGAGAGAAGGGTTTTGACCTGTCAGGCTCAACAGGCTCTGCGTATTCACTTGTTAGCCTGTATGTTGTTTCTCTATTGAATTTGTGGGTTAAGATTGGAACCGTCCATCCGCCATCATCTTGCCTCATCGAAATCAGCCATCTAAGCCCTTTCTCTACGCGTGGATCATCTTCGTATCCTGCTTTGATGAGATGAGCCAATATCGCTCCGGTGTAGTACGTGGCGTATTGGTTTGCAAGCATACCTCTGATGTCGCCTTTTTCGGTCTGACATGAGAAAAGGAACTCAGCTGCCTTTCTCGTAGCATGCTGTTTCTTCGTGAACTCGTATCGCTCGACAAGCACTCTGAATGTCTTCCATGTTTGGAATAGCGGATAATGATACTTCGGATAGCTCACTGTCTTTTTGCCTACATACTTCCATGAGCCATCGGACTGCTGATTTCGAAGAGTTTTCTGAACTTCGGGCAACTGCCATATGTGATTTATCGATGCTGCCTCTTGTTCAAGAAGGTCACGTTTCGCAAAGTACACAATGGCTTCATTGCCTGAAGATAACAGAGTCGGCGTAGGGTCGAATTTAAGCTGGGTCAACCATTTAGTCAATGGCTCACTTCCCATTTTCTTATGGTGAGGTGTGAGCTTTTATTGATTTGCCAAATGCGTAAACTCACTTATGAAGTGGCCCTGAGAAAAAAGCGTACACAACTTGATGATACATACTTGTTGACGAAGAAAGTGCTGGAGTACATTAGATACAGATTATGAATAGAAAAAAGAGGGTTTTGCGGGAGACATCTCCACTGAAGTTTTAATCCAGCCTAGACTACGGGCCCCTAGCACTAGACTACTCTACTCTGAAAATATAAACCCAGACGTTAAGGGCAGAATCGTCAACACTTTGCTGAAACTTAAGAATAACGGGTTAGAAGAGCAGACAGTCAAAATCGTGGGTTACTATTTGAATCATTTAGCTGTCAATGTTGATTTAGAAAGTCCAGAGAGAGTCAAAGAGTTCATAGCAAACAAAAAAGTGAATAACGGCTTCAAAGGAAATCTAGTGAAAGCTTACAACTACTACGCTTTAATCAACAACGTTGTTTGGGATAGACCCAAGTACAAGTGGGAGCAGAATAAGCCTAGAATTCCGACTGAAGAGACTTTGAACAAGATTATTGCTTCTTGTGGCTGGAAATATAGTGTAGTTTTCACTCTGCTGAAAGAAACTGGCGCCATGCCTAAAGAGTTGAGTAGAGTTGCGATTAGAGACGTTGATTTTGAAAGAGAAACAATAACGATAAGAGGTAGAAAAGGACATGCAAGCAGAACAATCAAGTTGAAGCCTAATGTTGTTGCGATGTTGAAGACTTATCTTTCAAAAATTGGCTCAATAGAGTATCCTTTTCCTGTTTCTGGGCAGATGACGAAAGCGTGGATAAAATACAAACGAAAGCTTAGTCAGAAATTTGCTGACCCTAGCTTGCTTCAGATTAGACTTTACGATTTACGACATTTTCAAGCATGCAAAACATACCATCAAACGAAAGACGTGTTTTACACTAAACAAAAGCTCGGCTGGAAAAAACTTGAAACCGCACTATTTTACCTGCAGAGCATTGATTTCGGAACAGAAGAATACCATAGTGCGGCTGCCCAGACAATTGAAGAAGCTAAAAAGCTGATTGAAGAAGGCTTCGACTACGTCACGGAAATCGACGGCATAAAACTGTTTAGAAAACGAAAGTGAACTTTCAACTTCTCTTTTTTTTCTATAGAACTTTCTTCTATAGTAATTTTAGAAAAATTTGAAATACAACCTTTCATTAAATACCAGATTCAGGAGAAAGGAAAATGAAGAGAATAGTTTCTGGAATAATGCTGACAATATTGCTAATAGGTATGTTAACATTGGCGCTTAACGTTCAACCAGTTAGGGCAGAGCCTAGAACTTGGATTGTTGACGACGATGGACCAGCTGACTTTCACACAATAAGGGATGCTGTAGGCAACGCAAGTTCAGACGATACAATCTGCGTCGCACCGGGAGTGTACAAGGAGGGACTCCTCGATATCACCAAATCTCTTAAGTTGACCGGGCAATGCGCTTCATCCACTGTAATTGAAGGATTCATCCACATGGGCGCCCCTTTTGATCGAGTTTGTGTAAATGGGTTCAGTATTGGCGTGAACCCCCCGTGTTTTGAAAGTGGGGGCTGTATCTGGGATGCTGGACCGCTATTTGTATGGGGAAACAACGGTGTGATGACAAACAACATTCTCTTGAACTCTGGTCTCTGGAATCTGGATCAAGGTCTTCGTAGCGTGGTCGTAGCAGGATCAGGTTGGCTCATCAGCAATAACAGTATTTTGGATCCGTATCTTTGGGATACAGGCGGATTTGTTGGAATTGAGATCATCGGATCAAATTGCACTGTCACGCGCAATCAGATCGGAAATCATACTCTGCCTTCGAGATGGGCAGGAATCGTGACACGCTTCGGAACCGGGAATAGATTTGTTGGGAACACGGTGTTCAATATTTTTCCCGATGGTCCGTGCCGCGCTTGTGACGGAAACAATACATGGAACGATGTTTACCCTCTGGGTGGAAACTTCTGGAGTGACTATACTGGTGTAGACTTGTATAGTGGTCCGTACCAAAACGAGACGGGAAGCGATGGTTTAGGCGATACACCGTATATCATTAATGCTGATAATGTTGACAATTACCCATTGATGAATCCTTATGGTGCTCCTCCGCTACAGACCTACAATCTGACAATTACCACAACAGTTGGTGGGACAACAGAACCCTCGGTTGGAATACACAGTTACACAGCCAACCTAACAGTCCAAGTTAGGGTAATTCCAGAAGGAAATTACCTTTTCGATTATTGGGAGCTGGACAGCGTCAATATAGGCCCAGCCAACCCATGCACTGTTTTAATGGATAAGAATCACACGTTAAAGGCTGTTTTCTCGCCTATTCCGCCACCACTTTCAGCCTCAATAAGCCCACTTTCAGCCTCAATAAACGTGGGTCAATCGGTAACCTTCACGTCAACACTTTCAGGCGGACACACTCCATACAGCTATCAATGGTATCTCAACGGTAAATCAGTTTCAGGAGCCACATCAAACACTTGGGCCTTCACGCCAGCAACAAGCGGAATCTACTATGTGTACCTTAAAGTCACAGACGCTAAAAGCAACACCGCACAGTCTGAAACTGCACGCATAGCCGTAACAGCCGTTCCAGTTGGAGGCTACTCATTCCCAATACAAGTCCAAACAAAAACAGAACCAATCATACCCTACATCGCTTTAATAGCAACCCTAACAGCAATCTTGACAAAACTGAAACCAAAAACCAAAAGAAAACGCTAAAAACTATTTAATACCCATCTTTCTCAAACGCCACCTCTATTCTTCAAATGCGATAGCACAGTAGACGGCAAAGATTTAGCTTTGTTCTTGCTATACTATAAGTTCAATTCATAAAGAGTACAAACTAACGTCGAGGTATCACTTTTACACCTTCAAGAAAAAGTGCAACCTAATTTATATCCAAAATAGGATAAACTCAAAATTTGACGTTTCCCATGTTTAACAGAAAAAGTAAAGACTAACTGTATTGTAACACGTTATGAATGAGCGTGTTGATTAATGGCGGCTGAATGGGACAAGCTTAAACAAAAAGTCGAGGGCTTGAAAGCAGAAATAGCTCGTTTTAAGGTAGATTTTCTCGACAGGGATGGTTTCAAGGAATTCTGGGGCCATTTTGAGGATGAAACAAAAGGTTACAAAGACATCTGGATTACTGGTTATTTTTCTGAGACTATCAGAGATTCATTGGAGGACATGGTTAAGGGAACATGCAGCGTACGATTGATTTGCCCCGAGTTGTCAGAATCTGCTAGAGACAAGAAGAACTTGGAGGCTCTCAAAAAGCTAGCTTCAGTTGGAGCAAAAATAAGGGTTAATAATAGATTACACGCAAGATTTCTGGTCGCCTGTAATCGTCCATTTGGAGGGTTGCTAGTTATCGGCTCATTTGATTTCAACACTGAATGCATAGGTAGAGAAAGATATGATGCTGGGATAAAGACAAGGCACCCTGATTTAGTAAATTCAGCAATAGCATTATTTGAGCAAATATGGACCGAACCAGAATCACAAACTTTGGAAGAATTTATCAAAAAGAGAAAGTAAAGGCAACATTAATATTGCAACTCGAAAAAATCTTCAAAAGCTTCGCCTTTCATTGGTTTCAAACTATAGGCCACAAGCATTTCATGAACCCAATCTTTGCAAGACTTCTTTCGCTTGACTAACAATTTTCTGCAAGTTCTCTGTCAGAATATCATCTTCTAGTATTTCGGATTCCACTGGGAACCCACACCCTTTCACAGTTATATGAAAGTAATCTTTGGGGAATGGGTCAACACAAGGAATAGTTGATAGTTTATCCTGAATCTCGATTATTTTCTCAATCAACTTTCCATCTTTGATCTTTATGAGAAAAGTCAAAAACTGACTTCTTCCCTTAGCCCAATCGTTGTCTACCCAGTCGTTCATTATCTCTGGTTGGATTCTGTTTCTTTCTCTCCAGACATCTACAAACCTGCTTTCAGCCCTATCTTCAGGCAATTGTCATCACCATAATGAATGTCAAGTTACTCGTTGCCTTTGTCTGCTTCAATTTTTATGACTTGTGGAAAGACCTTCGATTTATTCTAAATGCCGCATACCAAAGTATTAGATAATTGATAATAGTAACTATAACAGGGGAACTATGTCAGTTATACCAGAATTTGAGTTGGGCTTGTGGAACGCTTGGGTTTTCATGGTTCCTTCTTTATTACTTATGCTTCTTTGGCTTCTCGTGATGACAAAAAAACGTGCACCAGCAGCAGGTATGCGTCTGTCCAAGACTAAACTGTCATTTTGCCTTTTTTCCAAGCTTATTTATTTTGCAGCCGTGATGTACTCTGTTTTCCTACCGCTAAAATTAGGTACGATATGGTTCTACGTAGGCCTCCCAATTACTCTAATAGGATTAGTTGGGAGCATGATAACTGTGGTGAATTGGGCTAATACCCCAGCTGGCGAACTGGTTACCAGAGGACTCTATCGTTTTTCAAGACACCCTGGTTATGTAACTGAAGTTTTGGTTCTTTTGGGTGTAAGCATAGCTTCGGCTTCATGGTTTTTCTTGTTGTTTCCCATCACAGTTGGGGTTGGAGCAGTATATTTCATAAAAATGGAAGAAGCCCAATGCATTGGACATTACGGGAACGCCTATCGAGAATACATGAATAGGACTCCAAGATGGATAGGAATACCAAAACCAGAGAAAACGGACTAACTGAGAATAAAGGTGATAGACATGCGGATTGCTGAAATGAAGTCAAAGCAGCTACTTGACAACTTCTGGAAAGAGTTTCTTTGCTTTTTCTGTGTATTCGATAGCACCAAGTTTTTTGAGAGCATCCAATAGATCAACAATTGAATCCTTAGATACAACCTTTCCATCAACTAAACGCCAGATTTGAACACCCGAGAATGTTATCTTCTTTCCTGTAGGAGCTAATCCACGCCATTCGCCCTTGTGTGTTCCTGTGCCTGTAAAACGAACCCATACTTTATCCCCCTCAGCAATAATGTCTTCAATAGTTTCAATCCAATCTGGAAAACCTTTGAAAAAGGCGTTCTCAAATTGTTTGAGATCCTCTGGACCTCGCAACTTAAATGTAGGGTCAAAGAAGTCTGGTGATATTACTTCGTCCATTATTGTTAGGTCTTTCTTGTTATCGGCTTCATACAGGCTAAGAATAATAGCCTTATTCTCTTCCAGAGACATAGAAAGCCATCTTCCTCTCATATTGAGCTGTGTTCGGTTCAGCTATAACTTTTCCGCATTTCTACCAATTGCCCTTCCCTTGAGGGAAGGGCTGAGACGTAAGTCTCAGGGATGGGTGTGCAAAGGCACGGTTTATTGCTTTTGCCTAATGCATTTCAGCGTGAGCTGAAATATTCACGTTGATTTTTTTGTGTGTGTGCATAAAACTTTACCCCAACCAACCAAAGTTGCGTTAACCTGCATGCGCGCGCAAACACAGTCATGCGTGCTCGTTCGTCCTAAAAACTTTAAAGATATGAGATGCAAACTGAGAATAGGTGTTTCAGGTGAAAGAAAGAAAAGTTGCCATAGTCACAGGAAGTACCGATGGCGGAGCTGGAAGAAGCATCGCTCTAGCTCTTGCAAGAGAGGGCTTCAGCATTGTGATTAACAATAGGGAGGATGAAGAAGCAGCTTCAGAAGCTGCTCGAGTAGTGCGCGAATACGGTGTAGAAGCGCTAATAGTTCACGCAGACATCACAAGGCCGGAACAAGTTGAAGCCCTTGTTCAAGAGGCGGTGAGAGAATTTGGCCGCATCGACGTTTTTGTTATTAACCCTGGCGGAGAATGGAAGCCTTGCGACTTAATTGAAACTGACATAGAATCAGTTCGGAAGACACTTGATGCCGAGACGACTAGTGTGTTAATCTGTTGCAAATACGTACTACCGGTAATGCGGAAACAAAGATCGGGGCGTGTAATACTCATTAGCATGGAAAATACTGATCTTCCAAATGTTCCGTCATGGGCTCCTTATGATTACATTTTGGGCAAATCGACTCGCATATACCTTGCAAGAGCAATCGCAGACAGAGAGAAGGAATATGGAATAACCGTGAACGCCATTTGCCCAGCAGCTTTTCCACATATCTCCGAAGAGGACGCAGTGGAAATGAACAGACATCTGAAGGTATGGACAACCAGGAAGAAGATCATGCCACAAGACATCGCAGAAGCAACGGCATACTTCACTTCAGAAGCAGGACGCTTTGTTACAGGCAGTGTTCTTCAGCTCAGAGAGGTTAAACAAGCATAACATGCATGTGTGAGCACTGAAAATCATAAAACTCCTCATTTGGTTGGTTGGATAAAACTTTACCCCAAAACCAAATTGAGGAAGCACGCACAGACGACACTAGAAAAACGCTTATCTGAAAGGCTACTCCTCTTTCTTAGTGTTATATCAGAAACTGCAATAAGCCAACTTTTTGAGGGGACATCGGGAGATGTCGCCAGAAAGGTTTTCATTCGCACTAGGCTACGGGCCCACAAAAACAATTTTAGGCATAGTCATAAAAGGGTTTTTAATACCCAATCACTTGTTTGACCGCGAAATCAATTTCCTTCCATGATGCCATTCTCTTAAACAATGGCTTGCCGTTTATGCAAACTCCCCTAGACAGCCCAT
>Ga0315280_10012775_pt1 | contig 10092 bp, 13 predicted proteins | sample YL17G06_40_MG_FD_203697 | JGI IMG/M metagenome (GOLD analysis project Ga0315280, IMG submission 203697) | Sediment microbial communities from Yellowstone Lake, YNP, Wyoming, USA - YL17G06_40 | ecosystem: Environmental > Aquatic > Freshwater > Lake > Sediment | place: USA: Wyoming | collected...
CGTTGTTTATGAAGACTTTGCCGTTCCCGTTAAAGGCCACGGCCCTTGCCACTGCAGTCTTCCTCTTTCCGCTTGCGGCAACTACCTTCTCTCTCATTGTACTCTCCACCCTAAGTTTCTTGACAGCTCTTCAAGCTTCATGTGTGAACCCCTCAGATACTTCACGTCAGCTTCCTCTATCCTCTGAAATGACTTGGACTTCAGGTCCTCAGGAACACCGATGTATACCTTGAGTCTCTTCAGAGCGTCCTTGCCGGACGGCGACTTGGGCAACATGTTCCTTATCGCATAGAAGACCAGCCGGTCCGGGCCGCGGTGCTGTTTCGGACCCACCTCCTCTGGGTTCTTGTAGGTCTTCAGCTCCATCCACCGCGCGTACTTGCTCATTACAGATGCCCTGCTGCCAGAGACTACCATCTTCTCGACATTAACAATAACCACGCTGTTGCCGTTTATTAGCTGCTTTGCGACGCCAGTCGCAACCCTTCCCAACCTCAGATTGGTCCCGTCTATGTATATGATATCTGGCATCGTCCTCACCTCAGTATCTTAACGCCGCGACCTCGCGGGTTCAGTTTTGGGAGAACCTCCAGCGATACCGCCCTCCCGCCCGCCTTGGCAATCTTGGTCCTTGCGGTCTGGCTGAAGGAGAGGGCAGCCACGTCAACCTTCTTTGAGACGTTGCCGAATCCGAGCACCTTCCCCGGGATGGCCACGAAGTCCCCCTTCTGAGTGAGTTTGTCGATCTTACCCAGGTTGATGGACACGCTCCTCCTAGACGGCGCGGAGAGGGAGTCGGAGAGAGTTCTCCATATATCAGCATTGTTTGACCTCGAGGCCTTCCTCAGTAGTTTTATGATATGCCTTGTCCTCGGGTTCATTGGCAGCGTTCTTTTGACCATTTATGGTGCCTCCGGTAAATCCTTAATAGAGCCCTTCAGATCCTCACATTTGTGAAGCAGTGCCTCGCAGGCCGCTGATACGAGCTCCTCGGTTGAGAGCGAGCCTGTGGTCTCCACAATAAGCTCAGAGTTCCTGTCGTTGTAGGATACCTTTATCGCGGAGTTCGGGCAGACCTCCTCGCAGACCTTACAGAGCGAACAGTCCCAGATGGAGGTCACTACAAGGTTTTTGCCCTTCACCGCCAGTATCTTCTTGGGGCATTCCTCGACGCACACGGCGCGCAGTTCGCACTTCTTAGAGTCTATGGATATCACTGGCTCGTATTTCACGACGCATGCGGATACCGGCTGCCACTTGGCGTGATCCTTCCCCAGCCCGAGCCTGGCGTGCGCCACCAAGGCCAGCTTCTGACCCGAGTTGAGCTTGACTATCGGGATATCGTTGTTGGCTGGAAAGACCGAGCCTTCCGCCTTCAGCCTCCCAGAGTATACGATGAGATCGTCCTCCTTCGCCTCGACCTCCAAGGTGAGTACAGACTCGCAGAGGTTACAGCCTTTCTTATCGCAGCTACATTTGTCAGGCAGTGTCAGCGCCTCGCCGCCCTTGAGCGGGATCAATCCCAGCCTATGGGCAAGCATCTCGTCGTAAAGGACACCAGTATTCTCAGCAATGTAGACCTTATCAATCGCGGGGATCGGGACCTCGGCCATTATGATGCGCCTTATGGCACTCATGAATGTAGGCTCGATCTCGCGCACTAAAAGCCGGAGCTGGTCATTAGTTGTGCTGAGAACCTCTACGTCCATGATAAGGTGAACCTCCAAAAGCTTTGTTTTTGAAACCTGAAGAAGGGTATTTAAGCTTTCGCGGTTAGACCCTTCTTCCCCTCCTGCCTCCGGGCCTTCTGGTGGTATCGTGCGGGACGGGGGTGACATCCTCGATCCTGCCGATGATCATGCCAGCCCTTGCCAAGGCCCTGATTGCGGCCTGGGCGCCGGGTCCAGGTGTCTTGCTCTTGTGACCCCCCGGTGCTCTGACCTTAATGTGGATTCCACTGATCCCCTTCTCCAAGGCGGCCTGCGCAGCCCTCGTGGCGGAGACCATGGCGGCGTAGGGAGAGGGCTTCTCGCGGTCCGACTTTACGATCCTCCCCCCTGACTGGAAGGCCACCGTCTCGGCCCCCGTCAGGTCGGTGATGTGGACGATTGTGTTGTTATACGAGCTGTAAATGTTAGCGACGCCCCATTTCATGCCCTTATCAAACCTTGACATCTAATCATGCCTCCTTCTCTGCCGTCGGTTCCGCTTCCGTGGCTATTGCTATTCCGCACTTTATGTTGGACTCCTCGTCCCTGCTCACAGGATAGCCAGGGGCGGATACGCGCCTATCGCCGATAGAGACGTGCCCATGAACTATTAGCTGCCTCGCCTGATACGGAGTCTTGGCCATGTTGAGCTTTAACAAGATCGTCTGAAGGCGCCTCTCGAGGATCTCATCGACGCTGAGACCCAGGACGTTGTCGAGGACCGCGTCCTCGCTCAGGAGGCCCAATTTTGAGAGTTTCTTGATAAGGTCCTTCTCCTTTACGGCCCTCTCGCTCTCCTCCAGCGCCAAGATTGCGCTTGCCTGGTTTCTGTAGGATTTGAGGACCGAGTTCGCATACCAGAGTTCTCTCTTGTTCCTAAGTCCAAACTTACCGAGCAAGGACAGCTCCTTGACTAGAGTGTCCTTCTTCCATGGATGGCGCGGTCCTTGCCAACGCTTCCTGCTTTTCTTAGGATCTCCCATTCGCAGACACCTCATTCCTTCTTTTCCTGTTGCTGCGCTGCCTGTTGCTGCTGCAGGATCGCCTTCCTTGCTACACCGACCGCAGCGCCAAACCTCCCAGTGGTCCTCGTGCACTGACCACGAACTTTGAGACCGAGGGAGTGCCTCACCCCCTTCCAGCTCTTCGTCTTCTTCATAAGGTCGATATCGGACTTCATACCAACTACAAGGTCTGAGCCGAGTAAGTGTAAATCCTTACCGGTGAACGGATCTTTCCTGCGGTTGAGCATGTGGCGGGGGAACTTGGTTTGGATGGTCGTGAGCGCCTCCTCTATCCTTTTTATATCGCTGTCCTGAAGGACGCCAACGCGCATCTCCGGATCCACACTGCAACTCCTCAGTATAGCATACGAGGTGTTGATCCCTATGCCCCTAATCTTGGTTAGGGCATACGCTACTTTATCCTCACCCTTGAGATCCGCATCGACTATTCTGACTATATGCCTATACGATGAGCTCAATAGACATCTCCCACTTTGAGGCAAAATAAGAACAATATGATAGTATTTAAGAATTTCTTTTGTTAAGCTCCATGAATAGGATGAACTCAAGGGGATTTTTAGGTGGCGCCGAGGGGGGGATTTGAACCCCCGCGACCCTTGCGAGTCACAGGCTAACAGGACCTAGCCGTTTTCCAGGCATGAGCCTTGTTTGTGTCTGCTCCCTACCAGGCTAGGACACCTCGGCAGAAGCCCCTGTCTAGCTTTTTGAATGCTTCTTATATATTTCTTGCCCGAAGACCCTGCAGTTCATTGCGGGAATGAGTGGCGCGTTTAAATACAATCCACTAGGTTAGAGATATGTTCAGGACCATCAGAGTCTCTCTTGGCGTTGTCCCGACACTGCCCCAGACTGCTTTTGCCTTCAACAGAGCTGCCAGTTGGTCTTGGACTACGGCGCTCACAACTGTACTTTTAACAAGAACGTCCTCAATAAGGAGACATACGGTAAAGTGCGACGACAGATCCCTGAACTCCCGTCTGCATTAGTTCAAACCGCTCGTGATGAAGCATCTGAAATGTTAAAGCGGACAGGGTTCGCCCCTGTAACAAAAAGGCGCCTCTCGATCAGATATGACAGGCGCACCTTCAAGTTCTTTCCCGATTCCAACTGCGTTTCGCTCACGACCGTTGCTGGCCGGCTGCGCCTTCCCTTCAGGCACTACCCCTACATGGACAGATGGAGGGGCGAGTACACAAGCACCCAGCTAATTGTAAGAAGGAACGAGGCGTTTCTGAATGTCCAAGTAAAGCTGCCTGATGTGGCACCAAGACCGGTAAAGGAGCTGAAAGCCCTCGGTATTGACCGTGGGATCGTGAACATTGCCGTCTGCTCTGACAACACCTTCTTCAACTCGAAGCGTTTGAGGGCCGTGAAAGGCAAATATCAGTACCTTAAACGGAGGCTCCAGCATATAGGCACTCGCTCCGCCAAGCGCCACCCCAGAGGATAAGCGGACGAGAGAGACAGTTCGTGCTGGACACCAACCATTGCATATCTAAGGCGATCGTAGGAAAACCATATGACGTATTTGCAATGGAGAAGCTGCATATTACTAAGAGGAAGAGTAGTGGCAAGTGTTTCAACCGCAAGCTCGGCTCTTGGTCCTTTGCAGAGCTACAACGATTCGTCCGGTACAAAGCAGAACAGGTAGGCAAGTCTGTGGTCTTCATTAATCCATACCATACATCACAGAGCTGCTCACGCTGCAGGCATGCAGACCAAGCAAACCGAAAAGGTTCATCGTTCCACTGCAAACGCTGTGGCTTACAACTGCACGCCGATCTGAACGCCGCAAGGAACATCGGGATACTCAGCAAGTCTGAGTGCCTCAGGCTGTATGTCAACCAGCCAATCGTAGCGCCAGATGACATCGTAGCTAAGGCTACGGCAGATGGCGGCTACAAGCCTGCACCCTCAGAGGCGGGTAGTTGACTGTTTTATGCTTTTATTCTTTTCTTCCTCTTTCTTCTCCCAAGACACCAGTTATTTGCGAGTAGATGACTACTCATTCCGGTTGATGGATCTGAAGACCTTGTAGCCGCTCTTCCTGGAGACGAGTTCGACGTTGCCGAAGACCTCGTTCATCTTTTTTGGTATCGCATTGACGCCCTTCCTGAGAACCAGCTGCAGGTAGCCGCCTCTCTTCAGGTGAGACTTGGCACCCTCTATGAGGGGAAAGACCACCTTGTAACCTGCTGCCAGTGGGGGGTTGGAGATTATGACATCAAACCTCCGCCCCTCGAGGCTGGAGTAGAGGTCGCTGTGGACTGCGGTTGCGTTGGTGACGTTGTTGGTATCTATGTTCTCCTTTGCCAGCTTTACAGCGGTCGGGTTGACGTCGACCATGGTCACCCTAAGCCTCGGCCTTACCTTTGCTATGGTGATCCCTATCACGCCGCAACCGCACCCCATATCGAGGACCTCTCCCTCCTCAGGCAGAACCATGCCCCCCAAAAGCACTAGGGTGCCTAGGTCTATCTTGTCCTTAGAGAAGATCCCGCTCGAACTCGCGAGCTCTATGCGGTGACCCTTTATGTCCAGCCTGAGGACGAACCTCCGCCTTTCCTTGGGCTGCTCCCTAGAGTAGTAGTGTGCTACAGGTTTGTCATCCTCTAGGGGCGGCATGGACCTCACCAGCCCTTGGGGTAGGTTCCTGGCTGCATGACGGTCCGATCCGTGTTCGCCACTATGCCGTGATCCGATTTCAGGATCTCCTCTCCGGAGAGCATGGCCTTTCCCAGCCCGATCAGCTCGCCCTTCAGGGTCATGATGCAGACGGTGTCGCCAGCCTTTATTTTACCATCAGTCCTCAGGACGCCTGGGGAGGCCAGGTTCGCGCCGTGGCAGATGGCGTCGACCGCAGAGTCCCTCACGAAGATCTTGGGAAACGCCCACAGTGCTTCCTCTATGGGGATTATAACTTTCCTAAGCAGGGATTCATCACCATAGTCCTTCCAATAGGTTATTGAGTCGAGGAGGTCGTGCAAGGTCACGTTCCCTGAGCCCTCCTTGAAAGGTCCGGCCCTAGTCCTCCGCAGCTCCCGCATGTGGGCGCCGCAGCCTAGAACCTCACCAATGTCATGGCAAAGCTTCCTTACGTAGGTCCCGGCCTCACAGTCCACCCTCATCAGGACGAACTTCCCCTGCCTCTCAAGAACATTTATGGAGTAGATCGTGCGGACCCTCAGCGCCCTCTTGACCGAAGACCTTACGGGAGGCAGCTGGTAGACAGGCCCCACAAACTCTTTGATCACCTTCTCAAGCTGGGCGTCGTCCATGTCGCCGTGCAACTCCATCAGACAGACGTATTCTTTGCCCGACTTCATTATGAATGAGATTATCCTGGTCGAGCGGCCAAGGGTTATCGGAAGGACCCCGCTCACCTTTGGATCCAAGGTACCGCCGTGGCCAGCCCTGTCTATCGCGAGGAGCCGTTTGACCCATGCCACAACCTCGTGGCTACTCGGACCCGGTGGTTTGTCCAAGTTTATAACGCCCGTCTCTAGGTACTCTTTGAGGGGGCGCGACCTGGGCGTCCAGCCGTGCGCAGGATCCGTCTGCTCCTCGTCCTTGATTATGGGGACTCTTGGTTGCAAAAACAACACCGATATCCTCAGTAATTTTCAAGTTAATTACATCAGCCTACCCCATCTTATGCTTTGCGAGAAGCCTCACTTCAGGGTGGAAGGGTTAACGTCAGATATCTCTGCCTCTCCGTCTTACCGGACATGGGTTTTAAGGTACATGTCAACTATGGTCTTCAGAAGGGCGACTATGGATTCTTTGCCCCAGAGGGCCGTGTTTATCACGAAGTCGTATCCAGACAGGTCACCCACGTCCAGACCGTAGAGGGCAAGGTATCGCTGTCGCTCGCCCTCCTCCCGAGTTCTGGTCTTTGCCTCGGCCTCCTTGAGGCTCATCCCCTCCCGCTCGGCTATCCGCTTTACCCTCTCTTCGAACGGGGCGGTCAGGTAGAAGCTTATCTTATGCGCGGAGGTTGAGGAGAAGAATGAGACGAGCCTGCCCTCTAGGATCAGACCATCTCCCTTTGCCAGCTCGGATGTGCGACGGTCTATCTCCTTATCGATCTTTGGATCCTTATCCGCCACCCTGGAGAACTCCTCAAGGGAGAGCCCCCTCTCCGACGCCATCTTTCTGAATATGGAACCGGCAGAGTGGCACGGTATCCCGTACAGCTCGGCAAGTCTGGAGGCGCAGTGGGACTTTCCTGATCCGGCTGGCCCGCTTATTGTAATGAGAACTTCCTTCACCGGCGACTTGACCAATCCTCTCACCATATCGCTGGTATCTCTCCCTGTCCCTAAAGAAAAGGGTTTTGAGGCGTTAATCGGAGACCGATGGGACGTTGAATACCCTTTGGATCAACGTGGATATGCTAAAGGAGCTGACGAGGTACCAGACCCAGAAGTTGAAGTCCGTCCCGATATACGGCAGGGTTATGGGGGAGATCGCAACGATGACTTGGTTGTAGCCGAATATCGCGTAGAAGAGGTAGTAGAAGACGATGAACGGTATTATGGTCAGGAGCATGGGTTTGAACTGATCCTTCGTCATCTCTGCCTGGGCCCTCTTTATGGTGGCCTCCTTCTTCCTCAGCCTATCGATCGCCTTCTGATCCTTCGCCCTAACGGCCTTGGTATATGCGCTCTGCCACTCCCTGACCTCGGTCATCCTCCTCCTCATCACATCCACGTCGGTGAGAGCCCTCGTGGCAGCTGCCGATATGATGGCCATCCCTGCGGAGATCAAGAGGATCGTAACTGCTGCCCAAGGATAGTCCTTAGCAGGACCGAGTGCGTAGGAGAGCCCGTTAACGATTGCAAGGTAAAGCTGGGAGAAGAACTCCAATGCCAATAGCCTCACCTCTTGAAGAGGTCGGCAATGACCGCTCCTGCAGTCACGTGCCCTCCCTCTCTGTTATCCGCTACCGCAATCGTGCAGCCGGTGAGCACAGAAATCGCGGCGGCCCCGCCCCTCCCCATCAGCTGGTGCTCATTTATTTTGGAGGGCTCATCGTCCTCGCGGGTTCGTATCCCTACGTCCTTCATCCGCCTCTTGGATATGGACTCGGGATCCGCCTCGAGCAGGACTATGGAGTCGGGGAGAAGGGACTCTGCAACCCATGATGGGATGCCAGGCATATAGCCATCGGGCGTTCTTATGAACATGTGCGTGTCGAGCATCACGTTGCTCCTCTCGGCGATGGACCGTATCCTCTTTGCAGCGCTCAGCTGGAGGGCCACCTGGTCCTTGACAGGGAGCCTCCGCATCTCGTCCCTGTCCTTGACCAGCCCCCTGGCGGTCGCCTCCTCGAACATGACGTCCCCGTAATTGACGTGCTTTATGTCCACGCCACGCTCTTTGCAGATGGCGATGGCCGAGGTCAGGACGGTCGTCTTGCCCACACCAGGCACGCCCGTTACTATCACCAGCTTTCCTTTCCTTGCGGGTCTCTTTACCAACGTTATCACTCCTCGATCATTACTCCTGCCCAAGGAACCTGCCGAGACCTGGATAGGCCTCAGCCAGCTGCTCCTTGGCGAGTATCTGGTAGTACTGGTAGATAATACCTACGGATAGGAGTATGCCTATGCCGCTTCCGATCGCACCCAGCATATCAGCCAAACCGGCCAAGAGACCTATGGCGATGCCGCTTATTATGGTTAGGGACGGGATGTACCTGTTGAGGATCTGCTCGATTATCCCAGGCGCCCTCCTGAAGCCGGGTATCTGGAGACCGGCGTTGACGAGCTGATCGGCCTGTGCCTTTGCACTCATACCAGAGACCTCGACCCAGATCTTGGCGAATATAACGGAGAAGCCGACCAGGATCAGAGTGTAGAGGGCGGCGTGCAGAGGATCATTTGCAACCGTCGCGATGCTCCTCGGCGGGGAGATGTAGTAGAGGAAGCAACCGGGCAACAACGAATTACCAGTGGAGGTTGCGTTAAACATGACGAACCAGTTGAGCCACGGATTGGCGTTGGCTTGGTTCATGTTTTGCCAGAGCACCTGACCGAAGAGGTAGAAGTTGGCAAAGAGGGCGGATGCGAGGATAATGGGTATGTTCGAGACGTACATGAACTTCAGCGGGATCTTTGCCCTCATTCCCCCATACTTCGCGTACGCCACGGGGATCTCTATCTTCATGCCCTCCAGATAGACCGCTACAAAGAAGACTATGATCATTGTGATGAAGCCTGTCATGTCCGGATATGGGTACCTCGAGAAGGCGCTCAGCATATTCTCCCCGCTGAGTGCCGTCTGGAAGAAGGCGATTATGGCGCCGAGGGACTTGCCGTCGGCGAGCGGTCCGACTGGCGAGAACGTGAGCCACACCACCTGCTGGGCGACACCGGCGAGGATGAAGAGGCTCACGCCGCTCCCGAGACCCCATCCCTTCTGCACCATCTCGTCCAATAGGAGGACGAGGATTCCGACGATTATCAGCTGTAATATAATCAGCGCTGAGGTAGCCATGTCCGGCTTTCCATAAGCGCCGCCCAGTAGGAATGCGATGCCCTCGAAGGCGGTCATGATTATTGCCAGAAGCTTCTGGGTGCCGGTGAATAGGCCCCTGTCCTTGGGCTTTGTCATATCAGTGCTAAGGATCTTTGAGCCCGCCAGAATCTGCATGATAAGGCCGGCGGTGACTATTGGCCCGATTCCGAGCTCCATCAGTGAGCCTTTCTTGGATGCGAATATGACCCTGAAGAAGAAGAACTGCTCATATCCCTGCTGGAAGAAGGGGACCCCGTAGAGTGGTATCTCGGCCATCACTAGGTAGATGACGAGCGCGAGGCCCGTCCAGAGCGCCTTCTCCTTCAGACTGATCTTGCGTTGAGGCTTTGGGATCTCTGGCAGATACTTTACTACCGGCTCCATGAGATCCAAGAAGCGGGTCATGGTAGGGGCAACCTCATTCTGCCTGGACTGCCTCTCCACCAGCTTCAGAGATCTTCTTCTTTGCCAGTTCAGTGATGCGCAACGCCTTTACAACCAGAGAGAAGTCGATCTTTCCGCTGCCTAGAACCTTGTCATAGCCCAGCGTGGAGAGATCTAAGACTGCCCTTCCCTTCTCGTCCTGCTGCAGAACCTTCCCTTGAACCAACGAGGATAGTGCCCCGACGTTTATCGCCTTGACATCGTGTGTTACCGCGGTCGGTCTGACGAAGCCATGTTTGCCAAAGTGATCAGTGCCGTACTTAACGGTCCAGCTCCATTTGTGCTTGTGGAGGCCGGCGTTACCGAATCCACCGCGAGATCCAGACTTTCTGTGCTGACCGACCTGACCCCAGCCGTAAAGTCTAGATCCACGCTGCCTGCGAACCTTCCGC
>Ga0315280_10012776_pt1 | contig 10090 bp, 9 predicted proteins | sample YL17G06_40_MG_FD_203697 | JGI IMG/M metagenome (GOLD analysis project Ga0315280, IMG submission 203697) | Sediment microbial communities from Yellowstone Lake, YNP, Wyoming, USA - YL17G06_40 | ecosystem: Environmental > Aquatic > Freshwater > Lake > Sediment | place: USA: Wyoming | collected...
TAAGGATCCTTGGTTATGATACCCTATATTCGAGCCAGATGGATGAAGAGGAGCTTATCAGGAATGCAATTGGGCAGAAAAGGATGCTCCTGACAAGAAGAACTAAAATAAAAAGAAGAGAAGATATAAAAGACATCCTGTTCATAACTCAGGATAACCCTAAAAAACAATTGAGAGAGGTGTGCGAGCGCCTCCACATAATGCCTGTTGCTGGCTCTCTTTTTACTCGATGCCTGAGCTGCAACGAAATATTGGTAGACATGTCAAAAGAAAAAGCAGAAGGAAAGGTGCCTGAACATATTCTCAATGCTCATGATTCTTTCTCCTTCTGCCCTCATTGTAACAGGCTCTATTGGCCTGGCACCCATCACGAACGTATGCTCCAACAAACTAAGAATCAAGCTCGCAATATTTTATAAATCAGATTTTCAATCCAGAATTGTTTGTAACAGAATGAATTGTTAAAAGGATATCTGTGATTACCGTTATTATGGAACGGCACACTCAGAAGGATCACCCTTTATCTTAGCAAGCGCATGAGGAAGGGAAGGCAAAAGAATCGCAAGATTTTCTCGTGCTCCTCTGGGGCTACCAGGGAGGTTAATAATGAGAGAACGTTTCCTTATGCCTACTACTGCCCGTGATATCATGGCGTGAGGGGTTTTTTTAAGACTTTCCATTCTCATTGCCTCAGCCATTCCCGGTATCTCCTTCTCAATAACCTCTAAGGTTGCATCTGGTGTTACGTCTCGAGGGCTTACCCCTGTTCCACCTGTGGTAATTATCAAGTCTAATTCCTTCACATCAGCAAATTCTATCAATTTTTTCTTGATAATATCCTTCTCGTCAGGAATGATTTCATAAAAAGAGATTTTAGCAGGCAGACTCTCAATAAATTTTGCGATCTCAATTCCGCTTATGTCTTCCCTCTCCCCTTTAGAACCTTTATCTGAAATGGTCAGAATACCTGCATTGATCATAAGTATGCAATCTGTTAATAACTGCAATTACAATATGCATTTAATGTATACAGATTTACTCTATGTGTCAAAATAAAAATTATCTATAATTATGCAAATATTATTTCAGGGGTTGACCTGGGATGGCGTGAAGATACATGTCGAACCACACACCGATTACATGCTTGATATGATTGCAGCACAGTTGGTGAGTTTTAAAAGCTATCTGCCATCAGGCAATTTTACTCATAATCTTTTTAATTGACGGCAATCTCGCCTTACATCCTTGACGTCCCTCTTTCCTGTTGTTAATATTGCTTTAAAGAAACATCTGAGCGTAAACGGGAATGAAGAAGCATCTTATTATCTTTCCTTTATTAGTAACGTTATATACTGTACCCCTTGTTTCTATCACGTCAGGGCAGGAGATGGTTCGTGTGGCAATCATGAAGGACCAGGAAAGTGTAAAGATCTCAGGCGGGGAGATTTTTATAACTGATTTTCTTACAGGACAGACGCTTGCGTCGGGCAATAATGGCTCAGTAGTTATTAAGGAAAATGAGAATGGTTTAATAATCAACAAATTACTTATCTCTTCTACCCGTATCAAAATAGTCAACCCCAGTGGATTTCTTAAGGTAAATGGTAAGGGATATCGTGGGAAACTGGAGGTGATAGAAGAGAAAGAGCATAGCTTATTGATTATCAATGAGCTAAACCTTGAAGATTACCTCGTAGGCATAGTGACCCAGGAAATGTCATCAGAATGGCCTGTAGAAGCTTTGAAGGCACAGGCAGTCGCTGCAAGAACCTACGCCCTTTTTCAAAAGGCAAACCGGAAAGATGCCCTGTACCATCTTGAGTCAACGGTCCTCGATCAAGTGTATAATGGAAGCGACTCAGAAAATCAGCTATCATTTCAAGCAGTAAAGAATACGCAAGGAGAGGTGATAACCTTTCATAATGAAATAGTATCAGCATTTTACCATAGTTGCTGCGGAGGGCAAACTGAACCTGCCAGGCTTGTCTGGCCAACAGGTTCTCCACTTCTGCAGAGTGTAACCTGTACGTTCTGCAGCGACTTTCCACGTTACTTCTGGGAGCTAAAGATTTCCAATGATGAAATCATAAGAAGGTTTCATAACGGGGGATATCGGCTGGATAAAATTAAAGATATTGAAGTAACGAAGAGGAGCGAGACCAATCGTGCAATGGAGATTTACATACAAGGTAAAGGTGAAAATATATCCATTACCGGAAATGAACTGAGGAGGATACTCGGCTTTGAACGTCTGAGAAGTACAAACTTTATTGTAAAGAAATTACGGGGATCAACCCAATTTCTTGGCATAGGGTATGGACACGGTGCCGGTCTATGCCAGTGGGGAGCAAAAAGGATGGCTGAAAATGGTTATACTTACCGGCAAATCCTGCTGTATTATTACCCTTTGGGAGAGATAAAAAATATTTATGAGGGGGTGAACAAATGAAGTGTTATATCTGCTCTGAAAAAGGTGTGGAAAGGGATGCCATCGCTGTCTGTATTGTCTGCGGTATGGGGGTTTGCCGCGAGCACTTGATCCGAGAAGAAATGCCAGTTGCGGAGATTTTTGATTGGGGCATAAAAAGGGAAAAAATAGTTTATCCCAAATCATGCCCGCGCATCTTGTGCCCATACTGCTATGAAGCCCTGGTGGTACAAAAAGCCAGGAAATAATATCTATCCCTGTTGAGTAAAAACATTAGATGAAAATCTTGATTTTAGGTGCAGGAGCTATCGGCTCTGTTTTTGGTGGTTTCCTTGCCAAATCTGGTCATGAGGTTGCACTTCTCGGCAGGAAAGCTCATATGGCGACAATAAACCAAAACGGCCTGAAAATAGAGGGGATCTGGGGAGAGCACGACATTACCTCTCATATCAAGGGATATACATCATTAAGTGCAATCAGGGAAGGGGAGGGTGATACCTTTGAATTGATTTTGCTCACCGTGAAGTCTTATGATACTGAGGCAGTAATCAGGGATTACCTACAATATTTTTTAAATAACGCCCCTATGGTATCCCTTCAGAATGGGTTAGGGAATTTGGAGAAGATCGTGGAATTGCTCGGAAGTGATAGGGCAATCGGAGGAAGGGTAATTTTCGGCGCAGAGATTATCGAGTCAGGGAGAGTTAAGGTTACGGTTTACGCTGACGCCGTAGTAGTGGGAGGAGTGAGCGGTGGTATCGATTCAAGGATGGTTGAAAAAATAGCAGCAATATTCTCACAATCAGGGATTCCGTCTCATGCTACCAATGAGATCGAGAAATATATCTGGGGGAAGGTTCTTTATAACAGCGCACTCAACGCCTTGGGATCAATTCTGGAGGTAAACTACGGCGAACTTTTAAACAGAGAGGAGACCAGGAAAATAATCGTTTATATCATATATGAAATTTTCAGTGTCATCGAAAAATCAAAGACCAGACTTTTCTGGAATACTCCCGATGAGTACCTGAAATTACTTTTTGATGAACTAATTCCCGCGACCTATAACCATTTCCCCTCAATGCTCCAGGACATCAGGAGAAAAAGAATGACTGAAATCGAATCAATTAATGGAGCGGTTGTCAAAACAGGCGAAGATCTCGGTCTTTTTCTGCCTGTGAATAAGGTCACATTAAATCTTGTAAAAGTTAAGGAAAGGATAGCCAGATCGGATGCTCGATGAAGTATTAGACCGATTTCTTAACTATCTGGCGGTAGAAAAGGGGGTATCACTTAATACCCTGGATGCATATAGTGGTGATTTGAATCGTTATTTAGACTACCTTCACAAACAAGGCATACATGATATTTCACATACATCTGCAATAGAAGTCCTCTCGTACCTTTCTCATGAAAAAAAACGGGGTCAATCAGCACGAAGCATGGCAAGAAATATGAGTGCACTGAAAACCTTTTACCGATTTCTTCTCCGCGAAAATATGCTGCTGACTGACCCTCTGTCCAACCTTCAGAATCCAAAAATTGGAGATAAACTACCCAATGTACTGAGCCTTGACGAGGTAGACAAATTGCTGGACATACCAAATCCTAAGACTCCACGGGGGATGAGGGATCAAGCGCTGCTTGAGGTTCTCTATGCCGCGGGCTTGAGGGTTTCAGAACTGGTTACGCTAACATTAAATGACGTGAACCTTCAAGTAGGATACATCCGTGTATTCGGAAAGGGTTCAAAAGAGAGGATCGTACCCATCGGGGAGACTGCCCAGAAAAAAGTGCAGTCATACATCGAAACATCAAGGCCGGGGATCATGAAAGGAAGAAAAAGTTCATATCTCTTTATAGGCAACTCAGGCAAGCATATCACCCGTCAGGCATTCTGGAAGATGATCAAAAGGTATGCACTTCTCGCAGGTATCAATAAGAAGATCAGTCCTCATGTTCTCCGTCACTCCTTCGCCACTCATTTACTCGAAAGAGGAGCAGATCTCAGGTCGGTTCAGAGCATGCTTGGACATGTCAACATTTCCACAACTCAAATCTACACCCATGTAACAAGGGAGAGGCTCAAGAATATCCATTCGAAGTTTCACCCCCGGGCTTGATTACAGCTAAAATGCAAGTCATCACGACACATGTAAACGCCGATTTCGATTCCCTCGCCTCTATTGTTGCAGCCAAAAAACTGTACCCGGAAGCCATCGTAGTATTTCCTGGATCACAGGAAAAGAGTCTCCGCGATTTCCTGCTCAAGTCCACGTTTTATATTCTTGAGGTTGAAAAGATAAAAAAAGTAGATTTTGAAAAGATTGAAACCCTGATACTCGTCGACATCCGCCAAATTCACCGAATTGGAAGGTTCAGCGAAATCATATTGAAACCAAACATAATGATTCATATTTATGATCACCATCCCCCTTCACCGGATGACATAAAAGGTTCTTATGAGGTGATCAGACAGGTGGGCGCTACTACCACCATTCTCTCTGAGCTTTTGCGAGAAAGGAATATTGAGATCTCTCCAGCAGAGGCTACCATTCTGATGCTTGGCATCTACGAAGATACCGGATCACTTACCTTTACTTCCACCACACCAGACGACTACAGAATGGCAGCTTACCTGCTTGAAAGAGGAGCAAACCTCAATGTTGTTTCTGACATGATTACAAAGGATCTTACCGCTGAACAAGTTTCACTCCTGAATGAGTTAATACAGAATGCCACGGTCCATATCATTAACGGAGTTGAGGTGGTCATTGCCAAGGTGTCAAGAAGTAATTACGTTGGAGATTTTTCACTCCTGGTTCATAAACTGAAAGATATCGAGAACATAAACCTTCTTTTTGCCTTAGCTGATATGGAGGATCGTATATATCTCGTTGCGAGGAGCAGGACGAAGGAGGTGAACGTGGGAGAGGTTGCTGCTGAATTTGGTGGCGGCGGTCACCAAACTGCTGCCTCTGCGAATATTAAAGGGCTGACATTAATCCAGGCAGAGAATAAATTAAAGGAACTACTTAAGAAGTATATTAAACCTATTAATATTGCGAAAGATGTCATGTCATCCCCTGCAAAGTCCATCGATGCTTCCGATAGCTTAAAGATGGCTGGTGAATTGATGACACGGTACAATATTAATGCTCTGCCTGTTCTTGAGACTGGCAGGCTTGTCGGCATCATAACACGGCAGATCATCGAAAAGGCATCTTTTCATGGACTAAAGGACGTACCGGTAAAAGAGTACATGATCAGCGAATTTGCCACCGTTAAACCTCAAACTTCCTGGGTAGATGTCCAGAGGCTTATTGTAGAAAACAATCAAAGATTCCTGCCGGTAATTGAGGGGGCGAAAGTAGCTGGTGTTATCACACGGACTGACCTTTTAAGGGTCCTCCATACAGATTTAAGCGAAGAGCCTCGATACCTTCCGAATGCTCAATTTGACCCTTCACACAAAAGAAGAACGGTCACTAAGCTCATGGAAGAACTCCTACCGGAATCATTGATCTCGATATTGAAGAATGCAGGAGAAATGGCTGAAGGGATGAAAGTAAATGCTTATGCTGTCGGGGGATTCGTGAGAGACCTGTTGCTCAGGAACGATAATTATGACATTGACCTCGTCGTTGAGGGTGAAGGTATTAAGTTTGCCAGGAAATTTGCATCACACTATGGAGGTACCGTAACGTATCACAAGAAGTTTGGTACTGCAGTAATAAACCTGCCTGGTAAGATTAAAATTGATGTAGCGTCTGCACGTCTGGAATATTATGAACGACCTGCTGCCTTGCCTCAGGTAGAAATGAGTTCCATAAAACTTGATCTGTACAGGAGGGATTTTACTATCAACACCCTGGCTGTAAAGCTTAATCCCCGCTCTTTTGGAGAAATGATCGATTTCTTCGGTGCAAAGAAAGATATAAAAGAGAAGACAATACGGGTGCTCCATAACTTGAGTTTTGTGGAAGACCCAACCCGTGTACTTCGCGCACTTCGTTTTGAACAGAGATTTGGTTTTCAATTAAGCAAACTAACGGTCAATTTAATACAGAACACAGTAAAGATGAATTTCTTTGATAATCTTTCCGGAAGAAGGCTGTTCAATGAACTGATCCTGGTATTGCAGGAAGAAAATGTACCCCCCCTGATTAAGAGAATGGATGACTTTGATCTTTTGAAGATTATCCATCCAAAGCTTGTCCTTACCGAGCACATGAAGGAACTCTTTGAAAGAATTCATAACGTCCTTTCCTGGTTCAAGCTCCTGTTCCTTTATAAACAGTATGACCAGTGGATAGTTTATTTTGCCGGGATAATGGACGGCCTGAAAAAAGAAGAAATCAAAACGGTTGCAGAAAAACTCTCCCTAAACAGGGAGGAAGCGCTAAAAATATATGCAGTAAAAGAAAAGATGCCTGGTATACTTTTCAATTTATCCTCCCCGGCAATAAAAAACAGTACCGCATATCATCTTTTAACCTCCTTACCTATTGAAGCTCAGCTCTACCTCATGGCTAAAACCATATCTGAACGTGTCAGGAAAGCTGTCTCTCACTATTTTACACACTCAACACAGGTAAAGGTCGAGCTAAGCGGTGATGACCTTATTTCACTTGGATTAACTCCGGGGAAAATCTTTAAAAAAATATTCCTTGAAGTATTAAATGCCAAACTTGATGGCGTATTAAAGAATAGAGAGGACGAATTAAGGTTTATAAAAGAGCATTTTCCCCAATCAAAGATACATTGACACTTTCCTGTATATTTGTTATAAGCAGATACCGAATTTATTCAATATTCTAAGGAGTTAGCTTTTACATAGCATGGAGACATTAATCCAGCGTATCTCTTTAATGGCTGTGCCAATTCTACTGGCTGTTACCTGTCATGAATATGCCCATGGATGGGTAGCAGATCGGCTTGGCGACCCCACTGCACGATTATCCGGCAGGCTTACCTTCAATCCATTAAAACATCTTGATCTGTTCGGGACCATTGTTTTTATACTCACCAGAATGATAGGATGGGCTAAGCCGGTTCCTGTGAACCTTTATAATTTAAGGAATCCCAAAAGGGATATGATACTGGTTTCATTAGCCGGTTTTATGGCCAACATCATCCTGGCAGTCATTTCTGGTATACTCTTCCGCTCTATGTACCCGTTCGGGATACCTTTTTTGCCTTTTGAAGTAAATTATCCCCTCAACCAGATGATTATAGAGAGTGCGAGGATTAACATAGGTCTCGCCATTTTTAATGTCATACCCATACCGCCTTTAGACGGAAGTAAAGTGCTGGCTGGATTCCTCCCCCCAACCTTATATGAGCAATTCTCTAAAATTGAGCCATATGGCTTTCTCATACTTCTCTTGTTGATTGTGACCGGAGCAGTTAATATCGTTATTGAACCGTTGTTCTACCTTTCCATGAGAATCATTCTTGGACCGTTGATGTAATTTTCCACAAGGACGTATTATGAGAGAAAGAGTCTTAAGCGGTATGAGGCCTACCGGGAAAATGCACCTGGGTCATCTTCACGGAGCCCTGGAAAACTGGAGGGATTTTCAGGATACCTATGAATGCTACTTTTTTATTGCTGACTGGCATGCCCTCACCAGCGAATATGCAAACCCTCAAATAATCAAAGAGAGCATTTATGATATGGTCATTGACTGGCTGAGTGTGGGAATTGATCCTGGGAAGAGCACTATCTTCATTCAGTCAAAGATTCTTGAACATGCTGAATTGCACCTTATTCTTTCCATGATTACACCGCTCTCGTGGTTAGAAAGGAACCCCACATATAAAGAACAACTCCAGGAAATTACAAACAGAGATCTTTCTACCTATGGATTTCTTGGCTATCCTGTGCTCCAGGCAGCGGATATTATTATGTACAAGGCGAATAAAGTGCCGGTTGGGATAGACCAGCTCCCTCACCTTGAATTGACGAGAGAAATTGTACGGAGGTTTAACTTTTTGTATGGTGAGGTATTTCCCGAGCCAGATGCCATTCTCACCCAGACACCCAAGCTGCTTGGTGTGGATGGAAGGAAAATGAGCAAGAGCTATCAGAATTCCATCTATCTTTCTGACAGCCCAAAAGAACTGAAAGAAAAAATAGGGCAGATGTTTACTGATCCGCAAAGGGTTAAAAGACACGACCCAGGCGACCCGTCAGTATGTAATATCTTTACCCTTCAAAAAATCTATAACAGCCCGGGAGCGGTAGAAGAAATAGCAAAACAGTGTCGGCTTGCCGGAATAGGATGTGTAGAGTGTAAAACGATACTGACAGAACTCCTGATCAGGGACCTTACCCCTATTCAGGAGAAAAGGAATTATTATGTCTCACATGTTGATGAAGTGCAGGAAATCCTGAGAAGGGGCATTCGTAACGCCCAGAAAGTTGCACAGGCTACTATGGAAGAGGTAAGAAAGGCTGTGAGGATAGATTGAATAATGGTTTATCAGGTAAGGCTGGATATTTTTGAAGGCCCGCTGGAACTATTGCTCTATCTCGTGCGAAAGAATGAGATTGAGATATCTGAAATTCCTATTGCTACTGTTTGTCATCAGTACCTTGAATACTTAGACCTGATGAATGCCCTGAACCTTGATTTTGCCGGAGAATTTCTGGTCCTGGCAGCAACATTGGCATACATCAAATCAAGAACGTTACTACCGGCAACTGAAGAAGAGGAAATGGAAGAAGAACTTCATTTCGATCTTGCGCAGCACCTCCTGGAATACAAGAGGTACAAAGAAGCAGCTAATACCCTGACAAGGCAAACTATTTTAGAAAAAGATGAATTCATCAGAAGCTATGTCACTGAAGACCTCACTCCACCCGAAACTGATGAGTCGGATATTGAGGTTAATCTCTTCGAGTTACTTGACGCTTTGAAGGGTGTCCTGAAGAGAGTAGAGGATAAAAAAAGCATCTTTGAGGTGACCAAGGAGAAGATTACTGTTACAGAAAAAATTGTGGAGATTTTGGGAAAGCTTAAACAGCAAAAGAGCATATCTTTCGCCTCTCTTTTTGATGAGCTTACAACACGCGAGGAGGTCATCGCCACGTTTCTTGCACTTCTCGAACTGCTCAGGCAAAGAATGGTAAGAGCCCTGCAAAGTACCCCTTTCGGGCCTATACGTATAGTTCGCCGCGTTGATGAAGAAATACCACTAACGATATAATATTGCTGATTACTAACAAGATGAACAGGAAATGACACATGAACAGTGAAGAAAGTAAGGCAATTATTGAAGCATTGATATTTGCGTCAGAAGCCCCCTTGACCGTGGACAAGATAAAAGAGCTATTGAAATTACAAAAGAGTGAAATCAATGTTCTTCTCGACGAATTAGTCACGGAGTACAATTCAGCTGTTCGGGGTTTTTATCTACGCAAGGTTGCCAACGGGTATCAGTTCAGGACCAAGCCGGAATATGCCGTATGGATTCAAAGATTAAAAAAGGTAAAGGCACTACGATTGAGCCAGCCCATGATGGAGGTGCTGGCTATGATTGTATATAAACAGCCTATAACGAGGGTAGAGATAGAATATATTAGGGGTGTGGATTCTGAAGGGGTTATTAAATCACTGCTTGATAAAAAACTTATTACCATCCTTGGAAGGAAAG